>Ga0209341_10003103_pt1 | contig 15591 bp, 19 predicted proteins | sample RifCSP13_2_FD_184020 | JGI IMG/M metagenome (GOLD analysis project Ga0209341, IMG submission 184020) | Soil microbial communities from Rifle, Colorado - Rifle CSP2_sed 13_2 (SPAdes) (version 2) | ecosystem: Environmental > Terrestrial > Deep subsurface > Rock core/Sediment | place: Rifle...
CTCCGCTTCTGAACCCGAAGAGCCTGCGACCGCGACCACGGCCATCGTCGGGTTCAGAAGCGGAGGCGCTGGGATCGGGGAGACCGCCACGCTCGCTGGAGCCGCGACACGCGCAAGGAACGCGCCGTTCGGGCTCGTGTACGCGAGGTCGAAGAGCAAGCCCGCGGCCGATTGCGCGCGGGCCTCGAACACGACGATTACACGACCACGTTGGCCGGGCTCGACATCCGAAAACCTCCACGAGTGGTGGGAGCCGGCGGTGATGTCCGGAGGGTCGCCGCCGACGAGGGCGAGGCCCGCCGGCACCGTGACCTCGAGGTCGACGGATCCCGCAGCGGCCGATCCGCGGTTCACGTAGTCGACGAGGAAGGTCACCTGCTCCCCCGCCAAGACGTCGAACCCTCTCGGATCGACCGCGAGAGCGATGTCGGGTCGCTCGAGCCTGGATTCCGCGCTCGCCTGAAGCAGGATCATGGTGCCCCCTCGGGAGAGGTATCGGACCGTGATGCCCTGGCGAGCGATCGCCAGGTCGGAGGCCTCTGGGGAGACGCGTTCGGTCACGACGAGCCGATGAGATCCCGGGGCGAGGTCGGAGAACCGCCAGAAGCCGTTGACGTTGACGAAGGCACCGCTGGCGGCATTGTCATTCACGGGAGACGCCAGGCCCCCGGAGGCCAAGCCCACTTCAAGGGTTGGGATCGCTCGGATGCCCGAGTGGACGAGGTCGACGACGAGGTCGAACGCCTCACCGGCATAGACCACCGCGGGCGCGGTGACGTCAAGGCGGAGTTCCGGCGCGAGCGCGACGACCGTCGCGATCGCTGGAACGGAATCGAAGTCCCAGCCATTCTCGTTCGTGAAGTCGAGGACCCCATCCGCCCGCAGGTCGATCCCGTCCGTCGTCGCGTTGAGGACGAGGAGTCGTACGTCGAAACTGACGGGCGCGGAGACGTTGGCGAATCGCCAGGATGTGGGACCCGTGTGCGTGCCTCCGCTCGCCGAGGCGTCGTCGCCGAGAAACGCGAGCGCGGTCGCGAAGGTCATGTCGATCCACGCCTCCGTCGCGGCGGCGTTCCCATGATTCTCAACCAGGATGGTGTACAGGGCCGTCTCTCCCGGGCGCAGTTCTCCCGGGTTCGTCGCAACGCTCAGGGAGAGGGCGGGCGCGCGGACCGTGACGCCGGTCCCCGCGGGCGAACCCCAGAGACCACGGTCGTTCATCGCATGGACGTAGACGGCGTGGGCTCCCGGGGTCAGGCCGGCGATTCCCGTGCCGTCGACGGTTTCGTCCGGTCCTCCCCAGACACGATCGAGGGGGTCCATCGGCGTCCCGGTTCCATCCGGGCCCTGGAGGTCCAGGAAGAATTCCGCTGCGACGACACCGCCGAGGAAGGGGTCATGCGCGAAGGCCTCGACGGCGAGGGGCGTCCCTAACGGCAGGTCCTCAGGGGTGGCGGTGGCAGAGGTCACGGTCGGCCCTGTGTTGGACGGGTCTCCGACGAAGAAGGGCAGGGACGCGTACGGACCCCAGTTCCCTTCCAAGTCGATCGCGTGGACGCGCAGGTCATGGAACCCGGTGGCGATTCCCTGGGTGAACGTAAAGTACGGACCGACCCAAAGGAGCCCTTCCGACGGGCTGTTGAATGCACCGTCCGCGGGCCGCATCCGGAAGAAGCTCGTGCCGTTCGGCCCCGGGACGTCGATCCAGAACTCCGCGAACGTGACGTTCCCCTCCATGTCCGAGGCAATCCCCCGCACCTTCACGAGGTCCGGAACGACCGGGCTCGGGTCGATCGTGATAGCGGTAACACTCGGACCCGTCGCGTCCCAGGGACGGGGGTCCGTGTCTGCGCCCGCGAGGGGCATCACCGCCAAGGAGCAAAGCGCGAGGGCCAGCACTGCGTGGGCCGTAACCCCCCGGTCCATCGTCCTGGGATGCATGGCTGCGCCCTTTACCTCAGTGGTTCAATCTTCGAACCACCCGATAGTCATGCGCCGGAGGGCAGAAAAGCGTACTCCCTAGGACGCGGCGCGTCGGATCGTCGCTTCCAGGATCTCCAGCCCCTTGTCTAGGAGGTCGTCCGGCATGTTGAGGGCGGGGATGTAGCGGATCGCCGAGGCGCCCGCCGGGAGGAGGACGAGACCCCCTTTGAGCGCGTCCTGCACGATGGCATCCCGCACCTTCGGCGCTGGGGCTTTGGCCTTCCCATCCTCGACGAACTCCGTCGCCTGCATCAGGCCGACCCCGCGGTTGTCCCCCATGATCGCGTACTTCGCCTTCATTTCGTCGAGCCTCGCCCGCATCCGCGCCCCGAGGCGCGTGGCGTTGTCGAGGAGGCGGTCTCCCTCGAGAATGTCCAGGGTCGCGAGGCCCGCCGCGCACGCGACGGGGTTGCCGCCGAACGTGTTCGAGTGGGCGCCCTTCTCACCGAAGTCGAGGCGCTCGTCGAAGATCGTCGCGCCGATCGGGATGCCGGATCCGAGAGCCTTCGCCATGGAGAGGATGTCCGGGGCCGCCTTCGTGTGCTGCACGGCGAACATCTTCCCCGTGCGACCCATTCCGGACTGGACCTCGTCCGCCGCCAACAGCGCGCCGTGCTCGTGCGCAATCTTCTCGATCCGCTCGACCCATCCCTTGGGTGGGACGACGTAACCGCCTTCCCCCTGAATCGGCTCGAAGACGATTGCCGCGAGATCGTCCGGAGGCAGGACGGTCTTCATGTACAGGTCCTCGATCACGTTCGCGCAGTACAGGTCGCATTCCGGGTACGTGAGCTGGTAGGGGCAGCGGTAGCAGTAGGCGTACGGCACGTGGACCGTGCCGGGCATCGTGGGGAAGAACCTCGCGCGTTGAACCGTCTTACTCGCGGTGAGGGAGAGGGAGCCCATCGTGCGCCCGTGGAATGCGTTGAGGAACGCGAGGAACATGGGCCGCTCCGTCGACCACCGCGCGACCTTGATCGCCGCCTCCATCGCCTCCGTGCCGCTGTTCGAGAAGAACACCTTCTTCCGGAAGTCCCCGGGGGCCAGCGCCGCCAGACGCTCAGCGAGCTGGGTCTGCACGTCGTAGTAGAAATCCGTGCCCGCGAAGTGCGTGAACTTCTCGGTCTGCTCGCGGATCGCCTTCGTGACCGCGGGGTGGGCGTGGCCGACGTTCGTGACGCTCACGCCGCACGTGAAGTCGATGTAGACGTTGCCGTCGACATCCGTGACCGTGGAACCCGACGCACGCTCGACGACGAGCGGGCTCGTCTTCGTGGACGTCGCGAGCCACTTCTCGTCCCGAGCGAGGATCTTCTTCGCGCGCGGTCCGGGGGGAGGGACCTTGATGCTGGGGACGGTCACGCAACCATCGCCTTCCTACGGCTCGCCGATACAAGACGTTTCGTTCGTGCGCGAACGGTCGTGCTCAGCCGCCGATGCGGAACATCCCGGTGCCGCAGACGGGGCACTTCCCCTTCCAGGCGGGCTTTCCGTTCTTCATGACAATTCTTTTCGGATCCTTGATCTCACGCGTGACCCGGCATCTCACGCAGTATCCTTTGATCGCTTTTCCGGCGGCTTTTGCTGCAGGTTTTGCGGCAGGCATGGGGGGTATCCTCGGCGCCGGCACGGGGAAGCCCCCTCATAAGCGTGTTGGCGTGAGACGCGCGAACGATAGAGGAGGCAGGCAAGGAAACCTTTATAGATGCCTCCAGCTACACGACGCCCCCGGTCGTCTCATGCCTGCTTCCATCACCCGTTTCGAGCGCGCACGCCTCGTGGGCGCGCGCGCATTGCAGATCTCGTTGGGAGCGCCGCCGCTCGTCAACGTCCTCGCGACGGACCCGATCGAGCTCGCGCTCGTCGAACTTGAGAACGGGCTGATCCCGATGACGTACACCAGGGTCCGGAATGCCCGCCATTGAGGCTCTCCGCATCCGAAAGATCCTGGACAGCCGCGGGGATGCGACCGTCGAAGTCGATGTCCGCGCGGGCGGGGTCGTCGGTCGAGCCGCCGCCCCTTCAGGGGCGAGCCGCGGCGTCCACGAGGCGCTCCCGTGGCCGAAGGGAGGCACCGACGAGGGCATCGCGCTCTTCCGCAAGGAGATCGCCGCCAAACTGAAGGGCGTCGACGCCGCCGCACAATCCGAAATCGATGGAATCCTCCGTGCGATGGACGGAACGAAGAATTTCGCGCGGCTTGGCGCCAACGTCGCGGTCGCAACGAGCTTGGCGGTGGCCAAGGCCGCGGCTGCCTCAGCGCGCAAGCCCTTGTTCGCGTACCTTGGCGGCGGACCCACGTTCCCCTTTCCCCTCGGAAACGTGATCGGCGGCGGACGCCACGCGATCGGCGGAACGGACATCCAGGAATTCCTCTGCCTCGCGCAGCATCCCTCCCCTTCGAAATCGGTGTTCGCGAACAGCCGCGTCCATAAGGCCGTGGCGGCGGAACTCCAGAAGCGCCTGCCGGGCGAGGCCCTCGGCCGAGGCGACGAGGGCGCGTGGGTCGCGAAGCTCTCGAACGAGGGCGCCTTGGCGGTGGTCGTGGACGCGTGCAGGGCGGTATCGAAGGAAGTCGGTTTTCCCATCAAGCCCGCGCTCGACATGGCCGCGTCCGAGTTCTTCAAGGGAGGGAAGTACGTCTACAAGGAGCGGACGCTCACGCCGGACCGCCAGGTCGAGTTCGTCGCGGGGCTCGTGGAGTCGCACGGGCTCGCCCTCGTCGAGGACCCGTTGGACCAGGAGGACTTCGGGGGCTACGCCCGCCTCACGGAGCTCGTCGGCGAGCGGTGCCTCGTCGTCGGCGACGACCTGTTCGCGACGAACCCCGCACGCTTCAAGCGCGGCATCGAGGCCGCCTCCGCCAACGCAATCCTTATCAAGCCGAACCAAATCGGCACCCTCACCGACCTCGCGGAGACCGTCGCGCTCGCCAAGGGGGCGGGCTACCGCACGGTGATGTCGCACCGGAGCGGGGAGACGACGGACGAGACGATCGCGCACCTGGCGGTCGCGTTCGGCTCGTACGCGATCAAGTGCGGCGTGGTCGGGGGCGAGCGGATCGCCAAGCTCAACGAGCTCATCCGCATCGAGGAATACGTCGGAGGATAGCGTGGTCGAGACAGAAGTGCAGCAAGCGGAGGACCTCCTCGTCACGGAGGACACGTACCTGACGAGCGGCGTCCACATCGGGACGCAGCAGAAGAGCGCGAGCATGAAGCCCTTCATCTACAAGGTGCGGACGGACGGGCTGTACGTGCTCGACATCAAGCACACGGACACGCGGATCCGTGTCGCCGCCAAGTTCCTCGCGCGGTTCACGCCGAACACGATCCTCGTGGTCGCCCAGCGGCAGTACGGGCAGAAGCCGGCGAAGGTGTTCGCTCAGGCGATCGGTGCGCAGGTGTTCGCGGGCCGATTCATCCCCGGCACCCTCACGAACCCCGAGCTGATGGCGTTCACCGAGCCGTCCGTCCTCGTCGCGACGGACCCCGCGCCTACCGTCGACGGACAGGCGCTCAAAGAGGCCGTGAACATCGGCGTCCCCATCGTCGGCCTGTGCGACACGAACAATGAGACGCGGTTCGTCGACTTGATCATCCCCACGAACAACAAGGGGCGCCGCGCGCTCGCGACCGTGTTCTGGCTCCTCGCCCGGGAGACGCTCAAGGCCCGGGGACAAATCCAGAACGACGCGGACTTCACGCCGACGGTCGAGGACTACGAGGCCCAGTTGTAGTCCGCAGGACCTCTCATCGTCTCCGGAGGAGGAGAGACGCACCTTTATCTCCGGTCGGGACGGTCCCGAGTCGGAGGGTCGCCATCGTCCGATACCCCGCCGTCGCTGGCGCGTTCTACGCGGGCAGCAAGGAGGCTCTGCTCACCCAGATCGAGGCGGCCTACGGCCATTCCCTCGGCCCTGGGAAGGTGCCTGCCCTGGAGGCGGGTCCTCGAAGCATCAAGGGTCTCGTGGTTCCCCATGCAGGGTACGCGTACTCCGGCCCGATCGCTGCGCACTCATACGCCGCCCTGGCACGGGACGGATGGCCCGAGCACGTCGTGATCCTCGGCCCGAACCACCACGGCCTCGGCGCGCCCCTGGCGGTGTGCCCCGAGGACCACCGGACGCCCTTCGGGACGGTGACGTACGACGCGCCCCTCGGCGAGGTCATCGTCGGCGGGCTCATCGAGTCCGACGCGGAAGCTCATGCCCAGGAGCACAGCATCGAGGTCCAGCTTCCGTTCCTCCAGCATCTCCGCGGAGAGTTCTCGTTCGTGCCCCTTGTCATGACGTTCCAAGAGTGGGAGGTCGCGAAAGAGGTGGGTGCGGCCGTCGGCAAGGCGCTCAAGGGGAAGGACGCGGTCGTCATCGCGTCCTCGGACTTCACCCACGTGGGCGCGAACTACGGCCAGATGCCCACGCGCGGGATGACCGTTGCGGAATTCGCCCGCCGCCAGGATGAGTACGCGCTCGAGGCCATCACCCGCCTCGACTCGAAGGGCCTGTACAAGGCCGTGACCGGACGCAACATCACGATGTGCGGGTACGGCCCGGTGATCGCGATGCTCGAAGCCACCAAAGGTCTCGGGGCCAAGGAGGCGAAGCTCCTCCAGTACGCGAACTCCGCGGAGATCGCGAGGGACCGGACCCTCGCGGTCGGATACGGTTCCATCGTCGTCACGTAGGCCGCTTCCGGGGCTGGGCCGTCTCCGCGTCGATCCACTTCGTAAACGCCGCCAGGCCCGTGGACATCTCGTAGGAGACGATGCAGGGCACGTCGTAGGGATGGACCTTCTTCGCGGCCGCGATCGCCGTTCGGACGGCCGAGCGACGCGTCTTGCAGATGGCGACCGCTTCCGTTTCGTCCACGACCTTCCCCTTCCAGCGGTACAGGGACCGGACGGGGACGAGGTTCGCGCACGCGATCAGCCGCTGGTCGAGCAGGTGGCGGGCGATCCGCGCCGCGTCCGTCAGGTCCTTGGCGGTGAAGTACAGCATGGCATGCATGCCGCCGCAACGACCCGCGGCCTCTAAATGATTCTCACGAGGGATTTCCGAGGCAACGCGTTCATATGGCCCGAGTTACACAGAGAAGTGCTCGTGCCCATTGTTACGCAGACCGAGGTCCGAGCAGCGTTGAAGGCCACAGTTGGCGGGGGGATGACGGACTCCCAACTCGAAGTGATGGCCGAGTACGTCCTCAGTTTCTTCGGATACGAGACGGAGGTCATCGACAACCGCCTTGACGTCGACGACCGAGACGTGTTCTACATGCTCGAGGAGGCCGGCCTCGTCACGACGCGCCAAGAAGAGGTGTTCATCAAGAAGGGCAAGCTGTGGCGGATCCACTACTGGGTCCTCCGGACGTTGAAGATTAAAGAGATCGCGCACAACGGAAAGCCACGGGCCGTCCAGGAGGCGTTCGTATACGACCAGGTCCCCGAGGAAGTGTGGTCCTCCCGTCAGATTGAGGCCAAATAGTTGAAATAGCGCTGCGCGGCTGAAGAGGCCCTCCGATGTTCCACGAGGGCGTTCTTCTCTTCCTCCTCTTCATCCTCGGATGGCCCCTGTTCCTCTGGGCCCTGAAGAAAGCAGGGAAAATCGGGTCGCTCGACGAGGCCGCGGAGCCGGGGGAGGCTCCCGTCCGCTCGGGGCGCGAGGAGGCCGACCTCGGACCGCGGTTCGTCCTCTCCGGCCCGTTCTTGATGTGGAAGACGCGTCGTGGGCGTCGGTTCATCGACCGCCTCGCGCAGCGTCGTCGGTTCTGGCGGGGCTTCGGGGACGCGTCGATCGCGCTGGTGTTCCTCGCGATGGTCGCGATGACGGGCTTGCTCGTCTGGCTCGCGGCGCTCGTCGTCAACGTGCCCCCCGGGCGCGAACCCGCACCGCAACAGCTCCTCGGCCTCCCTGGCGTGAATCCGCTCATCCCCCTCTGGTACGGGATCCTCGGCTTGGCGGTCGCGATCATCGTCCATGAGTTCTGCCACGGGATTCTCGCGCGGGTGTCGAAGATCCGCGTGAACGCCCTCGGCCTCCTCTTCTTCATCGTTCCCATCGGCGCGTTCGTCGAGCCCGACGAGGGGGAGATGAAGGCGATGCCGCGGCGCGAACGCGCGCGCCTGTACGCGGTGGGCCCGGCGGTGAACCTCGTAATCGCCCTTCTGTTCGCACTCCTCTTCTCTGTGGGATTCATGGGGAGCGTCTCCCCCGTAGCGGAAGGCGCCCCGATCGCCGCCGTCGTCGTGAACAGCCCGGCGGCCAACGGGAGCATCCTGCCGGGAACGATCGTCTTGGCGGTGAACGGGACCGAGGCGCACTCCTACGCGGAGTTCGCGGGCCTCATGGCCCCGACGACCGCAGGCCAGAACGTGACGCTGACGTTGTTTCGCAAGAGCAACGGCACGTACGAGCAGGTCGTGCGGCTCGCGGACGCGTTCGACTTTACGAACAACGAGAGCCGCAGGGGGGACGGCTTTCTCGGGATCAGCCCGTGTCTCGTCGGTGGCCTTTGCCTGAACCGCATCTCGACCGCGTATTTCCACCCGATCGGCGGCGCGGGCGAGTTCGGCGGGTTCTTGCAGTCGTCCCTCGCGTACATCTCCCTCCCCCTCACGGGGCTCCAACCGATGCAGGGCGTGGCGGCGGAGTTCTACGTGATTAACGGGCCGCTCGCGGGCCTCGGCGAGGGCGCATTCTGGACGCTGGCGAACCTCATGTACTGGCTGTTCTGGCTGAACCTCATGATCGGGATGACGAACGCGCTCCCTGCGGTACCGCTCGATGGCGGCTACATCTTTCGCGACGCGGTGCACTCCATCGTGGCGCGGCTCCGCTCAGGGATGGCGCTCGAGCGTCGGGAGAAGATCGCGAAGAATGTGTCGTATGCCTTTGCGCTCATGATCCTCGTGCTCATCGTGTGGCAGCTGGTCGGACCTCGGATTCTGTGACGGTCCTCGCCGCGGCGCACTTAGGGTCTTGGATGGCGCGAGAACGGCTGCCCGACACCCTTTATACCGCGCCGCGGCATGGCCTGGTTGCCGATGCAGGGATCGAGAGATCGTGCGGTGGGAACGAGGACTGTCGCTCGACTGGGGGTGGCCATGTTCGCGGCGGGACTGGTCGCGTTCGCGTGGGGCCTCTCGTTCGAGCCTTGCATGTTGGAGGCGGGCTGCCCTCCCCAGTCGGATGGTACTATCCATATTGCTGGGCTGGTCGCGATGATCTTGGGAGTCGTAATGTCGTCCCTCGGTTTCGCAATCCTTCTCGGGAAGAGGTCAGCGCGCCTAGCTGACCCCCGACCGCGCCTCGGAACCTAGCTGCTGACGCCCCTCCTGCGGCTTAATGCACGACGAGCTCGAAGCCTCCCTCGTCGTAGATGAGGGGGAAGTATCCGCGCGCGTGCGCGGTCTTCCGCATTTTCACGACGCTCAGGTATAGGTTCACGTTCCGCTCCTCGCGACGGAGGTCCATGTGGATGATCCCGTCGGAGAGGAAGTCTTCGCCGTTCGTGCAGAACTTGTCGCTGTCCTGCTCCATTTCCGCGATGAGGAGGGACGTGATGCCGAGCTCGCGCAGCCATTCGAACAGCCGGAACAGCTCCTCGCGGGGGTCCTCGAACTTCCCCATGACCTGGAGCACGGGCAAGGAGTCGATCACGAGCAGCGCGATGTCGACGGTCTTGTCGAGGTTGTCCACGTACATCTTGAACACCTCGATCCACGACTTGTTCGACAGCTGCTTGAGCCTCTTCCGGATGAGGGCCAGGTCCAGGACGCTGAGCTTCTTCTCGAGGCCCGTCACGTCCATCCCGAGCCCCGCCATGTTCCCAAGGAGGGACTCGCGGCTCTGCTCCAACGTCACGTACACGCCGCCCCGCCCGTTGTGTTTCGCGTTGCCGTAGAGCATGTGGAACGCGAGGGAGGACTTCATCGTCCCCGGTTTGCCCGCGAGGAGGACGACGTGGCCCGGGGGGATGCCGCCCTGGAGCTGCTCGTCGAGCCCACGAACGTACGTCGGGAGTCGCTGCTCCGCCATGGCTTCGGGCCGCGGATGGGGGGTGGCCCGCTTAACCGTTTCGCGTCGCGGATGGCCTGGGGCTATCGGCGCTCGTACCGAACCTCGTCGAACGTGCCCGCCGCGACGAGGCCGAGAATCCCGCTGAACACGACGAGGAGGGAGCCCGCAAGGCTCGGCCCGACGATCAAGAGCCCGATGCCCACGATGACGTTGAGGGCACCGCCCGCGCGCTGTTGGCGTCCGTAGATGAGGACGCACGCGAGGAGGGCGACGAGCGCGAGGACGGCCCAAACGGCCGTATCCTGGAGCCACCCCAGGAAGTCCTGGTTGCCCCGCGGGAGGTGGAAGTTCACGAGGACGAGGACCACGCCGAGGAACCCCATGAGGATCGCGATGAAAGCGAGGACCCGCCGCTCGGACATCCGTCCCGCGTATGTCGGTCGCTATATCTTGATTTCGGGGCGGTTCTCGGGCCCGTCAACCCTTCTCGAGGCCGGCGAGGGCGAATATGCCACGGGGATCGCCGCCAAAGTCCGCCGAACCGCGCACCATGCGCAGCGTCCGGAAGGTTTCTCGGAGGCCCGCTCGCTTGGCGGCGTCGACGCCGACGACGTTCGGGGCGGGGAGGGTGAAGGCGCACGGGGTGCCGACGGCCCCGATCATCGCGCGGACGATCGCCTCCCCCTGGGTCGGGCGATCGGGCGGGCAGACGCACGGGCCGATTTCGCAGGCGTCCGCGCCGGCGTTCCCGAACGCATAGGCAACGATGTCGCCGCCATCGTCGACGACGAGCGAGGTCCCGCGGAACTCGGAGAGGAGACGGCGGTGGAGCCGTCCTCGGTCTGCGCCGAAGTAGGTCTTGTCGAGGTCCGCGACCGCCGCCAGATCGTCCGGACGCATGAGGCGGACGCCTGGGACACTCCATCCCTCGGCGGACCCGTGGAAGCGGAGGTTCTCGAACTCCTGCCGGAAACCGAGACGTTCGTAGAACGGGATGACGTGCAAGTACGCGTTTAGCCGCACGCTCTCCACGCCCCGTCTCTCAGCCAGATCGAGGGCGCCACGCATGAGCGCCTCGCCGACGTGCTTGCCCCTCCATCGTGCCTCGACGATGACCGCCCCGATGTACGCGACCGGGCCCCACGTCACGATCGCTACGAGGCCCACGCGTTCGCCCCCCGATGCTTTGGCGACGAGGACGCCTTCCGGTTCGAGGTGCCGGAGGCGATCGAAGTCCTGAGGTGTGTAGCCCCAAGACTCCGTGTCCGTGAGCGCCATCGCCCACGGGACTTCCGTTGGGACTATCGTGCGGACTTCGTACGCGACCGCCATCGCTCCACCCGCAACCGCAGTTCCTCCTCCTCGTCGCACTCGTGGAACCCGTACGTGATGTACTTCGCCTCCTTTCGCAGGTTCTTGTAGGAGCACGGACCGTATTCGTCGTCCTCCTGCCCGTACCACTTGTCGCAGTCCTTGCACAGGTGGCGGTTGGGGAGCGCCCCCTGCAGTCCCGTCACATCCCCCAAAACCGGTCCTCCTTTCGTTTGATCGCGAGGATCTCCGCGAGCGCTTCGCGCTCGTCCGTGCTCAGCTGCGCGGACTGCAGCGCCTTCGCGTCCTGCTCGGGCATGACGTTGAACAGCACGTCGCCCGGCTCGATCTGGCGGCCGACCGTCACGCCGTCGATCGCGATCGCGACCTCCTGCCCGTTCCGCGCTTCCTCGAGGCTCTGCTCCCCCGTGCGGATTGAACGTACGCGCCCGAGGTCGCGCCCGTCCGCGCGCATGAGCGACTGCCCCGGGCGGATCCGGCCCGCGAGGACGCGGACGCCGACGATCGCTGGCTTGCTCACGCGGAAGACATGGTCCGGGAGGAGGAGCACCTTCCCTGGATAGACGACCTGCAGCCGCGACTGCGCCTCGAGCTCCCTCTTCCGCTTCTCCGCCCACGCTCCGTAGTCCTCGAGGAGGCGGTAGATCACGTCGCTCGCGAGGACCTCGACCGCGCGGTTCGCGAAGAGCTCCTCGTTCGCCTCGGGGAGGAGGCTCACGTTGAACGCGAGGACGATGCGGTGGAGGGGGTTCGGGATCGTGGCGGCGTCGACGATGTCCCTCCGGCTCACCGGCCCGATGCGCGCGATGCGGATGGGGAGTTCGAGCTTCCTGCACTCGAACGCGAGCGCCTCGAGGCTTCCGATCGCGTCCGCCTTCACGAGGAGGCCCTCCGGCTGTGTCTCCACCTGCGCGGTCGTCTCCTTCGAGACCTGTTCGACGAGAGCGGCGAGGTCCCCGGCGACGACGCGGATCGGGCCGCCGGCGGTGGCGGTCTCGATGTTCGCCGCCACGATCTTCACGCCGGCGGCGGCGCTCACCTCCTTCACGGAGTGGAACCGGTCCTGGGGGTCGCGGATCTCGTCGAGGGCCTTCGGCTTTAGGACCGCCCGCACCTTCGTCACGATCGGCGCCCCCGTGCTCCCGACAACGACGGTGTCGCCGCGCTTGAGCGTCCCCTTGTACACGATCGCGTCGAGGGTCGTGCCGTGCCCCTTCTCCTCCTTCACCTCGAGGATCGTCCCCTCTCCCGGGCCCTCCTCTGCGTGGAGCTCCTTCTCGAGGAACCGCTGGGCGAGCCCGATCAGGACGAGGAGGAGGTCGGGCACACCCTCCCTGCGTTTCGCGCTCGTCGGCACGATCGCCAGGGTCGCCGCGAAGTCCGTGACGCGGTCGTACCGGTCCGCGGAGAAGCCGTGCTCGTACAGTTTGGCGGCGAGTTCGTACAGTTTGGTGTCAAGGGCCGCGGCGGCCTCAATGGGCTGGTCCCGCACGGAGCGCACGAAGGGCATGCCCTCATGCTTCCGCCAGCCGGGGACGAGGTCGATCTTGTTCGCCGCCACGACGAATGGGGTCTTGTTTTGCCGGAGGATCTTCACGGACTCGATTGTTTGAGGGCGAAAGCCTTCGTTGAGGTCCACGACGAGCACCGCCAAATCGGCGAGGGCGCCGCCGCGCGCGCGGAGGGTCGTAAACGCGTGATGCCCGGGCGTGTCGATGAACAGGAGGCCCGGGATCTTGAAGTCCCGTCCGGTGACGAGGTCGCCGCACACACGGAGGATCGCGGCGAGCGGGACCTCCGTGGCCCCGATGTGCTGCGTGATGCCGCCCGCCTCCCTGGCGGCGACGGTCGTGCCGCGGATCGCGTCGAGCAGACTCGTCTTTCCGTGGTCGACGTGGCCCAGGACGGAGACGATTGGCTGACGGATGCGAGCCATGAACGCGGTTCGAAGGGGTCGGACTATTAAGAAGTTTGGCGGTCGGCGGGCGGCATCTAGCGCGGCCCCGGGACGATCGGTGTCGCGGACCTGCCAGGCGGGGAAGGGCTCAAATACACAGATGCACATACACAGATGCATGGGTAGCAAGACGATTTCGCTCGAGGACTCGGCATACGAGCGGCTCCTCGCCGCCAAACGTGCGGGCGAGAGCTTCTCTGACGTCGTTCATCGCGTCCTGGGAGGGCATGACCCGTCCTTCTTGGATTTCCAAGGGTTGGTCGATCGAAAGTCGGCGGATCGCCTTGCGGAAGCGGTCGTCCAGATGCGCCGTGAGGACATCCGAGAGCAGAGGAAACGCTCGTCCCGGCGGCGGTGAGAAACATGGGAATCACCGTCGACTCCTCGTTCATCATCGACGTCCTGAGGAACGACCGAGGTGCTGCCGCCAAGTCGGTGCAGATGGCGGGCACTCCGGATTCGAAGTTCCTGACGACCCCCGTCATCTACGAGATTACCGCGGGCCTCCTCCATACGGGATCCCGTACCGAGGCCGCCGCTTTCCGAACGCTGGCCTCGCGATTCACGGTACTGCCCTTCGATGAGCCTTCAGCGATCCGCGCCGCCGAGATTCGGGCCGAGCTCCTTCGCTTGGGACGTACCAAGGGACACATCGATGTCATGATCGCCGGAATCGCGGCCCAAGGGGGGCACAGCCTCGTCACCAGGGATCGCGACTTCCAGCAAATCGCAAAGTCGACCGGCCTGACCGTCGAGGGTTACTGAGCCGGGCGGCCGACGGGCGACGATTCTCCCCCGTGGATCCATCGGTCATGTTGACGCTCGTAGGCGAGGATCTCTTCGGGCCGGAAGAACAGACCCGCTTCCCGTTTCGCGCTCTCTGAGGAGTCGCTCCCGTGGATGACGTTCCGGTCGATCTTCAGGCCGAAGTCTGCACGAATCGTCCCGGGCTCCGCCTTCGCAGGGTCCGTCGCGCCCATCATCTTCCGGAGGACGGCGACAGCGTTTTCACCGTCCCACAGCATGGCGACCGCAGGGCCCGATGTTACGTACTCGACGAGTCCAGGAAAGAACGGCCTTGCCTTGTGCTCCGCGTAATACTGTTCCGCGAGCTTGCGGCTGATGCGGATCATCTTCAACGCGACGAGCTGCAGCCCGCGAGCCTCGAACCTCCGGACGATCTCCCCGACGAGCCCGCGCTGCACGCCGTCCGGCTTCACGAGTGCGAACGCGCGCTCGCGCACGTCACGCCTCCTTCGCGACCTTCTCCTTCTTCGCCTCGGACTCCAGCCAGTCCTTGAGCACCTTCTTCCCCGCGGCGGTGTCGAGGAAGGCGGCGTATTCGGTGAGCTCGACCTGGGAGACCTTCTTCTTCGGGTGGCGCTTCCCGTACCAGGTGCCCAAGTGGCCCAGCAGGAGCGGGCTGCCCGAGAACTCCCGGAACCGCCGTTCGATCTCCCCCGCGGAGAGCCCTGGCCCGATCCTCCGGTCGATCAGGTCTCGCGTCGCTTGAGGGATGTCCTTGCCCTTCGGGACTTGGATCGAGAACGTCGCCGCGACTTCCGCCTCGCCCTCGTCCGCGGCCTCGGGGCGCGCCTCCTCGACGGCCAGCCCCTTCGCGCGGGCCTTCGCCTGGATCGCCGCACGGGTCCAGCGGACCGTGCGCGGCACGCGGCCCAGCTTGAGAAGGCCGTTCTGGCACTTCGAGCGGTCGAAGAAGAACACGGTGCCGTCCTTCTTGACGAACATCTTCCCCGTGCCCGGCTCGATCTCCTCGCCGCAATACGAGCACACGCGCCGGACCGGCATGCCTACCTCACGCTGAGCTTGCGCGCCTCGCGCGCGGTCTCCCGCAGCATGAGGACGTCGCCGAGCTGAATGGAACCCTTGACGTTCCTGGTGATGATGCGCCCCTTGTCGCGCCCGTCGAGCACGCGCACTTTGACCTGGACGGCCTCGCCCGTCATCCCCGTGCGGCCGACGACCTCCACGACCTCGGCCGGGATGCCCTCTTCTTCTCCCATGGTCTCCTCACTTTTTCAGGGCGCGGAGCTTCGACACGAGCTCGTCGAGCATCGGCTTTGCCTTGCCCGGGTCCGTAATCGCCACGCTGGCCGTCGCCTTGCCGAGGCCCGCGGCGACGCCGAGCTCCTGCTTGCTCGGCACGTACGCGAAGGGGATTCCCTTCTCCTCGCAGAGGATCGGCATGTGCATGAGGATCTCGGGCGGATCGACGTCCTCCGCCATCGCGACGAAGTTCGCGTCCCCGCGCTCGACGAGTTTCGTGACCTCGTTCGTGCCT
>Ga0209341_10003107_pt1 | contig 15577 bp, 14 predicted proteins | sample RifCSP13_2_FD_184020 | JGI IMG/M metagenome (GOLD analysis project Ga0209341, IMG submission 184020) | Soil microbial communities from Rifle, Colorado - Rifle CSP2_sed 13_2 (SPAdes) (version 2) | ecosystem: Environmental > Terrestrial > Deep subsurface > Rock core/Sediment | place: Rifle...
TTCGGTGGCTCGAGGAGGTACGGCGTGGCAGCTGGATCACGCAGCCCGCCGCCGTCGATGGTGCCGAGGGGCCGGGTCACAATCACGAGGATGGCGATGACCGCCGTGATCGCCAGCACGATCACCCCGAGCTGGCGGCCGCTGAACGGCCCGACGAGCCCGTGTCGGCGGCGGGCGTGGTGGACGTCGGGTCGAGTCACCTAGACGAAGGTCACGAACTGGAAGTAGCGCGGAAGGTAGGCCAGCCAATCCATGAGCATCGCCACGCCGACGACCACGACGAGGGCCCCGCCGACGATCGACACGGCACGCGAGTGGCGGGCCAGCGCCCGGACGATGCCCGGCACCCGATCGTACACGACGCCCATGAGGAGGAACGGGACGCCGAGCCCGAGGGTGAAGGCGGCGAGCAGGACGCCACCCGACAGCTTGCTCTCTGCCGTCGCAGCGAGGGCGAGGATGGCCCCCAGGACGATGCCGACGCAGGGCGTCCAGCCGAAAGCGAAGATGGCCCCCAGTCCGAACGACGTGCCCAGGCCGCCGCGGCTCGATACGATCCGGCTGCCAACGCGATCGGACATCGTCGGCCCACCGGCCGAGGCAAGGCCGACGCCACCGGTCTCGGTGGCGAGGGCCTGCATCGCCCCCACGTCGAGGGGTCGCCAGGCGCGCTCGAGGACTGAGATGCGGAGGACGCCCGCCAGGGACAGCCCGAGCACGATAAGGATGATCCCGCCGACCTGGCGGAGCAATGGCAGAAAGTCGATCAGGCCGCTGGCCGCGTATGTGGCGGTGATCCCCAGGATCGTGAAGACGGTCCCGAAGCCGACAACGAAGGCGGCCGCGTGGGTCAGGGCCAGCCAGCGCGACGGCAGCGCACCGGCCGTCGAGGAGCGCACGGCGACGGCCGTCAGGTGGCCGATGTAGGCAGGCACGAGCGGCAGGACGCACGGCGAGAGGAAGCTGATGATCCCGGCCGCGAAGGCGACGAGGATCGTCAGCTCGCCGCCGCTCATCCCAGGACGTCGGCGAGGAGCCGCCGTAGTCGGCCGGCGCTCGTGACGAGCTCCAGTCGCCGGTCGCCCAGCTCTACTACCGGGATCCGCGCGCCGAATGCCGCGTCGAGCGCCGGATCGGTCGAGATGTCGCGCTCGACGAGCCGAGGGACCGGCAGTCCGAGGTCGGTCCGCTCCTCGAACAGGAGGCCGATGGTCTCGCGCGTGCCGTGGCAGAGATGGCAGTCCGGCCGCCAGTAGAGCACGAGGTCGGGGAGGGCAGCCTCGCTCATCGGCGGCATTCTATGTGTCGCACAGCGCGACCTTCATGTTCGTGAAGTGAGGCCCGGCCAGGTCGAGTAGCGGGGCGGCCACTCGTCGGGTCCGCGGAGGCCCAGCACGACGGCCTCCATCGACAGCTCGAAGAGATGGAACGAGTCGTCGACGGTGAAGAACCAGCCCTCGGCGACCGTTTGGCGGGTCGCCGCATCGTCGACGAGTCGAGCGTGGCCGCGGACCATGAACTCGTCCGGAGCCGCCGGATCCTGGTGCGCGTGGACGGCGTAGCGGCCATCGCGCTCGAGGTCGTCGCGCTTGGCCGATGGCAAGAGGAATGCGTACAGACTCGATCCGATGATCCCGACGTTGATCGGGTGGATGCGCGGCGGACGGTCGTCTCGGACGGTCGCCAGGAGAGCTTCGCCATCGCCGCGGGCATAGAGGAGCCGGCGGCCGTGTGCGGCCAAGTCCGGCGCCGCGGCTTCGAACTCGGCCCAGGTGGCCATCGCTGGAACTCCATGCGGAGGAAACACGGGGCAAGCCTACCCTTCGCCCTCGATCGATGCCCGCGCTACGATGGCCGCGCGCGCCCCCGTAGCTCAGTGGACAGAGCGAGGCCGTCCTAAGGCCTGCGTCGGCGGTTCGAGTCCGTCCGGGGGCGCCAGCACCCCCACGCAGCGCGCCGCCGAGGAGCGGACGCGCGGCTCGCTGGCAACGGCGACGCCGACCGGCCGGTCGTGTTTGTCCACTCGCTCGAACCATGGCACGAGTCGCTCTCGCGCAGGTCTTCGATCGCCCGCTTAGCGTCGTACTCGGGCTCATCGGCGCCGCCCACATTCGAATACGTAGCCTCCGGGACGTGATCGGCGCGACCTGCCAGCGTGCCGGGCGGGCGAGGCATCGCGTGACACCGACCGCGTCCCAGTCGGGCGAACCTTCCGTCGCCGGTCGGCATGTCGCCCCGGCCACCCCGGCCAACTCCTCGCCGAACGACCGAACGACCAGGAGAGACTCGGATCGGTCGCTCGACCGGTGCCGCAGCCGTCGCTGCCTGGGCCTCACCTCGGCGCAGCGGGACCTGTGATCTCCGGAGCCTTCCGCCCTCAGTCGCGGTTCATCGTGGTGGAGATGTCAGCCTCGTTGCCCGCCGCGTCGGCCAGCGTTCACCACGCGGGCGCGAACTGGTCGCCGCCAACTGATCGTCGCTGGGGGTGACCGCGGCCCCAAGTCCGTCCGGGGGCGCGAGACCACGCGCCTGCCCCCGGGCGACCTCGGCCGACATCGGGCTGTCCCTAACCAGCGACGTGTCTGGATACAATCCGGCGACCCCAGAGGAGGAACCCAGTGCCGCTGTTCATGGATCGACACGATGTGCCCGGGGTGACGGCCGAAGCGGTCGCTCAGGCCCACATGAGCGATCTCGAGGCTCAGGGCAAGTACAGGGTCCGGTTCCTGGCCTACTGGTTCGAGGCCGACAAGGGGGTGGCGTTCTGCCTCGCCAACGCGCCCGAAGGCGCCGCCGTGGCAGCCGTCCACCGTGAGACCCACGGTCTCATCCCCAACGAGATCATCACCGTATCGGAGGATGGCGTCCTCCGGTTCCTCGGCCGGATCGGTGAGTCAGTCGACGAGACTCAGATCGCGAACTCGTTCCGAACGATCCTCTTCACCGACCTGGAGGGTTCGACGTCACTCCTCCAGGCAGTAGGAGAAGCAGCGTTCATGGCCTTGCTCACGGAGCACGACCTGATCGTCCGACGGGCGCTCGTGGCCGGCCGAGGACGCGAGGTGAAGCACACCGGCGACGGGATCATGGCCTCATTCGACGACGTGGCGCGGGCGCTGGCATGCTCACTCGCGATCCAGGACGCGTTCGAGGCGAGAGCCTCCGGGGGAGCGGCGCCGGCGCTTGCGGTGCGGATCGGCATAGCGGCCGGCGAGCCCGTCGACCACAATGATGACCTGTTCGGCGCGACGGTCAATCTGGCAAGCCGGATCTGCGCCGCCGCCGACGCTGGACACATCCTGGTCAGTGACCTCGTCCACGACCTGGGCAGCGGGTTGAGCTTCTCGTTTGACGGGGGGAGGGACATCGAGCTGAAGGGATTCGTCGGCCTGACCCGTGTCTTCGAGCTCGTGCGGACGCGGGCCTGACATCCCTCGGCCGCTGCTGTCAGATCACGGCGCCGAATCTCGGGCAGGACCGCCACAGACGCTCGGGACCCGGAGGCGCGAACGGGAGGCGCCACGGGCTCCACGGGCGGGAGCACTATCAGGATGAGGAGCAACGGATATGGTCATGCTCGAGACGGCCAGCCAGTTGAGCACGGTGCCGCTGGATCGGAATAAGGTGTTCGGCCGATGCGATCGCTCCAGCTGAGCCCACGGGAGTTCTCTCACCGGGAGCGGGTCCTGGTCGGGGCTGGACTCGTCCTGATTGTGTTCCTGCTCATGAGCCGAGACGCGCTCGAGCGCGGGTCTCCGACCGGCGATGCGGTCCCATGGCCCGACTACCCGGCCGACCTGCGGGCTCGGATCGACGCCGATGTCGCTGGCCGTGATTGTGCGGGCCTCGAGATCGAGCTTAAGGAGGCCAGGGCTGGCGATCGATCGATGCTCGTGGAGGTGGGTCACGACAACGCTCGACTGATCGCCTACGTCACCGAGCAGATGCGCGCCATCGACTGCTAGCCGAGACGTCCGCCACCCGCCCATGAATCTGGGGTTGAGTGAGGCCTCGGTCCGCCCCACACCCTCCTCGCGAGCGGCCCGGCGGGCCATCGCGATCGCCTCCTCCGTCGACGCCATTGGCGGCTCCGCGGGACCGGACGTGCGACACTGCGCCCGCCCATGACGACCTCGACACGCACGCTCGCGACGCGCGCGGACCTCCGTGACATCGCCATCGTGGCTCACGTCGACCACGGCAAGACGACACTGGTCGACGCGATGCTCCGCCAAACGGGTGCGTTCCGGGCCAACCAGGTCGTCGCCGAGCGAGTCCTTGATTCTGGGGACCTCGAGCGCGAGAAGGGGATCACGATCCTGGCCAAGCAGACGACCGTCGACCACGACGGCGTGCGCCTCAACATCGTTGACACACCCGGCCACGCCGATTTCGGCGGCGAGGTCGAGCGGAGCCTGCTGATGGTCGATTCGGTCCTCCTCCTCGTCGACGCGGCCGAGGGACCGCTGCCCCAGACGCGCTACGTCCTCGGCAAGGCGATGGAACGCCACCTGCCGGTCGTCGTCGCCATCAACAAGATCGACCGCTCCGACGCCCGTCCGGCCGAGGTCCTCGACGCCGTCTACGAGCTGTTCATCGACCTCGGGGCGGCCGACCACCAGATCGAGTTCCCGGTCGTCTACACGAACGCCAAGGCAGGCACGGCGACCCGCGACCCGGCGATCCCTGGTACCGACCTGCGACCGCTCCTCGACGTCCTCGTCGAGGTGACGCCGGCGCCCGTCCACGAGCCGGGCCACCCGCTCCAGCTGCTGGTCACGAACCTGTCCGCCAACGACTACGTCGGGCGGATGGCTGTCGGGCGGATCCGCAACGGGTCCATCCGGACGGGCCAGCGGATCAGCGTCGTTCGAGAGGAGGCCGACGATGCGGCCGGGTCCGTCGAACCGGGGCGGCTGGTCACGCTGACCGGCACCGTCACATCCCTCCAGACCGCTCACGGCATCGAGCGGGTCGACATCGAGGCGGCCGGTCCCGGGGAGATCGTCTCGGTCGCGGGCCTGCCGGAGGTGACCATCGGAGACACGATCACCGACCCGGCCGATCCTCGACCGCTGCCGCGTCTCGACGTCGACGAGCCGACGCTGCGGATGACGTTTGGGGTCAACACCTCGCCGCTCAGCGGACGGGAGGGGAGGTACGTCACCGGTCGTCAGATCAGGGCCCGCCTCGATCGCGAGATCCTGGGCAACGTCTCGATCGAGATCCACCCGACCGAATCCGGCGAGGCCTACGAGGTCCGCGGTCGGGGCGAGCTCCAGCTGGCGATCCTCATCGAGCAGATGCGCCGCGAGGGGTTCGAGCTGACGGTCTCGCGCCCCGAGGTCATCCTTCACGAGACCAGCGGCGAGACCCTCGAGCCCTACGAGCGGGTGACCATCGACATCCCGCCCGACTTCATAGGCGAGGTCCAGCAGGCCGTCGCCGGGCGCAAGGGCCGCCTCGAACAGATGTCGAGCGACGCCGACGGCCGGGTCCGCCTCGAGTATGTCCTGCCCGTCCGCGGCCTCATCGGCTACCGCGGCCAACTTCTCACCGAGACGCGAGGCACCGCGCTGCTCCACCAGATCGGCGAGGGCTACGGGCCGTGGGCCGGCGAGGTCACCCACCGGACGAGCGGCGTCCTCGTCGCCGATCGGACCGGGACGTCGAACGCCTACGCCCTCTTCAACCTCCAGGACCGGGCCGAACTCTTCGTCGGGGCGGGCATCGAGGTCTACGAGGGGATGATCGTCGGCGAGAACAGCCGGTCGGGCGACATGGACGTCAACCCGACGAAGGAGAAGAAGCTGACGAACATCCGGACCCACGCCCACGACGAGGCACTGCGGTTGACGCCGCCGCGGCCGCTGACGCTCGAGACGGCGATCGAGTTCATCGCCGGCGACGAGCTCGTCGAGGTGACGCCGTTGTCGATCCGCTTGCGCAAGCGACTCCTCTCGCAGCACGGCCGGCGCCGCGAGCGCGGTCGCGAGGAGGATCGCCGCCGCGCGGAAACCCCCTGACATGCGCCTCGCGCGGTCGATACCATCTCGTCTGGGAGTCGTCGCAGGGAGGATGAAGTCGTGATCCAACGGACCATCGGTGTCGCCCTCGGGGCGCTTGCCACATATCTGTTGCTCGTGATCCTCGTACCCGATACGGGCGATCGAAGCAGCGCCTACGTGACCGCCGTTGTCGTCGGGGCGGTCGTCAGCTGGGCCTGGCCGGTCGTCATCGCCTTCTGGCTCGGACGACGGGCCAAGGAGCGCCGCGAGGACCAGATCGAGAAGGAAGTCCAGCGCCAGCTCGACGAGGAGCGTTCTCGCCAGGGCTGACGACCACCGGGCGATGACCGTCGGCACCTCATTTCAGGGCCGCTCGCCCTTGCGGCAGGGGGCGCCCGGCGGTTGACTGTGGCGGATACTCGACCGCCACAGAGGTGCATCGCAGCCATGCGCATCAACCAGGGTTTCCTCGGCTGGGGCGTCTTCCTCATCCTCGTCGGGGCGATCCCGCTCGCCGTCAATGCCGGGTACCTCGCAGCCGACCAGGTCGGTGACTGGTGGCGGTATTGGCCGCTCATCCTCGTTGGTATCGGCATCGGGATCATCCTCAGCCGGACGGTCCTCAACTGGCTCGGAGGGCTCGTCGTGGCGGCCACCTTTGGGCTGATGGTCGGCAGCCTCGTTGCCACCGGGATCACTGGCGGCGGCGGCTTCCCGATGATCGGCTGTGGCGGCGATGGGGGGGCCGGGACGCCGTTCGCGGCCCAGTCCGGACAGCTCACGGGCCAGGCGAGCGTCCATCTCGATCTCAACTGCGGCGACATGAAGGTGAACGCGGCCGAGGGATCGGGCTGGAACCTCGAGGGTTACACGGCCACCGGTGAGCCTCCCGAGGTCCAAAGTGGGCCCGCATCGCTGGCGGTCGAATCGCGAGAGCGGACCGGCATCGGCTTCCTGGGTGCCAGGGACTCCTGGCGGCTGACCCTTCCGAATGCCGTCCCTCTCGATATCGATCTCGGGCTCGACGCCGGGTCCGGCGATCTCGACATGACCGGGGCAGCCCTGGGTCGCGTCCAGGTCGACATGAACGCAGGTGATATCCGTCTCAGCCTCGGCGGCGCGACGGCGCTGACCGGTCTCGACATCGGTCTCAACGCGGGCTCGATCGGGGTCAGCCTGCCGGCCCGGTCCGTCACCGGCGCAATCGAGGCGAACGCGGGCTCGGTCCAGATCTGTGTCCCGTCGGGGGTCGGGCTGCGGTTGCGAACCACCGACAACCTGACCGTCAGCTACGACTACGAGGGATACGGCCTCGTGAAGGAGGGGGATACCTGGACGTCACCGGGCTACGAGTCGGCGGCCGTCAGGATCGATCTCGCGACGCACGGCGCCGCCGCGTCCTTCAGCCTCAATCCGGAGGGCGGATGCGATGGATGACCGACTCTACCGGTCCCGCACGGATCGGATGATCACCGGCGTCGCCGGTGGCCTGGCCGAGCGAATGGACGTCGACCCTTCGCTCGTCCGCGTCATCTGGGTCCTCCTGGCGATCTTCTCCGGTGGCGTCTTCGCGCTGATCTACCTGGTCATGGCCGTCGTCGTCCCCGAGCGACCGGCGGGCAGCGTCGCAGGCCCCAGCCCGTCCGGGCCGGCAGCGGAGGCTCCCGCACCGGGAACCTGGATCGGGCCGGATGGCGAGGCCGTGGCGGCATCGGCCTCCGTTCCAACCGCGGCGGCGGAGCCGTCGCGGCGGCCGGGTGCGGGGGCGATCGTCGTGGGCGGCGTCCTGGTCGTCGTCGGGGCAGCGGCGTTCATGGAGCGGTTCCTGCCCCAGATCGACACCTCGATGCTCTGGCCGATCGTGGTCATCGCGCTTGGGATCGGTTTGGTAGCACTCGCCTTCCTCAGGCCGTCGCGCGGTTGACGAGGGAGGCCACCAGAGGGTCGATGAAGGTGTCGAAGATCGTCCGCCAGTCGTAAGCCGTCCGGCTGCGGACGGCGGCGCGGTAGACGGGATCGTTCGCCAGTCGTTCGCGGATGAGGGCGGCGATGTCGGGCGGGGGGGCGTCGGGCGAGAAGTAGACGGCCTCCGCCCCGGCGACCTCGCGGAGGGCGGCGATGTCGGTGCAGAAGACGGGCAGGCGATGAAGCCCGGCCTCCAGGATCGGCAGGCCGAAGCCCTCGTCGCGGCTGGGCAGGAGGAGGGCGTCGGCGAGACGGTAGAGGTCGGTCACCAGGCGACGGTTCGGCGGTCCATCGACCCACTCGGAGACGACATGGACCGCGTCGCCGACGCCACGCTCGTCGGCCAAGCTCCGGAGGCGCCCGAGGTAGGCTCGCGATCCCGGGTCGTGCGGGTCGAACGCGCCGGTGACGATGAGGATGGCGCCGTCCATCTGTACTCGCAGCGCGGCGAGCGTCTCGATCGCCAGCTCGAGGTTCTTGCGCGGGTTGAGGCGGACGGGAGCGAGGAGGATGGGTGCGGCTCGCTCGACGCCGCGCTCCCGGATGAGGCGGCTCGTCGTGAGGTGCAGCCCGACGGTCTCGGCGCGGTCGATCCCATCGGGGATGACCCGGACGTCATCTCGGGCAAGCCCGGTCGTCCGGGCGTAGGTGGCGGCTCGGGCGGCCGAGATGGCGACCGACGTCGTCCCGGGCCAGGCAGTACGGACGAGGTCCCATGGCCAACCCGGATGGAGTTCGTCCCGATAGGCGGCCATCGCGGCGGCGACGTCGTGATGCCACAGGACGATGGCCGGTCCAGACAACGCCTGGCTGATCGTGTGCAGCGCCGCGGTCAGGGCGAGGTTCATGTGAAGCGAGGCGACATTGTGGGCGATCACGACGTCCATCGAGGCCGTCGCGTCGGTGAGGAAGTGGGTCGCCTCGTCGACCATGGCCGCGAAGTCGCCGGGGACCCTGCCTCTGTCGAGCTGGGCACGGGCGGCCCGCACGCGCGGGGCGAGCGTGTCCGCGATCGTCGTCCCGAGAAACGCGACGCGGGGATCGGGCGAGCCGCCGCGACCGGCGATGATCGTCACGTCATGGCCGGCGTCCGCCAGCAGGGTCGCGTGGCGTCCGACGACCACCTCGACGCCACCGACGACCGGCAGGGCCGTGTAGTGGAGAAGCGCGACGCGCCCCGTCCGGGTCACACCTCGGCACCGAAGCAGTCGACCAGTAGGTCCGTCAGGTGGCGCTCGAGGACGGTGAACGAGAAGTGGGTCCGCCCGACCTCATAGTTGCGAGTGGCCCAGGCGGCCGCTTCGACCGGGTCGTCGAGAAGGCGGCGGGCCTGGTCGATCGTGCCGGGGTTGATGAACTCGTCGAACCAAACGACGCGGAAGCCCCGTGGCCGGAGATCTACCTCGTAGGTCGAGTAGTTGTTGACGAGCGTCGGGCGGCGGTGGAAGACAGCCTCGAGGAACGCATTCCCGAACCCCTCGATCTGGGATGGGTAGGTCACGAAGTCGGCGGCGTGGTAGAGCTCATCGAGGGTGAAGCGTCGCACTCCCTCGGATCGCGCGTCACCGTTCTCGTCGACAAGGTTCGCCGCGAGGACGAGGGAGACACCGAGCAGGTCCGCGTACTCGAGGACGCGCCGCTCGTAGGCGCTTCCCTCGTCTCCAGAGGCGTGAGAGATGACGAGCCTGGCCGGTCGCCCGAGCCGGCGGGTGAACTCGATCGCGTGCTCGATGCCCTTGCGGGCGACGATCCGGGTCGGCTGAAGGATCAGGAGCTCGCCCTCCTCCATCCCGATGGCAGCGCGAGCGGCCGAGATCGCATCGGCCGACACCGGGGACGGCGGTCGATCGAAATCCATGACGTTCGGGATGACGCGGGCCGTCACACCTCGCCGTGACGCCAGGTCGTGGGCCTGGATCGAATTGATGACGACGTGCTGGATCGGCGGATGGGCCGGCGGGAAGGCGGCTGCCAGGATGTCGGCGACGCCATTGACCATGAACCGCTGACGCTCCCAGTGAAGGTCGTGGTGATGGGCGATCGTGGGGATGCCGGTCTCGGCGATGAACTCGGAGATCGCCAGGCCGAGCGGAAGGTTGAGTGGGATGGCCGAGGCGTTCTCGACGATCAGCAGGTCGACGTCGAACTGCCGGCTGAAGGCGTAGAGCTCTGCCTTGAGATGCAGTTGCAGCTCGTGGATCCGATCCGAGACGGCGGCTGGGCGGACGACGACCGTGAGCCCGTGGGTCGCCGCGAACTCGGGCTCGGATGCGTGCGAGGCATAGACAGCCCGGTTGATGGCGGCGATGTCCGGGTGGCCGAAGAACGCTTCGGGTACGACGCGCGATCGATCGCCGGGTCGATCCGACAATCCGGAGAAGTAGAACGTCTGAGCTCCGAGGCGCTCGAGGACGGTGGCCCACTTGGACGTCTCGAGGGAGACGCCGTCGGTACCGGCGAACCTCGTCGAGACAAATCCGACCCGGTGCGTATCGGTCGATGCCATCAAACCTCCGGTCGATACTGTGCCCGCCTAGGATGCCACCCGAACGAACCCTCTGCGGCAGGCGCTGGACCGTACTCATCCGGACGGTCCGTGACTGGCGTCTCGTACCCTGTCGAAGCCAGCTCGCCACACGAGGTCCGAACATGGCTCACCCGCTCGTCGACCAGCTTCGGTTCACTCGCTCAGAGTTCCAACGGGGCATCGGCGACACGCCCATCGCCGACGGGAACATCCAACTCGGGCCGATGAACTCGATCGGCTGGATCGTCGGTCACATGGCCTGGCACGAGCAACTGTACTGGCTCACGCGGATGCAAGGTGTCACCCCGGTCCCGGCGCTTGACGATCTTGTCGCGACGGGCAAGCCGGCGACCACGCCGCCGCTCGACGAGATGCTCGAGGCATGGCGGACGACGACGTCGGCCGCCGACGCATGGCTCGATCGCGTCAGCCAGGCGAGCCTCGCAGAGCCCCTCCGGTCCAGCCCCGTTCCGCGGACGATCGGCTCGGCTCTCCTCCGGGTGACCTACCACTACTGGTTCCATACCGGCGAGATCCTGGCCATCCGTCAGCAGCTCGATCATCCCGACCGACCGGAGTTCGTCGGCCCGGCGCTCGACTCCGAGCATCCCTATCGACCCGAGGCCGAATGACCGTCGTCGGCCGCGATCCGTGAAGAGGGTTCCCGTCCCGGCCGACGTGCGCAGCCGGGCGGAGGCGCGTGCCGCGGCCCGACGGGCGAAACGATGGGTCGAGGCCGACCGACTGCGGTCCGAGATCGAGGATGCGGGCTGGACGGTGGTCGACGACGGCCCGCGGTACCGGCTCGCGCCCGCCCATCCGGCCGATGTCGTGGACGGCGAGCGGGTTCGCTATGGCCGGAGCGCGAGCGTCCCATCGGTGCTCGGCCAGGCCGCGGTGGGCCCGGCCAGTGTCGTCATCGTGGCTACGACCGCGCCCGATGACATCCTCCGGGCGATCCGATCCGTACGGGCGACGTCCCCGGACGGCACCCAGATCGTCGTCGTCGCCGACGGACCGGAGGTCGACCTCGGTGGTGGGCGAGTCGAGGCATCCCTCGGTAACGGCGACGAGATCGTCCTCACGAGCGCCAGCCTCGGCTACGCTGCCGCCCTCAACTGCGGCATCAGGCGTGCCCGCTCGAGCGTCGTCGTGGTCATGGACGGCAGCATCGAGCTGATCGGGGATGCGCTGTCGCCGCTGATCGACGCATTGACGGACCCGGCGATCGCCGCCGCCGGACCATACGGGATAAGGTCGCAGGACCTGCGCCAATTCGACGATGCACCGGCCGGTGACGTCGATGCGATCGAGGGCTATCTGATGGCGTTCCGGCGCCAGGACTACGTGTCCCGCGGTCCTCTCGACGAGCACTTTCGCTTCTATCGCAACCTCGACATCTGGTGGAGCCTCGTGCTGCGCGACGAGGGCGAGCAGGCGTCGTCGCGGCGGGCGGTGGCGATCGGTGGCCTACCACTCATCCGCCATGAGCATCGGGCCTGGTCATCGCTGCCCGAAGCCGACCGGGACCGTCTGTCGAAGCGCAACTTCTATCGCCTCCTGGACCGCTTCCGGGACCGCCGGGACCTGCTCACCGGTGCCGGGGCGGGCTAGAAGTCGGTCCGGCGATGCACGTCGCTCGAGCCGTCCTGACGATCGACGAGGTCCCAGCCGAGGGCGAGGATCCGGTCGCGCAACCCATCGGCCGCTGTGAAATCGCGGGCCTGCCGTGCCGCGGTCCGCTCGAGGGCCATCCGCCATACCTCGGGCGGCACCTCGCGGTCCTCGGTCCCGACGACCAGGTCCCAGGCCTGGTGGAGTCCCAGACCCAGCACGAAGTCGACATCAAGCACGAGCCAACGCCGCTCATGGTCCACCAGCTCGGGGTCGGTGAGGATCCGTCTGACCGTCGCCAGGGCTGTGGGCGTGTCGAGGTCGTTGTCGATGGCCTCAGCCAGCTGGTCGTGGAGCGCGCGACCGGCGGCCGAAAGCGGAGCCGGCGGCTCGTGCGCCCGATCGACCCGCGGGAGTGGGTCGGCCGGCGGGATCCCGTGACCGTTGGGCGCTGTTGCACGGCCCCGTGGTCGGTCTGGCGCCGAGCCGGCCTCGAGGGCTTGAGGCGAGTCCCAGGGCCCCTCCAACGGTGGTCGCCCGAGGGCCACGAGCGCGCCCCGGAGCGAGGAGAGCCCCCTGGCGGCCGCCGCCAGCGACTCGTCCGTCAGGTCGAGCTTGTGGGCGTAGCGCGACGACAGTGCCAGGTAGCGGAACGCGAGCGGGTCGATGGACCCACCGGCCAGCTCGGTGATGCGGACGAAGTTGCCCGCCGACTTGGCCATCTTGCGACCCGACGAGGTGAGGAAGGCGCCGTGGACCCACGCTCGGGCCGGGACGCGGCCCGTCAACGCGGCGGTCTGGGCGATCTCGTCCTCGTGGTGAGGAAAGATGTTGTCGACGCCGCCGGTGTGGATGTCGAACTCGGGTCCGAGACAGCGCATCGCCATCGCCGAGCACTCGAGGTGCCAGCCGGGAAAGCCGTTGCCCCAGCGGGTCGTCGGCCACGACAGGATCCGGCCCTCGCCGGCCGGCTTCCAGAGGGCGAAGTCGGCCGGGTCGCGCTTGTCGGGTTCGATCTCACCCCGATGCCCCGCCCGGAGTGCGTCGAGGCTGTTCCCGGAGAGGCGCCCGTAGCCGGCGAACGAACTGACGTCGTAGTAGAGCGTCCCCGAGGTGCCCCGGTAGGCGTGCCCACCGTCCTCCAGCCGCTCGGCGAGGGCGATCATCTCGGGGATGTGCTCCGTCGCCCGTGGGTAGGCGTGTGCAGGCAGGATGTTGAGCCGGGCCTTGTCGGCATGGAACGCCGCTTCGTAGGCATCGGCGATCTCGCCCGGTGTCTTGTCCTCGAGTCCCGCCGCCATCAGCATGGGGTCCTCGCCGCGATCGAAGCGTTCGTCGCGAAGATGTCCGACGTCGGTGATGTTCTGGACGTGGGTGACCCGGAGCCCGTGCCAGAGGCACGCCCGCCGGATGAGATCTGCCAACAGGAAGGTCCGCAGGTTGCCGATGTGGGCGTAGCGGTAGACGGTCGGCCCGCAGGAGTACATCCGGACGAGCCCTGGTTCGATGGGCTCGACCGGCCGGATCCGTCGAGTCAGCGTGTCACGGAGCCGGAGGGTCACGGGCGTCCTTTCTGGGCGACGAGGTCGATAGCCGCGCCGGCTGGGTCGGTGACCATCGTGCCACGATGCGGCGGACCTTGGTCGGGAGGTCCGTGGTGGGTCCCGACCTATACTCCGCGGCGATGCCGCGCCTTCCCTCAGAGTCCTCCGCCCGGTGCCCGCGCGCCTGATCGGCGGCGGGGGTCGTCGTCCTCTCGGCCTCATCGTCGCAGCCGCCGTCACGCTGTCCCTTGTCCTTGCTCCGGCGATCCGCCCGACGTCCGGGGAGGCCCGTGCGGCCGCTCCCGAGGTCGTACGCGTGGCGGCCGACGAGCCGTCGACACTCGACCCGGCGGCGGCCGGTGACACGTCCGCCGCGTTCGTCATCCCGCAGCTGTTCGAGAGCCTGACGGCCTTCGACATGGACCTCGTCCTGCGGCCGGCCCTCGCTCGATCGTGGGAGGTGACGGACGATGGCACGACGATCACGTTCGTACTGCGTGATGGGCTCACCTTCTCGGATGGCTCGCCGCTGACCGCCGCCGACGTCGTCGAGAGCTGGTTGCGACTCATCGATCCCGACGCTCCATCCCCGCTGTCCTCGCTCATGGAAGATGTCAAGGGAGCGGCCGCCTACCGACGCGGCGAGATCGGTCGCGATGGTGTCGGGATCCGCGTGATCGACGGTCGGGTCGTGGTCACGATGGAGCGACCGGGTTCGGACTTCCCGGCGATCGTGTCCGGCGCAACGTTCGCGGTCGTTCCTCCGGCCGTCCGGGCAGAGGGAGCATCGGTCATCGTTCCCGATGGCTTCGTCGGCAGCGGCGGCTACACCCTCACGGCAATCGTCCCGGACCAGATCGTCCTCCGGGCGAACGAGCGCTACTGGGCAGGCAAGCCGGCGATCGACACCGTCGACCTGGTCACCGAGAACGGCTCCCATGTCCCGGTGCCCGAGTTCGAAGGCGGCGCCGTCGACTACGCCGGGCTGTATTCCGGCGACGCAGCCTGGATCGGCTACGACGCCACCCTCGGCCCGATGATGAGGTCCATCCCCAATCCGACCACCACCTATGTCGGCTTCGATACCAGTCGCCCGCCCTTCGACGACGTGCTCGTCCGCCGCGCCTTCGGGGCAGCCGTCGACTGGCGGCGGATCGCCGCCACTGGCGGCGGTTCGGGAACGACGCGGGCGACCTCGATGGTGCCACCCGGCATCCCCGGCCGCTCGGAGCGTGACTTCCTGCCGTCGTACGACCCTCCGGCGGCGCGGGATTTCCTGGCGCGGGCCGGATTTCCGGCCGGAATGGGCTTCCCATCGATCAGGTTTGTGACCCTCGGGCTGGGACTGGATGCGGCGATCATCGCCGAGGTACGTCAGGTCCTTGGCATCGACATCGACTACGAGACGATGGAGTTCGGTGACTACTCCGAACGGCTCGACACGGATCCACCGGCGATGTGGTCGATGAGCTGGCATGCCGACTACCCTGGACCGAACGACTTCCTGGGCATCCTCCTGCGGACGGGTTCATCCAACAATCCTGGCCTGTGGAGCTCGGGCGAGTTCGATTCCGCCATCGATGACGCTCTCGCGACGACCGATCCTACCGCCCAGCGGTCAGCCTTCGACCGGGCGGAGGCCATCGTCCAGCGAGACGTACCCGTCGTCCCGGTCATCTATGGGGAGGACTGGGCGGTCGCCCGCGACGGATTGCTGGGAGCGATCGACAACGGTATGGGTGGTCTTCGCCTGGCCGGGCTGGCCTGGCAGCGGTGATGGACCGGGGCCGTCGACGCCTCACGATCTCGCTGGTGGCCATTGCCATCGGGCTGTTCATCGCCGTCCAGCCGGCCGCCGCGGCCGAACCCGTCGTCTTCGGGGATCCCGTGGCCGATGTCACGTTCGGGTCGGACATCAC
>Ga0209341_10003108_pt1 | contig 15575 bp, 26 predicted proteins | sample RifCSP13_2_FD_184020 | JGI IMG/M metagenome (GOLD analysis project Ga0209341, IMG submission 184020) | Soil microbial communities from Rifle, Colorado - Rifle CSP2_sed 13_2 (SPAdes) (version 2) | ecosystem: Environmental > Terrestrial > Deep subsurface > Rock core/Sediment | place: Rifle...
AGCGTCCCTGCCTGTTGGACAGGCCGCTTCTCCCTCGTTGCCCTGCGGGATGTTCCTCGAAAACGGTATCCTGCGTCCCTATTTGCTAATTGATCTATTGATAATTGATAATTGAGCCATTCGATGGGGGGTGATTTGAATGGCTAAAACTCAAATCGGACTGGAAGAAAACCTGACGGGAGCACTGGCCTATCTTTTGGGATTTGTATCGGGGATTTTCCTTCTCCTGACGGAGAAGCAGAACAAGTTCGTTCGCTTCCACGCGATGCAGTCCACCGTCCTCACCGGCGGTTACTTCGTGTTTAACTTTGTCATCGGCTACGTTCCGGTGGTCAATGTTCTTTGGTGGGTTATCAGTGTTCCGCTGGGGTTGGTGCTCTTGATTCTCTGGTTCTACCTGATGTATCAGGCCTACCAGGGGGTACAGTACAAACTACCGGTGGTCGGGGATATCGCGGAAAAACAGCTGAGCAAACTCAAGGTTTGACCCTGATAGATTACTGAAGATTTAACCGATCGGCTGTTATAGTATATAATATATTATTACAGTCTTCCCTTCGGCGTTTCTTGTGTTCTTCGTCTTGTCTCTAACTCCTGACACCCTTTATCTGGTATCTTATTTCTTATTATGTTAGGGCTCAGTCGCCTTGAACACTATCACTTCTACCGTCGCCCGCTCAATTCACTCTATTTGACCACCTCGATCCTGCACTTTGGGCTCTCAATGATCGGAATTTTTGTGCCGATCTATATCTTTCAGCTTACCGGCAACTTTTACTATTTGCCGGCTTTTTACGGGGTTCTTTCGTTGACAGCGATCTTCTCTCTGCTAGTCGCTCCGGCTTTTTTGCTGCGGTTGGGAGCCGGCCGCAGTGTCTTGCTGGCCAATGTTTTTCGGATCCTAAACCTCCTCCTTTTGCTCTTGGCCGCCCGCAATCCTTTATTGATATTACCGGCGGCTATTTTCGAAGGCCTGACCATTCCTACTTTCTGGGTAACCTACCACAGTGTTTTTCTGGCCTCCGGAAAGGACGGGGAATTCGGGCGCAAGATCGCCTGGATGGGGGTTTTTGTCTCGGTGGTTTCGGCGCTGGCACCGTTCTTTGGCGGACTGGTGGTGGCAACCTTCGGTTTCCCCGTCCTCTACGGGCTAGGGATGTTGTTGATCCTTCTTTCCAGTATCCCGATTCTTTGGGTCGGTGATCATCTCGGATTTCGTTTCGTTGGAGCGAAGCAGATCCTGGCGGAAACTTTTTCCCGCCCCTGGCGCCCGGTTCTGACCGGATTCTTAGGGATCAGGTTGGAGAATGTGATCGCTGCTCTCTTTTGGCCTCTTTTCCTCTTCGGAGTGGTGAAATCATTCACCAATTTGGGAGCGGTAACTTCCGTTTTTGCGGTGGTCGAGGTGGCGCTCATGGTTGTCGCCGGGAGGGTGGTGGATTCTCTCGGAAGCCGCCGGGTTTTTAAGGCCGGGGCGTTGTTCCTGGCGCCGTTTTGGTTTCTGGTCGGATTTTTCCCCGGCATTTTGGCACTGGCGGTTCTCAATGCTTACCGGGGGTTGGTGGCCCCTTTTTATGGGATTGGGGCGGAATCTCTGTTTTACAAACTGGCCAAGAAGGACCACTTTCTTTCGGTTCTTAAGAGAGAGGTGAGCATTCACCTGACGATCATCTTCGCGGTCCTGCTTTGCGCTATTCTTTGGTACTTCTTCCCGTCCAATTGGCCGATCCTCTTTATCCCGGCCGCGCTGGGGTCCTTGCTCGCGATCACTTTCGTCAAAGCGAGATAGCCACTTGTTACTTGTTACTTGAAACTTGTAACTTTAAGTTGTGATTTACCTCGGTACGGACCACCGCGGGTTTGAGCTCAAAGAAAAGATCAAGACTTGGCTGGCGGATTGGAAACTTCCCTTTGAGGACCTCGGCAACACCGTTTACGACCAGACCGACGACTACCCCGATTTTGCCGCCCAGGTCGCCCGGAGAGTGGCGGAGAGCCCCGAAGAAAACCGGGGGATCCTGCTCTGCGGTTCGGCGGTGGGGGTGGACATCGTCGCCAACAAATTCCGGGGAGTGCGTTCGGCGGTTGTCTGGAGCGACGACGCAACACTAGTGAAGCAGTCTCGCCAGCACGACGGCGCCAACGTGCTCGCCCTGCCGGCCGATCACCTGACCGAAGAGCAGGCCCAAAAAATCGTGAAACTCTGGCTCGAAACTCCTTCCCCCAGCGAGGAGCGGCACCTTCGCCGCCTCCAGAAAATCGCCGATCTGGAAGTCCAGGCATAAGAAGACGCCCCGCACCAGAACAATTCTGAATGCGGGGCTAGATTTGCTTCGCAAATTGAGGGGTTTAATCCTCGCTGGCAGATAGCTTAACTCTTCGGGGGAAAGACCTCACTCACGCGCTTGTTGGCGAGCTGGTCGTACGGATTCTCTCGCCATCGTTTTCGCGGGTGCTCTTCAGGGAGAATCCGGTTCAGGATCTCCCACATGTACTTCGGCCGCGGTTTCTTCACCGCCGGCTTCTCGGGGAGCCTCAACCACCTCCGCACCGTTCTCAACAGACCCATCCCTCTCTCCTTCTTCGGCTTTTCGCCGCAGAATCTTCTCGCCGCACTTTTGGCAGACGCGCCGGCCCTTAAAGACCGCCTCCTCCAGAGTGATGATGCTCTTGTTCCTCCTTCTCCAGGGCGAACCCATCACTCCTCCTCCCGCTTTCAGCGGAGCCCCGCCAAGGCGGTGGTTTTCTTGATTGATTTTATCCTATCACGGGCCGTTTGCTTATTTGCTAATTGATCGATTGATAATTGATAATTTGGGTTGATATGCCCGAAATCGTTCCCGCGCTCCTCGTCGACACCCGCGAAGAATTCCTCCAGCGCTTTGATCTGGTTGCCTCTCACGTTGACCGGGTTCAGTGGGACATCATGGACGGCATCTTCGTCGACAACACCACCTTCTCCGACCCTCTGGTTCTGGACGCGATCGACGCGCTGGGGTACAACCCGCCCCCGAAAATCGAAGCCGATCTGATGGTTTCCGATCCCGCGAACTGGATCGAGCGCCTCCACCACCCCGGGGTGGACCAGCTGATCTTCCATGTCGAATCCGCTAAGGATTGGGAGCCGATCTTCGCCCAGGCCCGGGCCATCGGTTTCTCCGTTGGTCTCGCCGCCGAGCCCGAAACCCCTCTCGCCGGCTACGAAAAAATTCTGGAAAAGGTCGACCGCTTTCAGGCGATGGGCGGGCAGAGTGGCTTCGGCGGACAGAAGTTCAACCCCGCGGTCCTGGAGACCATCAAGAAGGTTCGGGGCAAATTTCCGAACCTGCCGATTTCGGTCGATATCGGGGTGAGCGCCGAAACGGCGCCGGGGATGCTCGCTGCGGGGGTGACGATCCTGGTGGCAGGTTCGGCCATCTTTAAAGCCGAGGATGTCCCCAACGCGATAGAATCCCTGAGATCAATTAGCAATTAACAAATTCCCAATTATCAAATTAGTGAGATTCGGTGGTTCTAACAGACTTGCTGAAAATCCTTACGAGTTCATCGGCCTCCCGTTGTAGTTCAATCAACTTCTCACCGGCGTGATTCAATTCGGACAAAAGTTCTAACCAGTATCGAGATTCTTTGGCTTCTTTCCGGCATATCTTTAAGCGAAAGACGAAGTCCTGTTTACCCAACGCTTCTTGAGCTTCAAGATAGTTTGCAGCGATTGAAGCGGAGGACCGAACAAGTTGTCTGAAGTAGGTAATGTTGGCAGTCGTTTTTGGGACTACGGAACCAATTTTGGCGCATCCCAGCGCGAACTCTTTAGCGCGTTCGTAGAGTTGATCGGACTTTATTCCCGCCATTTGGCTAATTGTTCACCGAGATCCGTTTTTTGTCAACTGTTAATTGTCCACCTGCTAATTGATAATTTGCTGTCTTTCTATTTGCTAATTGGTTAATTGATAATTGATAATTACTTGCCGTGAGCAAGTTTAAGAAGATCACTATTTTCGGTTTCGCGGACGCAAAAGAGGGCGACCAGGTCTGGAAAGACGCCTTTGCGACGGCTAAACTCCTGGCGGAGAGCGGCTACACGATCGTGAACGGTGGGGGGCCGGGAGTGATGAAAGCTGCCACTCTGGGCGCCCACGCCGCCGGCGGCCGGGTGATCGGTGTCAGTTTCTACCCCAAAAACGCCCCGCTCTTTGAGGGCCGCGACAAGACCAACGTGATCGACGAGGAGATCGTGACCGAACACTACATCGACCGGACGATGAAGCTGCTGGACGCGGGGGACGCTTATATCGCCTTCAAGGGTGGTACCGGTACCCTCTCGGAGTTTGGGATGGCCTGGGGTCTGGCCCGTCTCTACTTCGGCCACCACAAACCCTTCATTCTCTACGGCGAATTCTGGCGGGACATGTTGGCGGCCTTCGAGAAAAATATGTATATTAGAGGAGAAGAGATGAAGGTCTACCGGATCGTGGACAGCCCGGAGGCGGTCCTGAAGGAGATCCGAAGACTGGAAGCGGACAACGACGGTCCCGCGGCTGTTTACTAATTTTGCGAATGCGCAAAATTATTGCAACCGAGCATCAGCGAGGACAGCACTAGCTAATATGCAATTCCCCAAGAAAGAACACTACAGCGTGGACGATCTCTACAAGATGGCGAACGAGATGCGGGTGGACCTGATCAAAATGCTCACCAAGGCCGGTTCCGGCCACTCCGCTGCCCCGCTGGGGACGATGGAGATCTGGACGGCGATGTACTTCCACATCCTCAACCACAATCCCAAGAAGCCCGATTGGGAGGAGCGCGACCGGTTGTTGCTCTCCTGCGGCCATTATTGTCCCGCCCGCTACACCGTGATGGCTCATTCCGGCTATTTCCCCCACGAGGAGCTCTGGACCCTGCGGAAGCTGGGCACCCGTCTGCAGGGGCACCCCGAACGGGAGAAGCTGCCGGGAGTGGAGACCACCTCCGGTCCCCTGGGCTCCGGCCTTTCTCAGGCCGCCGGAATGGCGAAGGTTGCCCAGATGGACAAAAAGAAGTGGTGGACCTACGTGCTGATGAGCGACGGGGAACAACAGGCCGGCCAGGTCTGGGAGGCGGCGATGTTCGCCGGCAACAACAAGCTCGGCAACCTGATCGCGATCCTCGACCGCAACAACATCCAGATCAACGGCTTCACCGAGAATGTGATGCCGCTGGAGCCTCTGATGCAGAAGTACGAGGCCTTCAACTGGCACGTCCAAGACATCGATGGCCACAACATCGAGGAGCTGATCGCCGCCGTCAACAAGGCCAAGGCGGTCTTCAACAAGCCCTCGCTGATCCTGGCGCACACGATCCCGGGGCGGGGAGTGGAGTTTATGGAGCGAAAGTACGAGTGGCACGGCAAGCCGCCCAAACCGGAGGAGGCGCTCGAAGCGATTAGAGAGATCAGGACCCTGGGAGGCAGGATCAGGAGTGAACACGAGTAACCGAAGTTACTGCAGTTACTTAAGTAACTTGAGTTACTAAAACATATGCCAATAAACAGAGCCGCGAAATTAGTAGAAAACATTCTGGATAAGGCCAAGCTGGAGGCAAAACCGACCCGGGACGGATTCGGGTTGGGAGCGGTCGAAGCCGGCAAGAGGGACCCGAACGTGGTGGTCATCTGCGCCGATCTCTCCGAGTCCACCCGGGCCCAGATGTTCCAGAAGGAGTTCCCCGACCGGTACGTGGAGATCGGGGTTGCCGAGCAGAACATGGCCTCGGTTGCGGCCGGAATGGCCATGGCCGGAAAGGTGCCTTTTATCGCCTCCTATGCCGCTTTCTCTCCGGGGAGAAACAACGAACAGATCCGGACAACCATCTCCCTGAACAACGCCAACGTCAAGATCATGGGCGCCCACGCCGGGGTTTCCGTTGGCCCGGATGGGGCCACCCACCAGGCCCTGGAGGATATGACCTTGATGCGGGTCCAGCCTAACATGAAGGTCTTCGCCCCTTGCGATCTGTGGGAGGCTAAAAGGATCGTTGAAACCATCGCCCAGATCTATGGCCCAGCCTACATGCGCTTCGCCCGCGAAAAAACACCGGTGATTACGACCGCGGAGACGCCCTTTGAGATCGGCAGAGCCCAGCTCTTTTGGGAATCGGCGAAGGAAAAGCCGGACGTGGCGATCTTCGCCTGCGGTCCGCTCGTTCACGAGTCCATTCTGGCGGCCGGCGCGCTTGAAAAGGAGGGCCTGGGGGTTGAGGTCTACGATTCCCCGAGTGTCAAACCGCTGGACGAAAAAACCGTCCTCGCCGCCGCCAAAAGGGCCGGGGCGATTGTGACGGCTGAGGAGCATCAGGTCAACGGGGCGCTGGGGGGAGCGATCGCGGAGTTTCTGGGAGAAAACCACCCCGTTCCTGTAATTAGGGTCGGTGTGAAGGACCGTTTTGGCGAATCCGGTGAGCCGGACGAGCTGATGGTGAAGTTTGGTCTGGTCGCCAAGAACGTCATCGCCGCCGCGAAGAGAGCGATCGAATTAAAGAGCAAATAAATTGTTCAATTGCAATTACCAATTGACAAGTATCCAATTAACAAATGATTTGATAATTGACGATATGCTAATTGTTAATTTGTTATCAAAATGACTTCCAAAGAACTCTTCCAAAAAGCGCACGATGAGGGCTACGCGATCGGCGCCTTCAATGCCGCCAATTTGGAGACCCTCAAAGCGATCGCGCAGGCCGCCGGGGCCCTAAAGGCGCCGGTGATCGCCGAGAGCTCGCACGGCGAGACCGAATTCATCGAAGCCGCTAATTTGGTGGACGTGGTTCGAAATCTGAGCGAGGAATTCGGCGTGCCAATGCTCATTAATTTGGACCATTCGCCGTCGGTCGAGGCCGCCGAGGAGGGCATTGCCGCCGGTTACGACCTGATCCACATCAACGCCTCCAAACTTCCTTACGAAGAAAACGTTGCCGCCACCAAAAAGATCGCCGCGGAGGCCCACGCCAAGGGGCTACTGTGCGAGGCGGAGCTAACGCCGATCGGCGGGACGAGCGCGGTCCACGAGGAAAAAGCCGAGGACGTGGTGGCCCAAGAAAAGCTCACCGATCCTGATCAGGCGGAGGATTTTGTCGGGAGAACGGGGATCGATACCCTCGCCGTTTCCATCGGCAACGTCCACGGAGTCTACGCCAGCGAGAAGCACCTCGACTTGGATCTTTTGGCGAAGCTGCGCGCCCGGCTCTCTTGCTTTTTCAGCTTGCACGGGGGCAGCACCATTTCGGAGGAGCAGGTCCGGAATGCGATTAAGATCGGCAAAATTGTGAAGGTCAACGTCAACACCGAACTTAGACTAGCTTATCGAAAAACACTGGAGGAAACTCTCAAATCTTCGGATGAAGTGGCGATCTATAAGATTATGCCGCCCGTGATTGCGGCCGTCCAAAAAATCATCGAGGCCAAAATCACCCTCTTCGGTTCGGCTGGGAAGGTCTCTTAATTTTTCCGCAAAAAGAAAAAGCAGCGGACGTTTGTCTGCTGCTTGTGATCGTCCCGAACAGGATTTTATCGAAGGTAGTCGGTGTAGTCCTTCCGTACGGAGAAGCCGTGATGCTTCGCCAGTCGCTGGGCGCGCCGGAAACCTCTTCGGCCTCTCCGGAAGGCCCGTTTCCAACTGAGGCTTGTTTTCAGCAACGCCTTTGCGATACTCTCCGCCTTTTTCCTCTCCGGTGATTTCTCATCGAGATCGATGGACTCGCTCATTCCGAAGAGAAAGCTCTTGACGTAGCCAAGCTGTTGGCGGCGGGAGTAGGCGATTGCGCCGGCCATCGCCACCAACTTCCCATCGACCTCCGACTGAGTCGCGTTGTGGCCGAAGTATCGGATGAACCGCCGTCGCACGACCCGGATCTGGATGCTTTGGACGATCAGCGCCAAGATCAGCCCCAGAAAAATCCCAAAGAAGACAGCTAAAGGACTCATCCTGTTTCTCCTCCCAACTCGGATTTTCTTAATCTTACCACCGGTCTATAGGATTTCAAGATTCGTTTGGTAGAATGATTCCAAAAGAAGGGAGAAGAGAGATGATGATCTGCGAGCTGTCCGTGAACGGCCGAGTGGTTGGAACTCTGACCGCGCACCGAACGTCTCGGCGGGATGGGAAGGGACGCTACTCCTACGGCTGCGTCATCCGAACTCCCGAGGGAGTTGCCCGAAACGCAATCGTTTGGCATGATCCCAGCGACGGGATCTGGGCTCTGGTTCGGGCGGCGATCGAGGAGCTTCGCCCGGAGAAGTGGTTTCCGGGTCCGGAACTAAAGGAGAACTTCTGATGCCGAAAAGGGGCCGCAGCTGGGCGGTGGGGAGAGCTCACGCTCGTCGAAGAAAGAGAGATCCGGTGATCGACCGGCGGGTGAAGACGCTTCTGAAAATTCTCGAGGACGGCCTTTGGCACGACCGTATCTTCGAGAAGAAGATGCTCACGCTCCGGCTGGCGGAGGCCTGCGTTCTCCAGGGTCTGGTGCGTCACAAGCTCGTCAAGATACCCGATATGCCGGACCACTTCCAAGAGTACTTTCGGATCACCGGGAAGGGCCGTCGGGCGTTGAGAGAGGGCGCACATCCCACGCGGGAGGAAATCAACTACGCGATCGAGAACTACGTTCATCTCTGATTGCTCCCAGGACCGAAACTCCCATTTCGGTCCTTTTTATTTGTTGGTGTAAACTAGTTCCAAAAGAAGGAGGAGGGTGCGATGTACCAGAGCCTGGCGGAGATGGGTGGTGGTTCGGGAATGAGCGCCGCCGAGGAGTCTGCTCTGTACGATGAGGCCTTCGAAGCGGTGAAGCGGCTGCCGCCGGGGGTTTACTCTCCGGATGGAGTGGTTCGCCGGGTGAAGCAGCGCTACCGGTACACCGTTATGGCCGCCATTTGGAGGATGGTCGACCAGGGTCTAGCGAGATTCACGCCGACATCCCGCGTCCGGATCCTGCCGCCGAAGGAGAAGAGGGAGTGAGCATCACCGTCTCACCTAAGCTGTTGAGGCACACCGATGGTAAGCTCTACGCCTACCGGGGGTTGAACGAGATCGCCTACCGTTTTGGCGACCAGATCAGGGTGGCGGCGGTGCGCCGTTCCTTCGGACCATTCTATCTGCTCGGTCCAGCGTTCTTTGATTCGATTTTTGGTTATCGTTCCCCGGGCGCCAAGGAGGGTTCCGCTGATCCTCCAGCGAGGAAGTGAGCATGGCGAAAGATAAGGAGAAAGATGCTCGCTTGCGTGCAGTCCTGAAGAAATACCGAGAGGACGCGCGGCGGCTGCGGAAGTTTTCGGAGTTCACTCCTCTGAATAAGGTGGAGCGGATGGCTCTGGATTGTTTTGAGGCTCTCGAGGAGGCTCTTCGCTCTCTTCGATAGCCTCTTTTTCTTCGTCTGGATAAACAGCTCCGCCCTCGTCTTCCCAGCGGTGCAGGTCCTCTTTCGGATGGTTGGTAGGTTCGATCGGTTCACCCATTCAAAATAAAACTACCACTTTGGCCCCCTCTGCTAAACTAATCCCAAAGAAAGGAGGCGTCCATGCCGAAATTTGGCCGCAGTTGGGCGGTGCTTCGGGCGGGGGTGGCTCGCCGTCGGCGAGAACGCCTCGTGAAACGGTGGCCGCACTCAGAAAAGGAAGAGATGGAGATGTCGGTTGAGGTGTCCGCGGCGCTAAGGGCGCTCCGGCCCGGAACCTACCGGCCGTTCAGACTTCATCGATTGCTGGGCCAGTTTCCCAATTTCATGGTCAATCGGGGGATTTGGGAGATGCTCGACAAGGGCCTGGCAGAGATGACGCCGGAGAATCGCGTCAGAATTCTGGCTCCTGGTGAGAAACCGAAGAGGAGGGATTTCGATGGATGATTGGGTCGTCTACGACACCCCTTGTCCGATCTGCGGCGGGGTGGTGGAGTGGTGGTACGTCGCTCCCGACCGGCGAGGAAATTTGGGCGGCGGGGACATCAATTGCAAGAACTGCAAACGGGTTTTCACTCACGAGGAGTGGGAAAAGATCGAGCACGATTTCCTGGCTCACGAGAAGGAAAAGAAGTCGGAGAGCCTGATGGCGACTCTGGACGAGGCGAGCCGCAAGGTGGCCGAACTTCCGGGGTGGGTTTTCGGGGGAGTCAATCCTTTTGCTCCGGGTGCTCCTCCCGAGCTTAAGGAAGCTCTTTTCAAATCCATTGACGAGCATGCGCGCAGGATTGTCTGATCGTTTTCAGGGCTGAACCTACCGTTCGGCCCTTTTTCTTTTTGCGCCGGTTGGAAACTGCTAGCTTCAACGCGTGTAGAGCTGGGCTTGGGCGGTAAATCCGGTCACGCTGGAACACGTTTTTCCGGGGAAAACTTCCATTTTGAGCTTTCGATCCTCAATTAGCTGAAGAAGAACGCAACCTTGGGATGGATACCCCTCGTTGTATAGTTCCATAGGTAGAACGGGGAAACTGGAGCGATCCCAAAATTTCCCGTCCCCCATTTGGTAGTTCCAGGAGAGCAGTTCGTACTTAACCAACCCGGTGGCGGAAGAGACTTCCGCGGGGTTGAGGGAATTTCTCGGAATGGAGAATTGGGTGGCTTCTCCGTTAAAATCTCCAAAGGAAACAATAAAAGCGGTCGGATCAATGTGTTCCGGGGCGATCGAAAGATGCCCGCTCCAATATCCTTGCTGATTCTCACCCGGACCAGCGTATCCGCCGCTGCCTTCCAAGAACCAATTTCCGACTAGTCGACCGTCAATATCATGGTCGATTTTTCCCGAAATCGGGTCCGCAACCCTGATATATTTGGCCAGCATCTTCTCTTTTAATTCTTTGGTGACATACTCTAGCGGATCGGCAGTATAGATTTTCCAAGCTTCGCCAGCGTAGCTTTCCGGCCGGACGAAGCCGGTTAGCGGCTTGGTCGTATCCCAGACGGCAAAGTCTAAAGTCTGCCCGCCGATCCGGCCGATGATCTGTCCGGCGGTGACCGAAAGATCCATATTTCCCCGCTCGTAGGCGGTTTGGACATCAGGAGCTAAGCTCGTTACCAGATCGTAGTAGTAAAGGAAGGTACAGGTCATCGAGAAGACCATCCGGTATTCCCGGCCGCGTTCCGTGTCGCGGGGTTGAACGTCCACCAACCGGGCATCCGCCATCGCAAAAACAGGATAAGTATCGCGGGGAGAATTAAAGACGGTCGGTGAGTAGTATTGGTGGTCGATCGGGGTCACGTGTCCGCCGGCCGTTAATCCGTATGGGATGATAATTGAAAAATCATCTTTGTTCATCGGAAGAGCAGTCAAGATTCCCGGTCCTTCCCCCGAGCACTTGCCGTTGGAAAGATTTTGGCCGGCCTTTTTCGCATCGGAAAGCTCCGTGGTCTGGTCTCCCGAATCGTTTCCTTTCAGCTGGAGATAGACGAGATAGGCCCCGGCTGCCAGGATAGGGATGATAATCAGCGGGATGAGGAGAGTCTTTTTTGGCACGGTTTCACTATAACAATTAAAAAACCCAACGGGTTAGCGTTGGGTTTAGAGAAGCGGTTAGGGCGCGGTGCACTGCGAGGGAGCTCACTCGGAACAGCTTCAGCAATCCCCGGTACGGGATCGGTTCGAGGAACGGCCGCGGGTCCTCCAGGATCCAGGCGTAGGTGTTCTCGAGCGGCAGCCGCCCGATGTCCAGGTGCCGGTCGCCCCACTCCTTCCAGGTTTTCCGTGTGAAACGAACGACATCGATCAGCTTGACGCTGCCGATGATGGCCCCGGTTGGGACGTTCCTCTTCGGGAACCAAAACTTCATCGGCCGAATACTGATCGTAGTCCCGGCATGGATGAGAAGCCGGCCGCGGTGCTTGGTTATCCAGGTGCGGATCTCGATGTCCTTGAGCCCCAAGACAATCAGACTAGCCCACGGCTGTCTGGTCGACAACGCCAACAGCTCGTCCATCTCTCCTCCTTAATTTCGATTGTCTCTAGGTTAGCACGGGGCAGAGAGAAATCAATTTGTGCTACAACTAGGTTGAATTGGGAAAACGTAGTGGAATCGCCTTTATCTTTATTCTCATCATCGCCGCCTTGGCGATCGGAACGGTTGCGTACGTCGGAACAAACCCCGATTTGGTCAACACCATCAAGCAGAAAATCAATGACATCATTACCGGAAAGCCCCCGATCGGGGATCTCACCCCCGCCCGCGATCTCACCGGAACTTGGGTCTCCTCTCTTAAGGGTAAAGGAATGGAGTTATACGGCAGTTTTCCTCTCGGCGGTGCCGGGACGGCTGTGGTGTATCAAAACAGCGATGTCACGTTGAAAATCACTTCGGTTTCCGGAAACACAGCCAGCGGTACGATTACCTACACCAATATGTGCACTTGGGGTTCGACGACGGTTGCTGGTTACGGTGCCATTTCCACTCCGAAAACTTGTGTGAACGTGGGAGCGACGCCGATTAGCATCAGGGTCAGTGGGAGCCGGCTGGATTTCGGCACGGTGAGCGCCGGCGGGGCGACGGTCACCATGCAGGGGAACTTCACCACCGATCTGATTTCAGGGACAATGACAATGACCTCCGCCTACGGGATTATCAAGGGAGAGTTCCACCTCATTCGAAATAAATAACGGGAGGAAATCCTCAACCGATGGAGAAGGTTAGGAAGAGGAAGGCGACGAAGAATGCTGCGAGCCAGCCGGTGGTGTAGAGAACCAGATCGGCGGCTTCTTTTTTCTTGCCGTCGAAGAAGAGCTGGTAGGGGTGGTAGAAGACCAGCAGGCCGCAGACCAGAACCGAGAAGCTGAACAGAATCAGCATCAGGATTGGAGCCAGCGGTGCCATGAGGCCGAAGAGGCCCCCACCGCTCCAGATGAATAGCCCAATCAGCGTGCAGTAGGCTACCACTCCTAGCGCCTGTAGGAGCCCCAGCTTTTCGATCGATATTTTCGGTTTTTTTCCAAACAAATTTCCTAACATTTCCCAACTCCGATTATAGCTTTTTTATCGTAGTGCTAAAATTACATCGATAATTTCTAGGTTTGGCGGGAGCCGAGCCGTCTGATTCGAATAATGCTAAAAATCAATCTCAAGTTTTTGAAGAAGAGCAAGCCGCTGGCCAAGCGGGTAAAGGCCTGGGTCGGCAAACGTCCCCTTTGGCTGAAGTTTGTGGTCTCGGTCATCCTGCTCTCTACTCTTACTTCTCTCCTGGCCGTCGGTCTCTACGACCGCTACTACGGCAGCAGTCCCTGGAGCAACAAGATGCGGTTTGTGAAAGAGGCGGTGGCGGTCTGCAACCGGGCGCAAACTCTCGCCGCTACCGTGGTTGATTTTGGCGATTGGCCGCTGGCCAAGGATTACGGCTTGAAGGGGGAGTCGTTGGACAATATCTCCGGTTATCTGGACGGCGCCGGGGCTTTGGGTTCCGGGGACGTTCCCACCACCGCGGAGGCCGCGGTCGCGGTCTCCTGGCTCAAACAGAAATATCCCGATTACTTCACCTCCAAATCCCGCTGCGAAGAGATGTCGACGGAGTACCAGGAGAAGTACGCGTATTGATCCTGTTCTAATCGGCCCCCATTTTACTTTCCAAACTTCTAACCCTATAATCCAACCATAACCGAAAAAGAAGGAGAGATGGTGACGAGCTATAGTCTGAAGAGGACGGCGGATGTCCTGACCGCGATTAGGCTCTTGGGAGCGTTGGTTATCCCAGTGGTTGGCCTGATTCAAGGCCCGACTGCGGTCGCCGGTGCCGGCGGTTGGTTGCTGCTTTTACTCTGGCTGACCGACCTCTTCGATGGAAACTTGGCCCGCCGGAGCGGTCGTGCCGGTGAGGGCTTTTTCGGGAGAAACGACGGCTGGGTGGATCTGGCGCTGGGTTGGGGAAGTTTCACCCTGCTCTCGATCACCGGCTTCGTGAACCCCTGGGTGTACTGGGGCGTGCTGGTCGCCACCGCCGCCCTGCTCCGAGTGGACTTCCTGGTCTTCCAGGGCCTGGCCACCTTCGCCTGGGCCGTTCTCTACTTCACGGTCGCCGTCGGCCAGGATCCGAACTATCTGGTGGGGCTCGCGTTGTTCGGAGGGATGCACCTGGTCTTCTCGCGGGAGCGGTTCGTGGTCCTGTGGCGGCGCTTCTTCGAACACCTCGGGAATCGGCTCGGGATCGGCTAGAAAAACAACGGCTGTGTTGCTCAAAGCACACAGCCTTTTTTTGATACAAAAAAGCTCGTCAGGATGATTGACGAGCTATGGTGAAAACCCGCGGTTTCCAGCTCAGGGTTTGCGGTTCCGCGATCTCGCAGGTAGCGACCAGAGAACCGCAGTTCCGGCACCACTCGAGAGTCCCCGGAATGTTCTGGAGGTCCACCAGCTTGGTGAGTTGGTGTTGACCGGCTTCGCACCGCGCTAGGACCCTGGTCAGGTCGAGGGGCGACGCGCCGGCGGTCATTTGGGGTCCCCGTTGCGGTTTCTCGTGATCCGGTGAAGGATCAAGCCCAGAACAACGAAAACCAGGATCGGAATGCCGATGCGCAGTCCAGCTCCGACGGTGCAGACGAGAGCGATATCACAGGCGTTTTCCATCTCTCCTCCTTAATCCGGTTAGGAGTACCGCCACAGGTTGGCGAAGAACTCCCAGGCCAAGTAGAACGGCCCGCCGAGACCGATCAGAAGAGGAAACCAGCGGCCGTGCTTTCGGGTGAGATACTCGCGCTCCCACGGCTCGTAGGTCCGAATCGTGGTGTCCAGCACCCAGCCGGAAACCAGGTAGAGGGCGCCGATGAGGAAAATTACTCCGGTGTGGGGAAAGATCCGGTTCAGTCCCAGGAGCACCGTTCCGCCGGCCAGCAGGGTTCCGATCCAGACCAACACGCGCATGAATCGGGTGGACATCTCTTCTCCTCCTTCTTGCGATTTTCTGGCTCAAGTTTACACCTGTCCGATTGGATTGGCAAAAGGACGCTCGCTTCGCTCGCTAGTTTTTCTAACGAAAAAGAAACCCATCGGGTTAGGATGGGTTTTTGGGAACGTACAGGCGGCGGGCGATCCAGGAGCCGGCGCGGGTGTGCGGTTTTCGGCGCAGGTCGGCGACCAGAACCTCCCGAATGACGTACTTTCTTTTGGTCAGCTTCTGAAAGGCGAGAACCGATTCCCAGTCCCGGAAGCAGTGGAATCCAGCCCGATACTTTCGACCGGCGGCGCCCTCTCGGACCCAATGGGCCTTGGCTTCTACCCAGGTCCCGATGGGGACGAGTCCCGTTCCGGCGTGGGCCCGAAACAGAAACCGCAGCCGTCCCTTCCGGTCCACCCGAAAAGCCTTCCAAACGCGGATGCCTCTCTCGGACATTGTCTCCTCCTTCTGTTGGTTTTCGCAGAAATGATAACACGGAAACACATTTGATGCTATAGGGTTTCGGTGGTATCATTTACACAGAGTTCCCTCTGGGCAGAGGGAGGCACTCAAAACCATAGCCGATGGTGAAAACCTAGGCGATTGAGGAGAGTGACGCGTGAGTGGAAATCTGATGGGTCAAGATGTCCGTGCTCGAATGGCAGCGATTCTGTTGACTCGCGCCCAAAACCGGTTGGTGG
>Ga0209341_10003109_pt1 | contig 15568 bp, 15 predicted proteins | sample RifCSP13_2_FD_184020 | JGI IMG/M metagenome (GOLD analysis project Ga0209341, IMG submission 184020) | Soil microbial communities from Rifle, Colorado - Rifle CSP2_sed 13_2 (SPAdes) (version 2) | ecosystem: Environmental > Terrestrial > Deep subsurface > Rock core/Sediment | place: Rifle...
GGACTTGACGCCCGGCGTTATCGGACGTAAAGGTTTCCGTCATGCAGCTCACCACCGTCAAGATCGAAAAGCCCGACGAGATTAACTTCATTCTCGGCCAGAGCCACTTCATCAAGACCGTCGAGGATATTCACGAAGCGATGGTCCAGGCGGTGCCCGGGATCAAGTTCGGCCTGGCTTTTTGTGAGTCCTCCGGCGAAATGCTCGTGCGCTGGACGGGCACCGACGATGCGATGATCGAATTGGCGAAGCGAAACGCCCTGGCCCTCTCCGCCGGCCACAGCTTCATTCTTTTTCTCGGCCCCGGCTTCTTTCCGGTCAACGTGCTCAATGCCGTCAAAATGGTCCCCGAAGTCTGCCGCATCTTCTGCGCCACGGCGAACCCCGTCGAAGTTATCATCGCCGAAACCGATCAGGGCCGCGGCATCATGGGCGTTATCGACGGCGGCAGGAGCAAAGGAGTCGAAGGACCGGAAGGCATCGCCTGGCGCAAAGATCTCCTGCGCAAGATCGGATATAAGCAGTAACTCAAATCGAGCGACCCGAAGAAATCCCGCACATTCGCCGAACGTTTGCCAGGCGGAATATTCCGACCAGAATACTCAACGGTTAGGTTTCCTTAAAAAAAGCCCAGGGCGAGTAATGCAGGTGATCCATAAAATGAGCCTTATTGCCAGGCGACGAGGTAGGAGCTTGTGATGGAGGTGGTATCGTTCTTCGCCAACATAGTGCAAGGCGGGCTGGGGAATCTAGCCGCATACCTGGCGGCGCATGTGATCTTGTGTCTGTTGCCCGCTTTTTACATTGCCGGGGCGATGACCGCGCTCATACCCAAGGAAACCGTGACACGTTTTCTCGGCCGTAACACTCGGCAAATTGTTTCGTACCCGGCGGCATCTCTGGCCGGGGGCTTGCTGGCGGTGTGCTCGTGCACGATTGTGCCGCTTTTTGCTGGCATATATAAAAAGGGTGCCGGCATTGGCCCGGCGATTACTTTTCTTTTCTTCGCTCCGGCGGCCAACATTCTGGCGCTGGTCTATACCGGCAGCGTCATCGGTGTCGACTTAGCCTTTGCCCGTTTCTTCCTTTCGCTCGCTTTCGGTGTCGGCATCGGCCTGATCATGGCGCTGCTCTTCCGCTCGGAGGACGCAGCCCGAGACATGGCCACGAATCAGATGTTCGCGGCTCAGAGTATTAAAGGTATGAGCCGCGCCGCGCTGGTTTTTCTCCTGGTCTGGGTAGCGCTTCTGCTCTTCGGCACGTTAAAGCTCGACATTCTCACTGGTTCTTACCGCAACGTGAACCTACCGGTCGCGGGGGCTCAGGAATTTCAGGCACTGCTCGACCGGCTAGTACCCGTCGATGCCAGCAAAGGGGAGGAGGGCGTTTCGGTCCAGGGGGCGATTCTGATCCTGCTGCTGGCAGCCATCGGTCTGACTTCGTGGCGCGGCTTCGAGCGCATTCACGACGGGTTCGGCACGTGGACGCGGGCCGCGATAGCCCTGACTGTGTTGACGCTGCTGGTGGCTGCCCTTAACCTCCAGGCCACGGCTGCCGGGCTGCGTGTTGGTTTCAGCGGCAAGTTCTTCGGTGTGCTGTTGGCGCTTGCCGCGCTCTTTCAGATCGGCCGCGCCTATCTGACTGAGGACGAATTGCGCGACTGGTTGTGGGAATCGTGGCGTTTCGTCAAGCAGATTTTTCCTCTGCTCCTGCTGGGCGTGTTTTTGGTTGGCGTCATCCGTGTCCTCATCCGCCCGCAATGGATTGAAGCTCTGGCGGGGAGCAACAGCGTACTCGGCAATCTGACCGGCGTGGCTTTCGGCGTCTTCATGTACTTTCCGACACTGGTGGAAGTACCGATCGCTAAGATGTTTCTCAGCCTGGGCATGCACCGCGGCCCGCTGCTGGCGTACCTCATGGCCGATCCGGAGCTCAGTCTGCAAAGCATCCTGATTCTTTGCGCCATTATCGGTAAACTCAAGACCTGGACCTATGTCGGTTGGGTAGCGCTCTTCAGCACCATGGCTGGTTTCATCTACGGCGCATGGGTGGACGGGATGAACCTGGGGTTTGTCGTCTTATCTTTCGCGCTATTTCTGACCGTGCTGGCGCTGGCATTATGGCTAGCGAGCCAGCGTAACCAGCCGGAACAGGCGGGACAAGCTAAGAGTTCGTAGTCATACAGGAGGAATTTCCTATGTTGACCATTAAAATTCTCGGTCCCGGCTGCGCCAATTGTAAACGCTTGGAGGAGATCGCCCGTAAGGCTGCAAGTGACATGAACGTTGCGGCCGAGTTCGTCAAGGTGACCGACTATAACGACATCTTGGCTTACGGAGTCATTTCCACGCCCGGGCTAGTGATCAACGAAAAACTTGTTTCTTCCGGGCGAATTCCTACGACGGCGACGATGACGAATTGGCTTGCCGACGCACTGAAGGCGAGTTAAGGTGCTCCGGCAAACTTCCCGTTGCACTCAGGTGCCGGCGAAAACTGCCAATTGGAAAAACCTTTTCGGATTTCTTCCACGGCACCAGCGGCGGGTTAGACTATCTTGCGCATGCTCTCCTCAGAACTTCAAAATGCCTGGCGCTGGGGACAGCCGGAGTTGAAGTTACCTTTTTCCGTGAGCCAGAAGGTCTTGATAGAAGCTTGTCTTCTCCACCCGCTGGGCGGGATTCTCGTCCACCACGTCTTCCGCCTTAACCGTCGCCACTTTAGGACTGGTTACGGCGAGCAGCCGCTGCATGTTTTGTATGCCCTTAAGTTGGGGCTTGATGTCGAGGCTATAGAGCCACTGCAACACTTCGTAACCGCTCTCTGCCTCCCTGGTATTGGATAGTCGCAGATTTTTCACCAACGACTTGAGCGCTACGTCCCGATTCGCGGGGTTCTGGATAAAGGCGACCGACTCAAGCACGCCTCTAAGAAAAGTCAGGCACTGGCTTTACTTTGCAACTCATCTACGCAAGGCTTCAGGTTCTCAGGCATGGATTTGTTGACAGTTTGAAGCTGACGGTGTCGCTCCGACTCTATGGTGCGCCGACCACGGCTGTTTGCTCGTGGCATGGTCTATGGATTGCTTAGAAAGCCGGGGCTGACCCCGCAGCAAGCTTTTGGCCGGCGCGGATGAAGGCGTTGAGCGAAGTCTGTAGAACTGATTGTTTAGATCGAGGTTGCGCTACCCCGCTTATGCCCGCTGATCATGCTCTGCGCCAGCCGTTGGTGTAGACGTCCAGCTTCTTATCAACCGATTGTGGCCTTTTTACACACCTATTGACAACGGATCGAGTTTGGTTTCAAATCGGCAAGTCGTAATGTCAACAAAAAGTTCAGTGTTCTTAATGAGTTTAACAAGTTTCAATTTCAACGTTGGGACGGTTCTGAGGAAGAGTATAAAATGAAAATCATTAATCGGACTTTCGGCCGTTCGGTGCTGGGCTACATGATTGCCTTGGTATATCTGGCGACAGCGTCGACCGTCCCGGCTCAATCGAAATTGGAATCGGTCATAAAGGCCACGCAACAGGAAGGTGCGCTGACAGTGAACGCCCCTTCCAGTTTGAGTGCCTCCGAGCGCGTCCAGTTCGTTTTAACTTTTTTGAAGAAATACGGTCTTAAGATTGACGTGCAAATCGATCCTTCCGGAGGCTCGATGGTCCGGAAGATCGCGAAGGTCGCCCAGGAAATTGCCGTTGGTCAACCCCCAACATGGGACGTGTTGATAATGACGGACTACCATCATTCCATTCTCTTTAAAGAAAATTTATCCCAGCAATTTGATTGGTCTGGAACCTTCGGCATCGACAAGAAATATGTCGCTTACAAGAACCACTCGATTGTATTTGCTACATCCTTTGCCCTTCCTGCCTATAATAGCGAACTGGTGCGCAAGGAGGAGGTTCCTAAGAGCTGGGATGACGTCGTTAGTCCGAAGTGGAAAGGGAAGATCGGCATCAACAACGCGACCCATCACTGGGCGCGCCTAGCCCAAGTCTGGGGCGAGAAGCGGGGCGTGGCGTTTATGAAACAGCTTAAGGCGCTCGACCCCAAGCTCGGCAGCAATGCCGAGATCTTTACCAAGCTCCAACTCGGAGAGATTCTCGTGGCGGCGACCCTCACGGACAGTTATCTCGATCAAGCGCGAAAATCCGGGGCGCCGATAAAGTTTGCCGAGATCAATCCGATCATCGCGCCGCAGTATATGTCCGGAACATTGAAAGGGGCCCGGCACCCGAACGCAGCAAGCCTGTTTAGCGCGTTTCTGTTATCTAAAGAGGGGCAGGCCATCTGGGAAAAAACGCAGGGCCAGTCCTCGCTCCATACCACGGGCACGCAGACCTGGAACTACGTCCAGGGAAGGGACGTGGTGGTTCTGGAGGAAAACTTCGCTTTATCCAAGATCGACGGTTTGAGCGAACAAGCGGACAAGATTTTCGGTTTCCGCCGTTGAAGCGCAGCTGTCATCCACGACATCCAACCAGGAGAGAGGAAACCGCCTGATGTCAAAGGGGGCGCGGCTCTTTCCTCTGCTTGTGTTGTTTGTGCTTGCCTTGCTGGTGGGCATTCCGCTTTTAGCGGTCGTTTTCATCAGCCTTAAAACCGGCCTGCCGGGTCAACCGGGAGCGCTCACGCTCGCAAATTTCCGCTCCGTCTTTCTCGCTCCGGGTACCCACATCGTTTTGTGGAATACAATTGTTTTCGCCACCGGGACCATGGTAGTCACACTCTCTATCGCGATCCCAATGGTTTGGTTGTTGAACAAAACGGACCTGCCTCTCAAAGGTTTCTTTTACTTGCTAATGATTGTAAGCGTTCTCATCCCGACGTTTCTTCGTGCCATCGGATGGATCCTTTTGACCAGCCCGAGAATCGGCCTTCCCGCCCTTCTCGGAATCGAGGAACTTAACTTCAGCCTCTACAACCTTCCCGGGATGTGGTTCGTGCAAGGGATCTCGTTCGTGCCGGCAAGTGTTTTTATGCTCTCTGCCGCTTATCGAGCCATGGATCCGGCCCTCGAGGAGGCGGCTTATACCAGCGGCGTGGGAAAGCTCATGACATTTTGGCGCATCCTGGTCCCGCTCACTTGGCCGGCGATCGCCGCGGTCTTCGTATACTTTTTCATCACGGCGATGTCGGTCTTCGAGGCTCCCGCGATCCTCGGTCTGCCGAACGGTATCTTTGTCTTGAGCTCCGCGATCTTTGAGGCAGTGGAGGCACGGGACGGTTTGCCGAAGTATGGAGAAGCAGGCGCGCTAGGTATGTTCATTATTGCCGTCGGATTTCTTGCAAGTCTGTTTTATGTCAGGATCATCAAGCAAACGCAGAAATACGCAGTAGTAACGGGTCGGGGTTACAAACCGCGGCTGGTTCAGTTGGGGAGATGGAAGCCGTTCGCACTTGGCTTCGTGGTGCTCTATTTCTGCGCCGAGCTTCTCCTGCCCTTCTTGATATTTTTCTGGGCTTCTCTGTTGCCATATCTGCGAGTTCCTTCATGGGAAGCGTTGAACAAGCTCACGTTGGTCAACTACGCCAATATCTTCGATTACGGAGGAACTGAGCCGTTCGCAAACACATTGATCTTGATCGCCGTCGCACCGTTGCTGACCATCGCGTTGAGCATTCCCGTCTCCTGGATCGTTGTGCGCAGCCGCTTTGCTTACCGAGGCACGCTCGACACTCTGGTGTTTTTGTCGCAGGCGATACCCAATATCGTTTTAGCAGTGACGTTGCTCTACCTTTTCTTGATCACCCGGAGCACGCTTCCGATTTACGGGACGATTGTCACCCTAATCCTCGCCAACGTCATCAACTCTCTTGCCTATGCGACCCGAACGATTAACAGCAGCATGATTCAAATCCACCGCGAGCTCGAGGAAGCTGCGCAGGTCAGCGGGGTGCCGGGGTTTGTTACGGTCATTAAAGTCACGATGCCGCTCGTTGCCGGCGCCGTGTTCAACGGTTGGCTGTGGGTTGTCCTGTTAACTTACCGCGAAGTGACGATGGCGCTGGTGCTTGGCTCGCCCGACAATCGCGTTATTTCGACGGTCATCTGGGCATTGTGGAGCGAGGGGCGGGTGCCTCAAGTGTCTGCCCTTGGCGTCGTAATGATGGCGACATTTTTTATACTTGTGCTGTTATTACGGCGTGTGTTTGGCGGCTTTTACGCGGACCGCCTAGCGTAACAGGAATCAATGACAGGTCACACGAACCGATGATCCAGATCCAAGGACTCACCAAGACCTTCGGCGGTGTCGGGGGGCGAATCGCTGCAGTGAATGGCATCGACCTTGAAGTCGAGGAGGGCGAGTTTTGCGTGCTCCTGGGGCCCAGCGGCTGTGGTAAGACAACGACCCTGCGCTGCATTGCCGGGCTGGAGCGGCCGGACGGGGGATTGATTCGGATTGGGCATACCCTGGTTGCCCATCCGGAAACCGGAGTTTTTGTGCCGTCGGAAAAGCGAGACATCAGCATGGTTTTTCAATCCTACGCGATCTGGCCCCACATGACGGTCTACGACAACGTGGCCTTTCCCCTTTCCTGGGGGAGAAGGAAAGTAAACAAGCACGAAGTCGGGAGAAGGGTCGACCATGCACTCGCGCTAGTTAAACTCGAGGCGCTCAAGAACAGACCTTCCACCGATTTGAGTGGGGGCCAGCAGCAGCGCGTCGCGTTGGCACGGGCGCTTGCCTTGGAGGCCAAGGTTATTCTGATGGACGAGCCCCTCAGCAACCTCGATGCTCGTTTGCGCGACGAAATGCGCATCGAGCTCAAGAGGTTGACTAGTCAGCTTCGCGTAACCACGCTCTACGTAACCCACGACCAGATCGAAGCGCTGTCATTAGCAGATAAGGTCTGTGTCATGAATGAAGGCTCCCTTTTGCAAATTGGCAAGCCGGAAGAGGTTTACAAGCAACCCAGGGATCGTTTCGTATCGGAGTTTTTGGGCCAGATGAATTTCCTTACGGGACGCATCGCAGCAGCCGATTGTGTGGAATCGGAAATCGGAAAACTCGCCGTAATGATACCAAGAGGCCTCACGATTGGCGATGAAGTAACCCTGGGTATTCGACCGGAGTCCATCGCCCTCAGAAGGAACTCAGAAGAGGTGTCAAGGTTTCCACAGGGCGAGGTGACGGTGCGATCCTTTTTGGGGAACTCCGTTCTTTATGAAGTGCGTGTCGGTGATGCGATGTTGAGAGTGCAGACCGGTGACGATTCTTTCTTGCCGCAGGATAGTATAGAACTGCATTTTCCAGCTGACGCCTGGCGACTCTTTTTGAAATCTTGAAATCAAGCTCTGAATGAGGCAAAGGCTGCCGAAATGACCGTCAGATTCGGGGTCGACCATCGGAATTGCAGGTAGCGGGAAAGCGGAAGTTCTTGTATAGAAGGGCCTGACGAGGGTGTGGCTCTTGGGGTCAGTGGCCTGTTCATTCAGGTTCGCAACGGCCTGAAATGCCGCCCTGGTCGCCTGCATCATCCGAAGGGTCGACCGGGATGGTGCCATATTCTCGCCGAATACGTGGCTCTGTAAGTAGACGAGACCTGAGGGTGATCGATCTCGATCTACAGAACAATCCAAAGATTCGGGGTCTTTTGTTGACAATCAGAGGGAGTTGGATTCTCCGGCCGAAAGAGCAATTAACAAAAGGTTTGACCCCTTTCGACTTGGGCGATATCCTCGGCGTAATCGCAAGGCGCTTGGCAACGGTTACTCGGAATCTCATACTGCGAAGAAGTAGATATTGCAATGAAAAAAATACTTCTTTGGAACGGATGGAAAGGGTGAGGCGCCCCCTTTTCTGCGTCCTACGTTGCGCGGCGGCGGCACTTTGTCTAGCAAGTCAGTCACTGGCTTCTGGCTCTTAGTGGCAACGGCCCATTGCTTGCAGGCGTTCTTTGCGGATATTAATATCGACAAAAGCCGGTCTGTAAATTACTACTTGGGCGGCAAATAACATTTGAGGTCCGAAATGCAAAATGTTCTCCCCAGTTTCGACCAATACTATATGGATCTGGCCGAATCTGTAAGTCGAAGGGCGAACTGTCTTGGGAAATTGGAAGAATAAAGCTCGGGACAGCAAGGCAGTTTATAAGGAAAAAAAGAAAGGGAAGTGGAAAAAGCTACGATGATTGCCTATGTGTCCATGCCGAACAGAACGATCTAATGACGGCTGCCAGAGTAGGGTTTTCAATTGAAGGAGGAGTCGTTTATATTACTTGGCGACGTTGTTTTGGATGCGCCAAGCAGATGTTACAAGCCAAGTTCACTGAAAATTGTTTTCAAGAATGATTGGATTCCAACTGATAGGAGACTGCGACAGTCGTACCAAGAGATCCAAGGCGAATTCCCACAAGGCGTTTGGAAGTTTGAGTCCAACGGAAAACTTGAGACGCTCTCAAAGGAAAGGCAACTTGGGCGTTAGGAGAATAGTGATATTTACTATTTGATTACTCAAATGAGAAATATCACGCTGACCCCAACTCCAATCGGGTGAGTGAGATGAATTTGCTTCGGATTCTTTTATTCGCCATCATTTTATTGCTTCCATCTAGATTGGGCGCTGCAGACAGTTATGAACCCAAGGGACGGGAATACTGGAGAAAACAATTTGCTGAGCTTATACAGGGCATGCAATGGAAAGAAAAGCCACCACCCTTTCCCAATACGAGACGACTGATGGCGGCAGCCCAAGGTGCAGTTTTATTTTGCCATATGGAAGAACTGACAGCAGCACTTGAAATAGAAAGGCTTTGGATTATTCAGCGGGGATTAAGCGAATCTGAACAGAAGAAACTCATCAATGGACCCATGGAGTGCCGAGACGAAGCCTTGGAGCTGATGAGAGATGGTTTTAAAAAAGCCGCCACTGAACTGCGAGCGAAGACTTCAGCCCTGGAGAAGTTGAAAGCCTACTATTCAACGCTGCTAACTCTGCTAAAGAGGATTCCGGCGGCTCCTCCAAACGTTCAGAGCGCCAGCAGAACGCTAATGAGCTTGCAAGGAAAAGACAAGGAACTATTGAATCAAAGGAGCAACGACCTCACCGTTGAGTTGGAATTGGCAGTACCATGAATAGGAGCGTGCGGAGTGTGTCGCTCATGAAACTTTATCAGAGGGTAGCTCATGTACGACTCCAGGTGACGGCTATTGTCTAACTTAACGCTGGAGGTCATCGGCGAGGAGCTTGTGCTAATGGAACTGATACCGATTTCTCAGCGTTCATTGCTGATAGAACCGTGTCTGGAGTTCACCCTCTCGCCTCGACCTCGGCTTAAATGTTAGGCGACAAGACGGTAGAGCGTGGCGAGAAGGTAAAAAATGCCGACATTTCGGGTGACAGGAAGGGGTCGCGATACCGGGCGAAAGCGACAGCAACAATACGTTGCTGCGGACGAGGCACGCGCGAAAGATCTTGCGGAGGCGGAGGGGACGTCGGTTGAATCAATCGAGCGCCTCCCGGATGCGCCTCCCACGGAACGCCAACTCGCTTACGCTAAAGACCTCGGCATTTCGGTCCCAGTCGACGCATCAATCGAAGATGTGAGTGACCTCATCGATGCTCGACTCCATGGAGACAAGCCCGCCGAAGCCCGCCACCAAGCAATTGCCAAGCGCTACGGAGTTATCTTCACGCGGTACACAGGGAAAAAAGCATTGTTCGATCGCTTAATGGCCAAGCTCATCGAACCAGGCCTAGAACAAGACCTTGTGGCGTGGTTTATCTATCGGGTGTATCGGGAGCTTGTCGGGGGAAAAACCGATGCGCGAATTCAGAGTCCCGATGAGCCGACCATACAAGAGATCGCACGGCAGCTCGCCTGCGATGAGGCGGCTTTGAAGTCTATCCGCCGCTACCAAGGTCGCGATTTAATCTGGTTCGGACAGTGGACCGCACCTGACGGTGTAGTCCATGAAGGGGGCAGTAACCAGACTATCGCGTACAAGCGTGCTTCTTCGATGCTCCGAGATAAACTCGGCTCTGAGGTGAGACTCGGCTCTCAGAAACCGCCTCAGCCTCGAATCGACCGGACATCTTCCACCGCGGTAACGACAGCGAAAGCCAAAACAGGCTGTCTTTCTATTATCGTCGTAGGTGTGATTTCCCTCTTAGCCGTAGCGGTCGGTGCCGCTTGGATCGCAAAGGCAGTCGGCCAGCCCGGCACAGTGGGGGACCCGGCACAAGCGGTGAGCCCCTGAGCTTTGGCGTTGGCGTTTAAGAGAGCATCATGGATAGCGAACACTTATCAGTATCAAATTATTGTGCGTGCTTTATAGATTTGCTCGGTCAGCAGGATGCCCTTCGTGATGAAGGATTAATGCCGCCTCTAAGTAATGAGAACGACAGGCAGGAATTTCTAAAAAAAGTACGACAGTCTGTTGGGGCAATTGAAACTCTTCAAAAGCAAGCTGAGTTCTTAACACAACGTTCAGAACATGCGCTATCCATCAGGGACCAGCTTACAGAAGAAGAGATAATTCTATACGATGAAATGAAGAAAGCAAAAGTTAAGCAACAGCGATGGGCTGATGGTTTAGTATTTTACTCCTCCCTTCAAACGAAAGATATAAAGTGCCCGATGAGTGCGGTCTTTGAAGTGTTCCTACTATCGGGGGCCTTATGTTTTCTTGGTCTGGCAAACAAGCAGCCCATCAGAGGCGCAATAGAAACAGCTTGGGGGGTAGAACTACATGAGAATGAACTCTACGGTGCTGTTGTGGCAAAGAGTTATGAGCTTGAAAGTAAGGTTGCACAATGTCCTCGAATAGTTGTAGGCCAAAGAACAATTGACTACCTAAACGGTTATCTGGCAGAAAAGGCAAACGCTGAGGATAAGCTTGCTCTCTATAACCGTAACCTAGCAGTCGTGTGTATACGCATGACTGCCATTGACCAAGATGGATACCATATCCTTGACTATCTTGGTAAAACTTTTACTGAAAGCGTAACGCACTCAGAAAGTCGGGACCTTTACAAAATGGCCTATCAGTATATATGCGACCAATATGATTCTCACAGATCGAATAGGAATAGTAAGTTAGCCTTGCGGTACACATGGGTTCGAGGGTACTTTCATCAAAATAGGCACCTTCATGCCTAACCAACGGCTTGACCCGACTGCTGCGGGTCAGTCTTGGCGCCCCCCTTTTTTAACTCACCAACGACGGATGTGGATGGCTCGCATCTTCAAACTTCGCCCGAAGTGGTAAAAAATATCCGGGTCAAAAGTTTTCGTATGCAAAGCACGACCTAGTCGTATTTCGCATCACTTCGTGCTCGTGGCTCGTGCTCGTAACGCGAACACGAACCACGAAAACGAGCCACGAAAACCTCGCGCCCTTTTTAGGCGAGCAGCGTCGGCCAGCGCGTTTGCCTGGCCTGGGCCTTGGCCCGGTTCTCGGCAATCGACTGGCGCAGCTTGTCGCGGTGGAGCCAGGCGAGCCGTTCAACGATTTCCGCGACGTCGTTCACAGTGATTGCAAGTTAGTCTTTGCTCCCCCGTTTTGCTCGCAAGCTGGCGGGCGGCGATGGCCATATTAGACATCGGCGTTTGATTGCGGTAACAAAACTATAGAGCGAAGCAGATGTAAGCCACGGCCACCGCGTGTGGTTCATCGACGCGGGGCCAACCGTCTTTCGGAAGCGGGGAAGGTGTCGTTATGAGATCGGACGAAGAGACAAAAGTTCAAGACATCATGACGAAAAATCCGCATACGTTGGAGGCGGATAATGTGCTTGATCTGGCGGACGATTTGATGTCCATGGAGCGCGTCCGCCATATTCCGATCCTCGAGCGCGGAAAGGTCGTCGGCATCGTGAGCCAGCGCGATCTTTTCTTTTCCGCACTCGACAAAATCCTGGGCATCCGGCAAAAGGAGCAAAAGGATCTGATGAAGACGATCCGCGCCCGGGAAGTGATGAGCCATCCGGTGATCACGATCTCCGCCGGCGCCAGCGTCAAAGAAGCCGCGCGTTTGATGGGGGAAAATAAAATCGGCTGTTTGCCTGTCGTGAAAGACAAACAGTTCGTCGGGCTGGTGACGGAGACGGATATCCTGCGTTACGTCGCCGCGCGGTAGAGCGGCCGGTAACCACCGCCAAGTTCAGAACGTTCAAGCAGTTCAAAACGTTCAAATCGTGCGCCTCGCATTTGAGACCTTTTCGAACAGCCTGCAAACGTAGTTTTTCAGCACGCTGTCAGTGCTTCCTTGGCGTCCTCTGCGCCTTTGCGATTCACCTTGCTTCTTTTGCAAATTTGTAAATCGTTGAGGGATGTTATTCGCGAATCTGCGAAAGGAGAGCCTCTGCAACCAACAAACGCCAGCGATTTTACAATACCGCTGTCGATTCTCGATGGCATATTTTGTGCTCCACTCCATAGCAGGTTGCTGAAAAGGTTCCTGTTCACCCTTCGATGGGCGAACGGATAGCTGCTTGAAATAGCGGTAATTGTTCCGTTCGTCCTCTGACCTTGGACTCTGCTCAGGACAGGGTTCTCGAAGCACGAAAATGGGTTTTTCAGCAACCTGCTGGAAGCCTCGTCGATACGATCTATCCGGAGGCGCGTCAGTGAGCTGGAACACCGCGCGTTGGATTTTCTATCTTGGCACGTTCATTTCTCTGGTTCTCTTTCTGGGCTTGACTGTAGATACTCATCGCCAAATCCAGGCGCTAACGAACGCGGAGCGGCTCAGCTCCGAGGTTATCGCCGGAAAAAAAGTTTGGCAAAAGTACAACTGCAACGATTGCCACACGATTCTAGGTTTCGGCTCGTATTACGGGCCCGATATGACAAAGGTCTATTGGCGCCGCGGAGCCGAGGGCATTAAGGCCGTAATCCGCACTCCCGAGAAGTTTACAACCTGGCGCAAGATGCCGCGCCTTCCGCTCACAGACACCGAACTTGACCAAATGGTGAGCTTCCTTCAATGGACAGGTGACATCGACACTCACGATTGGCCGCCGCAGGATCAGAAGTTTCGCCCCGCAACTGGCCGGGCGGTAACACTAGGCGTCAGCCCCGGAGCGTTGCTCTTCCAGGAAAAGGGATGCTTCGCATGCCATCGGGTGTATGAAACCGGCGGGCAATTAGGACCAGAGCTGACTCACGTCGGCTCGCGACTTAGCTACGAGGCGATCGAAAAGGTTCTTACCGACCCTCGCTCTGTGAGTCCTCTGGGAACAATGCCTCCGACCCCGCTCTCGCATGAGGAACGCGACGCGCTCGCCGCCTTTCTGGCAAAGATGAAGTAGCAGCGAAGGAGGAACACCTGACATGGCATTAACTTATTCCTCGCAGCGCCTGGCCTATCCTTACTTCGTAGTCGCTCTCCTTCTGTTCGCACTTCAGATCGTCGTCGGGATTTGGCTCGCTTTGAGCTACGCGGTCACGATGCCTCAAGGGTTGGTGGACATCCTTCCCTTCAGCACCACGAGGGCCATTCACACGAATCTTCTCGTGTTGTGGCTTCTCCTGGGGTTTATGGGAACAACCTACTTCATGATTCCTGAAGAAACCGAAAGAGAGATTTACAGCCCGGTGCTGGGCTATTTGCAGCTTGTTCTCCTGGTGGGGGTCGGCGTGGTTGCTCTCGCAGGCTTTGTCTTCGGCTGGACAAAAGGGAAGCCGCTGCTTGAGATTCCTTTTCCGCTCGACTACCTGGTCGTGGTTGGCGCGCTAATCTTTCTGTTCAATGTGGGAATGACTATTCTTCAGGCCCGACGCTGGACGGTCGTGCAGGGATCGCTTTTCGGCGGCTTGGTTTTTCTCGCCGTCATGTATCTCTTCAACCTGCCTTTCTACTCGAATCTTAGCATCGACTGGTACTATTGGTGGTGGGTTATTCATCTCTGGGTTGAAGGCGCGTGGGAGCTTATCGCGGCCGCGCTCACCGCGTGGATCCTCATCAAGATCACAAACGTTCCGAGAGAAACCGTTGAAAAGTGGCTCTACGTTGAGCTTGGCCTTTTTCTTTTTACCGGCATCGCGGGCACGGGACATCACTACTATTGGCTGGGCGCGCCAAAGTACTGGTTATGGGTCGGCGGCATTTTTAGTGCATTGGAGCCCGTGCCGATTCTCCTGATGGTATGGGACGCCTGGCACTATATTCGAAACCGCCGCGATGGGTTCAAGGGTCGTCTGGTTTTTACGCTTGCGGTGGGCATGTCCATCCTTCACTTCGTGGGCGCGGGGTTTTGGGGCTTCCTGCACACGCTGCCGCAGATCAATTATTATACCCATGGCAGCCAGGTGACCGTAGCCCACGGCCACATCGCCTTTTTCGGGGCCTACGTTCTCCTCAATCTGATGTTTTTCTATTACGCCATTCCAAAGCTCAAGGGGCTGACCGAATTCGATGAACGCCGCGGCACGCTGGCCTTTTGGTTTATGAGCGTAGCGATGGTACTGATGACTTTAGCTTTCAGTGTGGCCGGAGTCCTGCAGACCTACATCGAGCGGGTTATGGGGCTGGGATACATGACGGCTCAAGCGCAGATGCGTTTTTGGTTCGCTACGCTTGTGGTCCTCGGATCAGCCTTTTTGGTCGGTGTCGTTCTGACCGTAGTGGACCTGCTGACACTTCGCCCGGCTCCTGCACGGGAGAACCGGTAGCTTTTCGGAAACAGGTTTAAGGAACCGCAGGTTGGAGTTTGGTCTTGGAGACGGTGAATGAAATTTCGCTACCAGCGGTGGATGATCAAAACCTCTCTCGTCTACCTTTTTCTTGGTATATTAATAGGCTTCCTCACTTTCCTTTCCGGTCGTATTCCCGAATTGGCGTGGATATCCAAATGGAGAACCGTTCATGTTCATCTCATCCTTCTGGGCTCAATTATCCAGATCATCATGGGTGTGGCGCTTTGGATGTTTCCTCGGCGGAAGGAGCCGCCTGGCTGGACCACGGAGCGAGAGGGGATGACGCTGTATGTCGGCTTCAACGCGGGCACGGTGGTTCGAAGCCTCTTCGAGCCTTTTGAACAATCGGGCTTTTCCTTTTACCTGTTAATTCTGAGCGGGATGATTTTACAGATTCTCAGCCTGCTATATTTCCTTTTGCTGATCTTCCAAAGAGTTCGAGCTCCATCGATTTAGAGATTGGGAATATAGCTGCAAACGAGGAGGAGTCACCATGATGCGTAACACTGGCAGGGCCGCAGCCCATTCGGTCATATTGGCTGCGCTTGTTTTCGTCGGGGCCCACCAGGCCTTTGCCCACTGTGACGGGATGGATGGTCCCGTTGTCAAAGCCGCTCAAAAAGCGCTTGAGACTGGAAACGCAAATCTGGTTCTTATTTGGGTGCAAAAGAACGACGAAAGCGAGATAAGAAACGCTTTCCAGACAACTCTGGCGGTGCGAAAGCTGAGTCCGCAAGCGAAAGAGCTTGCGGATAGGTATTTCTTTGAGACGCTGGTGCGTGTGCATCGGGCCGCGGAAGGCGAGCCTTACACCGGCCTTAAGCCTGCCGGGCGAGACCTCGGTCCAGCGATCCCCACAGCCGATAAAGCGCTAGAAAGCGGCAAGGTTGAGCCGCTGTTAAAGCTTTTGACTGAATCGATG
>Ga0209341_10003118_pt1 | contig 15546 bp, 13 predicted proteins | sample RifCSP13_2_FD_184020 | JGI IMG/M metagenome (GOLD analysis project Ga0209341, IMG submission 184020) | Soil microbial communities from Rifle, Colorado - Rifle CSP2_sed 13_2 (SPAdes) (version 2) | ecosystem: Environmental > Terrestrial > Deep subsurface > Rock core/Sediment | place: Rifle...
ACCGACCTGATCTTCATAGCAATCCCTCTGCATTCAGCTCCTTGATGAGTTCAATAACTCGCCTCGGCGCATTCCCCTTCATGGCCTTCTTATTATCGAGATCCCACTTCACGACCAGCCTTCCGTCCCTGTACACATGCACATGTCTCGGCGAGTGATCGCCTTTCCACCAGACAAAGATGCACCCGCCACGTCGGAGCTTACCCATTCGGATTTAATGTTACCCATCAAGGTAACACCTGTCAAACCGCAAATCTATGTGCCCCGAACCCGCGCGCCAATCCTCCGGGTCCCACAAAAACATCAAAGAGATCAATAAGGCATCTAACACCGTTTCCTCTTACACGCCGGGTTTAAGTCCGCAAGACACGAACGGCAGAGCGGGGAGACCCGCTCTGCCGTTAAAGCGCATCGCCAACTTTAACTTACTGCTATGCGAACAAACCGTCAGGAGAGCAGTTTTAGGGAGAAAAGGCTCCTGACCCCTTTAACCCTATCAGACTCTGTTAAAAGACGTCATTCACCAAGCGCTGTCTTAATCAAGAAAGCACTCCCAACCGCTTTAGGCGATCGCCGTAACGAGTCGCGAGAATATCACTAAGGCGTGCCTGGAACTCAAACGACTCTACCGCGAACAAAAGCGGAAACCCGGCACTGCGGTTCGTGCGAGTACTCTTATTGCGCCGACTGGGCCGCGCGCGCGAGCTCTTCGTCGATCACGCGCGTGAAAGTTTCGAGAGGCTGTGCTCCTTGCAAGGGGCGTCCATTGATGAAAAACGCGGGTGTGCCGGTGATGCCAAGCCGCGCTCCATCGGCAAGGTCGTTTTGCACCGTGGCTTTGTGAATTCCGCTCGATAAGCAGCCCTCGAACCTCGCGAGGTCGAGCCCGACTTGCCGCGCATAGCGCTTTAAGTCGTCGGGCGCTGATTGAGGGGAGTTAGCGAACAGGAGGTCATGAAATTCCCAAAACTTTCCCTGATCATGAGCGCACCTTGCCGCCTCGGAAGCCCGTTGCGCCCCGGGATGGATCGATTCTATGGGGAAGTCTCGGTAAACGAACTTCACCTTGCCGGCATACTGCTCTAAAAGCTGTTTCAGCGTAGCCTGTGATTGCTTGCAGAAGGGGCAATGGAAGTCGGAAAATTCCACCAGCGTCACCGCGGCCTTTGCCGCACCGCGCCATGGCGCCCCGTCGACGGATACCTGCTTGCGGCCGGCCGTGGGAGGCTCAAGACGAACGGTGATCCTGGCCTGTGATTGGAGGGATTTGAGGTATAGGGACCGGCTCGCGTTTAATTTTTGCTGTTGCAGAAAGGCGCGGATCTGCTGACGGACGGTAGCCTCATCTCCCTGCAAACCGCTCTTGTTTATCCGGTAGAAGGCGTCGATCTCTTGCTCGGTGACCAGACCGACCTTCGAAGTAACCTCCTGATCCAGCAGCTCCGTGACCGATATTTTTCGCTTCGCTGCCTCTTGAGCAAGCAGCTTCTGTGAAATCAGATTGTCGAGCTCCTGGCGTTTGAGGTTGTAGACCTGCTCTTCGAGCTGGGCGGTTTTCGCTCCGAGGACGCGGTCGAACTCTTCGGCGGTGATGGGCTCGCCGTTGACCTCTGCCACCGGCGCCCGCGCCTTCGTCTCCGCGGCAAACGCCGCCAGCCCGAGCGTTACCGCAAAGACGAGACTCCAAAGAGCAACTGAACCGCTATTTCGAATCATCGCCACGGAGAAAAGGTGTCAAAACTCCTTAATCATGGCCCTTTGACGGATTTCTACCACCCAGATATGCGACTCTCTCAAAGCCATACTTTACTGCCTCCCGGAACCTTTTTCCTCGCGGGCCCAGCCCGAAAACCTCCTATCAAGAAGGAGGGCAAATTTCGCCCGTTTCTGTGGCAATCCACGTTGTCTTTCGCTTATAGGTAACCTGGTAGCAACTATTCGTCCCAATTTTGATGATTGTGCCATCGGGTATATCAGTTACTCCAGGGATGACTCCCCCTCCTAATTCTCCTTGCACGCCTACAGTGCAATTACCGCTGACAGGCGTAATTTCGTAGCTGATGATATTATTTCTTGCGTCTCTGACGAAGCAAGTCTTGATTGTACAACCACTGTCGCCCAAAGACTGCTCCTGACACCCGGTCGTGGTGGCAAAGGTGTTGGTCGCGCCAAATCCCTCGATCGGTCCGTTGCAGGTTTTGGTATCGTCGCCATATTTTAGGACCACGTCGTTGGGACCCCTGTCGGCGCAAGAATTATTGATCGTATAAGCTATCCTACTGAAACCAGTATTAACAACGGGCGTTATGCTTACGCTATCCAATTGAAAAATACCTTTGAAAATCTTGGCGGGGTAGCTGCTACTGCTGTTTCCTACACCGCAGCCATTGGCAAGCGGACTCGTTGCCGCGGTGCCGGGAGTGCATTCGTATGCAACCGCAGCCTTGTTGAAACTGGATGTTCCGATATTGAATACTTTCCACTCAAACTGACATGAAGAACCGGTATCGACCGGAGTGGAGGGCAATACATTTACGCATACCGGGCAGCCATTTTTAGTTCCGCATTGCACTTGGGGTTGGGTCGCGTGGGTTTGCGAATTGCAAACCGTCGGGGTGCACACGGGTGGAGGGTTGGTTGCAGAGACTTCCCCGACCGCCGTCAGCCCGGCGATGGCAGCCACTGCCGCGCCTATCAGTAAGTATTTTTTCGCTGTCATGATTTACCTCTTTTCGCTCGTTTTCACGCTACAATGTTACAATGATTTTTCCCCTCAAAGCCTTACTAATTCTTAACCGCTCATAGGACACCTCCCTGCGATAAATTCCCGCCCGTCATGGTAGTGCTAGTGTGATTCGTCCGAAGACGGTTCGATCGGGTTGTACGGTCGGGTTGTTAAGATCGGTTTCCTGATACTTGAACTTCTTATCGAAAAGATTCTTCGCTCCGACCGTGATGAAACCGTAACGATTCGGCAGGCGATAGTTGATCGCCGCATCGACGACAAAAAAGTCGTCGCTACCCGAACGGAAGGCGCCGGCCGGGCCGTAGAAAAATTCGCCGCGCTGATTAAAATAGGTCGCTTTCAGCGCCGCGCTGACGCCCGAAGGGTGAAAGAATCTCAACCCGAAAGGCAACCGGTGCTGCGCCACAAACGTGCCGCCGAGGGGGGTGGCGCCCTTAAAATCTCTAAACCGCTCATACTGATGTTCCGCGCTGAGCGCAAACCATGGATGGGGTGTCCAAAATAGGTATTTGCGAATGAGCAACTCCTTCACGTCCGTGCGTTTGAGGAAATCACCGGCAGCGCTCGCTACTCGATAAGGAGTCGTCAGATAGCGCATCGAGGCCTCCACGCCGCCGAAGATATTTTTGGTAAATTTCTGATCGACGGCGGCGCCATAGCGCCAGCCCGCCGTCGAGTCGTTCTCATCGAAGAACTGATTGAAACCGGCAACCTGGGTCGGCTCCAGTGTCTGGTTCGTGATCAGCGTCCTCTTCAAAGTTCTAAACGCCGCGGCGCGAATGGTGGTGTCCGGAAGCGGGTTCCAGGTAACGCCGAACTTTGGATTGGCTTGATCCCGCGACATGGTCGAGGTGCTGGGGGTCCTGAAAAAATCGCCGCTGACGCCGAGAGTGAAAGTCACATTTCTCGGCCAGTTGATGTAGGAATAAACGTACAAATTGGCGTGATCGACATCCTCGTTCAACGAACAATCAGGAAATAAGCAGATAGGTGTGCCAAAAAGTTTAAAGTTAAAAACATCGGTCCGGTTTACTTTGAAATATCCTACACCGCTGACAAGCTTGAAGTAGGGCGAACCGAATAAATGTTGCACCTCGCCGCTGAAACCTTCCTGATTATTAGTATTGATATCGAGCGAGAGAATAGGTGCGAGTTGGTTATGTTGGCTGCTGTCCATGCGCTGGTACAAAAAGGAAGCGAGCAAAATAGAATTCGGCAACAAAGCGTGCCGCAAGCCGACGCGATATGAGTTTGTCTCGGTTTTTTCTTTAAAGCTTGGATCAAAATCGTCCGGGAAAAAACGCAGGTCGAGATCGCCATTTTTGGTATTTCGGTATCGATACTCGCCCTGAATGCTGGTTCCGGGAAATAGTTCAGCTTGTACGAAGGCGTTGCCGATACTATCCTTCTGGAAGTTGTCTTTCCGAAACCCATCCGTATTAAAGTGGAAACCACCAAGGCTGAAGGAAATATTCTTGTAGATGCCGGCGACGACCGCTTCTCCGGCGTAGGTGTTATTTTCTCCGCCGAGGCCGTTTGCCTGTACGGTAATGCCGTTGCGGTTGAAGAGGGGATTGAACTCGTTGAAGGAGAGAGCCCCGGCGCCGCCGGCGCTGATCTGAAACAGGTTGGCTTCAGCGAGATGCGGTTGAATCGGGGTCATATTGAGCGGCTGAAGCATCTGGGACTGAAAAAGCTCGCTGACCCTGGCGATTTCGTGGCGCGGCACCGCCGAGTACGAATCAGCCAAAAATCGGTGGGCGGAATAGTTCGTCGGATCGATGTTGACCGACTTCCATCCCTCCACCAGAGCGAGCCGCTCAAAGCCGAGATCGCTATAGATTCGAGCTTCGCTCGCGCTCCGTGCCGCCAAGTCGGCATCGAGCTGTAATTGCGACCGATAGACGGCGCGGTTATCTTTCAGCGCGATCGCTTCCTCCATGTCCCGCAGGGCCTCGACCGGCTGGTTCGTGGTCTGTTTCTGAATCGCGCTGTAGAACCAGGGCGTCGGATCCTTGGGATCGAGCTGCTTGGCGGTGGCGTAGTCGCGTTCCGCGGGCTCGGAGCGCTTCTCTTCGTAATAGACTTTGCCGAGATAACTCCGAACGATGGAGTTGTTGGGGTCGAGGCTTGCGGCAATTTCGATCTCTTTTCTTCCCTCTTCCAAATCTCCTTCGCGGATTTTCGCCAGACCGAGGCCTAGTCTCGAAAGCGAGTCGGCTTGATCGAGCTCGATGGCTTTCGTGAACGCGCTTTTCGCCTCACTCGTATTCACCCGCAGCAGGTGAGCGAACCCAAGGACCATCTGCGTTCTTGACAGATTGGGATTCAGCGAGACGGCTTTCTGCGCTGCTGCGAGGGCGTCGTCGAGATCAGCAAACGACATATGAAGCTCAGCCAACCTCGCCCAGGCGAGAGCGTTGTTCGGGTCTACCTGCACGGCCTGTTTCAGACTGTTGCGCGCGCCTTCGAGGTTGAAGTTGGCTTGTTGCGCGTAAGATAGGGCCGTGAGTGCCGCGGCGGATTTGGAATTTGCGGAGACCGCTTTCTGCGCGATGCCGAGCGCCCGCTCTTTATCGTTTTGCACCACGGTGATGATCGATTGTAAAGCCAGCGCATCGCTGTAATTGGGATTTAACTTCAGCGCCCGGGCCAGGTCCGGACCGGCTTCATCAACGCGTCCCACACCGAGCAGTAACGAAGCGCGATAAGCAAAGAAGCGCGGCTCGGTGATGTTGTCCGGCGCGCCCTTGAGAGCGTCGAAGGCCCGCTGGTAGTCACCTTTCATGTAGGCGTCCACTGAGTTTCGTGCCATCCCTTGCCAGGCTTGGCCACCTTGAAAATCTTCCTGGCGAAAGTAGGTGACGGGTGGATAGTACAATGCCCATTGGACGGCATCGCGCGGGCGGACCACGATGCGTAATACCGGAGCCCTCCCTCTCTCGGCTACCGCCGATTGGCCGTCGGCGAGAGCAAGGCGACCGAGCGCGTTGGCGGCGAGCACCTTGCCTTCGAAGATCGTGATCGTCGCCCGATTGGTTTCGGCTTCGACTACGCCCTCGGTTCCTTCCACGCCCGCGTTCACGAACGCAGTATTGATTTCCAAATTGCGGGGCAAACGGCTAAAGAAATGCAGCGCGCCCCGCGCCAGATCAATTATCGAAGCGCGTTCTTCCTTTAACCCCGCAAGGGTGATGACCGTGTTTTGATCGAGGCGAAGGAGGGGTTGGTTGACCAGCGCGACATCCGCCCGGCTTTTTTCACCGACCTGGATGCGATCTCCGGGGCAATAGGTGTCGTTCAAGCGCGCCGGCTGCGACTGGGCTTGCCCCGCCCTGCGTACCTCGACGTTACCCTGCACGGAGACCATTTTCGCAATCGGAGGGTCGCAGGTGGTCGCCGCCAGAGAGGCCGCCGGGTGCGCTAATAGAGCAACAAGGGTGGCCGAAAAGAAAACACCGCCCTGCCGTGAGATCATGTTTCTACTCTCCGTGGGATTTGACCAGAATATTTTGAGGTATGGGCCTTTATGCCCATAGTCGCGCATCGCTGTCAAGGGCTAAAAATGAGCCCCTTGTAGCTGTTACGGAGCCGGATACAATCGAAAAAGGTTTACGGTTGGAAACCGGAGGATTTGGCTCGCGGTCAAGCGGCGCCGGGGAGCGACAAGCCGCCTTGCATCTTGGCGTGAGCAGCAACCTGGAGGCGTTGCTGGATCAGTATTCCATGCGGGCTATTTTTCCTCCAAGACGATCACTCCGTCCCAGGCGTCGCCCGGAGAATTGTTTTTGTATTCTTCGCAAAGCTTCGCATAAAATTGCGCCGGACCGTCGTTGGGAGAATTTTCAATGGCTTGTTCAAACTTCCCCGCCGCCTCATCCCACGATTGGCGTCTGAAAGCGGCCAGTCCCTGGGTGAAAATCTCCAAGGTTTTTTTTCTCGTGTCGTCGGCTTCATCCGAGCGGCCTAACAATTCATGCACGACGATCGGTTGGGCTTTCCCCTTGAGCATGAATTTTCCAACTTCTCTGCTGAGCAGGCCGTCGAGCTGCTGCACGATCTCGTCGGACGCCAGCACCTCGGTCCCCAGATACTTATTGAGTCCGTCCATGCGCGATGCCGTGTTGACGGTGTCTCCCGTCGGGCCGTACTCGTAGTGATCACCGGCGCCGATATTGCCGAGGAAAATCTGGCCGGAATGAACGCCGACGCGGGTCGGCAGGTTGAGATTCTCGACGGTGCCGTTAAAGCGATGTACCGCCTTGGCCACGTCGAGCGCGGCTAAACAAGCCTGGCGCCTCAGGCGGTCTTCCATGTGCGTCGCCTTCCATATCGCCAGGAAAGAGTCGCCCTTCAGGTTGACCACGAGCCCGCCGTGTTGCTTCACCGGCGCGAAGGTGGCTTCGAAGTATTTATGCATGAGGTCGCTGAGCTGCTGCGGCGTCATCTTCTCCGACAGGGCGGTATAGCCCGCGACGTCCGCGAACAAGCAGGCGCCGTAAACCATTTGGCCGCTGTTTTTGATATCGACGATGTTTTTGGCCAACTGGTCGACCACTTCATCGGGCACGTAGTAGGCGAGCGCCTTTCTGATTTGCTGGCGCTCTTTGTTGGTCTCGACGTAATTCCATAGCACGGCGCCGACGAAACCCAACGGACCTTGGACGAACAACGGAATGACGATGGGGAACCAAGTGCCGTTGCTCTTAAATTGAAAGCCGGCGACGGCGAAATACCCGACGCTCAAAACGACGGCGCTCGCCGCGGCGATCATGATCGAAGAGGTGCGGCAGATCGAACCGATGAGAACGCCCCAAAGGGCGATCAGCAGAAGATAATATTGGGAGCCGATCGGATTGACGGGGCGATCCTCGAGCATGTTCAAGAACGCGGTTGCGGCGATTTCCACCCCGCCGATGAACACGCCGTTGGCTTGGGAAAAGACGGTGTAAAAGCTGTCCTTTCTTTCCGCCAGTATTCTTTCCGAAAGCCCGACGAAGACGGCCTTCCCCTTGAGGTCAACCGGTTTCCCGCTTTCGTTGCTCTTGCCCAGTTGCAGAGCCCGATAGAAGGGAATCGTGGTAATGGAGTGAGGGGAACCGTAGTAGTTTATATATCGGTTATTGGAACCGCCGTACAGCTTGATCAAGGTGGTGAGCATCTTGTCTTTCTGTTGACCGTCCGACGAGGAATCCGAGCGCTCCAATGCCTTCATCATCTCGCTTGCGAGGGTCCGGTCGCTCTCAAAAAGGTCCTTGATCTCGCGCATTAATTTCGCGACTTTATTTTTCTTAATCACGGTGTCCAGGGCCGGGGGGAGCTTTCCCGCCAGGCTGGGGCGGAGCTTTCCTAAAAGGCGTATGAAATCTCCGTAGGCCTTGGAGCCGAAAAGTTGGTATGCGACCACGGGAAACGTGGGCGAATCACCGGCGCCGGTTTGAAAGGTCCAGTACTGATTCACCTTGAAGGGGATCCTCGGTAAAACGAATGGCGCTGTGGCGACAGCGGCGCTGCTGAGAAGCGGCAATGGTTTTAGAAATCTCACAACGCGGTGTTCCGGGACGGAGCCGCCCGTATTGGCGAACGGAATTTCTTTTGCCGACAGCGCATCGGCCAGCACGACGTTGCCTGCCTTACTTATCGCCTGCGCGAACAACTTATCGTCTTCGGCCACGCGGGGATCCAGGAAGTGTACGTCGAAAGTGATGACTGCGGCGCCGGCGCGAATCAAGTTATCAATCAAGCGCGCATGCAGAGAGCGGGGCCACTTATCCGGGTTTTCGGGGATGTTGAGTTGCTCGGCGGATTCTTTGTCGATGCTGACGACCACGGCAGCGTCAGGCGGTTGCCTGACACCGCGAAACTTGAACAACAACCCCAGACCGAAATCTTCCTCAAGTTCGTGAAAAAGGGGAACGTAACTGAGGACCAATCCCGTCAAGCCGACGAGCAAGCCGAGAGATACTGCCTTAATAGCGCGCGACAACATAAGATCAAGTTCCGTTCGTCCGCTCAGTCCACGGTCCCTTTCGACTGCCGCTAGCAGTGGGCGTATGGTGAGATGAGTAATCTCTCCCTTACTTCCACCATCGATCTCCTGTCAAGAGCGCTAACCGCCGCCGAGTTCCGCCGCCGATCCGTGCTGGTTGATTCTCAATATTATTTATGTTTATAAGGAATCAGGGCTTCACTTCGAGTATTAGCTCGGAAATTCAATATGTTATTTGATTTTGCCAATGTCTTGGTGTTCACCGTACTAGGCCTCGGCTTCGTCGGTGTAAACCTTTTGATCGGTCGACTCTTGCGCCCATCCAATCCGCAAGTACGCAAGCTTTCGACCTACGAATGCGGCGAGCCGGCGATGGGCAGCGCGTGGGTGAACTTCAATATTCGCTTCTATATCGTCGCGCTGATTTTCATCATCTTCGAAGTGGAAATCGCGTTCATATTCCCCGTGGCCTCCGTGTTTCGCCGCTGGCTTGAAGGAGGGCAGGGAGTCTTCGCGTTTTTCGAGATTCTGATTTTTGTCGGCATTCTTTTCCTGGGCCTCGTGTACGCTTGGGTCAAGGGCGATTTGGAGTGGGTCAAAAAGGTCAGGGCCTAGTTTTTACCCCTTTCGGTGAGGTTGAATGAAACCACTACTGAACTCTTTGCCGGAAACGGTTTTTACGACCAAAATTGACGACATCCTCAATTGGGGGCGGGCTTCGTCGCAGTGGTATATGCTGTTTGGGCTGGCCTGCTGCGCCATAGAACTCATGCAGACCGGCGGGCCTCGCGCGGACCTGGACCGCTTTGGCGCCGTGCCGCGCGCCACGCCGCGCCAGTCCGATCTCATGATCGTGGCGGGTACGCTGACCTACAAAATGGCCAAACGCACCAAGCTGCTCTATGACCAGATGCCGGATCCCAAGTATGTCATCTCGATGGGCAGTTGTTCGAACTGCGGCGGGCTGTTTCAATTGGCCTATTCGGTCTGCAAAGGGGTCGATAAAATCATTCCCGTCGACGTTTACGTTCCCGGCTGCCCGCCGCGCCCCGAAGCGCTCACCGAAGGGCTTTTACGGATTCAAGACAAGATGATGCACGAGCGCTGGCTGGTGAAAGCGGCGCAGCCGGCTGGGGACACGGCTGTCGCATAGGCATGGACGCGAAGGATATTTACGCCCGGCTCGAGCGGCAATTTCCCGGAAAAGTCAGCGACTTCAAGGGAGACGTGAAGGAACCGTATTTGACGGTGGACGCCCTGTCTATCGTCGATGTCTGCCGTTTCCTGCGGGACGATGCCAATCTCCAATTCGAAGTGCTTTCGGACCTGACGGCGCTCGATTGGCCGAAAGAAGAAAAGCTCCAGGTGGTCTATCACCTTTTTTCTTACAGCCAAAATCATCAGATCGTGCTTAAAGTCGATCTGCCGCGCGATAACCCCAAAGTCGCCACCGTGGAAGGCGTCTGGAAAGTGGCCAACTGGCTTGAGCGCGAAGTCTACGATCTGTTCGGCGTGATCTTCGAAGGACATAGCGATCTGCGCCGGATCATGCTGCCTGAAGATTGGGTCGGCTATCCGCTACGCAAGGACTACGTCGAACAGGAAGAATACGATGGCATCAGCACGCAGCGCGCGCCGCTGGTAGAAAAGCTGCTGCGATAGGAAAGCGATGAACGAGACCGCTCCAGCTCAAACGGGTCTTTATACCGAGGAAATGACCATTAGCGTCGGACCGCAGCATCCGAGCACCCATGGCGTGTTGCGCTTCGTGGTCAAGACCGACGGCGAAGTGATCGGCGAAGCGATCCCGGACGTGGGTTACCTGCACCGCTCCATCGAAAAGATCGGCGAGAAGGTCACCTGGCACGGCTACGTGCCTTACACCGACCGGGCCGATTATCTGGCGGCGATGTTCGCCAACCAGGGCTTTTGCCTGGCGGCGGAAAAACTTAGCGGTATCGAGGTCACCCGGCGCGGCGAGTTCTGCCGCGTGATCGCCTGCGAGCTCAACCGCATCGCCAGCCATTTGATCTCCGTCGGCACCTTCGGCCAGGACATCGGCGCCATGACGCCGTTCGTGCACGCCCTGCGCGAGCGGGAAACGATCAACAATTTAATGGAAGAGATTTGCGGCGCGCGGCTCACCTATAACTACATTCGCATCGGCGGCGTCGGCTACGACATTCTGCCGGAAACCCGCATCCGCATCGCCGAATTCCTCGATCATTTCGAGCCCATTGTCGACGAATTCAACCGGCTCCTGTCGGGCAACAAGATTTTTATCGAACGGCTGGCCGGGGTGGCCGTGATTTCAAAAGAGGACGCCCTTTCTTATAACCTGGTCGGCCCCAACCTGCGCGGCTCCGGCATCAAGTGGGATATCCGGCGCGACATCCCTTACTCGATCTATCCGGAGTTGGACTTCGAAGTGCCGATCGGTTCGGCGCAGGTCGGCAAGTTGGGCGACAGCTACGACCGTTACTGGGTGCGCATTATCGAAATGCATGAGAGCGTCAAGATCCTGCGCCAGTGCCTCAAGATGATGCCCAAGGGGCCGGCCATCGCCAAGGTGCCGCGCAAGTTCAAGCCGGGCGCAGGCGAATGCTACGCCCGGGTCGAGGCGCCGCGGGGGGACATGGGTTTTTACGTCGTTGCCGACGGCAGCGAGTACCCTTACCGGGTGCGCATCCGCACCGGCTCCTACACCGCGATGAGCATTATCGATAAACTGAGCAAGGGCATCATGATCGCCGACTTGATCGCGCTCATCGGCAGCCTCGACGTCGACGCGCCGGAGATCGACCGGTAAGACTAGCCAAAGATATTTGAAATTTCGGGATGAAGGGAAGATCGGATAAGACAATGTCTCGCGCAAAGAACGCAAAGAACGCCAAGGTTGAATTCGATAAAAAAGGTGGAATGGGCGGGGCCTTTGCGACCTTAGCGTGCTTGGCGCGATAAATTTTCTTGAAGTGCCTTTGTTGCACATTTAAATAGCCTCGCTATGCAAGCGTACATCGACCAACTTATACAGCAGGGCAGCTTCGCAGGGATGCCGAAGGAGCTGGTTTACGCCATCGCGATGGTGGTGGCCGCACTGGTGGTGCTATCGGTCTTCGTCGCGCCGCTCGCCGGCGTGACGAGCTGGCTGGAGCGGCGGGTCTGGGCGCGCATGCAGTCCCGCGTCGGCCCGAACCGCGTCGGCCCGCAGGGGATTCTCCAGTGGCTCGCCGACGGCATCAAGAATTTGCTCAAAGAAGATTTGATTCCCTCCGCCGCCGACGCCAAGCTTTTCTCGCTGGCGCCTTACGTCGTCTTCATGGGTTTTCTCTGTACTTTCGTGGTCATTCCCTTCGGCGGCAATTTGATCGTCGCCGATCTCAATATCGGCATTCTCTACATCTTAGCCGTTACATCGTTGGTGGTTGTCGGCATTCTCATGGCCGGCTGGGCTTCGAACAACAAATGGTCGCTGCTCGGCGGCATGCGCTCGGCGGCGCAGATCGTCAGCTACGAAATCCCCGCCGGTCTGTCGATTTTGACCATCATTTTCTTGGCCGGAACGCTCAGCATGCAGGGGATCATCAAAGCCCAAGGTTGGGGGCCGTGGGATTGGTTCCTGTTTCATAATCCGTTCACCTTCGGCGCCTTTTTTCTTTACTTCACCGCGGCGCTGGCCGAAGGCAACCGCACGCCCTTCGACATTCCCGAAGCCGAATCGGAGCTGGTCGCCGGTTACGTCACCGAGTACAGCGGCATGCGCTTTTTGTTTTTCTTCTTCGCCGAATGGGGCAATCTCTACGTGATCGGCGCGGTGGCTACCACGCTGTTCTTGGGCGGCTGGCAGGTGCCGCCGTTGGCGATTTTCGACAACAATCCGGTGCTCCTGGGCGCCGCGCAGTTCGTGACGTTTTTTCTCAAGGCTTATATGTGGGTGTTTGTCGCCATGTGGATCAGGGCGACGCTGCCGCGCGTGCGCGTCGATCAACTCATGGCGCTTTGCTGGAAGTACATGGTGCCGTTGTCGTTCGTTTGTCTGTTGGGCACCGTCGGCTTCATGTTTGTGCCGGCGAATCTGCAGCGGATCACAAGCGCGGCGATGGCCGGACTTGGGCTCGCCTTGGTGATCATTTTCTTTATCCGAGTAACTTTTCAAATTAAGCAGGCGAAACCGGAGCTTTATTTCAAACCGCATATTTAGACTGACGAGGACTTATGAGCGTTGCCAGTTACGTAAAGGATATCACCGATGCGGTGAGTTCGACCTTCGAGGGGATGTCGATCACCTTCTCGCATCTGGTGCGCCGGCCGATGACGATCCAGTATCCCGACAAGATTCCGGTGCCGGTCCAGGAGACTCTGCCGCACCGCTATCGCGGCATTCTAGAGGTCGACCTCGACATCTGCACCGGTTGCCTGGCTTGCGAGCGCGACTGCCCGATTACCTGCATCACCATCGGCATCGAAATGAACAAAGAAACCAAGCAGCGCCAGTTTACCCACTTCGATATCGATGTTTGCAAGTGCATGTACTGCGGGCTTTGTTCGGAAGCTTGCCCGACCGGCGCAATCCGCCACTCCCAGGAATTCGAAGGCGCGAGTTACAACCCAGGCGGCCTGGTGCGCCACTTCGCGCCGCAACCGCAGAATCTTTACAAGCCTAAGAAAGGCGGGGAGACCGAACCCAAGCTAATCACCAAGGTTGATATTGGACAAAAGTATTTAGACGAGTTCGCCACGCCGGATGGAGGGGCGGCTGCAGAGGAGGAGTAGGCAAGCGGGACGGCGCGGCGCGCGCCCCTTGATCCGAAACGGATCTTCCGGTATTTGAGCCAGAAAGTCTTCTGGTTTTCTGCGATCCCGATAACTCGAACGACCATGACTGTTTCGACGGCAGTTTTCTATCTAGTGGCGGCCATCACCCTGGGTTCCGCGATGATCGTGGCGTTCTCGCGCAACATCATCTACTCGGCATTTTCGCTGCTGGGGACCTTCGCGGGGGTCGCGGGAATTTATATTTTTCTCGGCGCCGATTTCGTCGCCGCCGTGCAGGTCCTGATTTATGTCGGCGGCATTCTCGTGCTGGTGCTCTTCGCCGTGATGCTCACCCATCGCATCACCGATGTCGAGATCACCAACCGCGCGGCGGGGCGCATCCCGGCGCTGATCGTCGTCGGAGTGTTGGTTTATCTTTTGGCGCAGACCGTGCGGGAGACGCCCTGGACCAAGGCGAAAGAGATTGTCTTTGCCGCTACCACGGCTAAGATCGGCGATCTTCTTCTCGACACTTATTTGCTGCCCTTCGAGCTTGCCTCGCTGGTCCTGCTCGCCGCCCTGATCGGGGCCGTGGTTATTTCGCGCAAGGAGATCAAAGAGTAGTCATGGCGCCGGGTTTTTCTCCCAACGAGCTTTCTTCATACCTGGTGATCGGCGCGATCTTGTTTTCTCTGGGCGTGTTTACGGTGCTCACGCGCCGAAACGCCATCAGCGTGCTGATGGGCGTGGAATTGATCTTAAACAGCGCCAACATCAATTACGTCGCTTTTTCCCACTTCGGCAGCGGCAACGCGGACGGCCAGATCTATGCGATCTTCGTCATCATGCTGGCGGCAGCGGAGGCGGCGGTGGGGCTGGCCATCGTGCTGGCGATCTTCCAACTGTTCCATACTATCGAAGTGGAAGCGGCGGAGACGCTTAAAGAGTGAGGATGAAACAAAGGGTCGAAGATAGAAGATAGAGAATAGAGGATCGCGATCTTCCATCCTCGATCCTCGTTTTTAGCCATGGAAACTCCTATACAGACAGACTTTCTGCGCTGGATCATATTTCTGCCGCTGCTCGGCGCGATCGTCAACGGTCTTCTGGGCGCGAAGATTCAAAAAAGCCTGGGCAAAGGGGCTATCAGTCTTCTCGCCTGCGCGCCGGTGATCGTTGCCTTCGGTCTTTCCGTCCAGGCTCTTTTAACTCTCCAGGGACTCGATCCCGAAAAGCGCTTCTTGATCGATCGGCTCTATACCTGGATCGATCTCGGCTCGCTAAAGGTGGAGATGGCCTTTCTGGTCGATCCGCTCTCGGCGGTGATGATCCTGGTCGTCACCGGCGTCGGCGGCCTAATCCACATTTACGCCACCGGCTACATGCACGACGACAAGGCCTTCTGGCGCTTCTTCGCTTACCTTAATCTTTTCACCGCGGCGATGCTTACACTGGTCCTGGGCGACAGTTTGCTGCTGCTGTTCGTCGGCTGGGAAGGCGTGGGGCTATGCTCCTACGCGCTCATCGGTTTCTGGTACCAGGACCATAACAACGCACGCGCCGGCAACAAGGCGTTCATCGTCAACCGTATCGGCGACTTCGGCTTCGTCCTCGGCATGTTCCTGCTCTTCTGGTCGCTCGATGCGCAGGGACATGGAACCTTGACCGTGCGCGAGATGGTCAAATGGGCGCCGACAATTCAGAATCAAATGCTCTGGGGTATCCCGGTCATCACGCTCGCGACGCTTTTTCTCTTCGTCGGCGCCACGGGCAAGTCGGCGCAGATTCCGCTCCATGTCTGGTTGCCCGACGCCATGGCCGGGCCAACGCCTGTCAGCGCGCTGATTCATGCCGCCACCATGGTGACCGCCGGCGTTTATATGACGGCGCGGATGAACGTTTTTTTCTCCCTGGCACCCGCGACTTTGAACCTGATCGCCTGGATCGGCGTGGCTACGGCGATAGTGGCCGCGACCATCGCGCTCACGCAGGTCGACATCAAGAAAGTTCTCGCCTATTCCACCGTCAGCCAGTTGGGCTACATGTTCATCGGGGT
>Ga0209341_10003122_pt1 | contig 15535 bp, 18 predicted proteins | sample RifCSP13_2_FD_184020 | JGI IMG/M metagenome (GOLD analysis project Ga0209341, IMG submission 184020) | Soil microbial communities from Rifle, Colorado - Rifle CSP2_sed 13_2 (SPAdes) (version 2) | ecosystem: Environmental > Terrestrial > Deep subsurface > Rock core/Sediment | place: Rifle...
TCATTTGGGCGTTACTAGGATACGCCCTGCTCGCGTGGCTCTTTCAGCGCCCGCAATAATGCCAGACTAGTAGGGGGACATTCAGGGGGGAAACACCACCTATTCAGCTTGTCGCAGTCGCGGTGCTGGCGATTGTGTTGAAGGCAGGGGCGGAGAAGTGGCTAGAAAGGGCAGGGGAGTGAGATGAAAAAGGTGCCTGTGAACGAAGTCAAGGATGACCTTTCGCGCTACCTCCGCGAGGCGGAGAAGGAAGAAATCGTCATCACCCGTCATGGGAAGCCGACGGGAGTGCTCATCGGCTTTGCCTCAGAGGATGAGTGGTTCGAGTATCGCCTGGAAAACGACTCCCGATTCCTGGCTCGGATTGCCCGTGCCCGCCGCAGCCTCGCTGCGGGGAAGGGAGCCGCCCTGGAGGATGTTGGAGAGCCACGCCCACGAAGGAAAAAGTAGAGGGTCAAGTACTCGCGTCGCGCGGTCGCCGCGATCCTCCTCCCGTAAGCGAACCCCGGCAGGGGATCTAATGTCCCTCCCATCCTTGACAAGCTCCTGGAAACCGCCGAGAATCGTCGCAATCTTTGAAGGAAATGTGAGTCTGCCCCTGATTTCCCCAATACGGACTGACCATTAAATGGCTACAGAACGAACATCCATGTCGCGCCTTATTCTTGTCCTGATGGCGGGCATCGCGGCCGGCCTCGCGCTAGGAACGCGACGCCTGAGACCCAAACCACCCCCCGGCGGCTGACCCTGACGAAAGGCTTTGAACGAGCTCGTGGAGCTCGTACGGCACCAAACGGGCCAGATCCCTGACGTAACCGCGAAGGCGTTGGAACAGGCCGGCAGCGGGTGACCGCACTGCGAACACCCGAGCCCGTGAGGCTCTACCATTCGGCCGGGGGGGAGTAGTGTGTGTGGAAGGTTTACGTTGAGGAAGCCGGGGGCGATATTGGCTGAGCTTTTCGCCCTGCCGGAGGTGCCGGAATGGGCGCCGCGCTACAACATCGCGCCTGGCCAGCCGGTCGCGACGCTGGTGCGCACCGCCGAGGATGCAGGGCCCCGCTTTCGCATTCACCGCTGGGGGCTCATCCCCTCCTGGGCGAAGGATCCCAGGATCGGGGACCGCATGATCAATGCGCAGGCCGAGACGGCGGCGACGAAGCCGTCCTTTCGGGTTGCATTCCGCAGGCGGCGGTGCCTGGTGCTGGCCGATGGGTTCTACGAGTGGCAGGCGCTCGGGCGCAGGAAGCAGCCGCTGTACGTCCGGATGCGGGATGACCTGCCCTTCGCCTTTGCCGGGCTGTGGGAGCATTGGGAGAGTGGGGCGGGGGAGGCCATTGATTCGTGCACGCTGCTGACTATGGAGCCGAACGAGCTGATCCGCACCTTTCATCACCGGATGCCGGTTATCCTCGACCAACAAGATTACGCGCTATGGCTCGACCCGGCCATCCAGGACCCCGCGGCCCTCCAGCCCATCCTGCGCCCATATCCCGCAGACGCCATGATCGCCCACCCCGTCAGCACCCTGGTCAACAATCCCTCCAACGACCTCCCCTCCTGCATCACTCCCTTGAAATAGGCACAACCCCGCTCCGTGGAACTACACTGGGATCGGCGAGAGGTGGGACCGGGTTGCGGGAAGGGGAGGGGATGGGGTAGAATGAAGCCACCTTATTATATAGTCCTGGAGGCACCGGTGGCGAAGAGGCGGGTCCATTTAAGCTTTCCGGGCAAGATCAAGGACGAGCCGCTGTTGTGGCGTATGACGCTACCCATATTGGCCATGTTGCTTACCGCGTTACCGGTCTTGGCTCTCGAAGAGGCGAGTAAACCAAGGCTTGACGAAGTTGCACGGCGCGGGGCACATGTCATGCCTTTCAGTTTGGAGCAGACCACGCACATTTTTACGAAAACAGAAAAAGGCGGCTTACAGCAGGTCATCGTTAAGGAAACCTCGAACATCGAGCAAGTCAAGCTGGTACAGGCGCACCTGTCGAAGATTTCCCGCGAATTCGCACAAGGTGATTTCTCCGATCCGGCGAAGATTCATGGCGAGGATATGCCCGGTCTGGCGGAACTGAGAAAGGCCAAGCCGGGTGGGATCAAGGTTGAGTATAAGGAACTGAGCAATGGTGCACAGATTGACTTCTCGACGGACGATCCGGCCTTGATCGAAGCGGTTCACCAGTGGTTCGACGCTCAATTGTCCGACCACGCTCGACATGCCATTCCGGGCGATGCCAACCGCCCCATGCACGCTCGGTAATTTCAGATGGCGTGGTTGGCCCTTGCGCGACCTTTGCATCCTCACTTGCCATAGATCTCCTTCCGGTGCCGGACGCGGTACAGGCGGACCTCGTGGCCGACGACGTCGTACCGGACCCGGTATGGCCACACCTCCAGGCGCCACTGACCGATCCCCTTGCCTTTGAGCTTTTTGATCTTCGCGTGCGGCCCCTTAGGTGTGCTCTGCAGGAGCTTTAGGGCTTCGAGTACCCCACGGTGGGCTCGGGGAGGCAGGTGTTCGAGGTCCCGCCGGAAGGCTGGGGAGAGGATGAGCGTGAATCGGGCCGACATGCCTTAGCCGGCCCGGCGCCCTGCGAGACGCTCTTTCAGATACTGCTGTAGGGTGATGCCTTTGCCTGCACGGACGTCCTCGGCGGCGATCTTGAGGCTCTTCCGGAACTCGGGGTCGAGCTCCTCGAGGATGTCGTCGAAGTCCGTCGCACTGAGAAGCACGGCGGTCGGCTTGCCCTTCCGGGTGATGAGAAACCGGGCTCGCTTCTGGGTGACCTGCTTGAGGAGTGAGCCGAGTTGGGTCCTGGCGATGTACGCAGGAATGGCCGTAGGGATGGACCGTTTGGACATTGATCTACCTCCCATAGAAGATTTTGATTAATCAATTTAATGATAGGTCATTGAGGGAGAAGAGTCAAGGGTCGAGAGAATGGACGCTTGGTGGGCCGCCAGAGCCTGGTCGTGCGTGGCAGACTTGCCTTACGTGATCGGGTGCACGCCGAGTAGCGATGACCTCACCGAAGCACCCGTCAAGGGCGTACACCTGGACCCGGCTGACGAGGGGCCGGGGTTGCGGGGAGGGAGGGGATGGGGTAGAATGAGGCCACCTTATTATATAGTCCTGGAGGCACCGGTGGCGACGAGAAGGGTGCACCTCAGCTTTCCCGGCAAGATCAAGGACGAGCCGCTCTTGTGGCTCACCTGCGAGCGCTTCGACCTCGTCTTCAACATCCGCCGGGCCGACTACACCGAAGGCATGGGCTGGCTCATGGCCGAGCTGGAGGGGGACGCGGAGCAGCTCGAAAAGGGGATCCGCTGGCTCGAGGAAAAGGGGGTGCTGGTGGCCCCCATCGAACAGGACGTGATGCAGTAAGTTTTTTGCTTGACAGCGCAGAAGGCGTTTGGTTGTATAGAGTGACAATTGAATAAGGGTTTCACTTCTCATCAAGAGCGGCTGAGGGACTGGCCCAACGAAGCCGCGGCAACGGTCCGGCCGACGCAGTCGGCGGGAAGACGTGCCAACTCCAGCACTCCGATCCAGCGCGTCGGGGTGAGAGATGAGAGGGTGGATGCGCGGCAGTCATGCAACCCCTTCTCATACGGAGAAGGGGTTTTTTTATGGGAGCCGGTGTGGCGACGCGACGGTTGTCCCTGACGTACCCGCAGGGCCTCATCAAGGAGCCGGTGATCTACAAGGTGGCGAAAGAGTACCGCCTGGTGCCCAACATCCGGAGGGCGCGGGTCACCGAGAGCACAGGCGAGGTGCTCGTGGACTTTTCCGGCGCAGAGGAGGACCTGAATCGCGGCGTGACGTACCTGACGGGGCTCGGGATCACGGTGAAAGAGGTTCGGGAGTAACCGCGGGGCGTGCCCCGCTCGCGGGGATCGGGCGCAGGAGGGTTCGATGGCAAAGATCACAGGGCTGAAGTGCCGGGAGTGCGGCCGCCCCTATCCGGCGGAGCCGCTCCACGTCTGCGAGTTCTGCTTTGGCCCGCTCGAGGTGGACTACGATTACGGGACCCTGCAAAAGCTCGTCACCCGCAAGCGGATCGAGGCCGGCCCGCCGACCATGTGGCGGTACCGCGACCTGCTGCCCGTCGCCTCCGAGGAGCCGGTGGGGTCGCACTGCGGCATGACCCCCCTGATCCGCGCAAAGAACCTGGGCGAGGCGCTCGGCGCCAAGGAGCTCTACATCAAGAACGACGCCGTCTGCCACCCTTCCCTCTCGTTCAAGGACCGGGTCGTGGCGGTGGCGGTGACCAAGGCGATGGAGTTCGGCTTTCCCGTGGTCGCCTGCGCCTCCACCGGGAACCTGGCCAACTCGGTCGCCGCCCACGCGGCCGAGGCCCGGCTGAAGAGCTTTATCTTTGTCCCGGCGGATCTCGAGCAGGGCAAGATCGTCGGGACCCTGATCTACGATCCGGTGCTGGTCGCCGTGGACGGCAACTACGACGAGGTCAACCGCCTCTGCAGCGAGGTGGCCGGCAAGTACGGCTGGGCTTTCGTCAACATCACTATCCGGCCCTACTACGCTGAGGGGTCCAAGACCTTCGGCTACGAGATCGTCGAGCAGCTCGGGTGGCGGACCCCCAGGCACATCGTCGTCCCGGCGGCCGGCGGCTCGCTCGTCACGAAGATCTGGAAGGGGCTCAAGGAGTTTCACCGGCTGGGCCTGATCCCGGACTGCAAGACCAGGATGCACGTGGCGCAGCCGGCCGGGTGCGCGCCCATCGTCGTCGCCGTCCGGAGCCGCTGCGACACCATCCGCCCCGTCCGCCCCAACACGATCTGTAAGTCCCTCGCCATCGGCAACCCGGCGGACGGGTATTACGCCTACAAGACCGTCGAGGAGAGCCGGGGCGGCGCCGCCGATCCGACGGACGAGGAGATCATCGCGGGGATGACCCTGCTCGCCGCGACCGAGGGGATCTTCACGGAGACGGCGGGCGGGGTGACCGTGGCCGCCGCCAAGCGGTTGCTCGAGGCCGGCGTCATCCCGCCCGACGAGAGCATCGTCCTCTCGATCACCGGCAACGGGCTCAAGACCCAAGAGGTCGTTACGGGCGCGCTGAAGCCGCCGCTCTCCATCAAGCCGACGCTGAAGTCCTTCGACGAGGTGATCGCCGACCGACCCGATCTCGGGGTCACCGTCGCGTCCCGGGGCCGGCCGGCCCCTGGGAAATAGAGGGAGGAAACCATGAGTGTCCTCGTCCGGATTCCGACACCGCTCAGGACCCTGACCAAGGGGCAATCCGAGGTCCAGGTGGAAGGGAAGTCCGTCCACGAAATCATCGAGAACCTCGAAAGCCAGTACCAGGGGTTGAAGGAACGGCTCTGCGACGGGAAAGACATCCGCCGCTTCATCAACGTCTACGTGAACGACGAAGACATCCGCTTCCTCCAGGGCACCGCGACCCCCCTGAAGCCGGGCGACCAGGTCTCCATCGTCCCCGCCATCGCCGGAGGGAAATAGGAGCGTCCCGCGCCCACGCGCCCGAGGGAGGAACGATGCGCATCGCCGTCTGCCTCAAGCAGATCATCGATCCGGAACTTCCCGCCAGCCAGTTCAAGATCGATCCGGCCCTGAAGCGACAGCAGCCCGACGGGCACCCGCTGGTCGTCAGCCCCTATGACGAGAACGCCCTCGAAGTGGCGCTGAAGCTCAAAGCAGAGACCAACGGCCGCGTCGCGGTGCTGAGCGTGGGGGAGGCCGCGGCGGTGAGCGCGCTGCGGAAGGGCCTGGCGATGGGCGCCGACGAGGCTGCGCTGATCAGCGACCCGGTGCTCGAGGGCGCCGACGCCTTCGGGATCGGGATCGCGCTGGCGCGCGGGATCCAGAAGCTCGGCGCGTTCGATTGCGTCCTGTGCGGATGCGAGTCGGGGGACTGGGCGGATCGGACGGTCGGCCCCATCGTGGCCGAGGTGCTCGGGTTCCCCTGCGTCTCTTTCGTGACGCAGGTCGGGCGTCACGGCGACCGCCTGCGCCTGCAGCGCGTGGTCGAGGACGGCATCGAGATCTGGGAAGGCTCGCCCCCGCTCGCCCTCACGATCCTCAGCCACGAGTCGAACGTGCCGCGTTATCCGAAGGTGAAAGACATCATGGCCGCCTCCCGCAAGCCGGTCCCCACCTGGTCGGCGGCCGATCTCGGCCTCGAGGTGCAGCAGGTCGGCAGGGCTGCGTTCCGGACGGAAGTGCAGGAGCTTACCCTGCCGAGCCGTGAATCGCGGTGCGAGATGCTGAACGGCGGGCCCGACGAGCAGGCCGCGGCGCTGGTCGCGCGCCTCAGAGAGCGAAAGGTGCTGTGACCCATGGCGGCTATCCTCGCCCTTGCCAGGATCGACAACGGCGCTCCTTCCCGGTCCTCCCTCGAGCTGCTGGGCGGCGCCCGGCGTCTCGGGGGTGGGCGCACCGACCCGCTCTGCGCCGCCGTCCTGGGGCCCGGGGATGCGGGGGCGCTCTACCGCTACGGGGTCGCGACCGTCTACCGGGCGGACGATCCCCTGCTCAAAGACTACCAGGCCGATTGCTATCTCCAGGCGCTCGTGCGGATCGCCGAGGCCGCGAAGCCGCGGTTCCTCCTGCTTGCCGGTGACTCGGTGGGCCGGGATCTCGCGGCCCGTCTTGCCTTCCGGCTTGGCGCCGGCATTGTCACGGACGTAATCGACATCACGCCGGACGGGTCGGGGGCGGTCCCGCGCTTCACGCGCCCCGCCTACGGCGGAAAGGCCACGGCGGTCATCGTCCCCAGAACCTTTCCGGTCGTGCTCACGCTAAAGCCCAGGACGTTCGATCCGGCGCAGGCGGCGGGGGCGGGGCAGGGGCAGGAGGTCCGGGTGGAGGTCGCGCTGGAACCCGGCCAGGCCCGCGTGCGCCTCGTGGAGCGGGCGCAGGAGCAGAGCACGGGCGTCAAGCTCGAGGATGCCCGGACTGTGATCTCAGGCGGCCGCGGGCTGGGAGGGCCCGAGGGGTTCACGCTCCTCACCGAGCTGGCCCGCGTCCTGAAAGGCGCGGTGGGGGCATCGCGGGCGGCGACCGATGCCGGATGGGTCCCGTCGTCCATGCAGGTGGGGCAGACCGGCAAGACCGTGAGCCCCGACCTCTACATCGCCGTCGGGATCTCCGGCGCCACGCAGCACGTGGCCGGCATCACGGGCGCCAAGACCATCGTGGCCATCAACGCCGACCCCGAGGCGCCGATATTCAAGGTCGCGCATCTCGGGATCGTGGGAGACTACAAAATGATTCTGCCGCCTGTGATCGCCAAGTGCCGAGAGGCGCTGGGAGCGTAGCATGAATCCGGTCCCCTCCCGCGAGATCTACTGGAACATCCCGGAGCACCTCTGGCTGTACGTCCTGCTTGTGCCGTTTCTCGTCCTCTTCGTGTACGGCTGCTACCGGCGCTGGGGGGCGCTGCGGCTCGGCAAGCGCGGCCTCCGCTTCGGGCAGGTGCGGCAGCGCCTCAAGGCCGTGGCCGATCAGGCGTTGCTCCAGCGGCGGATTGTCCAGGAAAAGTTTTCGGGCCTCATGCACCTCGGCCTCTCCTGGGGATTCCTGATCCTCTTCGTCGCCACCACGCTCGTGGGGCTCCAGGACTACTTCGGCCTGCCGGTCCTCGAGGGGCCCTTCTATCTCTACTTCATGTCGCTCACCGTCGATCTGTTCGGGATCGCCGCCCTGCTGGGGACCCTCATGGCGGTCGCGCGGCGCCTCCTCCGCCCCCCGGCGCGGCTCACCGAGCCCCGGGGCGTGGATGGCTTCGGTGTGCTCCTCCTGCTGTTCCTGGCCGTACTGGTGACAGGGTTCCTCGTGGAGGGGCTGCGGATCGCGGCGACGGGCGACCCGTGGGGGCGCTTTTCGCCAGGTGGGTGGGTCACGGCGCTCGTATTCCGGGGCGTCGGCGTCGAGTACGCGCGCGCCTTTCACCGCGTTCTCTGGTGGGTGCACGCGGCACTGTCGTTCGCTTTCGTCGCCGCCATTCCCTATACCGGCGTGCTGCATCTCCTCGCCGCCCCGGCGAACATCTTTTTCTGCAATCTTCAGCCGTCCGGGGTGCTGCACCCGGTCGAGGTCGAGGCGGAACGCCTGGGCGCCTCGACGGTCAAGGATTTTTCCTGGAAGGCCCTCCTGGATCTGTACGCTTGTACCGAGTGCGGCCGATGCCAGGCGGTCTGTCCCGCCTGGGCCACGGGCAAGCCCCTCACGCCGAAGGGGGTGATCCTCGATCTCCGGGATCATCTCATGAAAGTCCACCGGGGCCAGGAGACGCGGCAGATGGTGGGGGAGGTGATCACCGAGGACGTGCTGTGGTCCTGCACGACGTGCGGGGCGTGCCACGAAGCCTGCCCGGTCCTGATCGAGCCGATCCCCAAGATCCTGGAGATGCGGCGGCACCTCGTCATGGAGGAGGCCCGGTTTCCCGAGCAGATGCAGGAGGCGCTCCGGAACCTGGAGACGCGCGGGCACCCGTACAAGGGCGTGAGCGCGGGGCGGACGGATTGGGCCAAGGGGCTCCGGATCCCCGAGGCGGCCAAGCTCAAGGAGGTGGAGTTTCTGTACTGGATCGGCTGCGCCGGTGCCTTCGACGAGCGCGGGCAGCAGGTGACGCGCGCGATGGTGCAGGTGCTCGAGGCGGCCGAGGTCGAGTTCGCGATTCTCGGCCCGGAGGAGCGGTGCACCGGCGATCCGGCGCGGCGCATCGGCAACGAGTATCTCTTCCAGCTCTTCGCCCAGGAGAACGTCGCCACGCTGAACCGCTACCGGGTGAAAAAGATCCTGACGACCTGTCCCCACTGCTTCAATACGCTGAAGCACGAGTATCCGCAGTTCGGCGGGACGTTTGAGGTCGTCCATCACAGCCAGTTCATCGCCCAGCTGTTACGGGAAGAGCAGCTCGCGCTCCAAAAGCGCTACAGCGGGACGGTGACCTTTCACGATCCCTGCTATCTGGGCCGGCACAACGGGATCTACGACGATCCCCGCACCGTGATCGATCACTTTCCGGGGCTCAAACAGGTGGAGATGCCCCGCTGCCGCGAGAAGGGGTTCTGCTGCGGGGCCGGCGGCGGGCTGATGTGGATCGAGGAGCGGATCGGCAAGCGGGTAAATCTCGAGCGGACGGACGAGCTATTGAAGACCGGGGCGGCCGTCGTGGCGACGGCCTGTCCCTTCTGCCTCACGATGATGACAGACGGCATCACCGTGCGGGGGAAGAGCCACGCGGTCAAGGCGTTGGATCTGGCCGAGCTGGTCGTGCGCGCGTTGTAGGTGGGGGAGTGCTACGTTCAAAGTTCAACGTCGAACCACACTGATGGCCTTCGCTTTGACCCATTAACGTTGAACATTGCACGTTGAACCTAGAACCTCGCGACTTGAACCTTGAACGTTGAACATTGCACCCCCGTCGGAGGTGGGCATGCGGATCGTGTCGTTGCTCCCGAGCGCGACGGAGATCGTGTACCTGCTCGGCCTGGGTGATCACCTCGTCGGGGTGAGCCACGAGTGCGACCATCCCGCACAGGCGCGGGACAAACCCAGGATCATCCGGCCCGCCTTTGCAACCGCCTCGCTCACGAGCGGGCAGATCGACCGCCGGGTCCGCGACTTCACGGAGCGGGGAGAGGGCATCTACCAGATTGACCCGGACGCCCTGAGGGCGGCCGCTCCCGACCTCGTCCTGACGCAGGAGCTGTGCGATGTCTGCGCGGCGCCGTATCAGGACGTGCTCGCGGCGGTGGCGGCCCTGCCGAAAAGACCCGCAGTCCTTTCGCTCACCCCCCAAAGCTTCGGGGACGTCCTGAAAGACATCGAGCGGGTGGGCGAGGCGACCGGACGGATCCGCGAGGCGCAGGCGGCGGTGGCGGCGCTCGAGAAGCGAACGGCGGCCGTCGCCGGGCGGGCGGCGCGGGCGCAACGTCGTCCGCGCGTCGTGTGCCTCGAGTGGCTGGAACCGGTCATGGCGGCCGGCCACTGGGTCCCCGAGATCGTGGGCCTCGCCGGAGGGACGGAGCCGATCGGACTTGCCGGGGCTCCCTCGCGGCGAGTATCCTGGGAGCAGGTCCGCTCGGCCGCGCCCGAGATCCTGATTCTCATGCCCTGCGGATTTGACGTGGAGCGGGTGATGGAGGAGATGCATCTGCTCACATCCCGTCCCGGCTGGCAGACCCTGCCCGCCGTCGCGACGGGCAGGGTCTTTGCGGCGAACGGCCACGCCTACTACAGCCGATCCGGGCCGCGCCTCGTCGATGGGCTCGAGGTTCTCGCGCGGCTGATCCACCCGGAGCTGTTCCCGGAACCAGTGCCGCCGGATGTCGCAATGATCGTTCATTGATGATTGGGGACAGACGACCGATGACCGATGACCGGGAAGAGCTGAAGCGAATCGAGGACGCCGCGAAGGCATGGGAGGAGAAGGTCCTGCGTCCCGCCCTCCGGAAGTCGCCCGAGCGGGCGGAAAATTTCCAGACCGTCTCGTGCCATCCCCTGCGGCGGCTCTACACGCCCTGCGATCTTCAGGACTTCGACTATCTCCGGGACCTCGGGTTCCCGGGTCTTTCGCCCTTCACGCGGGGCGTCTATCCCACCATGCACCGGGGCAGGCTCTGGACCATGCGCATGTTCGCCGGCCACGGGACCCCCGAGGAGACCAACACGCGCTTCCGGTATCTGCTGCAGCAGGGCCAGACCGGCCTGTCGGTGGCCTTCGATCTGCCGACGCTCATGGGCTATGACTCGGACCACCCCATGGCGCACGGGGAGGTCGGAAAGTGCGGGGTGGCCATCGATTCCCTGGCGGACATGGAAGCGCTGTTCGACGGGATCCCGTTGGGAGACGTGACCACCTCGATGACGATCAACTCTCCCGCGGCCGTGCTCTGGGCCATGTACATCGCGGTCTGCGAGCAACAGGGGGTGGCCTACGATCGCATCGGCGGGACCCTCCAGAACGACATCCTCAAGGAATTCATCGCCCAGAAGGAGTACATCTTCCCCGTCGAGCCCTCCATGCGCCTCGTGGTGGACACCATCGTCTTCGGAACGCGACACCTCCCCCGGTGGCATCCGGTGAGCATCAGCGGGTATCACATCCGCGAGGCGGGGTCCACGGCGCTCCAGGAGCTGGCCTTTACGATCGCCGACGGCATGGCCTACGTCGAGGGCGCGTTGCGGGCGGGGCTGGATGCGGACGCCTTCGCCCCGCGGCTCTCCTTTTTCTTCAACGTCCATAACGATTTTTTCGAGGAGATCGCCAAGTTCCGCGCGGCGCGGCGCATCTGGGCCCGCCTCATGCAAGAACGCTACGGCGCCCGTGATCCGCGGTCCTGGCTGCTGCGCACCCACGCCCAGACGGCCGGGTGTGCCCTCACCGCCCAGCAGCCGCACAACAACATCGTGCGGGTCGCCATCCAGGCCTTGGCGGCGGTCCTGGGCGGGGCCCAGTCGCTCCACACCAACGCGATGGACGAAACGCTGTCCCTGCCCACGGAGCAGGCCGCCACGATCGCACTCAGGACTCAACAGGTCATCGCCCACGAGACCGGAGTGGCCGACACGGTCGATCCCGTGGGCGGCTCCTACTTCGTCGAGACCCTCACGCGCGAGATCGAGGAGGGGGCGTGGGCCACCCTCAGGAAGATCGACGATCTCGGCGGCATGGTGCGGGCCGTCGAACGCGGTTTCCCCCAACAGGAGATCGCCGACGCCTCCTACCGGTACCAGCGGGCGGTCGAGGCGGGGGACGAGGTGGTCGTCGGAGTGAACCGGTTCGTCGCCGACGTGGAGCCGATTGCTCTTCTGCAGATCGACCAGGAAGAGACCGCCCGGCGGCAGGGAGAGAAGCTCCACCGCGTGAAGGCGCATCGGGACACCGGCCGCGTCGCGGCGGCTCTCGATGCCCTTCGAATCGCCGCAACGGGGAATGACCCGTGGGGGCGGGACCTCCTGATGCCCCGGATCCTCGATGCGGTGCGGGTATACGCGACCGTCGGGGAGATCATGGGGATCTTCCGGGAGGCCTGGGGGGAGTACGTCGAACCGGCCGTGCTGTGATTGCCATTGACGGGCGGGGCGAGGGCCGGTGTAAGATAGGCGCGGGAGCGGCCGGCGGCGCACGACCAGATCCGCGCCTGCGTGTCGAGGATCACGGACCTCTCGGGACGATGAGCGAATGAGCGAAGAGCGCAAGATTCGGATCCTGGTGGCGAAGCCGGGATTGGACGGGCACGATCGGGGCGCCAAGGTCATTGCCCGGGCATTCCGGGACGCGGGATTCGAGGTGATCTACACGGGGCTCCGCCAGACGCCGGAAATGATCGCGACCGCCGCCATCCAGGAGGACGTGGACGCCATCGGCCTGTCATGCCTCTCGGGGGCCCACATGTATCTCTTCCCCCGTATCGTCGAGCTGCTGCGCGAGCGGGGCGTGGACGATGTCGTCATCTTCGGCGGCGGCACGATCCCCGACGAGGACATCCCCCAGTTGAAAGCGGCGGGGATCGCCGAGATCTTCACCCCGGGCACGCCGACCACGGTGGCGATTGACTACGTCCGCGGCCACGTGCGGCGCCTCTCCCGGCCCGAAAAGAAGTGACGCGTAACGCGCTGCGCCTCTTCTTAAAGTAACACCTATAAGATGATCACCTACACCGCTGTATTTCCTCAATAAAAACGACCGTAATACAATTAATCCTCGACAGGGTTTTGGCCCTGTGCTACATCTCATCCACACGCGGGCGTCGCATCCCTTGCGCTTCGTGCAGGGGGCTCGCGCCTCGGGGGAAATCGGCATGGATATCGTAGAGGGCGTGCGGCAGGGGGACGTGCGGGCGATGGCGCGCCTGATGTCCTGGATCGAAAACGACGGGCCCGAAGCCACGGCCGCCCTGAAGGCCCTCTATCCCGCCACCGGCCGCGCGCTCATCGTGGGGATCACCGGCCCGCCGGGCACGGGTAAGAGCACCCTGACCGACCTGCTCACGAAGGAGTTCCGCCGCGGCGGCAAGACGGTCGGCATCGTCGCCGTCGATCCGACCAGCCCGTTCACGGGGGGGGCGATCCTGGCCGACCGCATCCGGATGCAGCAGCACAGCCTCGACCCGGGCGTCTTCATCAGAAGCATGGCGACGCGCGGCCACCTCGGGGGACTAGCCAGGGCGACCAACGACGTGGCGAACGTCCTCGATGCCGCCGGGAAAGAGCTGATCTTCATCGAGACGGTTGGGGTGGGACAGGACGAGGTGGAGATCGTCAAGACGGCGCACACCACCGTCGTCGTGACCGTCCCCGGCCTCGGAGACGACGTGCAGGCCATCAAGGCCGGCATCCTCGAGATCGCCGACATCTTCGTGATCAACAAGGCGGACCGCGAGGGGGCGGACAAGGCGGCGGCGGAGCTCCAGGCGATGATGGGCCTCGCCTCCGGCCGACGCGCATGGACGCCCCCCATCCTCAAGACGGTCGCGACCCAGGGGCAGGGGATCGCCGAGCTGGCCCAGGAGATCCTCGCCCATCAGGCGTCTCTCGACCGCGAGGGCGGGCGGGAGGCCCGGCACCGGGAGCGATCCCGCGCCGTCTTCTTCGAGCTGCTCCAGGAGCGGGTGACCCGCCGCCTGGTGGAGCGCGCGACCGCGAACGGCACGCTGGACATCACCATCGAGCGGATCGTCCGGCGCGAGGTGGACCCGTACTCGGCGGTGGACGAATTGCTCGCCAAGGCGGGTCTCTGATGAATGTCCTTGCGGCGGGGACGAGCGCCTATCACTGGACGCCTCCGGACGCCTTTCGCGAATGGGTCCGCGCCCACAAGAGCCGCGCAGCGGAAGAGAAGCTGGTATCGGAGCAGGAGGCCGTGGCCCGCTGCGTGGCGGACGGGGATTACGTCGCCTACGATTTCTCGTCGCTCACGCGGGGTCCCCAGGCGCTGGTCCGGGAGATCATCCGACAGCGGAGGCGGCATCTCTGGATCTGCGCCGAATTCACGTTGCACGAGACCACGCTGCTCGTCGGGGCCGGGTGCGCCGACCGGATCGACGTGGGCTTCCTGGGCTACGGCGACTACATCGGGCGGGCCGTCGCGGAGGGGCGGGTGCGGGTCTGTGAATGGACCAATGGGGCGCTGGCGTACCGGATGCTCGCCGGCGCCCGCGGGATCCCCTTCATGCCGATGCGGAGCCTCGTGGGGACGGATACCTTCCTCCGGTCCGGAGCCAAGGTCGTCGAGGATCCCTTCGGCGGCGACCCCATCTGTCTCGTCCCGGCGCTCCACCCGGACGTCTTCCTGGTCCACGTGCACCAGGCGGATGTGTACGGCAACGCCCGCATCTTCGGGACCACACTCTTCGCCCTGGAGGCCGCCATCGCCTCGAAGAAGGTCATCGTCTCGACCGAGGAGATCGTCGACCCGCTCGAGTTCCGCACAGATCCGGCCAAGACGACGATCCCGCACTTCCTGGTCAGCGCGGTCGTCCACCTCCCCTACGGGGCGTATCCGGGGGGTGTGCCGGGCCGGTACGAATTGGACCTCGAGCACGTCCAGCGGCTCAACACCCTCGAGACGGACGGGCAGGTGCAGGAATACCTCGACAGCTTCGTCTTCGGCGTCCGGTCCCATGCCGAGTTCCTGGAGCGGAAGGTGGGCTGGACGCGGCTGGCGGACGTGATGCGCCGCGCGGCGATCAAGGAAGGCTATCGCTAGGCGGCGGCGCGGTGGCCGAGGCGCAGATGGAGCGGACAGCGGCATCCACCGATACGGAGCGCATGATCTGCGTCGCCGCCCGCCAGCTCGAGGACCGCACGACCGTCTTCGTCGGATGGGGGATTCCCCAGGTCGTGGCGCTGCTAGCCGAGCGGCTCCACGCACCGCACCTGACGCAGATTTTCGAGTTCGGGGCGATCGGGCCGCAGTCGCTCACCCCCTTCGTGCGCGGCACCATGGGGGGAGCGTCCAACGTCTACCGTTCCCTGCAGTGGACCACTATGAACTGGGCCTTCTCGTACGCCGCGGCCGGGTACCTGGACACCGGGATGATCGGGGCGCTGCAGGTGGACGCGTACGGCAACGTCAATTCGACCCTCCTCGGCGGGACCTACGAGCGGCCGGGACGGCGGTTTCCGGGGAGCGGGGGAGGGAACGAGGTCGCCTCCCTCTGCTGGAAGACGATCGTCGTGCTCAAGCACGAGCCGCGCCGCTTCGTGGAGCGGCTGGACTTCATGACCTCCCCCGGCTACCTGACGGGTCCGGGGGCCCGGGAAGCGGCGGGGCTGCCGCGCGGGACCGGGCCCTATCGGGTCGTCACGTCGAAGGCCCTCTTCGGCTTCGACGCGGAGTCGAAACGGATGGTGCTCCTCGGCGTCCAGCGCGGGTGTGCGGCGGACCAGGTGATCCGCGGCATGGGGTTTGCGCCGCTCGTGGCGGAGAAGGTCGAGACGCTCGAGCCGCCGACCGCAGAGGAGTTGGCCATCCTGCGGCAGGAGATTGATCCGGGCCGGATCATCATCGGCCGACCCGGAGAGTGAGCGATG
>Ga0209341_10003123_pt1 | contig 15534 bp, 16 predicted proteins | sample RifCSP13_2_FD_184020 | JGI IMG/M metagenome (GOLD analysis project Ga0209341, IMG submission 184020) | Soil microbial communities from Rifle, Colorado - Rifle CSP2_sed 13_2 (SPAdes) (version 2) | ecosystem: Environmental > Terrestrial > Deep subsurface > Rock core/Sediment | place: Rifle...
AGCAAGGAATTATTACTGGCGAACATGAAGAGCGTGGGCGTGAAGAACGTGACAGCCAGGGAAGGTGACAGTCGTGCGATCGGGAAGACCTGGAAAAGGAAAATCGATCTGCTTTGGATCGATGGCGGCCATAGTTACGATTATGTGCATGCAGACCTGGAGAATTTCGGTCCGCATGCGCAGGTGATCGCCGTGCATGATTACAAGAATCCGGCATGGGCGACGATAGAAAAAGCGATCAACGACTTTATTGTCGATCATCCCGAGTGGGCGATATCAGAGGTCGTTGGGATGGTGGCTGTGTTGAGAAAGAGTGTTCTTCAAAATCCTGTTGGTCGTGCTTTCGAGAACATAAGCGAGGCTTGATGATTCCAAGATCGAGAGCGGTTGAGCAATTACGGAATTTATACGCAGGACAAACGGCATGGATCGTGGGGAAAGGTCCGAGCCTTGAGCATCTGCGTGCCGAGTATTTCGGTGACGGGCCTGTGATCACGCTCAATCAAACCGTTCTGATGGTGCAGGATCTGGGTTTATCCAATCCGATCTATTCGATCCAGAAGGATGGATGTGGAGCAACCTGCGAGGATGCCAGGTGCATGAAATGTGGCTTTCGCCCGCCGATGGTGTATCCGCACGAAGATGTGACCGTGATATTGCAGGAGCCTGAATATTCAGAGTTCTGCCTATGGGAACACAAGGAACGGATGTGGGTAAACGTGCAGGAGCTTGGTTTCGAGCTGGAGAGCGAGATGGTCATCCGCCTGGCGATCCGAATAGCGCAAGTGATGGGATGTGAGAGGATCGTTTTTCTGTGCTGCGATTCATTGACGAATGGATCATTGGAAACCTTCGATGTGATTACGAAGGAGGTTGAGTTGACAGATGCAGGTCAATATTATGCCTACGTCGCTCCGTTGGTGCTTGCGGATGTGGAAGAACTTCCGCACGAATTTATCATGCCCTGTTTGGAAGTGGCATAGGAGAAATTTGTTATGAAACATTGTTTCATCCAAAAAGATAGTCAAGAAAAAAACCCAAAAGAAAAAGGAGAGTGAAAAATGGCTGATTTTGTTTTCAATATTGCGAAGGGACGGGTTGCATCTTATGTGCAAAACGTCGAGGACGGCTCACCGGCAAATTCTCGTTTGAAGATTATCCCCATTGAAACATCGGGAATCGAGACAGATGCAACGCTCAAAGATTACAACGATCTTGCTGCATTACTTGCAGGAACATCGAATGAACAAACAACAATGGGACGCAAGACATGGGCGGCGGCTGACCTTACTATAACGGTTGATGATTCAGGCGAGAAAGTTGACATTGATTCAGCCGATATTACATGGTCTGGTGCAACGGGAAATGCAATCAGCGCCTTGATTGTCGTGTACTTCCCGGATGGCGTGACACCAGGCGCGGACAGCACGGGCATTCCGCTCACGAAGCATGACTTCGTTGTGACCCCTGATGGTTCTGACATCGTTGCACAGCTTGCTGCCGCTGGATTTTTCAGAGCATCGTAAAACACAATGGCTTGGGCATTCATCAATGCCGGCGCTCGTGCGGCAAACAACAATAGTACTTCAACGACGGCAGCCCTGCCTACTGGATGGGCGCAAAATGATCTATTAGTCATCGTCTGCTACGGAAGAGGTTCTGGAACTACGCCTTCGCGCTCTCCAGCTTTGCCTAGCGGGTGGAGCGAAGCGGCGAGATATGAGGATACCGACGCCTCTCGTGGTCGTATTGCCGTATTCTATAAAGTTGCAGGTGCATCTGAATCAGATGTAACAGTAACTTGGGGGGCGGGTGGAGTGACCGGCTCAACCGAACTGACAGTGATGCTGGCATTCAGAGGCAATGCCACATCCAGCCCGTTGGGAGATGTGGGAGCGGATTCCAATTGGGCGGCCGCGCAGAATATCGGGGCTGTGACTGCCGTTACTCTGACAATTGCCAATCAACTCTTGCTGGTGATCGCTGGCAGACAGCAGGATATGGGCACGAACGGTGATAGCGCCGTGGTCAGTGTTCTGTCCGGTGACAGCCAAACATGGGCCGAAGCAGTGGAGTTTGGTTCCACAACCGGAACGGATGCGGGGATTGTTATAGACTACGCGTTCACTTCCGGCACGCCGACCATCACTAACAAGACTTTCACCAACAGCGATTCTCAAACCGCCGCTGGCTGCGGAATGATGGTTGCATTCAAAGCTGGAGCAGCCACCGTATCAATGAATCAATCCGCAGAAACGGACACATCGCAATCAATAGCCAGGACAAAAAATAAAGCTATAGGGCAGAATACTGAAACTGATCTATCGCAAGCATTCAACAGATTAAAGACAAAGTTGCTTGGTCAAAACGAAGAGACTGACTTAGCACAAGCAATTGCAAAAGTCAAACAGGTTGCAGTATCGCAGGTTATTGAAACTGACCTGGCGCAGATTATCACGGTTGGAAGCAATGAGACGATTGTTCCGGTTAATCAAATTGTTGAAACCGATGAGGCACAAGCGTTGTCTGTGCGTAAACAGATTGCTCTGGCGCAGGCGAATGAAACTGACTTAGCGCAGGCATTGTCTGTGCGTAAACAGGTTGCTGTAGTGCAGGCGAATGAAAGCGATGCGGCGCAGGCAATTTCCAAAACGAAAATCAAGTCTATATTGCAAATTTCCGAAAGCGATGAGGCGCAAGCGTTATCTGTGCGTAAACAGGTCGCTATGACGCAGGCGAATGAAAGCGATGCGGCGCAGGCAATTTCCAAAACGAAAATCAAGTCTATATTGCAAATTTCCGAAAGCGATGAGGCGCAAGCGTTATCTGTGCGTAAACAGGTCGCTATGACGCAGGCGAATGAAAGCGATGCGGCGCAGGCAATTTCCAAAACGAAAATCAAGTCTGTATTGCAAGTTTCCGAAAGCGATGAGGCGCAAAGTATTCAGAGACTAATAGGAACGCTTATTCAGCAGGTTGAAGAAACAGATCTGGCGCAAGCCTTGTTCCCAATGAAGCGTGTTTCAATCACACAAGCGGTTGAAATCGAAGGTTCGCAAGCGTTCGGGATTGTGAAGGTCAGAGCCATTGGGCAGGCTGTTGAAACAGATGAAGCGCAAAGTATTTCAGAGTTTATGGGAACATTTATCCAGCAGGTTGAAGAAACAGACCTGGCGCAAGCCTTGTTCCCAATGAAGCGTGTTTCAATCACACAAGCGGTTGAGGTTGACAGCTCTCTAATATTTACGTACATCAGCAATATCGCCGGTGAACCTGTCCTGGCAAGCGCAAGGCATAAGATATTGGCTGGTTCCAGAGACACAATACGAGCCAGTCAACGAAGGACATTACATGGCTGACAAAATCATTTCAACCAAACAACAATCACTAGCCGAGATCCGTCAATGGGATTTCGATTTCACAGCCGATCTGGTAACGGGAGTGACCGTGGAGAGCGCGGAAGCCGTGCATATTCCACCGCGTGGCGGGACAGCCAGTACACCTGAGGTTGGAACGATTTCAAATAATATAGTCCCGGTGCAATTAGGTCCTTTGAGCGAAAAGGGCTGGCATACCCTGAAAGTGCTGGCTACACTTTCAGACGACGAGGTGAGCGAGCTTCGTGTCAGAATCCCGGTTAATTTTTAGATGGAGATATCGAATGAGCATTTATCTTTCTGAGCTGGTTGAAAGGTTGGCGGATGATGTGCCCCCGGAAGATTCGGTTCCATCGAACATACAATATGAGAAGGCCGTGCAGGATGCGATCCGTGATTTCTCGGAGCGCTGCGGGTTGGTGCAGATCGCGACGTTGAATATCGTTCCGGGCACCGCGACGTATGACCTGCCGGCAGATTTCCTGAAGATGATCGCGCTGGAGAGTTTCGCTTCAGCCGATGGAGTGCTCATTTCTGCACAGGGTCTCATCCCGATCAGCGCGAATTGGGAGGAACAGCACACGATCCGCAACGGGCAGATCACGTTCCATCCCACTCCCACCTTCACGATGGCCAGGGAGATGCGGTACAAGGCGGCATGGATCGGCACGGACATCGAAACTGAAAGCTCGGGCGATGAAGCCGATACCGACTATGAGACGATGGGCGAGCGTGAAGCCAGGATCGTGCTCTTGAAGGCTCAGGCAAATGCACTGGGAAAACAATCCAATGCATTGAGCGGGCAAACGCTGAAATATTCGCTCGGCGCCGTGAGCGTGGACAAGGGTTCGACGATCGATGAGAAGCGCAGGAAGGCAGATTCGTTCAATGATGAATATCTCGCGGCGTGTGAGAAGTATAACGGGCAGATTGGTTTTCAAGGATGAAGTGGTTTCGATACGTGGCGCCTGCGTCGCCACTACTCAACCACCGTTAGGAATTTTATGATGAACTGGTCACAGATCGCTGATGACATGCGTGCGATACGAGCGGAGAATGAAGTCAGTCTTGCCATTCGGCGCGGGGCTTCGGCGCTCACAGCCCAGCTCATGCGGATTGAGTATGCCGGCTCACGCGGCTTCCGGTTGCAGTCCGATGCGGCGAGGACTGCACAGCAGGCGGTGTTCATTCTGGGCGAGCCTGATATGGATATCGCAGTCGGTGACCGGTTGACGTATACGGATATTTTGCTGCAGGTTGTGTTCATTCAGCCGAACCGGTTGGCATGCACGATCGCGGAAGCGATTGCAGTCGAATGATGAAGGCTGAATGATGAAGGCTGAAGGATGAAATATGAAGGATGAAGGATGAAAACTGGTTTTGAATGGGTTGTTTCCCCGAGGGTGATCGCCGATGGCCTGGAGCAGTATGGCAAGAAGGCTTTGATTGCCATTCAGGCTGTAGCGAATTACTGGGGCCAGCTCGTCCAGAACGAGGCCCGGGAGAACGCGGTCTGGGAAGATCGGACTGGCAACGCACGCGGCGGTCTATTCTTTGCGGTGGATGGTTTCGGACTCGAGTCGATCACCGGCGAAGTGACCCCTGATGCGAAGAGCGAGATGAGCGACGTGGCCGTGGAAAGCGGAGATAAAGACACGTTGATCATCACGCTGGGGCACACGGTTTTTTATGGCAAATTTTTGGAAATATCGAACGGCGGTGGCTATGCAATCATTATGAGCACGATGGAACAAAATTTTCCGAAGCTGGAACGCATGATACAGGACATCTTCCGAGGATGATATGCCTTCATTAAGAACAAGGATCAACGCATTTTTCAATCCGCCATCAGCGAATGGTGAGACGACCGCTGCGCCGGCCGTACAACAGTCCATTGTGGCCGAGTATCAGAAGTTGAAGTCAGACCGGGACCGGATGGCGATCATCAAGACCTGCAGGCAGATGTACGCAACAGATCCACGTGTGAAGAAAGCGCTGAGAATGTACTCGACGGACCTGGTGAAGGCTGGCTTCCTTGTCAAAACGAAGGATGAACTGGCAAAGCAGATCGCAACGGAGCTGCAGACACGGCTCGGGTTGAATAAGAAATTGCAGGACGTGGTGCGTCTCACCGGCCGTGATGGTGATTCGTTCTATGAAAATGTCGTGGATGGAGAGTTGAACATCGTCGAAGTGAGCCGCAAGCCCACCCTGAGAATGAGACGCAACAGCAATAACGCAGACAAGCTGGACGATCCGCAGCGAGCTTTTTATATGGTGGATGAAATGTACGCGGGCTTTGGCATCCCGAAGGATGCGGTCTTTTTTCCAGAATGGCAGATCATCCATGCACGCTGGGAGCACGACGATGAAAGCCGTTATGGGGTCCCGATGTGGGCATCGGCAACGGGATCATTCAAACGCGTGAGCGAGGGTGAAACGGATATGGCTGTGCGGCGCAAAGTTCGTGCGGGTATGAGGCTGCTGCATATCGTCGAGGGGGACGCGGCAGACGTGCAAACCTATAAGGAGCTGAACCAGAAGGCTTTGGATACACCGACCGCAGCACATCTGGATTTGTTCTCGAACAAGCCAGGCTCGATCACGGCGATCCAGGGTGATGCGCACCTGAATGAGATCAACGACATCCTGCACCAAGTGGCGACGATGTTCGCGGCGTCTGATGTGCCCATGGAGCTGGTGGCATACGGCGAGGGACTCAACAGGGACATCCTGGGCGAGAAAAAAGACGAGTACGATGAATCACTCGACGATGGCAGGGAATGGGTCACAGAAGAGTTCCTGAAGCCACTTCTGGAACGCCAGTGGCTGTTGAAGGGAATTCTCCCCGCCAACGTGAAATATGAGATCGTGTGGCGGCTGGCGAAGAAGCTGACGCCGGCAGACCTCCGTGACCTGGGCGATGCGCTGGCCAGGCTGCGGGTGCTGGGTGTGAAGGAGGAGATCATCCAATCCATTGCGGCGCTGTATCTTCGGAATGTGGATGTGGATATTCTCAACTCGGATGGAATCAGCGCGGAGCAGTTCGCGAAGTCACTTCAAGGAATTTCAATTTAGTGATTTTCCACGAAGAACACGAAGGAACACGAAGGAAAAAGAATGACGGTTTTATTGCAACACATTGATCTGACCGAAAAGGCGAAGGCTGACAAGTTAATTGATCAGTTGGATAAGATCGCGCTTGGACGGATGTATCAGGCGTCGTATAAGGCGCTGATACGTTTGCAATTATTTTTCACAGGCAGAACGCATGAGCTAATTTTGGACTTCAGCGAGAAGGCTCAAGCGTTGATCTTGAAGAAGGCTGGCAAAGACCAGGTGCTGGATGGCACGAGCGGCTACAACGTGCAGACTGAAATGCTGAAGATGTGGGGTGATACGTTTACGCAATGGCAGGAGGAGCTGCAGGCGGTGAGGCGGGAGGCGGCGAGTATTCCGTTTGGGGTGCTGGCAGTGATGCACGAAAGATTGGTGATACCCGCGTTGAATGAAAGCCATCCGCAGATTTCGCAGATGTCGCAGATTGAAGAAGCACGATCCGTTGGAGGTGTGTTCGAACGGCAGTTGCAGATGCTACTGGATATCGCAGCGGAGCATTTGTATGGGGATGGGTTGAATCTCTCCGCACGGATCTGGAAGTGGGATCGTGAGAGTCGTGACGGGATCAACCAGGTGCTGATGGATGGGATCGCAAATCAGAAAAGCGCCTGGGATATTGCAAATAACCTGGAGCAATATCTCGGTGCGAATGAAGATTGTCCGCGCTGGACTTCGACTCGGTTGTATGGCCGCACGAAGACACAGATCGCTGCAGGTGATGCGACCGGATTGGTTTCGAGACCCTGTGATGGGCGCGGCGTTTCATACAACGCTTTGCGCCTGGCACGCACGGAGATCCAGAAGGCGCATGCGCTGGCCACGGACCGGATCATGGCTGCACAACCCTGGGTGGAAAAGGAGAAAATCCATTTAAGCGCAGCGCACCCGGAAACGGACATCTGCGATGACGTAGTTGGAGGAGGGGAAAAAGGGGAAGGGGTGTATGACGTTGGCACGATCGAATTACCGCTTCATCCGAATTGCCTATGCTACAAGACCGCGGTGCTGATGGATGAGAAGGATTTCACATCGCAGATGAATGGCTGGCTGAACGGGACCAGCACGTGGCCGGAGATGGACGAATATGAAGCAGCTATCGGCGGTCAGCTTTCGGCTAGTATTTTGCCGAATGCGGTGAACCTGGCGGTGTGGTTGTTTGGGGAAGATCTGGAGAAGTTCCTTCAATAAGGATGAAGGATGAAGGATGAAGGATGAGTTTATCTGATGATGTGAAAACTCTATTGGAAGATGACGATGCTCTGATGGCGCTGCTGACCGGTGGGGTCCACAACGACGTGGAGGAGATCAGCAGGCAGAACACGCCAACGGCGTTTGATGCCAACCAGGAGCTGATGCCGTGCGTGTTGATCAAGTTCGGAACGGAAACGAGACTGAGGAGCGGTATCCCGAATTCAGTTCAGACGCCGCTCACGATCTATTTCTATCAACGCGATAATTATGACGTGATCGAGCCGGCCATTGATTCAGTGTTCGATCTTTTGAACGAGCAGAAAGTCGGAACGAATGTCTGGAATGTTGAGTTCGATATTGCAGTGAGTCAACAGCGTGACGTGGCATTGGATTGTCCGCTCGGCATGCTGAGATTTGTAGCCAAAAGGCTGCGATAATTTTATGAGCGACGAGGAGATTGCTTCACTTCGCTCGCAATGACATAAGGAGATTGAAATGCCACTAAATGATAACCCCAAACCGTTTGGTCTGAGCGACGTGAAACTTACGTCAATCGATGGAACCACTCAGGCGGACCTGCCCGCTTCCAGGAAGCTGACGTTCAAGGAACGCGTGAAATCGGCGGAAGGGCCGGGCGATGACATGCTCTCGGTCGTGGTCGCTGTGCGTGACGCGGTGGAGTGGGAGCTGGAAGCCACCGGTTTGCCGCTCGAAGCGCTGGCCGTGATGTATGGCACAACGACCGGCACAACAGGCTCCACACCCAACCAGGTCAAGACCTTGAGCCAGGCGGGCGGTGTGCGCCTGCCCTACTTCAAGATCTATGGCAAGAGCCTGGGCGAGGGCGATGATGATGTGCATTGCATCATCTACAAGGCCAAGGTGACCGAGGGTCTGGATGCGCCGCTGGCTTATGGCGAATTGCAGACGGCCACGATCAAAGGCATTGGCATCGACGACGGCACGAACGGCATTTATGACTGGGTGCAGAACGAGACCGCTGACACACTGCCCACTTCGTAGGTGAGCCATGACCAAGAAAAATGGAACTGATCACATGATGCAAGCACAACAGGCCCGCGCTCAAAATCTGAAGAGATGGCGGGAGCAGCGCTTGCATGAAGAAACTTTGCCGAGTGGCCTGGAAGTGCTTTTACGCGACGTGGATCTTGCGAGTGTCGCCATCGAAGGAAATATTCCGAACACCCTGATTGATTTGATCATTAGCGAAGATTTCCAAAAATTGAGTGAAGAGGAAGCTGGCAAGCAGGTGATGTCTGGGAATATGACAGACTTCAATGCATTATTGATGCAACTCATCAAGGCCAGTTTGGTTGATCCGCTAATAGGCGATGTCCCGGATAATAAGCACATTCTTTATAGCGAACTGACCTTCGATGACAGGATTTATATCTTCAACTTTTTGAGCCGTGATGCTCAGAAGGTGCGCTCCTTTCGCGACGAATCAACAAAATCTTCTTAGATTACTGTTGAGCCTGCATAACCAGGCGGAAGCCTACGGGTCCAGGCCGAGTGAGATCTTTGGTCTGGAAACAGACTGGGGTGCGTGGCAGTTGAATGAAATCACGCTGATGGTTGGCAGGCGCGTCGAGAAAAATCTGAACGAAGGCAAAGAGGCGTTTACTGGTTTTGGCCTGCCCCAATCCCCTTCCAGAAATGGGAATGGGCGTTACCGCAGCGCAAAAACACGCGTCACGAAACGGATGAAGATCCCTGCAAATGGAATTTGGTGATGTAAATCATGGCGATCCAATTAGGTAGTGCATACGGAAAAATTGCTCTCGATGTTGCGGGCCTGCTGAGCGGGGTCAAAAAAGGCAAGGAGGGTTTGCTTAGCCTTGCCAATGTTGGTCAACAAGTGGGCGGAGCAATGAAGAACATCGGCAATATGATGACCCTTGGTCTCACCCTGCCTATTCTGGCCATGGGTGCCGCGTCGATCAAAGCCGCCAGCGACTTCGAAGAGACGAAGAATAAAGCGGTTGTCGTCTTCGGAGAGATGGCGGATAGTGTCGTTGCCAATGCCAACAAAGCAGCGAGGGCAATGGGCGTCAGCAAGACACAATATCTTGATTACGCTTCTTCGATTGGCGCAGCTCTCACCGCGGGCGGAATGGGCATCAAACAATCCAGCGAGCTGGCGGAGCAGGCGGTCAAACACTTTGCGGACCTGGCATCCTTCCATAATGCACGCGTCGAGGATGTTGCCTTAGCCTGGCAATCCGCGATCCGCGGCCAGTATGAACCAATTCAAAGGTTCTTCCCATTCATCACCGATTCCTATTTGAAAACATATGGCATTGCAAATGGATTGGTGGAGGAAAATACAAAGACACTGACAGCCAACCAGCGGGCTATCATTCTCAACGCGATTGCGTTGGATAATGAATTAAATCCTGCAATGAACGATTTTGCGGAGACATCCGGAGGTCTTGCAAATCAGGGACGTATTCTGAAAGCACAATGGCAGGATGCGCTGGTGTTGCTCGGTCAGAACCTGTTACCGGTTGCATTAAAAGTTGTAACTGTATTTAATGATATGTTGGAAAAATTTAATAATCTCAGTCCAACACAGCAAAAGATCCTTCTCGGCTTTTTGGGCCTGGTGGCCATTGCAGGCCCCCTACTTTCATTTTTGGGGACGGTGGTCACAGTCACCTCAGGCATTGCAGGTCTGGCAGGTACTCTGAGCGGCCTGGGCATCTCTGTTGGTGCGATCGGCGCGATGATCACAGGTGTTGCGGTCCCTGCGATTGCGGCCTTGGGTACTGCGCTATTGCCCATTTTGGCGGTCCTTGCAGCGGTGATCATTTTCCTGCTTGCATTTGTGGTCGCGTGGAAGACAAACTTCCTGGGCATACGCGATAATATCACCATGTGGGTGACTGTTATCAAGAATCTGTGGAAGGCGCTGATGGCTTTCCTGAAAGGGGACACAGAATCGGCGATGGGATTTCTGACGGCAGCATTCGATGCGTTCGGAGCGCGCATCAATCAGGTGTTCGAGAAAATTTTTGGCATCCGGGATGCGTGGGGCCGGTTCCTGGAGTTCATGCGGACTGCACTTGGAAACGTGGTTTCATACATCAGCAATGTCTTCACAAAAACGAACTGGTCACAGCTGGGAAAATATATTACGTTCGGGTTAGCGAACGGTATGCTATTAGGCATCCCATCCCTGATCCTTGTGGCGTACAAGGTGGCCGAATCTGTGCTTGCGGCGATCAAAAAGAAGCTTGGCATCTCGTCAGAGAGCAAGGCATTCCAGCAGTTGGGCATGTACAGTGGGCAGGGTTATCAACTGGGGCTAGCAAAAGCGATGAGCGCGGAAGATCTCGCTCGCACGATGGCCAGGCCCGTGCAGAGCATGTCCAATTCACAGCAGCAGAACATCACGATGCAGTTTGCAAACGGTCTCACCATTCGCCAGGTGCAGGGTTTGATCGCCGAGAACAATGAATCCCTGATCGGGCAATTGAATCGGGCACTGGGAGGGGCATGATGGCAAATTTTGCGATCGACACTACCGAAGTAGGTTTGACGAATATCGAGCAGCTCACGACGCCGCTCCCTGAACCGAAGTCTGCGTTCCTGCCATACGCACGCACCATCTCATTAGGGAGTGGAGGTACACGGGGCATCGGCAATCCGGTTGCCGTCTGGACTTTTCCCATTCTTTCCATCGCGCAATACAACCAGCTCAAAACGTTCTGCCCGAATGCATCGGCCGATATTTTCATCGTCACAAAGATCGACGATGATACCTATGCCACTTTCTCGGGCATGATGATCTGGCCCAATGAACCGCAAGACCGCTGGTACGGGGAACGAAAAAATTTTTCAGTCCAGTTCCGTCAGTTGATCGAAATCCCTGAGGGGTCATAATGGCTAGGGCAATCACCAGTCCCGAATTATCCCTGTTGCGCTCAGAGGGGCAGTGGAGCAAGCTCTATATGGCTGTGCTAGTGCCAAACACGATTTACACGGCACGCCTGGCATCGCTGCCTTCGTCGAATGATCAGGTGTATGAGATTTCCTACAACACCGGCTCGGGCACTTTGGGCAACGTGAAGGCGGGCATGCTGTTATATGTTGGCACGAGCGCGGGTTCTTATAATCTCGGCATGTGCCGCATCCGTGTTGCGCCTGATGGCACGAAGATCTATATCGGGGAGACGAGCGAGATCAACTGGCAGAGCAATTGTTATTTGACGATCGTGGATGACTTCGATCTGCACCCGCGCCATATCCATGTGGATGAGGATGGCGGTTTGCTAATGGATGTAAACGTAGCCTACAGCAACCAGCACGAATCATTCGACCCTGTACCTGTTCTGGGTTCGCATGCGGTCTTGTGGCTGACGGGTGCAACCGTTTCTGCCGACTTCGACGCATCCGATTCCTGGGTGTTCGATTCCACCATCTCAGCCTACGCCTGGACCGCACCGGGTTCGAGCGCATCGAGCGGCATGAGCACAGCCACACCGACCATCACCTACAACGCTGCCGGCAATTATCGGGTCTATTGCACGGTCACTGCGGCGAACGGCAAAACGACCATGGGTGTGCGGAATGTATTCGTCTTTGATGATGACAACCCACCGGCGACGGTCTTCCAATTGGCGAACTGCGAAGGCAGTGTCGATTCGGGTGGCTGGATGTTCGATGTCACAATGCAGGCGGAGGCCACGCTGAGCGAGATCCGTGAGCGGACGCTGGTGGTGCTCTTCGCCAGGGATTATTATGAGAATACCGAGCAATCCATTGGTCCCATAGATGGACGCGAGAATGTGATCGCAGTGGGACGCGTGGCCGGTGAGTCCATCCGCTGGGATCCGATCGCGGGGCAGGTTCATTTCACGGTGTATGGTCCGCATTACTGGCTGAACAGGATCAAGGTCAGCGCCTGCCAGTTGAATTTCACCAACGGATCTCCAGCGGCCTGGGATCAGGTCAAGAATTTGGATGTAGATCGCGGACTGTGGCATTTACTACATTGGCGCTCGACCGCCACAACGGTTATGGATTTTTACCGAACCAGTGACACACGTTATGCGGATAAGCTGGCCACGCTCGCAAATTTCATGTGGGCGCAGCTCGTCGAGTTTGCAGGTCTGAACCTGATGGCGCATGTGCTGTGTGATCGCTACGGGAGATTGTTCGCGGAGATCGATCCGCAAATGGTGCCGGCAGGCAGCCGCACATGGCCTGTCGTGATGACGGTCACGACCGACGATTGGATGGACGTGAGCGACTTCGAGCGCGTCACCGTGCACGAAACGGGGCAGGTCAATATCACGACGCGGCTCGTGAATTCATCGGGTGTCTCATCCACGCTGTACAGCCTGTCACCTGGACACATCCCGAGGAAGCATGGCGAATGGGAATTGAATGATGGATTGCTCGCCGCGAGCCAGGCAGGTTCGAACCAGATGGCGGGTCTTTTGCTCGGGTGGAAAAATAACGAGTTCCCCGATATCCCGCTCAAGCTGGCAGGCAACAACCACATGATCGATATCTGCCCGCGCCAGTTTTTGGACATCACTATCGTGGCAGCAGATACCCCACGCGGCATCGGCTATGATGGCAATCTCATCCCGCGGCGTGTGGTTCTGCGCTATGACAACGACTCACGCTGGCTGAGTGTGGAAGTGAATTCTGAAGCGGAGACCTTCGAACAGATCTCCGCGAATGGAGATATCCCAGGCTCGGGCGACGTGGATCTCTCGATCCCGCCGCTTCCCGATCTTCCGGAACTGCCCGATATCCCGATTATCATTCCGGGAACCGGCGAGGGTCCCAGCGACGACGGGCCGGTTAGAGTGCTGCTGTGGAGCTCACTTTATGGAATCATCTATACGGATAATTTCAACGCTGCCGGGCCAAATTGGAGCCTGCTCAATGCGGGTCTGGGGACTACGCCGACCGGGGCATCCTTACCACATTACAAATTAATCGACCGCGTGCTGGTCTGTTCAAACGGCGCGGTCTATGCCGGAAGATTCAGACGGCGGAGCGGGCAGTATTGGTCTGGGTCGGATAACGCGAGTTATTTCTTCCTGGCCCGCGCGCCGTCCATCGGCGGGACATTTACGATCCTGCACGATTACAACACATTCGCAGCCGAGGGCACACCTGGGTTTTTTGAAGATTGGGGGATTCTCACGATGGCAAAACAACCGCTGGTCGCGGAGTCAGTTGGGTTCGTCCTGCGCAAAAATCAGCCGGGTCTCACGAACAGATTTTATATTGGCGCAGCCGGATCGTATGCCGAGGGTATCAGTGGGTTGAATGAAGTTGGAGGCGGCGGGCAGCCGAGTATCGGCCTATCATATGGATTTGGAAAATGGATGTATACGACGTATGGGAAATACCAGTTGATTGCAGCCAACGGTATGAGCATCACAGGCGGCGCGACGGTAAGCGGCCTGGATCTCCTGCCATTTAACCCAGAATCAAATGCACTTTTTCACGCCGGGGCGTCAGGCAGGACATATATCCCCGGAGATGGTTTTGGTTCCCCAACACGCAATTTGTTGGTCGGGGACAATAACATGGCGTCATCCGTATGGATCAGCGACAACAAAATCACCTTCATCGGATTCCATTGCGATCCGACCGGCTCGTATATCATGACGCGCTATGATACGGGCGCAAAAGGCAAATCATCGGATGGCGGATCGTCCTGGGCACTCCTGCCATCACTGCCGCCGGGGAGTTGGTATTTCCGCTACGCCGGCTCGCCGTCGCGCTGGATCGCCGCTGGCGGGTCGTCAGTGCGGTACACGCCAGATTTCGGCACTACCTGGCAAAACAAAGAAGGTAATCTTTTGAGCGTCGCACCGACTGGCGGGATTGTTGGCGTACGCGTGTTAGAGTATTGATGACGGCGATAGATAAGTTCAAGAAAATCTTCGACAAACTCACCGAACAGAGAGGCGATCAGTGGTTGGAGCGCATCCCTGCATGGCTGGGGAATCACGTTGGCACGGTTGCAACAGGCACTGCGGGCATGATCTACGTCCGCACGGTGGAGGGGCAGGTCCTGATTGTTTTCAACAATGTCGCTCCATCAGAATATAACATCCTGGTCACGATCGGGCGCAGCAAGGACCAGCCGCAACTATGGCAGGTCATTTCACGCCGGGAAGTTTGGGACGTGCCTGCCAGCTCGAGCGTGGTCCATCATCATCAACAGCACAAGTTCATGGCTCCGGATATGGTTCCGATTGACCGGAAGCAGGTCTTGGCACTGACGGTGCTTGTCTCTGATCCGGCGAATTTCATCGTGCGGGTATATGGTTCCGTGGTCCACACTGCAACGGGCATCAGAAAGATCGAGACGCAGGATATCGATCTCAGCAGTTATGTCGTGACCGAAGGGGCGAAGTTTGTCTCGATTGAATCGGATGATGACGGGGTGTTGACCGTGCACGAGGGCACAGCTTTCGATACGCCTGAGATCGGCACAGATGCGGATATCCCAGTGCCTGATCCGGGGAAATATCTGATCGCTTTCGTGTTGCTGTATGATGGTCAAACGCAATTATCGAATAACGATATCCGTGTGCCTTTCCCGCTGGGGGTGATCGCAAAAGGTTCCGGTCTGCAGATCAGTGAAGCCGTGGCGGACACTCCCGCGGATGGGGATAAGTTCGGTTTTTGGGATATCGTCGATGACGCGCTAAAAAGCATCACCTGGGCAAATATCAAGGTCACACTCAAGACCTACTTCGATGGGATTTATTCGGCGCTGGGTCACGTGCATGACGCAGCGGATGTTACATACACCCCAGCGGATCTGACAGACTGGACTGGATCCGCC
>Ga0209341_10003124_pt1 | contig 15528 bp, 16 predicted proteins | sample RifCSP13_2_FD_184020 | JGI IMG/M metagenome (GOLD analysis project Ga0209341, IMG submission 184020) | Soil microbial communities from Rifle, Colorado - Rifle CSP2_sed 13_2 (SPAdes) (version 2) | ecosystem: Environmental > Terrestrial > Deep subsurface > Rock core/Sediment | place: Rifle...
GCGCGACAGGCCCAGGGGAAAATTCGCCGCTTTTTAAACACCAACTTTCGTAAGCAGGAGATGGTGGCAGCTCTGGCTTTGCGACGCGGTGAATGCAACCGGTGCGGGGCTTGTTGCGAACTGCTTTTCAAGTGTCCTTTCCTGAAAAAGCAGGCGGACGGAAGTAGTCTTTGCGGTATCTACGAGAACCGACCAAACTCATGCCGGCTGTTTCCAATTGAGGCCAGGGACATACGCGAAGTCCGCGGCACCTGCAGCTACTATTTCATCGAAAAGCCGGTCCGGCTGAGTCGGGTAAGCTAAGACGATTGACGATTGCGCTTCGTGTGGTTTTGTGTGATTTCGTGGATCGTGTCTCTTTCACTTGAGTGACACTCGACATAACAGAACGATCCACTAAATCACACGAAACGGCACCAAGAGATACGATTGACGACTGGGCTTCGTGTGATTTCTTGGATCGTCTCTTTCACTTGAGTGACACTCGACATAACAGGGAACGATCCACTAAATCACACGAAACGGCACTAAGAGAGGCGATTTACTATTGACGATTAAACTGTTGCAGGAATTGTGTGTTACTCGGGTGAAAGAACGGCTGAGTTAAACGCCAATCTTCAATCTTCAGTCTTCAATCGTCACCAATTTCATGTCCAAAATCATCGTAGTCATAGGCGCCCAGTGGGGCGATGAAGGCAAAGGGAAGATCGTCGATCTTCTGGCCGAGCACTTCGAAATTGTTGTCCGCTATCAGGGTGGACACAATGCCGGTCACTCTGTTCAGGTGGGCGATCAATCTTTCGTGCTGCATCTGCTGCCATCCGGGATTGTGCACAAAGGCAAAACATGCGTGCTCGGGAACGGCATGGTTATCGATCCTAAGGCCTTCTTCGAGGAAGCCGATCGTCTGGTTTCGCAAGGTGTCGAAGTCAATCCAGATCGCGTCAAGATCAGCTCGCGCGCTCATCTCATCCTTCCCTATCACCGCGCTCTGGACCATACAAGTGAAGAGCGACTCGGGAATGAGAGGGTGGGAACGACGCTGCGAGGGATTGGTCCGGCCTACGAAGACAAAGCTGGACGCCGCGGAATTCGAACGGCAGATGCACTGGTTCCTGAAGTGCTGCGTTCGCGTATTGAGCGAAATCTTGAAGATGCGAACCGGATCATCATGGCTTACGGCGGTGAAGAGCTCGATGTCGATACCATCTTCGACGAAATGTCAGCGTTGACTGAACGTCTCGGAGCATTTGTCGGGGACACGACCCACTACCTTAACGTTGCGGCCACAGAAGGCCGTTCGATCCTGTTGGAGGGAGCACAGGCAACGCTGCTCGATGTCGATCACGGAACGTATCCATTCGTCACTTCGTCAAGCACGATAGCGGGTGGTGCGATTGTGGGAACGGGCCTGGCACCAAATCGTCTTACGGGTGTATTGGGGATAGTCCGCACTTATACAACGCGCGTTGGTGAAGGGCCTTTCCCTACAGAGATGCTGGAGGGTGAAGCAGAGCTGGGACAAATGATTCGGGAACGAGGACGAGAGTATGGTGCTTCGACTGGAAGGCCACGGCGGTGTGGTTGGTTCGATGCGTTTGCTACTCGTTACGCCGCAGAGATCAACGGCTTCACATCGGTTGCCCTGACGAAGTTGGACGTGCTCGATGAGTTAGAGGAGATCAAAGTTTGCGTCGGCTATACGTTGGATGGTCGCACTTGCGAATCTTTACCTCCGGTCTCACAGGATCTAAGACGAGCGAAACCAGTGTACGCCACGCTGCCCGGATGGAAGACTTCGACTGTGGGAACTACAGAAATGGCTTCCCTCCCTGCGAACGCCCGCCGCTATGTAGAGTTTCTTTCTAAACAGATCGGAGTTGAGATTGGATTGGTGTCAACCGGCCCCGAACGTTCGCAGACAATTATCGTCCGCGACTCAGCCTTGGGCAGTTGGTTGGAAGACTAGTCGAAAGTCAAAAGTCAAAAGTTTGTTGGTTTGCGCCTTGGACGTTGGAGATGGGACATTCGACTATTCAACGCGGATCTTGAACTCTTGACTTTCGACGAAAGTCAAAAGTCCAAAGTCAAAAGTTTGCTGGTTTGCGCCTTGGACGTTGGAGATGGGACATTCGACTATTCAACGCGGACCTTGAACTCTTGACTTTCGACCTTCGACCTTTCACTTTCGACTTTCGACTTTGGACAACCGACTTCCCTTCAGTTTAGAATAACGCCACTCACTTTAACTTTCTTGTGGGCCGATAGCTCAGTCGGTAGAGCAACTGGCTTTTAACCAGTGGGTCGCAGGTTCGAGTCCTGCTCGGCTCACCACTTATAAGTGGTTGAGTAGTAAAGAATTACAGCTTGTCTATCGAAGGGCGAATTCGACGAAAAAGGCGGATTCCCTTTAACAGTTCCCTTTAAGGCTTTTATTTCCGGCTTAGAAGGGCACACCTTTTGAAAACCGAACGCTCTAACAGGTTCTCACCCGAACATCTGAATTTAATATCCTCATGCAGAACCCGCCTGTTCAGTTAGAACAGCGTTGTAACCAATGTGGCGCATCTCTCGCAGCTGGGACTGCATTTTGCGGTCGATGCGGCGCTGCGCTCTTAATGGTTAACATACCGCAACCCAGTCAGTACGTAGCGATGCGAGAATACCGGCGCACGTGCCGACAGTGCGGCAAAGTTTGTCACCACTCGCGTCGGAGAGAGAAACAACTTCAACAGTCTAAAAGGTCAAGCTCTTGTGCCGAAGTCACACAGTGCTGCAATCCAACTGCGCGGCTACAAGCCAGACGCAACGTAGATGCGAATATCTCGGAAATAAACCGGCTACGTCAATGTCCGATTTGCTCTTCGGGGAATTACGATGAAGTCATCTTGTAAATTATCGGTTTGGCTTATTCGTGAGGTTTGGCAGCGGCGTATAGGCTTGCGCTTCAACGCGAGAACTAACACTATCTGCCGTTTCTATCCGTCATGCTCACACTATGCGATTATCTCGCTCGAAATGTATGGTTTTATTCAAGGTGTGAAGTTGATGCTCGGAAGGTTGAAGCGGTGCAATCCGCGTAATACTGACTCGACTATAGATTTTCCATAATTTTCCATGAATTGTGCCGCCGGAAGATGGAACTATTCCTAATGATAATTGCCCAATCACTACCTGATGAGACTGAGCGCTTCAAGAGCATAATGCAACAACCCGGAGCAATCGTTGCACTCCTAAGCCACGCAAGGCCTTCAACTTCGATTGTCACCCATCTTCACTCAGCGCTCTTGAGACGCTGTAACTGATGCAATGCGCTCCTGATATGTCATCTGAACAATTTGCAAAGTCAGAAGCGTAACACTTTGGGTTCCTTATCCCAGTCTTTGGTGTACGAAACTTGGGGATTAAAGGCTTGGGACGCAAGACGCCGTTGGGACGTAGACAGCAATCCTTAATCAGCTTTCCACTTTCACAAGGACAAGGGTCTTTATCAACCGTCGGCTGAGGCATACTTCTCAGAGTGGAACTTATTGGGCCAAAGATGGGCTACTTTCTTCCGCGCCAGTACCCGGGCCGGCGACTGTGATGAGCAAGAGCCAAGACGAATCTCTGCGCCGGATACTGTATAGATTAGCGAATATGGAAAGCGCTTCATGAGGTAGCGACGGCATCCACGACTTCGCCATGGTGAACCCAGTCCGGGGTGTTGTAAAAGAATATTGATGGATTGTTCGAACTCGGCCAGCAAGGATTGCGAAAGACTATTGCCAGCGCGCTCCCGATAGAACTCGGCAGCGTCCCGGAGGTCAGCTTCAGCCTCCGGGTGCAGCGAATAGTTCATTGAAAATCCGCTTTCAGCTTAGCTAAGGTTTCGGGGCCGGGTAGTAGGGAAGCCGCACCACTCTCGATCTCAGCCTGGCGGCGCTCGACTTCGGCAGCCCAGGCTTCCTCGACTTCGGGGTCAGCATCAAGCGTGGCTATGAGCCTCTCAACCAGTCTCGCGCGTTCGCCGGGCGACAAATGTAAAGCTGCGGCTTCGAGCGTTTCTACTGTTTCCATTTCTAAGGGCATTCTCTCCTCCTAAATCCGGCGTCAGTTTACCATCTCGCTTTTTGCTGCTTAACAGGTCGCGCGGGTCACGGACGTAGATCAAAACATTCGTGTCAACGGCGTTCATGCATCTCGTCACGGGTCAGACGCGGAGCGTCGGCACGAAGCGGGTGCGCGTCCCAGCTTGCGAACAACTCACGTATGGCGCCCTCCCGCTCTTCGTCGCTCGTTGCCGTCGGCGCCAAAACGTAAGGATCATGGACGGTTATTTCGACTTCCGCGTTTTCCGACACATTTAACTTCTCGCCGTTTAATATAGGCACGAATGCTCCATCCTTGTAAATTACCTTTAGTCTGAGGGACATGGTCTTCACCTGCTTCTTAATTCTAGCATCCTCATTGGATGAGCAACCATCAAGGTGCGTAACGAGTGAAGACGAAGTCGCGATCTTTGATAGCCTGATGGCAGGGAAAGCACCTTTGGAGATCTGCCTGGGGGCCAGGTTTGCCGTCCTTATCAAATTGCGCGTACCCCCAGCCGCCGGTCGCGGCGTATTTTTTTGAGCCCTTGACCATAAACTGCAGGTACCAAGGCGGTGCGTCCCCAGCAATGAAAGACTGGGCGCGGCCAAAGGCTTTGTTGTTTTCCTCCGACGGGACGTGATGCCAGGCTATTCGCGCGATGATCGTCCCTTCGGGAATGGAAGCTTTCCTGCGCGATAGGCCTTGATCGCTCATCGTTTACCAGAATGGCGCGGATATCGTTGAGGTCACCTTCTTCGTGGGCCACAGAGATCAACCGCCAGTCGCGGTACCCGGCGGGAATTTGAGTTACGAAGATCGGGGCAGCGTCTTGAACGGTGTGTCGAGAGGCGCGCGCCGTAAAAGCGACAGCCACAGCCACCGTTGCAACTGCAACCAACCAGAAAGTGATCTGTTTCATAACCTTTCCTCCTTCATTATGAAACCAGTGTTGCTATGATCCGATAGTTTCCGATTGATCGCGCGAATAGCTTTGCACAAAAGTGTCTGCTCAAATGTCTTCTCTGTGCGACCTCTGTGTTCTTTGTGGCTCTGTGGTTGTGTTTTCGGTGAGCTCCTTCACCACGGAGACACAGAGGATCCAGAGGTCGCACAGAGAAAAAGCCTCTTTCGTACTTTTTGTGCAAAGCTGGCGCGAATAGACCACAATGGAAACGATTGGTCTATTAGACGAAGGTGTCGATCGATACTTTGGTATAGGAGTGGCTGGCATGATGATTAGAAGTGGGTGATGCCCAATTAGAGTGAAGCGGTGAAGATTTGAATAAGTGCAGCTTGCCCCCTTCCCAACTGCAAATTATTTCAAGTTAATTTCTAGCTTTTGAGTTGATGCTTGTGAGAGTTGAGAGCGGGGGCAGCGCGGAATGAGATTGACCGGTAAAGTTGAGAATGAGTGCCGCTTGCCCCCTTCCCAACTGCGAATTAAATGAGCTTGAGCTGTAAAGATGAGAATGACTGCCGCTTGCCCGATTCCCGACTGCAAATATTTCAAGATGAGTTGCGACTTTAGTGGCTGAGTACCATCAGGATCAGTAAAGCCACAAAACCAACGACGAGCAGCAGGCCGTTGAACTGCGGTGAGCCGTGGAACGCCTCCGGTATCATCGTTTCGGAGACCAGCGCCAGGATCGCGCCTGCCGCGAACGCCTCGACCGTCCCCCGGACCGCCGGCCCGGTGCCTCGGAGCACAAGCCCGGCAACCGCCGCTGCGAGACTGATCATCAAGGCGATTCCAATCCACACGCCAAAGACGTAGCGCGCGGACCGCTCCGCCCTCCGCATTCCGGCGCTGCTCGATAGGGCTTCCGGGATATTAGCCAGGAAGAACGCCGTGACCGTCCCCAGGCCGGGCGCGCCTTGGTGCAGCTCGCTCAGCCCCAGCACCACTCCCTCGGGAACGCCGTCGAGAAACGTGCCGGCTGCGATGGCCAGTCCGCTACCGGGCTGCTGCTCTTCTTCCGGCTGCTCCACGCATTCGCCGCAGCGTTTTCGGTGCTGCGCCCCGCGGCGGGAGAGTAGCCAATTGACGGAACTGAACACCGCCGCACCACACAGCAGACCCATGACCGTCCAGTACAAGCTTGTCGCGCCACGAGCGTTGATCACCAGGTCCACCGCCACCACAGCCAGAAGTATGCCGGCTGCGAAAGTCATCACGCGGGCGATGGTGGTATGCTGAAGCCACGTGTAGTACCCACCAACGGCCCCGATCAGCAGACCGGACGCAGACAGGAAGCCCCAGCCGGCCGCTTGCAACCAGCCGGGCAGTTCTACAAGCGGTCCCATCATCGTTTGACCTTTCATTTACACAAAGCCTGAGCCACCCTCAACCTTTGATCGTTCCCGGCTTGAAGGCGATGTGTTTGCATTCAAGAAAGTCATCCAAACCTGCTTGCCCGCGCAGACGACCCCGACCACTCTGCTTGAAGCCCCCTTCTTCGAATTCGTCGTGCATGTTGGCCCAATCGTTGATCCAGACCGTCCCGGCCTCCAGCGCTCGCGCCACGCGCAGCGGCCGGTCCACGTCACGCGACCATACGCTGGCGGACAACCCGTATTCGCTGTCGTTGGCCAGCGAAAACTCCCGAGCCAACAGTTTAGATTGCCCGATCGTTGCCATGGACCCGCTCTCCTTTCTCGCCTACGTTATGCGAAGGAAGGCTTTGATCACCGCGCGGTTCTGGCCTGCGAGCGCACGAGACATCAAAGAGGTGTCATCAATTGGCTTTTGCTTGCGCCAAAATGCCGCGCTTGCGTACATCCGCCGCCAGAAAACCGTTTATCTCAGCGTAGGCCGCCGAACCGGTGAGACCTGCGAAACTCCCATCCCACCTCAAGGTCTGCGCCGCACGCATGAAGCCGCCCCATGCAGCAAGCGCGAACGACCCGCCGACGCTGATGCGCCTTACACCGAGTGCTTCGATATCGCCCACGCTGAGTCCAAGGTCGCGGACAACCAATAGGTTGAACGGCTTCGGGTGGACTGATTCCACCAGCACCTTGACTTCTGCAGGCTTAGACACACCTGGCGCAAAGAGCACATCGGCGCCCGCTTGTGCGTACGCTTGTAGGCGGCGCACAGATTCGCGGAAGGCATCCGGGTGTCCAACGAGGTAGCACTCAGCTCTCGCCGTCAACGACACGTCGCTGCCAGACTGATCAATCGCTTGACGCGCTGCCTTGACACGCTCCAGAGCAATAGGCAAGTCATATAGTGGCGCTGACGGATCGCCTGTCGCATCCTCGATCGACAGTCCTGCCACGCCGGTCGCAACACATCGCGTAACGCTGTCCGCCACCTCCCTCGGACCAACCCCATACCCCGATGCGAAGTCAGCATTGACCGGCAGATCAACTGCCGCAGTAATCTCGGCGATATGGGCCAAGCTTCGGTCACGGGACACGGCGATGTCGGAATCCGGTAGGCCCTGGGAAAACGCAAATCCAGCACTGGTTGTTGCTAGCGCGAGAAAACCCAGATGCTGAAGATAACGCGCGGAACCGACGTCCCAGGGATTCGGAATAACGAAACACCCTTCGGAGTGAAGCCTGCGAAACACCTGACGACGGTCGCCAAACACAGTGGGCAGATCCGACCCTTCTTTCAAACTGGTATGTGTCGTTTGTTCAATACTATTCATAGCGATCCTCCGGTTTCGACAATGAGCTTACTGTCCACGGCCGCTAACTCCTCCTGCGGCAACTTGATGGCGCGGGAGAATAACCGCGCTTCCTTATTGGATGGGTACCGCGTGCGCCGGGGGGTTGCTCAGTCTCGCAGGTAATGGCAGGTGTAGCCACCCGGGTTCCTGCGCAGGTAGTCCTGGTGGTACTGCTCGGCGCTGTACCAAGTCGCAGCGGGCTCAATGCTCGTGGTGACTCGCCGCTTCCAGCGCGAGGACGAGGCGACGCGCGCGATTACGCGCTCCGCGATCTCACGCTGCTCCTCCGTCTGCGGGAAGATCGCCGAGCGGTACTGCGTCCCAACATCGTTACCCTGACGGTTGAGCGTCGTGGGGTCGTGCAGGCGGAAGAACCAGCGCTCGAGCAGTTCCTCGAAGCCGAGCACCGACGGGTCGAAGGTCACGCGGACCGCCTCGGCATGTCCGGACCTGCCGTCGTGTGTGTCCTCATACGTCGGGTTCTCGAGCTGGCCGCCCGTGTAGCCGACCTCGGTGTCGATCACGCCGGGAACATCGCGCAGGATGTCCTCGACTCCCCAGAAGCAGCCGCCGGCGAGCACGGCCACGTCAACCTGCTGCGCGCCGGGTCGGTGGCCGGCGGCCGGATAGCCTCCGTCCGACCTGGGTTCGTCCCCCTGCCCGCCGTTTCGTCGCGAAACGTCTGATCGAGTCATGGTGTCCTCTTTCCGAGTAGTGTTTGCATTTTCCGCTTGCGCACAGCTGGACCGACTAGCTGCGCGGCGCAAATTGGAGATTGCTGCCGCCCGAAGTCGTCATCGGCGCCCAAAGTTGTCATCGGGGAAGAACATGAAGGGCCTCCTCCATGTGGCGGTCGGCGACGGCCGACGCCTCCTCAGGACTGCTACCGTTCTGACGGGCGCTCAAGTAAGAGGCGTACCAGTCCCACCAGTGGTGCTCGCCGTGGGTCTTCTCGAATTGGTCGTGGTGCTCTGCCGTCTCGCGGAGAAGATCTGCAAGCGTCGCGACGTCCACTGCCTGCACCCGCGATGACTTCCACTCGCGGCCGGGAAGGCGAATCGTGATTTCCTGGACCAGCCATTCGTTCCCGTCCGGATCCTCGAACGCGGCAAACGAGAAGTAGGAACGACCATCGGGGTCGCGCCCGGTGACGCGCGGGTTCTCCACGCTGTTGTTGAAGGGTCCGCCGGCGTAGTGGAAGACCTCGCTCACGTCGACGCCGCGGGCGATTAAAGCTTTGCGGGTGGCGTCGATGTCGGCCACGGCGAGGACCAGGCTGGGGGCCGAGCCGGACTTCGCGGAGATGATTCCCTTGCCGAAGATGATCGAGGCTTCCGAGTTTGGGGGCGTCATCTGCACGCCGCGGAAGCCCCCCGCTGCAACGTCAATGTCAAGCCGCCAGCCGAGATTTTCGTAGAACGCCTTCGCGCGGTCGACGTCGGAAACGCCGAGCAAAACGACCTCGAGCTTCATGTCGACCGGTTTGGCCTCTGCCACCGCCTCTGTCTTGCTGATCACAACGCTGGACATCATTATCTCCTTTCGTTTGGGGGAGTCCTTACAGACTCCGCTTCTGTAGAACGCGCTAATTTCCGATTCATCGAGCTGTGATAGCTGAGAGAGTAGACCACAGGCGTGTCAGGTGAATCTATTAGACGATGGTATCGGTCGATACCTTTGGTATCAGCTTGCGCGGGTATCAGCTTGCGCGGCGCTAAAGAAATAGTGGTGCTGCCGGTTAATCCAATGGCCTCCTGAGTCCTAACTAAGAGACGGACCGGCTAATCGCTTTCGTGGCCGGCTGGTACTTCCCGACCTCCTGCCGGAAGGCGATAGCCAGCCGGTTCCATCCGTTGATGGCGATGACGGCCATCGTCAGTTTGACTAACTCCTCCTCGCTGAACTGCGTGCGGGCGGCTTCGTACTCTTCGTCCTCCGCGTGGGTCTGGGAGATCAGCGTAACTACCTCGGCCCAGGCCAGCGCGGCACGCTCGCGCTCGGTGTAGTAAGGCGCCTCGCGCCACGCGTTCAGGCCGTAGAGCCGCTGCTCGGTCTCGCCCGCGGCGCGCGCGTCCTTCGTGTGCATGTCTATGCAGAAGGCGCAGCCGTTTATCTGCGAAACCCGCGTCTTGACGAGTTCGAGCAGCGAGTGCTCCAGCCCGGACGCGTCCACGTACTTCTGTAGTTTGTACATCGCCTGCACGGAGCCCGGCGCGACCTTGCTGTAATCCAAACGGGTCTGCATCTCTTCACCTCACGTTCTGCTGTTGAATGTATTTAAGTTGAAACTGCCTGATTCGTTTGCGCGACGGCAGGCCGCTGGCAGCCGCTCAGCGATCTGCCGCAGCGACCGGGACTCAGGCCGTTTGAGAGCTTGTCTGAGCTTTCGCTATGAACTCGAGCAAATCCGCATTGATCAGGTCCTTATGAGTTTGACACATCCCATGCGGCAACCCTGGATAGACCTTCAGGATCGCGTTCTTGACGAGCTTGGCCGAACGTAAAGCCGTGTTCGCGACAGGAACGACCTGATCGTCATCGCCGTGCATGATTAGTGTGGGGACATCGAACTTCTTTAAGTCCTCAGTTAGATCGGTCTCTGAGAAAGCTTTGATCCCCAAGTAGCTCGCAGGAAAGCCTGCCATGCTGCATTGGAGCCGAAAGGAGTCGCTTATGCCTTCGGAGAGCGTTGCTCCCGGCCGATTATAGCCATAGAAAGGTTTGCAAAATTCCTTCCAGAACTCATACCGGTTGGCCTGGACCTGGTTTCGGAGGCCGTCGAACACCTCGATTGGCAAGCCATCCGGATTAGCCTCCGTTTTCAACAGCAGCGGAGGTACCGCGCTGATCAAAACAACCTTTGCGACACGCCCCGTGCCATAGCGGCCGATGTAGCGGGTGACCACACCGCCTCCGGTTGAATGGCCGACCTGGATCGCATCCTTTAGGTCCAGCTTCTCAACAAGCTCGGCGAGATCGTCGGCATAGGTATCCATATCATTGCCATGCCAAGTCTGGTCCGAGCGCCCGTGGCCTCTTCGGTCAAGGGCGATACATCGAAAGCCCTTCGAGGCCAGAAAGAACATTTGGTCTTCAAAGGCATCTGCCGTCAACGGCCATCCGTGACTGAAAACGACCGGCTGGCCGGTGCCCCAGTCTTTGTAGTAAATCTGCGTTCCATCTTTTGTCGTGATGGTACTCATTTAACCCTCTCTTCCTGGTGTTGGACATAACTAGTTAACTGGCATGCGCTACGGCGGTGCCAACGATCCACTCCCACGGTCGCCCTAGTACACCACTGATTTGAAGATGAATCTATTGGACGAAGGTATCGATCGATACCTTTGTATTAGTTAGAGTCGCGAGAGTCGCAGACCAATACCAAAGTATGATGGACATTCATAGTGCAGAGGCGCATCCTCATGCCATGCTGCGCCTCCCAGAGTGCTCCTCATTGGAATTCAACAGCTTGGTGTGGAATGCCCGCCCCAGTTCTTCAAGTGCGTCTTCAAGTGCGCGACCGCGCAGATGGAGGTTGAGAACATGACCGAGTCTGCCCAATCAGGCAAGGCCATTCCAGTGGATGCCGAATCAAGCAGTACAATTCCACTGGAAACTTCAATTCTGACTGGTGCGGTTCCTCTGGAGTCGATCCTGTGCACGGAGGAGTTGAAGCGCCGGCCATCGCGTCCGCCCGATCATGAAAAGGAAAACCGCGCGCTGGTGGCGTTGGTAAGCGCCCTAGCCGACTCTCCGAGCACCATCTTTCAGACACTAGCTGAAACGATCCAGGATATTACCCAGTGTGACTCCGCTGGCCTGAGCTTGCTGACGAGAGATGGCAAAACGCCGAATGTTGACGGCAAAAGATTCTATTGGCCGGCTATCGCGGGCATGTGGAATCCGCATGTCGGAGGCGGGACGCCGCGCAATTTCGGCCCCTGCGGAGACGTGCTCGACCAAAACCGTACTCTACTGTTCAGACATTTCGAGCGGCGTTACCCCTATCTGCTACCCGTCATTCCGGCAGCCGAAGAGTGCCTGCTGGTGCCGTTTTATGTCGCCGGAAAGGCGGTCGGAACCATCTGGGCGATCATGCACAGCGACCGCCGCAAGTTCGACGCCGAAGATGATCGGGTCATGGCCTCTCTTGGGAAATTTGCCTCTTCAGCGTATCAAGCGCTGGTGCACATAGAAGACCTCAAAATCCAGGTGGCCGAGCGCGAAAAGGCAGAAGCAGAAGTCCGTGAACTGGCAAGTGGTTTGGAAGCCAAGATCCGGCGCCTGGTCGAGGCCAATGTTGTGGGGATTGTGATGTGGACCCTCGAAGGTGCGATCATCCACGCCAATGAAGCATTTCTCCACATGCTGCAATACAGCCGTGGAGATCTCGCCACTGGTCGCGTGCGCTGGACGGACCTCACACCCACCGAATGGCGCGATCGCGACGAACGGGCAATAGCTGAGCTAAAAGCGACCGGCATCTTTCAACCATTAGAGAAGGAGTACTTCCGGAAAGATGGCAGCCGCGTACCTGTCCTGCTCGGCGGCGCGCTCTTCGAAAGAAGTGGGAAGGAAGGTGTGGCTTTCGTGCTCGATCTGAGCGAACAAAAGCGAGCAGAGAGAGCTTTGCGACGCAGCGAAGCATTCCTCGCTGAAAGCCAACATCTCAGTCGGATAGGCAGCTTTTCCTGGCGTGTGGCGACAGACGAAATCACGTGGTCAGAGCAGCTCTATCGCATGTGCGAGCTCGAGATCGGCGTGCCCGTGACGCTTGAACTGATCCGCACTCGAGTACATCCGGAAGACGTCAGTTTGATCGAGAAAATGAAAATGGTCCACCAGGCTTCAGACGGCGGCAACGACTTTGAATGGCAGTACCGCCTGCTGATGCCTAACCACTCGATCAAGTACATGCATGCGGTCGCTCATGCGATCCGGGATCAGGATGGTCAACTGGAGTACATCGCGGCGGTTCAGGATGTCACGGGGCGTCGGCTGTCGGAAGAGGCACTTGACAAGGCTCGATTGGAGCTCGCACGCGTGGCGAGGGTAATGAGCCTCGGGGCATTAACGGCGTCGATCGCACACGAAGTTAATCAACCGCTGTCGGGCATCATCACAAACGCGAGTACCTGTTTGCGGATGCTCGATGCGGAGCCTCCGAACATGAACGGCGCGCGCGAAACCGCGAGGCGTACGATTCGCGACGGTCACCGTGCGTCTGAGGTAATTACACGATTGCGCGCGCTTTTTACTAAGAAGGATGCAGCCGCCGAGTTAGTCGATCTGAATGAGGCAACACGAGAGGTGATTGCGCTGTCTTTGAGTGAACTGCAAGGAAACCGAGTGATTCTGAAAACAGAACTTGCCAACAAGCTTCCGGTTGTCAAAGGCGATCGAGTGCAACTTCAACAAGTGATCTTAAACTTACTTCGAAATGCGTCAGACGCGATGAAAAACATCAATGACCGGCCGAAACAACTGGTGATCAGAACTGAACCAAGCGAAGGCAATCGAGTACGAGTAAGCGTCGAAGACGTAGGAACAGGTTTCGAACGCGAACAGATGAACAGATTGTTCGAAGCCTTTTACACAACGAAGAGTGATGGAATGGGCATAGGACTCTCGGTCAGCCGCTCGATCATCGAGAATCATCATGGCAGTCTTTGCGCAACATCGAACGAAGGCCCCGGATCTACCTTTTCATTTTCACTCCCTTGTGAGACAGCGGTAGCAAGTCCCAACGGAATTGCTGCGGAGAAGAAACTCGCAGCGAGGCAGGACTGATGGAGGGACGACAACTCATATCCGTGATTGATGACGACGAGTCGGTTCGGGAATCGTTACCCGATCTACTAAAGGAGTGCGGCTTTGACGCCCAGGCGTTCTCGTCTGCAGAAGAGTTCCTTGCGTCGGATCAAATCAGTGAGACGAAATGTCTAATTCTCGACGTTGCAATGCCAGGCCTGAGCGGGCCCGATCTCCAACGAAAACTAACCCAACAGCGGCAAATGATCCCCATTATTTTTATAACGGCTCACCGTGACGAGACTGTTCGCCCCCGTTTGATCGAACAGGGCGCGGTTGAATGTCTGTTCAAGCCATTCAGTGAAACGGATCTGCTTACGGCGCTCAACAGCGCGCTTCGAGTAAGCTGAATGCGAATTAGATGAGTTCTCCAGGCGCGTCACCTAAACTCCAACCCAAACCGATCGTTTTTGTGGTGGACGATGACATATCGGTTCGCGAATCGTTGGAATTGCTGATTAGCGTTGCCGGCTGGCAACCCGAGACGTTTGCATCCGCGGAGGAATTCCTTGCGCGCCCCAGAGCACTCACTCCGAGTTGTCTCGTACTTGACGTTTCTCTTCCGGAGATCAACGGTCTTGAATTACAACAGCTCATCGGGGCGGATCGCGTTGATATGCCAGTGATTTTCATCACCGGTCACGGTGATGTTCCGATGACGGTCCAGGCCATGAAGGCCGGAGCTGTCGAATTCTTGACGAAGCCCTTCGATGACGACGTGTTGCTGAGGGCTATCGGCCATGCCATCAAACGCAGCGCGACTGCGCTCGATGAGCAAGCTGAGATAACGGCATTGCGCAGCAGATACGAATCACTAACGCCTCGGGAGCGGGAGGTAATGCGATTAGTGGTCACCGGAATGTTGAATAAACAGATCGGTCTAAAGCTAGGCATTAGCGAGATCACGGTAAAAGCTCACCGGGGAAAAATGATGCAGAAGATGAAAGCTGAATCTCTTGCCGAACTGGTAAAAACAGCAGTGAGGCTTAGGCTCGCACCTGCCCGGAATCCGTGGCACGTTTCAAGCGAACGAGAGTGAACGCTTGCCAGCCAAACGTGACGCGCCGAGTAATATTGCCTTTCGCGCAACGATATCGGGGGGCAGACTGAGACTCGACCGCCTCAAAAACTCCCGACTTCCCGAAGCTAAACACCCCCACATGAAGAGGATGTGTCAAAACGCAATGTAGTGGTAATGAGGTCAGTACCATCACGCGGTAGCGGATGGGTTCAATCTCGCATCACTCAACAAGGCAATCAAAGAAAGACCTGCAATTCACGCATAGTTAAATGACGCTTGCATCTTTAGACTCGCGTGACGACTAATGTGGCCCATCCGCTACCGCGTAATGTACTGACCTCATTGCCACTACATTTTGCGTTCTGACACACCCCCATGAAGTCGGGCGTTTTGTTTCGATGTTGAGTGGTTGCTGGAGAAGAAAAGGGCGGGGCCGGCTCTAGGTCAAAGCTAAAAACGACTCTCGACATGAAGTCGGGGGGGTGCTTAGATGTTGAAACTCACATCCCCGTGGGCATTCGAATCTTAGAAATTGAACTTCACGGCGAGTTGAATCAACCGTGGATTATTGCTCGTCGAGGTGATCCGGGCGAAATCTCCGGCATTCAGAATCTCACCATTGCCTGGGTTAATGCTGGCGGCGTTGAGCTTGCTGATTGGGTTAACGAGGTTGACCTGATTGAACAAGTTGAAGAACTCAGCGCGGAATTCCACCGATTTGCTTTCGCCTAGCTGAAAGCGTTTAGTAGCGGCGAAGTCGACGTTTGTCTGTTTTGGCCCACGCAAGACGTTGCGGCCCACGTTGCCGATGTCTGTCCCCGTCGCGCCCGCACGTGCTGCACCGTTCGAAGTTGGTATCAGTTGACCGGTCTGTACGACGGGCCGGACGAAGGCGAAAGGGTTGAAGAAATACCCCGTCGGGACGTTGGTCATCGCCGTGCT
>Ga0209341_10003125_pt1 | contig 15526 bp, 13 predicted proteins | sample RifCSP13_2_FD_184020 | JGI IMG/M metagenome (GOLD analysis project Ga0209341, IMG submission 184020) | Soil microbial communities from Rifle, Colorado - Rifle CSP2_sed 13_2 (SPAdes) (version 2) | ecosystem: Environmental > Terrestrial > Deep subsurface > Rock core/Sediment | place: Rifle...
TTGCCGCCGTGCTGAATCGCTTCGATTGGGAGAAGGCGACGAAAACGGGCGGCAAGGACTATCGGCGGCGGCGGACGGCGCTCAGATTCGACCGCGTGTTCGGCGCGCAACTGAAGAACGTGAAGCCCGGGCCAAGCGAACGGGTCTTGTCGCTGCTTGCCGTCCGTTTCGAGCCGGCGGAGGCTCCGGGCGGCTATGTGACGCTCACCTTCTCGGGCGACGCCTCCATCCAGCTAGAGGTCGAGTGCATCGAGGCCGAGCTCAGGGATTTGGGCCTCGCGTGGCGCACGCGCCGCAAGCCTGAGCATCCGGGCGACGAGCCCGGCGCGGGCAGCGAGCCCGGCGCGAGCGGCTCCTAACGCCCGCGCCATGGCTGCGTGGCTTAAGACGTCCGACCCTAATTTCGAGGACCGCTTCAAGGCGCTTCTCGCGCAGAAGCGCGAGCAGGCGGCAGACGTCGACGATAAGGTCGCCGCCATCATCGGCCAAGTGCGCGCCGAGGGCGACAAAGCCCTGGTCGATCTCACCCTCGCCTATGATGGCCTCGACCTGCGCAAAATTGGCATCAGGGTCACGCCAGGCGAGATCGAAGCGGCGCGGGCCAAGGTGGACCAGAAGACGCTGCAAGCGCTCAAGCTCGCCCATGACCGCATCCTCGACCATCACCAGCGGCAGCTGCCCAAGGACGACCTCTATAGAGACGCGCTCGGCGTCGAGCTCGGGCAGCGCTGGACGCCGGTCGCTTCCGCCGGGCTCTATGTTCCGGGCGGCACGGCGAGCTATCCGAGCTCGGTCTTGATGAACGCCCTGCCGGCCAAGGTCGCCGGCGTTCCCCGCATCGCCATGGTGGTGCCGGCGCTGCAAGGAGCGCTCAACCCGCTCGTGCTGGTGGCGGCAGAACTTGCCGGGGTGAGCGAGATCTATCGCGTGGGCGGGGCGCAAGCTATCGCCGCGCTCGCCTACGGCACAAAGAGCATCCCTCCGGTCGTCAAGATCGTCGGCCCCGGCAACGCCTATGTGGCGGCGGCCAAGCGCCAGGTGTTCGGCCAGGTCGGCATCGACATGGTGGCGGGACCGTCAGAGGTGGTGGTGATCGCCGACCGCGACAACGACCCGGCCTGGATCGCCTCTGACCTGCTCGCCCAGGCCGAGCACGATAGTGCCGCGCAAGCCATCCTCATCACCGACCATGAGGATTTCGCCCGCGCCGTCGCCGACGCGGTCGAGGCCGAGCTGGCCGTACTGCCCCGCGCCGAGATCGCGCGCGCGAGCTGGCGGGAATTTGGCGCCGTCATTCTGGTAAAGAGCCTCGATGAGGCGCCTGCCCTCGCCGACCGGCTGGCGCCGGAGCATCTGGAGATCGCCACGCGCGATGCCGACGCGCTTGCCGCGCGCATCCACGATGCTGGCGCCATCTTCATCGGTCGCTACACGCCCGAGGTGATCGGCGATTATGTCGCCGGCACCAACCACGTGCTGCCCACGGCGCGGAGCGCGCGATTCGCCTCAGGTCTTGGCGTGCTCGATTTCATGAAGCGCAGCTCGATCCTCAAGCTCGACGCCGACGCTCTCGCCGCGCTCGGGCCGTCGGCCATGATTTTGGCCGAGGCGGAGGGGCTGGACGCCCATCGCCGCTCCGTCGCCATCAGGCTCAATCGCCGAGACTAGGTCATGACCGTCAAGGACGAAGAAGACGCGCTTGAAACCTGGCCCGAAGCAGCGCGGCTCATCGCGGTGACGCTCGACGAGGCCTCGATCGGCCGCAACAACGCCGAGGTCGAGCACGAGCGCGAGGTCGCCATCTTCGATCTCTTGGAGAAGAACCGCTTCGCGCTCGAGGCCCACGAGGCCGGCCCCTATACTTTGCGCCTGTCGCTCGCCGACAACCGCCTCGTCTTCACCGTGGGCGATGTCGAGCGCACGCCGATCCAGCATGTGATGCTGTCGCTGTCGCCCTTCCGCCGCCTGGTGAAGGACTATTTCCTCATCTGCGAGAGCTACTACCAGGCGATCAAGACCCAGCCCGCCGCCAAGATCGAGGCCATCGACATGGGACGGCGGGGCTTGCACGACGAAGGGAGTCGCCTCCTGCAAGAGCGGCTCAAGGGCAAGATCGCCGTCGATATCGCCACCGCCCGCCGCCTGTTTACGCTCCTCTGCGCGCTCCACTGGAAGGGCTGATGATTTGGAGGAGGGGGGAGTCACCTGAGCTTGCTCGATAGCGGCCATCCCTAAGCGGACTCGTCGAGTGCCGCCCAAACGCCCCTGCCTTGACCGCCATGGCGCAACAGGAGATGGTAACCACCCGTTGCGGTGGTCGTTAGCGGGCCATAACGCCGCCAGATGCTCAACAAGCGAGACAGCGGATCTTCATGAATTTCTCGGTAATCGATTTCGCGCTGGTGGCGAAGCTCCTTCTGCTCTTGCTTATCGGTATGGGTCCCAAAATTGCCCTCGTGCCGTTCCTGGAAAAAACCAAGAACTTCGATGCGGAGACGCAGCGGGCCGTAGGCCGGCGGATGGTTGTGACGGCGGTCGTTACTGCGCTCGTCCTATTCGCCTTTGGAGCGCTGCTCATGCGGCTTCTCCACATCACCGGCGGTGCCGTTGCGGTTGCTGGCGGGATCATCCTGGCCATCCTGGCAATCAATATGATCTCTGGACCGGGCAAGAAAGCCGCGGAGGAGATTGGGGTTCAAGAGGATCCAAAACATCTCGCGGTCTACCCACTGGCCGTACCCTATCTGCTGAATCCGGTCGGCATCACGATACTGATCATTGCGTCTGACGAGGTCGTCTCATTGGCAAGCGCCGGACTGGTTTTGGGGCTCGTGTTATTGGTTGGGGCATTCGACTATTTGATCTTTGCCAACATCGACAAGCTGGCGAAACGCCTGAATCCCACCGGTCTGGTTATTTCTGAAGTTGTATTCGCAATCCTATTGACCGCGGTTGCTGTCCAATTGGCGGTTAGCGGACTAGGTTCACTCGGCATCATTGCGGCCACTTCAGGCTCCGCGCACTAGGTTAGACCGGCCACTAAGAGGTCTTGTTATGGCGGCAAAAAATGAGACCCCGCGCGATCCGGTAAGACGATGGACGCTCATCGTTCTCGCGGTAATCATCGGACTATTCCTCTATTCAATCGTTGCGGACCGGATGACGCCTTACACGTCACAATCCACGGTTCAGGCGTTCATCGTGCGCATGGCACCTGAGGTCGCTGGACGGGTACTGGAGGTGCCGGTGGTCGACAATCAAAGGGTCAACGCCGGCGAAACACTCTTTCGCATCGACCCCCAGCCCTACGAAATTGCGCTAAAACAAGCCGAGGCAAGATTGGCGAGTGTTGGCCAGACCATTGGCGCTAGCACCGCCGCGGTTACCTCGGCACAGGAACGCCTGATCGAGGCGGAGGCCTCACGCGACAATATCCGTGAGCAAGCAAACCGCGTCCTACAGCTTGTCGAAAAGGGAGTTTACGCCAAAGCCAGGGAAGACAGGGCCGTCAAGGAAATCGAAGTCGCCGAAGCCAACGTACGCGAGGCAGCATCCGAGGTCGAGCGGGCTCGCCAGGAGCTTGGTCCACAAGGAAGCGATAACCCTCAAATTCGCGAAGCCTTAGCTGCCGTCGAGCAGGCAAAGCTCGATCTTATTCGGACGACGGTCGTTGCCCCCTCCGATGGCGTCATCACGAACCTGCAGCTTACCGATGGCGAATTTGTTGCCGTGGGTCAGGCGGCCCTGACTTTCATCGATACCAGCGACGCCTGGATCAACGCCAACTTTCGCGAGAACAGCCTGGAGAACGTCAAGCCGGGTGATCCGGTGGAGCTTGTGCTCGATACTCTCCCCGGGCGTATTTTTGCCGCCAAAGTGCAAAGTGTCGGCTGGGGCGTGTCGCAAGGATCGATTGATCCCGACACGGGGCTGCCGAAGATCAATGAGTCGATGGGGCTCGTTCGCAACCCCCAACGCTTCACCGTTAAGATCGAACCCAACCGTCAGGATTATGCCCCAGGCAGCGTGCGCTATGGCTCGCAGGCAAACGTAATCGTCTATGCGACCGACAATGCCGTCGTGAACACGATTGGAGCGTTCTGGATAAGACTCGTAGCGATTCTGACCTATGTCAGCTAACGCTGCCACCGCTACCATACAGACACAGGCACAGGCCGAAGAAGCCGGCGAGGCCCATGCGCTGGCCTTCAGGATTGCTTTTGCCGCCGCCGTGGGCCTAACGCTCGGCGAGGTTCTCGGCTGGGACTTTCCCTTCTTGCCTGCCATGCTTGCTGTTCAACTCTTGTCCGGGCGCGAGCCGTTGAGCGTCAAGAAAGGCGTTGCCTTTGTCGCTGTAATGGCGGCCGCCTGCGCCTTCGCCGTCTTGGTCGCCCAGATTTTTGTCGATAGCCCGCTCGTCTTGCTTCTCGTCGTCTCTCTGGTGACGTTCCTCGCGTTTCTCCTGCTCGCCCGCGGCCAGGCGGCCGGCGTGGCGGCGATGTTCCTCATCACCACAGCCGTCGTTCCCCTGCTTGCTACCGAATCTATGTCCGTAGCTCACGGGTTCATTTATTCGCTGATTGCCGGAAGTGCGCTCGCGGTCCTTCTGACCTTCGCGGCTCAGGCTTTTTTCCCAATGCGGGTGCAAGCTCGTCCCGTCTCGGCTCCGGCGCAGAAAGAACGGGATGCCGTCGCCGTCGCGCTCGCCAATGCGGCCGTGCTGATGAGCCTTGTGATCTATTTTATGCTGACAGTTTCGCCGGTGAGTATCGTCGGCGTCTTGACGGTTATTGGTATCTTGCGCCAACCGGCTGACCTTGGCGGTGGCACTGCGTTTGGCTTGATTCTTGGCAACCTTGTCGGAGGTCTAGCCGCGACCGCTGCTTATCTTCTTGTCACTCTCCTTCCTTCTCCCGCTTTTCTTCTACTTGTCGTCTTGCTGGTCGGCCTTCTCTTTGGCGACCGTATCGCACGCGGTGGCGAGCAGGGACCGATCTACACCGTTGCCCTGATCACTTTTCTCATCGTGCTGGGCCTTGGCATTTCTCCCTTGCCGCAGGACAGCGGCTCCCTCTTCATTGCCCGCGTGTTCGACGTCATGGTGGCGGCCGTCTATGCCATCGGCATGGCCAGCCTGCTGCGCTCGGCATTTCGCGCCCGCTGACTTCTCGGTTTGAGCCGTCGCTCGGTACGCCAACATCTCCTAATGGCACAAAGCCGAACCGCCCCAACAAACTTATCCCCGCCACTCGCGCCTCGGTTAAACTCGCCCCATCCCTTCCCCATGAGGGATGCGTGACCTAGGCCGTCTCTGTCATGTGGGGGAGGGTGCGGCGCCTGAGGTGCCGGCGGACAAGTGGGGCCCGAGACAAATGGCAAGCCCCGACCCCCGCCGGCCGGCTAACGGACCAGCCTCAGGGGTCCTAACTCGCGGCCGCCTGGTCTGAAACACGCCAGGTCAATTCCTCCGCGCCTCGCTTCGAGGCGAGGGGGAAACAGAGGTAAGGCGTCGCGGCATGGGCTTCAATATCGCCGCGCGCGGGGCGCCCATGAGGCCGCCCAATTTGCGCAACGGACGCGGCCTTCGGGCGCTCCGCGCATCCCTCCTTATGCCTCGCGCTGACAGGCGGCGAGACGCTTCCGCTTGCTCCTCCTCTCCCCGATGGGAAGAGGTCAGCGCGGCAGGCACCGGGTGAGGGGGGGCAGCGTTGCCGCGAAAGCCGGAATAGGCCAAGCTTTAGGGCTATACCGGTTCATCCGGGAAATGTTAGTCAAAGTCCTTATGTCAGCCTAGCCAAGTGGCCCGGGGGAGTTCGGCATGTCGATTTGGGATAAGCTCGCTGCCAGTACCGAACTTGCGATCGGGGGCCGGATCGGCGCGCTGCTCGATGGCATGAAAGGGGATCGCGTCGTCGATCCCGATCGGGATAGGCCCGAGAACCAAGTAGCGTTCACCGTCGGCGTGATCGCGCTTGGCGCCAAGATGGCCAGGGCCGACGGCGTCGTCACCAGGGACGAAATCTTCGCCTTCAAGGAGGCGTTCAAGGTGTCCGACGCGGAGATGAAGCACGCCGCCCGCGTCTTCAATCTCGCCAAGCGGGACGTCGCCGGCTACGAGACCTATGCCGAGGAGCTCGTTATCGTATTCAAGGGCAACCGCAAGCTGCTGGAGGACGTGCTCGACGGTCTGTTCCACATCGCCAAGGCCGACGAGGCGCTGCATCCCGAGGAGGAACAGTTCCTTGGGCAGGTCGCCAAGCGCTTCGGTTTCACCGACACCGAGTTCGGCCACGTCAAGGCGCGCCACGTCATCGCCGCCAAGCGCAATCCCTACGACGTGCTCGGCGTCAAGCCGTCGATCAGCGATGAAGAGTTGATGAGTCACTACCGCAGGCTGCTCGCCGACAACCATCCCAACAAGCTCATCGCGCGTGGCGTGCCGGAGGAGTTCGTCACCATCGCCACCGAAAAGATCGTCACCTTCAACGAGGCTTATGGCGCGATCGCCAAGCAGCGCGGGATTTAGCTCGCGCCAGGGCCGGTATCGCTGAAGGAGGCGACCCCGGAATCGTCCTTGATTTTGTGCGCCCCTACGACCATTCTCCGCCGAACTTCGATGCGGAAGGAGCCTTATGGCGAAGGAAGAGATGCTCGAATTTCCGGGGGTGGTGACGGAGCTGCTCCCCAATGCGACGTTCAGGGTGAAGCTCGAGAACGAACACGAGATCATCGCCCATACGGCGGGACGAATGCGCAAGAACCGCATCAGGGTGCTTGCGGGCGACAAGGTTCTGGTCGAGATGACCCCTTATGATCTCACTAAAGGTCGGATCACTTACCGCTTTAAGTAGGCTCGGGTTCTGGCGAACCGATCCTCAAAAAGCCGAGGCGAAGCCCGAGCCGCGCAAGGCCAGGGCTCTGCCTCCGCCTGCGCGCGCCGCACGGCGCCCGGCCGCGGCGCCCAGTTCCTTCCGGCCCAAGCTCGTGCTGGCGTCGGCCTCGCCGCGGCGCTTGGGGCTGCTCGAGCAGGTGGGTATTACCCCCGATGCGCTCCGCCCCGCCACCATCGACGAGAGCGTGACCAAGGGCGAGGTGCCGCGCCACATCGTGCGCCGGCTCGCCCGCGCCAAGGCCGAGGCGGCCAAGAAGCTGATCCGCGGCGATAAGGATTATGCCAAGGCCTTCGTGCTGGCTGCCGATACGGTGGTCGCCGTCGGTCGCCGCGTGCTCGGCAAGGCCGAACTCGAGCATGAGGCCGGCGATGCGCTCCGCATGCTTAGGGGCCGCGCCCATCGCGTCCATACCGCGGTCTGCCTCATCACCCCCGACGACCGCGTGCGCGAGCGGGTGGTCGAGACGCGCGTCAGGTTCCGCAATCTCTCCAACGAGGAGATCGGCAACTATCTGGCGAGCGGCGAGTGGAAGGGGAAGGCCGGCGGCTACGCCGTTCAGGGCATCGCCGGCTCGTTCGTGGTGAAGATGGTGGGCTCCTATACCAATGTCGTGGGGCTGCCGCTCACCGAGGTGGTGAGCCTGCTCCAGGGCGAAGGCTTCCCCGTGAGCCATCTCTGGCTCTCCAAGGCCGAGGTCGAGACTGAGTGAGCGCCCGCGGAGAGCACGCCCCAGGCCCTGGCAAGAGGGCGAAGGGACCGGCCAAGCGTCCGAAATGCCCGATCTGCGGCAAGTCTCAATCCCGCGACTTCCGGCCCTTCTGCTCGAAGCATTGCGCCGATGTCGATCTTAGCCGCTGGCTCCAAGGCCGCTACGCCGTGCCCGGCGCACCTGTGGCCAAGGATGAAAGCGGGCCAGACGACGACCAATAGGCACGATGGGGCCCCGGGTCAGCGTTCCCGACATGGCTAGGTCCCGAAGGCCGGATCAAGGCAGCCAACCCGAGGTTTCCTGGCATGCTCAGCTTACGGGCGAGGTCCTAGTCGCGCTCGACACGGGGCGGCATGGCCTTACTGCTGACGAGGCCAAAGCGCGCAAGGAGCACTTCGGTCCCAACCGTCTCGCCGCGGCGGTCAAGCGCAGCGAGATCCTGCGCTTCCTCGCCCAGTTCAACAATGTCCTGATCTATGTGCTGCTCGCCGCAGCGGTGCTCGCCGTGCTGATCGGCCATATGGTCGACGCCGCCGTGGTGCTCGCCGTGGTGTTGCTCAACGCCATCATCGGCTATGTGCAGGAGGGCCGCGCCGAGAGAGCGCTCGACGCCATCAGAGCGATGATCGACCCGCGCGCCACGGTGCTGCGCGATGGACGGCGAACCGCCATTCCGGCGGAAGACATCGTCCCCGGCGACCTCGTGATATTGGAGCCCGGCGACCGCGTGCCGGCCGATCTCCGCCTCATCCGCACCCGCAATCTCCGCATCGACGAGGCGGCGCTGACCGGCGAATCGGTGCCGGTCGACAAAGGAGTGGCGCCCGCCGCCGCCGAGGCGCCGCTCGGCGACCGGGTCTCGATGGCCTTCTCCGGCACCTTTGTCGCGAGCGGAACCGGCACGGGCGTCGCGGTCGCGACCGGGCCGGCCAGCCAGCTCGGCCGCATCAGCACGCTGGTCGGCACCGTCGAGACGCTGACCACGCCGCTGATCCGGCAAATGGACGATCTCGCGCGCAAGCTCACCATCCTCATTCTGGTGGGCAGCGCCGCGCTGTTCGCGTTCGCCGTGCTGGTGCGCGCCTATCACTGGCAGGAAGCCTTCATGGTGATGATCGGGCTTGCCGTGGCGGCGATCCCCGAGGGCCTGCCGGCGGTGATGACCATCACGCTGGCCATCGGCGTGCAGCGCATGGCGGCGCGCAACGCCATCGTCAGGCGGCTCCCGGCGGTCGAGACCCTGGGCTCGGTCTCGGTGATCTGCTCGGACAAGACCGGCACGCTGACCCGGAACGAGATGACGGTGCGCAGCCTGATCACCACTGAAGGGCGATTCGACGTGTCGGGTGCGGGCTATCGGCCGGAAGGCGCGTTCGAGCTTAACGGCGTCATTGTCGAGCCGGCCCGTCACCCGACTCTGAGCGAAGCGGCAAGAGCCGCCATCCTGTGCAACGATGCCGAGCTCGGCAAGGTCGGGAGCGTCTGGACCGTACAAGGCGATCCGATGGAGGGGGCTTTGGTAAGCCTAGGCGTCAAGGCCGGATACGATGCGGCGCTGCTGCGCAAGCAGCTGCCGCGCACCGACGAGATCCCGTTCGACACCCAGCACCAGTTCATGGCGACTCTGCATCACAGCCATGAGGACGGCACCGCCTTCGCCTATCTCAAAGGCGCGCCCGAGCGGCTATTACTGATGTGCAGCCGCCAGCGCGGGATTCTCGGCGACGAGCCGCTCGACCGCGAGTTCTGGCGGCACGAGACCGACACCAATGCGCGCCAGGGCCGGCGCATGCTGGCGGTGGCGGTCAAGGAACTGCCCAAGGGCCAGCGCGATCTCAATTTCTCCGACGTGGAGCATGGGGCCATTTTGATCTGTCTGCTCGGGCTCATCGATCCGCCCCGCGAGGAGGTGCTTGCAGCGATCCGCGAATGCCAGCAGGCCGGTGTCCAGGTGAAGATGATCACCGGCGATCACGCCGCCACGGCGGAGGCCATTGCACGCGAGCTGAAGCTCGCTCCCGACCTCAAGACGATCACCGGGCAGGCCATCGATCAACTCGATGACGCACATCTCAAGGAGGTTGCGCGCGAGGTCGCGGTGTTCGCCCGCGCCAGCCCCGCGCACAAGCTGCGTCTCGTCAAGGCGTTGCAGGCGGGTGATGCCGTCACGGCCATGACCGGCGACGGCGTCAATGACGCTCCTGCGTTGAAGCGCGCCGATATCGGCGTGGCAATGGGCGGCAAGGGAACCGAGGCCGCCAAGGAAGCCGCCGAGCTGGTGCTGGCCGACGATAATTTCGCTTCTATCGTCGCCGCGGTACGCGAGGGACGCACCGTCTACGACAATCTCCGTAAGGTCATCGAGTGGACCTTGCCCACCAATGGCGGAGAAGCGAGCGCGATCATCGCGGCGATCATCTTCGGCCTCACTCTGCCGATGACCGCGATCCAGATTCTATGGATCAACCTGATCACCGCGGTCACGCTGGGGCTCACGCTCGCCTTCGAGCCGACCGAGCCAGGCGCGATGCGGCGACCGCCACGCAAGCCCAGCGAGAAGCTGCTCAATCGGCGGCTCTTATGGCGCATCGGCTTCGTCTCGCTCCTGTTCGTCGCGGGCGCCTTCGGCATCTTCTATTATGCCATCGAGCGCGGCCTTTCGATCGACCTGGCCCGCACCATGGTGGTCAACACCATCGTGGTGATGGAGATCTTCTACCTATTCAGCGTGCGCTACATCCACGGGCCTTCGCTCACCTGGCAGGGTGTGCTCGGCACGCCGGCCGTCCTCATCGCCTTGATCGTGGTGGTGGCGGCGCAGCTCGCCTTCACCTATGTCCCGTTCATGCAAGGGGTATTCAAGACGGAGCCGGTCGCGCCGTTGGACGGGGCGCTGATCGTCGGCATCGGCGTGGCGCTCCTGATCGTGGTGGAGATCGAGAAGAGGTGTGCCGCGGCGCTATCGGGGCGAGGAACGGCCTGAGCCGGGGAACGGCGCTGTCCGTGGCTCGCTCCCCACTCGACAGGGGAGGGGCGATTTTCTATAAGCCAGGGCCTTCTCGTGGGCTCGTCCTCCGGTTTGCAGGAGAGGCCGCGCCTCACCAAATTGCCTAAGAGGCCCAGGTAGCTCAGTTGGTAGAGCAGCGGACTGAAAATCCGCGTGTCGGTGGTTCGAATCCGCCCCTGGGCACCATTTCCGCCTATCGCTGGTCCGCCGGTTCGAGGAGCGCAAGGAGGCCCTTGAGCAGCTCGGTAGGATTAGGCGGGCAACCCCTGATGTGAAGATCGACCGGTACAACGTTTCCCACGCCACCGGTCACCGCGTAGCTCCCGGCGAAGATCCCGCCATCGACGGCGCAATTGCCGACCGCCACCACCCATTTCGGATCGGGGGTCGCGGCATAGGTCCGCATCAGCGCCTCGCGCATGTTCTTGGTGACGGGGCCGGTCACCAGAAGCACGTCGGCATGGCGAGGAGACGCGACGAAACGCAACCCGAAGCGCTCGAGATCGTAGAAGGCGTTATTGAGCGCGTGGATCTCAAGCTCGCACGCGTTGCAGGATCCGGCATCCACCTCGCGGATGGCGAGGCTGCGGCCAAGCCGGCGCCGCGCGGCGCGATCGAGTTTTGCCGCGAGTTCGGCGAGGGTCGCCTCGTCAGGCGAAGGTGCGCTCTCGGTCACGGGCCGGCGCAGGAGATTCTTGAGGAGCAGTCTGCGCACGCCGTGCCTCTAGAGATCGTGGCCCGAATAGGAGCAGTTGAAGGATTTGTTGCAGAGCGGGAAGTCGGCGACGATGTTGCCCTCGATCGCCGCCTCGAGCAGCGGCCATTGGAACCAGGACGGGTCGCGCAGATGGCAGCGCTCGACCGCACCGTTCGCGTCAAGGCGGACCGACACGAGGACGTCGCCACGGAAGCCCTCGACCAGGCCAAGACCCTCGCGGACCTCGCCCGTCTTACCGAGCTCTGCTCGCAGTGGGCCGCGCGGAAGCCGCACGAGAATCTGATCGATAAGCTTGAGGCTCTGCTCGACCTCGCGAATGCGCAGCCAAACGCGGGCATTGACGTCGCCGTCGTCGCGCACCGGTACCTCGAACTCAAGTTCGTCATAGGGCGGATAGGCAAGCGCTTTGCGCGCGTCGAAAGCGCGGCCCGAGGCGCGGCCGACATAGCCGCCGGCGCCGAAGGCGCGGGCCAAGGTCGGCGCCAGATAGCCGGTGGCGACAGTGCGGTCCTGTAAGGAGGCGGTGTTGTCGTAGATCTCGATCAGCTCGGGGAAGCGATCGCGGACGATCTTCAGCAGCTGGCGCAAGCTCGCCTCACCCTCGGAGCGCAAATCCTCGGCGACGCCCCCCGGCACCACCCGGTCCATCATCAGCCTGTGGCCGAAACAGGCTTGCGCCGCGCGCAAGGTCCGTTCGCGCAAGATGCCGCATTCGGCGTACATCAGCGAGAAGGACGCATCGTTGCAGATGGCGCCGATATCGCCGAAATGATTGGCGAGGCGCTCAAGCTCGGCCATTAGCGCGCGGAGCCAAATGGCGCGCGGCGGGACTTCGACTTGAAGCGCGGCCTCGACCGCGTGGGCGAAGGCGAGGGCATAGGCGACGGTGCTGTCGCCGGAGGTGCGCCCGGCGAGAAGCGCGCCGTGCTCGATGTTCGCGCCGGCCATCAGCGACTCGATCCCCTTATGCACGTAACCAAGCCGCTGTTCGAGCCGCACCACTGTCTCGCCATTGGCGGTGAAGCGAAAATGCCCGGGCTCGATGATGCCGGCATGAACGGGACCGACCGGGATCTGGTGCAGGCCTTCGCCTTCCGCGGGCAGAAACGCATAGGGGGCTTGAGCGCCGCGCGTCTTGCGGGCTTTCCCCAGCGGATGGGTCACCCCCCAGAATCCGAGATCGAGCCACGGCCTCGCGTCCGGCGAGCCAATAGGCTTCAGGCCGTAAAGACTGCTGATCGCGCGCTCGAGCCTGATCGCCGGCGGATGAAGCGCGCCGACCGAGGGAAACTTGCCGTCGCGGCATTCGTGGGTGAACACCACGATTTCGCCGGACGGCTCCTCGATCAGCGCCAGATGCACGGCGCCTGTGTCTCCCCAGAGGCCGAGCATCGTGGCAGGCGCCTCTACCAGCTGCTGCAGGACAAGCCGCCAGGCGTCGCTCGTGACGATGGCGCGCGGCCATGGGCGATGAGCGTCGGCCTTGCGGCCCTTCTCGGCGATATCGATCAGTGCTGCCATTGCCTAATCATCCAAGCAGTCTGGCCACGTTCTGAAACCAGGCGACGAGCGGCGCCGGCAAATAGATGCCGGCGGTAAGGACCAGCCCGAGATGGGCGAACATCGGTACATAGGAGCCCTTGGCCTTATGGTTGGGACCCCGTGGCTCGCCGAAGGCGATGCTGTTCAGCCGCAGGAACAACGCGCCGATGGCGACCAGGAGCGCAAGCACGAGGGGAAGCGCCAACAGCGGTTCACGGGCGAAGGTCGAGCTGACCACCAGAAATTCGCTCGTGAAGATGCCAAGCGGCGGCAGGCCGGCGATGGCCACGACACCGAGCACCAGGCCCCAGCCGAGCACGGGGTTGGTCGAGGTCAAGCCGCCTATGTCGGCGATCTTCTGCGTGCCCTTCACCTGGGAGATGTCGCCAACGGCGAAGAAGATGGCCGATTTGGTCAGCGAATGCAGGCTCATATGCAGGAGCCCGGCGAAGTTGGCGAGCGGACCCCCCATGCCGAAGGCAAAGGTGACGATGCCCATGTGCTCGATGGAGGAATAGGCGAACATGCGCTTGATGTCCTGCCGGCGGTAAAGCATGAACGACGCGAACAGGAATGAGATGAGCCCCATGCCGATCATCAGCGGTCCGGGAGCAAGCGCGTTGGGGTTCGCCGCGAGCAGGATCTTGAAGCGAAGCAGCGCGTAGAGCGCCACATTGAGCAGAAGCCCGGACAACACGGCCGAGATCGGCGTCGGACCCTCGGCATGGGCGTCGGGCAGCCAGGCGTGCAGCGGCACGAGACCGACCTTGGTGCCATAGCCGAGCAGCAGAAACACGAAGGCGAGATTGAGGAGGGCCGGATCGAAGGATGCGGCATGGGCCACGAGATCGGTCCACACCATGGCATTAGGGCCGGTGCCGATCGCCGGTTCCGCCGCCATGTAGATAAGAATGGTGCCGAACAGGGCGAGCGCGATGCCCACGCTGCCAAGGATGAAATATTTCCAGGCAGCCTCGAGCGCCTCATGCGTGCGGTAAATGCCGACCATCAGCACGGTGGTGAGCGTGGCGAGCTCGATGCCCACCCACATCACGCCGATGTTGTTGGTGACGAGGGCGAGGTTCATGGCGAACATCAGCACCTGATACATGGCGTGATAGAAGCGCAGGAAAGCGGGCGTCAGCCGGCCGGTCTCAAGCTCGTGCTCGATATAGCTCGCGCTGAACACGCTGGTGGTGAAGCCGACAAAGGTGGTGAGCACAATGAACACATTGTTCAGGTCGTCGATCAGGATGTAAGGCCCGGTCGGGGGGCGCTCGAAAAACAGCGATAGTGCGGCGAGGAAGGTGAGCAGGGTGGCAAGCACGTTGAGGCGCGCGGAGAGCCAATAACCCGGCAGCAGCGCCAGCAGCGCCGCTGCGATCGCAGGGATGGCGAGCACGGCGGTCACCGCGTTGAAGCTCACAGCCGTTCTCCCCGGAAGCGGTCGAGCGCGTGGACGTCAACCGTGTCGAAGCGTTCGCGAATGCGGAACAGGAAAATTCCGATGACGATGAAGGCGATCAAGATGGAAAAGGCGACGCTGATCTCGACCACGAACGGCATGCCCTTGGCGCCGGTGGCGGCGAGCACGAGGCCGTTCTCCAGCGACATGAACCCGACGACTTGGCTCACGACATTGCGCCGCGTCACCATCATCAGGAGCCCGAGCAGCACCACCGACAGCGCGAAGGCGAGATCCTCCCGCGCCAGCGGATCGGCCTCGGTCGTGACCCGCAGAATCACCACCATGGAGAGCGCCACGAGACCGATGCCAAGCAGCATGGTGGGACCGATGCCGACAACCGTCTCGATCTCGCGATGAATGCCAAGCTTGACGATCATCCGGTGCAACGCAATGGGGATGACGATGGCCTTGAACACGAGGGCGATCGCCGCGGTGATGTAGAGGTGCGGCGCGTCTTGCACATAGGCCTGCGATGCCACCGCCAGCGCCAGCACAAGCGCGTGCAAGGCATAGATATTCAACAGCGCGTAGAGACGATCCTGGTAGAGCAGCATGAAGCTCACCAGCACGAGTGAGCCGGCAAGCAAATGGGCGACGTCGAAGCTGAGGCCGTGCATCTACAGACTCCGCGACACGAACAGCAGCAAGGTGGCGAGCAAGCCGAGCATCAGCGCAGCTCCTAGGAATTCCGGCACACGAAACACGCGCATCTTGGCGATTGACGTCTCGAACACCGCGAGCAGAAAGCCGCAAGCGGCGAGCTTCATCACATAGGCGACGGCGCCGACCAGAAGCGCCTCGGTTTCTGCGCCCCGCGAAGCCATACTCCAGGGGACGAACAAGCAGGCGATGAGCGAGATGTAGAGCAGGAGCTTGAGCTCTGCGGCGAGATCGATCAGGGCGAGGTGCCGTCCCGAATACTCCAGCACCATGGCCTCATGCACCATGGTCAACTCAAGATGCGTCGCGGGATTGTCGACGGGGATGCGCGCGTTCTCGGCGATGGCCACCATGATCAGAGCGATCATCGCCATGCCGAGCGAGACGCGTAAACCCACCTCCCCCGAGGCGAGGAAGCCGGCCATGGTGGAGAGCTGGGTCGAGCCCGCGACCAGCGCCAGGGTGAACACGATCATCAGCATGGCGGGCTCGGCGAGCGAGGCAATCATTACCTCGCGGCTCGAGCCGA
>Ga0209341_10003130_pt1 | contig 15514 bp, 16 predicted proteins | sample RifCSP13_2_FD_184020 | JGI IMG/M metagenome (GOLD analysis project Ga0209341, IMG submission 184020) | Soil microbial communities from Rifle, Colorado - Rifle CSP2_sed 13_2 (SPAdes) (version 2) | ecosystem: Environmental > Terrestrial > Deep subsurface > Rock core/Sediment | place: Rifle...
GGAGGGCATGGAAGTGTCGGGCCCCATGGACACCAAGAAGGGCTCGGTCTGGATCATCACGGCCAAGGGCAACCGGTTGGTCCGGGCCGACTACCTGCCACCACCCGCCTAGGACGTCCAGCCTCCGCCCCAGACCAGCGGCGCCTTTCGTACACTTGACGCATGAATGACCATCTGGACGGCTACCGCGATCGCTTCCCGATCTTGGCCGATACCAGCTACCTCGTGAGCCATTCGCTCGGTGCGATGCCCCTGGCTGCCCGGCACGAACTGCAACGCTACGCCGACGAATGGGCGTCGCGGGGCGTTCGCGCCTGGAGTGAAGGTTGGTGGGAAACGCCGGTGACGGTCGGCGACGACCTCGCCCCGATCGTCGGAGCGCCGGTCGGGTCGATCGCCATGGTCCAGAACGTGACGGTTGCCCAAGCGGTTATCGCTTCCTGCTTCTCGCTGGCCGGCCCGCGCAACCGGGTGGTCTTTTCTGAGCTCAACTTTCCCTCGGTCATGTATACGTGGCACAACGTCGCCGGGGCGCACGTCGTCACGGTGCGCAGCTGGGACGGCGTGACCGTGCCCACCGAGACGTTCCTGGCCGCCATCGACCATCGGACGGCCGTCATCCCACTCTCCCACGTGCTGTTCAGGAGCGCCTATATCCAGGACGCCCGGGCGATCATCGCCCGCGCCCACGAGGTCGGGGCGTTCGTGGTCCTCGACTGCTACCAATCGGCCGGCACCGTGCCGTTCTCCCTCTCCGAACTGGAGGTGGATTTTGCGGTGGGCGGTTCGGTCAAATGGCTGTGCGGGGGTCCCGGGGCGGGCTGGCTATATGTCCGGCCCGACCTACAAGAGACCTTCCAGCCGCGCTTCGTCGGGTGGCAGGGTGATCGCGCCCCGTTCGAGTTCCGACCCGGACCGGTGGAGTATGCGCCGGGCATCTGGCGCTTCCTGTCGGGCACCCCGAACGTGCCCGCTCTGTACGGAGCGGGGGCGGGCTATCGGATCGTGCAGGAGGTCGGAATCCAGGCCATCCGCCAGAAATCGTTGCGTATGACCCAGTGGATCATCGACATGGCAGACGAATTGGACATCCCGGTCAAATCTGAAACCTCACCCGAACGCCGCGGCGGGGCGGTGACCCTCGATGTAGGAGACGAAGACCGGGTCGTCGCCGCTCTGGGCGATCGCCGGGTCATCGTCGATGCTCGACCCGGTGCCGGTATCCGGGTCGGCCCCCATTTCTACAACTCGGATGAGGATTTGGCCAGGCTGCGGGAAGGTCTGGTCGAGATACTGGAACGCTGAGGCTCACATTCGGGCAAAGCAGCGGACCGTGACCCTCCGGAAACGGCTCAGCTCAACGTCGCGTCTCTTCCCTACAATCGATCCGGCCGAACGGTGAAGGAGCATACATGGTCGACGTCGAGCGTGGCCGGTTGTACATCGGTGGAGACATCGATCCGACCTCCGGCGACCAAACCGGCCACCCCCGGCTCTACGACGCCCACGACCTGACCACCCATGGGGTCATCGTCGGAATGACTGGTTCCGGGAAGACCGGTCTGGGCATCATCTTCCTCGAAGAAGCGCTTCTGTCCGGCATCCCGGCCCTCATCATCGACCCCAAGGGCGACATGGGAAACCTCCTGCTCAATTTCCCCGGCTTCCGCCCCGAGGATTTCCGACCCTGGATCGAGAGGGCGAAGCACAACGCAAGGGGGTCACACCCGACCAGTTCGCCGCCCGCACCGCCGAACTATGGAAGAACGGTCTCGCCGAATGGCAGATCGGCTCCGACCGGCTCACCCAACTCGGTACCGGAGCAGAATTCTCCATCTATACGCCCGGCTCTCGAGCGGGGATCCCCATGAACATCGTCGGTTCCCTGGCTGCCCCCGATCTCAACTGGGACGCTGAAGCGGAGACCGGACGGGACGAAATCGAAGGCTTTGTCTCGAGCTTGCTGGTGCTGGCGGGAATCGAAGCCGACCCGATCTCGAGCCGGGAGCACATCCTGCTCTCCAACGTCATAGAGAAGGCCTGGAAGTCCGGGACCGATCTCGACCTCGCCCGGTTGATCGCCCAGGTAATGGATCCCCCGTTTCGCAAACTGGGGGTGTTCGAGGTCGACACCTTCTTCCCACCCAAAGACCGCACCGGCTTGGCGATGCGGCTCAACGGCTTGGTGGCCTCGCCGACCTTCAACGCCTGGATGGAAGGCCCGCCCGTCGATATCCAGTCGATCCTCTTCACCCCGGACGGCAAGCCGCGGGCGGCAGTGGTCTACCTCCAGCATCTCGGCGACCGGGAACGGCAATTCATCGTCACGCTGCTGTTGTCCAAAATGGTGACCTGGTTGCGCCGGCAACCGGGTACCTCCGACCTGCGAGCGCTCGTCTACATGGATGAAGTGTTTGGATTCGCTCCTCCCACCGCTGAGCCGCCATCGAAGAAACCCATCCTGACCATCTTCAAACAGGCCAGGGCACACGGCGTTGGGATGGTCTTGTCGACCCAGAACCCGGTCGATCTCGACTATAAGGTCATGTCGAATGCGGGCACCTGGCTGATTGGGCGCCTCCAAACCGAACGAGACAAAGCCCGCATCCTGGAAGGACTGAAGTCGGCGTCGGGGGCGGTCGACGTTGCCCGGTTCGACAAGTTGATCGGCGACCTCGACAAACGCCAGTTTGTACTCCACACGGCGGGATCGACCGAACCCGTGGTCATCACGACCAGGTGGGCCATGTCGTACCTGAGAGGTCCGCTCACCCGTGAAGAGGTGACCCGGCTGTCGGCCGGCGCGCCCGAATGGGAAGCCGTCGAGGCGTCCCGACCCTACCCAGCGGCTGCTGTTCGGGCGGTGGCCGACGATGAAACGGTGGTGGCGCCCCAAGTCGCCCCGGGCGTTCCCGTGTATCACCTCGACCCGGCCGCGCATTGGGGACTTCAGATCGGGGCAATAGCCGGAGGCCGGCGCCATCAGGCCGGTCTGGTTGCCCGGGTCCATCTCATCTACGACGATCGGTACGCCGGGGTCGATCACCGTGAGGAGTGGGAGGCCGTGTTCTTTCCGCTCGGACCCAGCTTCGACCCGTCGAGCCACTTCGCCATCGATTACGACAGCCGTGACTTGCGACCGGGCGCTCCCCCGGGCGGCACATTCTTGCTCACCCGAGCCCCGGTCGATTCGGCGGTGTTTTTCCGACAAGCCGAAACAGATCTGACGGAATGGCTTTATCGCAATCGCAAGGTCGAGGTGTTCAAGAACGAGCAACTGAAGCTGTACTCGCGGATCGGAGAGACTCAGGAGGAGTTCGCTGCTCGCTGTGATGGGGCGGCCGAGGACGCCGCCGACGCCCAGGTAGCCGCACTGCGTGATCGGTACAAGATCAAGATCGATCGAGTGAAAGATCAGCTCGCCGCCGCCGAACGGCGGGTTGGGGAGCTGGCCGTGGACACCCAGAGCCGCCGTCAGCAAGAGCTACTAGCAGGAGCAGGCGATCTGCTCTCCGTGTTCCTGGGCGGGAAACGAAGGTCCCGCAGCCTGTCCGGCGCCGCCTCGCGCAGGTCTCAGACCGTCCGCACCCAGGAGCGGCTTCGCTCGGCGCAAGACCGGCTATCCGACAAAGCGGCAGATATCGACGACCTCGAAGACGATCTTGCCCGGGACCTCATGGAGATCACCGATCGATGGAACGAGGCCGCCCGGGACATTCAGGCCATTGAGATCGGCTTGGAGAAAACGGACATCGCGGTGGACGAAATGGCGCTGGTGTGGGTCCCGACCGCCTAGGCCCGGGCACGGCCGACCCCGATCCGTTAGCTCGATCCCATTGGACCGGGCTCTCACCATCGGGGCTTCGGCTGGCGTGGACCTTGCTGGCCGCGGTTTTCGTCATCGACGTCATCGTGCAGCTCGTCACCGCCCTGCAAGGGGGACGAGCGGCGCTGGGCAACAGCAGGTCGCTGCTCGGCATGTGGGACCTAGCCAAAGCCATCGCGGTCGGTACGGCGCTGATCTACACCGCGGGCCGAACCGCCTGGCGACCGATCGCTGCACTTGGGGTGCTGTTCCTCGTGGTGGGGATCGAGGATCAGATCGCCATCCATGGAGAGTTGGGAAGGGCGATTGGCGACCTGGTCCGGTTCGACGCCTGGATACCCGGGATCGGAAGGTACGGAGCCATCAACCTGGGCGAGTTCTTCGCCATGGGTCTTATCGGCGTTGTGGCGTTCATTCTGATATGGGCCGGCCGCCCGGCTCCCAGCCAAGGTCTCAGCCGGGCCCGGGTGATCTTCACCCTGTTGTTGGTGGCTATGTTCCTCTTTGCGGGGGTGGTCGACCTGATGACCGCTGCCCGCCACAGCCTCACTACCATGCTGATCGAAGAACTCGGCGAGCGGGCGGTACTCTCACTGTCGGCCGTGTACGCATTGAGCCTCACCTGGACGTACCCGGACGGCGGATAGTCAGTCGGCGTCGATGCCGGGACCCGGGCCGGCCATCGCCCAGAGGATGTCCTTGATGCTGATGATTCCGAGCAGCTCACCTTCTTCCATGACCGGCATGTGCCGGTAACCCGTTTCCAGGAGCCATTCGGCGGCCTCCCGCACCTGAGCCTCCGGCGAGAACACGTCCGGGTCGGCGGTCATCCAATCGCGCACGATCTCGGTCGCCGGATCGACTCCCTCGGCCGCGGCGCGCAGCACGTCCCGTTCGGTGATGATGCCGGTCAAACGGCGATCCTCGACCACCCCGACGGAGCCGACTTGGGCAGCCAGCATCGCCTCCGACACGTCCTGCAAGGTCGTCTCAGGCCCACACACCTCGGCTCGTCCGCCCACCATCGCCCGGAGTTTCACGAGATACCTCCTTCGCGGCAAACCCTAGTGACTTCGCCACCGGGAGGCTGACGAGTTCAGGCCTGCTGCTGGCGGAACCAGGCGACTGTACGCTCGATCCCCGCCTGCAACGGGATCCCGGCTCTCCACTCCAGCTCACGCTCGGCCAGGCGCGTGTCGGGACAGCGCACCGTCGGATCATCCTGTGGGAGGGGCTGGAAGTCGATTCCGGGATGAGTGCCGACGACGTCCTGGATGACTTCTGCCAGGTGGAGTATCGTGACCTCGTCGGGGTTCCCGAGATTGACCGGGCCTACGTAGTCGCTGATCAACAACCTCACGATGCCTTCGATCAGATCGTCTACATAGCACAGGGATCGGGTTTGGGATCCGTCCCCGAAGACGGGTAGCGGCACATTCCGCAAGGCCGCATTTATGAAGGCCGGCACCGCCCTCCCGTCGTCCAGCCGCATGCGCGGGCCATAGGTGTTGAAGATCCTGGCAACCCGAACGTCGACGCCATGCTGACGGTGGTAGGCCAGTGCCAGCGCCTCGGCAAAGCGTTTGGCTTCGTCGTACACGCCTCGCGGGCCGATCGGATTGACGTTGCCCCAGTAGGTTTCCGGCTGCGGGTTGACCAGAGGGTTTCCGTACACCTCGCTGGTCGAGGCCATCAGGAACCTGGCTCCCTTGGCGCGGGCCATTCCGAGGGCCTTGTGGGTTCCCAGCGACCCCACTTTGAGTGTCTGGATCGGCCAGCGAAGATAATCGGACGGTGAGGCCGGCGACGCGAAATGGATGACATAGTCGACCTCGCCGGGCACATGCAGGAAGTTGGTGACGTCGTACAACACGAAACGAAAGCCGGGGCGGCCGATCAGTTGGGCGATGTTGTCCTGGTGCCCGGTGATCAGGTTGTCAATCACCGTGACCCGTGCGCCCAACTCAACCAGGCGATCGCTGAGATGAGATCCGAGAAAGCCCGCGCCTCCCAGCACGACCGCATGCCGCCCCTGCGCGTCGGTTTCGAACACGACCCGACTCCTTTCGCACGGATCCTTTGCGCAAAGATGCTAATCACGTAGTCTTTGTGACCGCGGTTCGTTACTAGTCACTCAAGGGGAACCAGAAATAGGGCGAACGCCCCATTGTTGTTGCACCGCGACATTGGATAGGGTATACATGTAACCGCTGTGCGTGGCCAAATGTTGGTTGACTATGGCGGTCCGTGGTCGACCATGGGGATCGGTGTCTGAGCACCGGGCAGGCTGCTCACGGACGGTGCGGTTTGGTTAGGGAGGCAACTTGTGGGAGGCGGCCCGCCAGGGCCTAAAGGGGCATGACAATGACATCCAAAGGGGCGGCAATCTCCGAGCCGGACGAGGTTCTGGGGGGATTTCAGCTACATCACGAGGTCGCCGAAGCAGCGACCTGGGCCGACAACAATTCGAAAGTCGACGATCTCCACATCGTCGTCGATCTACGTCCAAGAACCGACGCGGCCGGAACCGATACGCAGCTGTATCTCGACGAATCGGCCAACCTGCTATCGGCGCCCGCGTGGAAGCTGCGGGTGAAGCGGGCGATTGATATCGTTGGTGCTCTGTTTGCCATGCTGCTGTTCTCACCTCTGTTCATCATCACATCGTTGGCGATCGCGGTTACCTCGCCCGGCCCCTTGCTGTATGTCAGCGAGCGGATCGGCAGACATGGAGTTCCCTTCCGGTTCTTCAAATTCCGGTCGATGCGCATGGATGCCGACAACTGGTTGACCGACCTTCAGGACGTCAACGAGGCAGACGGCCCGATTTTCAAGATCCGCCATGATCCCCGCATCACCCCGGTGGGAAGGCTGATCCGCAGGTTGAGCCTCGATGAGTTGCCGCAACTCTTCCATGTGCTCACCGGGAAGATGAGCCTGGTAGGCCCCCGGCCACCGATTCCGTCCGAGGTGGAAGAGTACGGTGAGTGGGAATTCCAGCGCCTTCTGGCCAAGCCGGGTCTGACGTGTATCTGGCAGGTGAGCGGTCGATCCGACATAGATTTCAAGACGTGGGTGGAGATGGATCTGGAGTACATCCAGAACTGGACCCTGGGCATGGAACTCAGGCTGCTGGCAAAGACCATGCCGGCGGTGTGGTCGGGACGCGGCGCCTACTAGGCGACGCCTGATGGCCCCTTGGCCCGCTTAGCGCTCCGACCGAGCGCGGTCCGTATCCGCCAGCGCCGCCACCGCTGCCCAATCCGACCGCTGATCAGCCTCCAGAGATACGGTCCCTTCGTATTCGGATGCTTGAGATCAACGGCCGCGCTTGGTGGGAAGAGCCGGTGAAGCCAGTAACGAAGGGTGTCGAGCACCCGTCCCTGGACTAGCACTGGGAGCACCAGCGCGCCGCGTCGAAGGAAGCGAACCTCAGCGGCCAGACCCAGTAATCTGGTGCTGGGCCGCCAGGCAAGCCGCCAAACCCGGGCCCGCCACCCGGCCGGAATCCTCACACCTTCATCCGGAAGCTCGAGCGTTTCAGTCACGGCCCGAAGGGCCATGGCGAACTGAGTGGACAACCCTTCGGCCGCCACAAAAGCGTGCACATAACCGCGATCGAGCGATTGGTCGGAGAGCACGCGAGCGATGTCCGTATATCCGAGGAGCCGCTTGAACTTGTCCCGGTTCAAGTGATAGAGGAAGTGGACCAGGGACACTTCCGGATCGAGCACCCGGATGCTGCTGCCGTCATCCAGCGTAAGCGGAACCGTACGCTCCCAGATGACATCGGGCTGACGGCCGGCGTAGCCGAACTTGAACAGATCGAAGTGCAGATCGATCTCGGTGGTGCCAAACGCCAGCGTGATCCCTTGGGCATGGTTGCCCCTGGCGAGATCCTGAATCGTTGCCACCATGTCGTGACCTGGATGGATCAACTCAACCGCTTCCCGGGCGCGATCGAGCTGATGAGGAGCGAGCAAGAGATCGACATCCCAGCAAGGGCGATCACCTACCCCCTCGTACCAGCGACGTTCAGCGGCCACCCCCTTGAAGGTGGCAACTTCGATACCTGCAGCGGCGAGGCGACCTACCGCGCCGGTAAGCGCATCCCAGATGCCGGTGTGTCGCATTTCTGTGTGCACGCTCTCCATCGCGAGCTTGCGGCGCACGTCGTCGGACACTTCGAGCTGACCTCGCTGCACACTTCTCCACAGCAAACCGTTCATACGGTGCTCGAATGCCGACTGGAGCAGCGGTTCCGGGTCGCCGACGAGACGCGGCGGCCGGCCCGCGGCCAGATCGATCAAGGTCGGGTGAGGACGTGCCACCTGATCACGCCGAGGTCACGACGACTCGGAGAGATCGATCAGCCGGCGTTGTAGCAACGCCCCGATGAATTCGGATATGTCCTCGGCAAGTTGCGGGGGTGGCTCGACGATCTCGCTTCTGACTGCTTCGACCAACTCGGCGAACGTCCGGCCGTCAATGAGGGACCAGATCAACGTTCCGACCGAATTCAAGCCGTGATACTGGCCGGTGTCGAGCTGCGTCAACACACCACCTTCATCGAGCCCCCGGTACTCGGCTCTCTTGTGGTGCTGCACGATCGCGGTGTCGGCGATCAGTTCAACCCTCCCCGTCCATCGAACCCCAAATGTAGTCGGATCGCAAGCTGGACGGCGTTCGCGCACGGTATTTCGCCAGGCCGATCACGAATACCTGGCCAACTCTTCATAGCCGGACCGTCCCGGTGGCGGACCAACATCGACCGAGTTCAACTCCACCCAGGCATGAGCTTCATGACTACTTGGCTGCTTCGGCAAACCAATCACCAGTTCGGGAGCAGCACCCTGTTCGTGGAGAATCTCAAACATGACCAACGCCTTCGGCAGACACCGCGGGGCGATCGATCCTACCCTGAGGCCCCGGTGGATGGCCCTGCCCAGCCTGTCGGGCCGCACCGGGCGGGAGCGCCGCATGGGCCGGGCCCGCAAAACTTTGACCTGTTCCGGCAGGGGACGCCGCGACATCAAGACTACCCGCAGGTACGACACCCAGATCCTGGTGAGGAGGCCGACCTTGTTGAGAAGAGAGAGTCGCTGTTTCCCGGTCATGACGTGCCTGCCCACCTTACCCGGTGCGCGCGCTACGCGGTCGTTGCATTCGAAGTTTCGTTCTTTCAAGCTCACCAGATTTGGTCTAATCTGGACTCCATCGACCACTCCGCGTGGTCGCAAACCGGGGCAAATTGGGGACATCGCTGCGCCTAAGCTTTCAGCGGGTTGACCGCGACGTGGGCGACCTGATGAGCCGGGCGGTATCGGGTGCTGCCGCGGAATATCCTCATTCGGTGACGAGGCGTCGACACGGAGACCAGGGAGGATCGAGAATGAAAGTGCTGCTGACCGGAGGCGAGGGCTACATCGGTACGTTGCTGGGACCGCTCTTGTTGGAGCAAGGCCACGACGTCCATGTCTACGACACCGGCTACCACCGGGTCGGTTGGCTCTATGACGGTGTGGAAGCGGCCCCACGATGGACTCGCCTCGACACCCGGCTGACGGACCCCCACCAGCTCGAGGGATTCGAGGCCGTCATCCACCTCGCCGATCTCTCCAACGACCCGGTCGGCGAGCTCGATCCCGAACTGACATTCAGGATCAACCACCGGGCAACCGTCCGTCTCGCTGAGATGGCCAAACAGGCGGGTGTCGAAAGGTTCGTATACGCCTCCTCGTGCAGCGTGTACGGCGCCAGTGGAGGCGAGCGCGACGAACTCAGCAGTGAGGAGTCTGTGACCGCGCCCATCACGGCGTACGCCAAATGCAAGGTGCTCGTCGAGAACGACCTCAGGCCGATGGCCGACGATTCCTTTACCCCGGTGTTCTTGCGCAACGCCACGGCGTTCGGGGCCAGTCCGCGGATGCGATTTGACCTGGTCGTCAACGAACTGACGGCGATGGCTTACCTGGACCGTAGATTGGTACTGGAAAGCGACGGAACGCCGTGGCGGCCCTTCGTCCACATCCGCGACATCTCCAAGGCAATGATCTGTGCGATGGAAGCGCCCGCCGGCGTGGTCGGCGGCGAGGCATTCAACGTCGGCGACTCGCGGGCCAATTATCAGGTGCGCGACATCTGCACCATCATCGGCGAGGAGATCCCCGGTTGTGAAGTCGTCATCGGCGAGCTGGGGGGAGACACCCGCAATTACCGGGTCGACTTCACCAAGATCAACACCCGGTTGCCCGGTTTCTCTTGCGACTGGGACGTCCGCAAGGGAGTGGCCGAGTTGCGGGAGATCTTCGACCGGATCGAGTTCGACGCTTCGATCCTCCACTCCCGGCGCCACCGTCGTCTCAAGCAGATTCAATACCTGCTCGAGACCGGCCAGATCGACGAGCAGTTCTTCTGGAAGGTATGAGATGAAATTCATTCCCACGGAGGTTGAGGGCTGCCGGATGGTCGAGCTGGAACCATTCACCGACGAGCGCGGCTATTTCGCCCGCGCCTGGTGCGCAGATGAGATGGCCGCCGAAGGTCTCGAGCATCATATTGCCCAGATCAACATGTCCCGTTCGGTGCAAGCGGGAATGATCCGCGGGTTGCATTGGCGGCCCGATCCCTACCCGGAGGCCAAATTCGTCCGCTGCATCGCCGGACGGATCTTCGACGTCTGCGTCGACGTTCGGCCGGGCTCGCAGACCTTCCTGCGCTGGGTGGGCGTTGAGCTGACCCCCGACAACCGGCTGGCCCTGGCGGTACCGGCCGGATGCGCGCACGCCTATCAGGCGCTCGATGCGAACAGCGAGGTGCTGTACACCGCATCGGCGCCATTCGAACCGGGCGTGGAAATCGGTGCCCGCTGGAACGACCCCTCTTTTGGAATCGAGTGGCCGATATCAGAGGGTGTGATCGTTTCCGAAAAGGACCAGAGTTGGCCGGACTTCGACGTCGCGGCAGTGAGGAGCACGAAATCATGATCATCGTCGACGAAGCACTGCGACTGCGGGAGGCCGAGGGCAACCCGGTGCGGGTCGCCTTGAGCGGGGCCGGATTCGCCGCGCAGGGCCTGATTCTCCAGTTGAAGCGGCCCACACCCGGTCTCCGCCTGTCCGTCGTGGCTAATCGCACCATGGCCACTATCGAGCAGGTACTCGCCAACCTGGAAATCACCGATTACGTCGTGGTCGAAGATGAGGAGGCATTGCGAGGCGCCATCGCTGCCGATCGGCTGGCCGTTACCACCGATCCGGTGCTGGCGGCGTCTACTCCCGGCACCGACGTGCTGGTCGACGCCACCGGCGAGGTGGAGTACGCCGCCCGGGTGGTGCTGGCCGGCATCGGAGCCCGCAAGCACATCGTGCTGGTCAATGCGGAGTTGGACGCCACCCTCGGGCCGATCCTCAAGACCAAGGCCGATGCGGCGGGCGTCGTCTTGACCGACATGGACGGTGACCAACCGGCCGTACTGATGAACCTGATGCGGCAGGTCAAGACTCTGGGCTTCCGACCGGTACTCTTGGGCAACATCAAGTCGTTGCTCGACTACTACCGCACTCCGGAAACCCAGGCGGAGTTCGCCCGCAACGTGTGGCAGCGCCCCAAGATGATCACCAGCTTCGCCGACGGCTCGAAGATCGCCTTCGAGATGGCTACCCTCGCCAACGGCACCGGTTTCGGAGTCATGACCAGGGGCATGTACGGACCCCGTTGCAGTCGGGTCGAAGAGGCGCTGGACGTGTTCGATCACGATCAGTTGATCAACGGTCCCGGCTACGTCGACTACATCCTCGGGGCAGAGCCCAGCTTCGGCGTGTTCGTGTTGGGCTACAACGACGAGAAGTGGATGCAGCGGTACATGAAGGTGTACAAGATGGGCCAGGGCCCGCTCTACACCTTCTACGTGCCCTCGCATCTCGGGCCGCTGGAGACTCCGGTCACCATCGCCCGGGCCGCCCTGTTCGGCGACGCGGCCATGACCCCCCTGGGCGCTCCGGTGACGGATGTGGTGGCTTACGCCAAGAAGGGCCTTCAACCAGGCGACACCCTCGACGGGATCGGCGGCTTTACCGTTTATGGAATCATGGAGAACAGCCCGCAAGCCAGGACCGAGGAGCTCGTGCCGGAAGGACTAACGGACCAGTGCACAGTGGTTCGGCCGGTGGCCAAGGACCAACCGCTGACCATGGCGGATATCGAGATCCCGGCCGAGTCGGTCGGGTGGCGACTGTGGTGGGAACAGTGCCAATACCCGGAGTGGAGGTAGGCCTCATGAAGGTGGTCATCTTCTGTGGAGGAGAAGGAACCCGGCTCCGCGAATACTCGGAGACGATTCCCAAGCCGATGGTTCCCGTGGGGTACCGGCCCATCCTCTGGCACCTGATGAAGTACTACGCCTTCTTCGGTCATAAGGACTTCATTCTGGCGCTCGGATACCGGGCCGACGCCATCAAGAGCTTCTTCCTCAACTACGACGAGACCGTCTCCAACGACTTCGTGTTCTCAGAGGGTGGCAAAAAGGTCGACCTGGCCAACAGCGACATTCTCGACTGGAGGATCACATTCGTCGACACCGGGGCCAAGTCGAACATCGGTGAGCGGCTCGTCCGGTTGCGCCCGCATCTCGAAGACGAGGAAATGTTCATGGCCAACTACAGCGACGGAGTCACCGACCTTCATCTACCCGGCTACATCGATGAGTTCAAGGCCTCCGGAAAGGTGGCCGGGTTCGTGGCCGTGCCCCCGCCCGGAAGTTATCACACGGTTGAAATCGACGACGATGGCAAGGTAACGGGCACCGATCAGATCAGCAAGGCCGGGTCTTGGATCAACGGCGGATATTTCGTGCTGAAGCAAGAGATCTTCAACTTCATCGAGAAGGGCGAGGAATTGGTCGAGGAGCCGTTCGAGCGGTTGATCGCGGCGGACGAGCTGTTTGCGTACCGGCACACCGGCTTCTGGGCTCCGATGGACACGTTCAAGGACAAGCAACGCCTCGATCAGCTACACGCCACCGGTGACGCACCCTGGCAGGTGTGGAACCGCAACCACCGTGGATGAGACGGGCATGAGAGGACTGTGGCTCGGCAACCAAGCCCCTTCGATCCTGTGCCTCGGCGCCCACAGCGACGACATCGAGATCGGCGCCGGCGCCACCCTCTTGCACCTCCTCGACAGCCTGCCGGAGGCATCGGTGCACTGGAGGGTGTTCAGTTCCGCCGGGATCCGGGAGGCCGAAGCTCGACGCAGCGCATCGTTGTTCGCAGGCGACCGGTTGTCCTCGATCGAGGTATTCGACTTCCAGGACGGATTCTTCCCCGGTGCGTTCGGGGAGATCAAGGAACGGTTCCGTGAGCTACCGTCCACGATCGACCCGGATGTGATCTTCACCCATTGGCGTAGCGACCTCCACCAGGACCACCGGTTGATCGCCGAGCTGACCGAACAGACGTTTCGTGACCACCTCATTCTCCAGTACGAGATCCTCAAGTACGACGGCGATCTTGGTGCGCCAAACGTGTACGTCCCGGTCGGGCGAGAAGCCGTCGACCGCAAGGTCGACTACCTGCTCGAGACCTTCGCTACCCAGCACGACAAGTACTGGTTCACCGGTGATACGTTCCGGGCGCTCATGAGGGTTCGGGGAGTCGAATCACGGTCGGCCAGCGGATTCGCTGAGGCGTTCTACGGCCACAAGATCGTGTTCGGTGGGGTTGATCCGGGGTAATCCGGTTCGTCGGGTGATCACCGGCTCGATGGTGAAGGCTTCTTGAGGAGTTCTTGCAGCACCCTGGTGTAGAAACGGCGGGCCCCAAGTACCTCCCGCAGGTGGCGCGGACGACCCCGGACGCGGATTCCGCCGTTGGACACGGCTCTCAGAATGCGGACCGGTGATCGAGACCGCAGAGCTTCGATACCGTCACGTCGAAGCCGCACCCTGACCTCGTGCGAAGCCGGTTGCGCGCCCGACAATGCGACGCGGCCGCCTCGGATCTCCACCCAGAGGGGCGGTGCGCCTTCGATCTCCATGCGCATCGTGTGATCGCCCCCCGCCACTCCCCGGTTCTGGCCGGCATCGTCGAGGAGCCCTGAGGAACTGAGGTTCGCAATCCGGTTATCCCAGCCGACGATCTTCGACCAGCGCCTCGTCGAAGACGGCACCGGCACGGTTCCAACCAGTGGGCGCGTCAGATGATCGGCGAGGCCCGGCCAGGTGAAAGCCGCGTAGGCGGCCACCTCGGGATTCCGTTGGATGCTCAGGTCGAGAGCACCGGCCGCCAGGCGCCGCGCCACATGGTGTCCTCGATGCTCGGGACGCACCAGCAGGTCACCGCCTATCAACACCGGCACCTCGAGACCTGCTTCGAGCCTTAGGTCGAACACCAGGCTATGACGGCACCCGACCACTTCGCCTCCGGATTCGGCCACAAACACGAGCGGGTGGCGCGCGTCACCATGGAACTTCCAATCCCAGTAACTTGGACCGAGAGCCCCACCAAAGGCACTTCCAATCAAGTCGCGCACAGTTTGGCGAGCGGGATCGGATTCATCGTCGATCGCCCGGTACGAGTAACTCATATCACATCGGCTGCGGTGAAGAAGAAGGGGTCTCGGAGACGCAAAGCGCGGAGAATCTTGAGGCCGGTGGCGGTTTTGGATAGTGGGGTAATACGAACCCGACCACTGGCAACCGCCCGACTCGGACTCTCCGAACCGACTATGACCCCTACGAGTGCCTCGACACTTGCCTTGATAACAATCGAGGGCAAACGTCTTTGTGTCGAAGCCGACGTTTCATCACTAATCGGCGGGCTGAACCTCTCCGGGTGCCATGCTCGTGGGTTCCGGATGACGAACTCCATGGTTCCCAGGCCACCCGGCAGGACGTCCCGGTGCTTGACCAGAATATGTTCCACTACGCGGGGGATGTCGATGAAGCTCAGATACTGCTGAATCGGGAGACCTCCGCCGTATCCGGCCATCTGCAGGGCGCCCGCCATGTCCAGATCATCGACCGGAGCGTGCAGCACGATCTCATCTACGCCGCTCCCCATCAGGAATCGCTCCGCTTCGGCAATCAGGATCGACGCCACCTTCTGTCGTTCCGCATCCGGATCAATGGCGAACTCCCAGATAGTGCCGGAGGTTCCCACGACCACGTACCCGATCAAACGGTGCTCGACGTCTTCGACAACGATCACGCCCTCTTTCCCAATGTCGGGGCGATCGAGGTAACGCCAGTGGAAGTCTGCGACGCTCCGCTCGGCGAACCCTGCGTAACCCGCATAGGCGCGTTCAAAGAGATCGATCAGTTTCGGCAGGTCTGAGGTCATCATGAGGCGTACTGAAAGGGTCATGGTCGCGAGTCCTTTGGCGGCTCCACTTTGTAGGGCGGCGTTGTCGCCGATCTCAACGCACAGGTATCGGTATCGTTCTGTTCGGTGGTCATAACGATGAAACGGGCTTCATCAGAGATCGCTGGTTAGACCCCTCACTAAACGCACGCCGAATCGCCAACTACCGATGACCAGATCGCGAAGCAGTCGAATCCAATTCTGCCGGTACCATCTTGGCGACACTAACCACCTGCCAAACTGGGAGTAGCAGATCAATCGTTCCCTCAACGGCAACTCAGCCCGTTGAACGGCGTTCGCGTACTCCCTGAGACGCCTCCACGTCGGA
>Ga0209341_10003139_pt1 | contig 15492 bp, 12 predicted proteins | sample RifCSP13_2_FD_184020 | JGI IMG/M metagenome (GOLD analysis project Ga0209341, IMG submission 184020) | Soil microbial communities from Rifle, Colorado - Rifle CSP2_sed 13_2 (SPAdes) (version 2) | ecosystem: Environmental > Terrestrial > Deep subsurface > Rock core/Sediment | place: Rifle...
TAGTACGGGATGACCGCCGTGATCCGCCCGGCGCTGGCGCGCTTGAAGGCGTCGATCATGATCAGCAGCTCCATGATCGACTTTTGGACCGGGCTGCTGGTGGGCTGGACGATGAACACGTCCCGGTCGCGCGCGTTGTCCTCGATCTTGACGAAGATGTTCTCGTTGGGGAACTCAAACACCTCTGCGTGGCCCAGTTCACGCCCCAGGTAGCGCGCGATCTTGCGCGCCAACTCAGGGTTTGAGTTGCCTGTGTAGAGGTCGTAATTGTCGCTGTAGACGCTCGCGGCTCGGCCGCCGAATGCGCTCACGAGGATCCTCCCGCCGGGCCGCCATTGTCGGGCATCGGTTCGCCATCCGCCACTGGATTTTCCTCGGGGCTGTCGGCCCGGAAGACAGCGATTCCCGCGACCTCGTCGCCCTCGTTGAGGCGCATGACGATCACGCCACGGGCGCTGCTGCTCTGGCGGCTGACGCTGTTCACGTCGGTTCGGACGACCTGACCGCCCTTGCTGATCAACAGCAGCTCCTCATCCTGCTCGCTGACCAGCTGAACCGCGGCGACATTTCCCGTCTTGGCTCCCTCTAGGGGAATGAGGCGCACACCCTGACTGCCGCGGTGCTTGCGCCGGATCTGGGCAATCGGCACACGCTTGCCGCGACCCGTCTCTGTCAGCACAAGGACATCCTCATCGTCCTTGACGACGCCCATGCCGACCACTGCGTCACCTTCCTTGGCGAGACGAATGCCAATGACGCCGGCGGCATCGCGGCCCATCGGCCTGACCTCCGATTCGTTGAATCGAGCGATCTTGGCGAGAGCCGTGGCCAGGATCACGTCGTCGCTGCCGGAGGACACAGCCACCCAGACCAGCTCGTCGTCTTCGGGGACCGTGATCGCCCGAATACCCGTGGAACGAACGCGTTCGAACTGCTCAATCGGGGTCTTCTTGATGATGCCGCGCCGAGTGGCCAAGACCATGTTGTCGCCACGCTCGAAGTTGGGAATGGTCACGACTGCCAGGACGCGCTCACCGTGCTCGACCTGGACACCCTCGAGATTGACGATCGGGATGCCCTTGGCGGTCCGGCTCGCATCGTGGATGTGATGCACCTTGGACGAGAACACGCGACCCCGGTTGGTGAAGAACAGGGCCCAGTCGTGGGCGTTGGCGACGAGGAGATGACGCAGCGCGTCCTCCTCAACCGTCGTCGCGCCGATCTTGCCCTTTCCACCACGTGCCTGGCGGCGGTACGTGGCGAGCGGCTGGCGCTTGATGTAGTCGCGCGCGGAGACCGTTATCACGACCGGCTCATTGGCCACCAGGTCCTCGTCGGTCAGCTCACGATCCGCGTCCTCGTGGACACGCGTCAGGCGCTCGCCGGCGTACTTGGCTGACAGCTCGCGCATCTCGTCCTTGATGATCGCCAGCACGCGCGCCGGGTTGGCCAGGATGTCCTCCAGCTCGGCGATGAGCTTGATCGTGGCCAGGTACTCGTCCTCGATCTTCTTGCGTTCGAGCGCGGCCAGACGGCGCAGCTGCATCTCGAGGATCGCGTTGGCCTGGATCTCGGTCAGCTCGAAGCGGCTCATGAGGTTCTGCCGCGCGGCGTCGACGTCGGCCGATTCGCGGATCGTCTTGATCACCGCGTCGAGGTGATCAAGGGCGATCTTGAGGCCCTCGAGGATGTGCGCCCGGTCGCGTGCCCGGCCAAGGTCGAACTCGGTCCGCCTCCGGACGACCTCGCGCCGCCAGTCGATGTGATGCTGGAGTACCTGCTTGAGCGGCAGCGTCTGCGGCTGGCCGTCGACCAGCGCGAGCATGTTCATGTTGAAGGCGAGCTTGAGCGGCGTGTGCTTGAAGAGGTTGTTGAGGACCTTGCGCGGGGCTGCATCGCGCTTGCACTCGATCACCAGGCGCATGCCGTCGCGGTCCGATTCGTCGCGGATGTCGGCGATGCCCTCGATCTTCTTGGCCTGCACCAGGTCGGCGATCTTCTCGGCAAGCGTTGCCTTGTTCACCTGGAAAGGCAGCTCGGTAACGACGATTGCCGTGCGCTCCTGACGGGTTTCCTCGAACGAGACCGTTGCCTGCATCACGATCCGGCCGCGGCCGTGCGCATACATCTCGCGGATGGCGTCGAACTCTTCCACCTGTCCGTTGAGCGGGTTGCGCCGGGTGTCGCGCCGGAAGATCGTTCCGCCCGTGGGGAAGTCAGGCCCCTGCACGTACCGGCACAGCCCGTCGTTGGTCAGATTCGGGTCGTCGATGAGCGCGATGGTGGCGTCGACGATCTCGCCCAGGTGGTGCGGCGGGATGTTGGTCGCCATGCCCACGGCGATGCCGGCCGAGCCGTTGACCAGCAGGTTGGGCAGCTTGGCCGGCAGGACCGACGGCTGCTGGCGCGTGCCGTCGTAGTTCTCGACGAAGTTGACCGTCTGCTTGTCGATGTCGGCCAGCACCTCGGCGGCAATGGCCGTCATGCGTGCTTCGGTGTTGTGGCTCACGAACCCGTTGGTGATGAAAGAGTGGTCCTTGGAGTCGACGCGCAGCGAGTACACGGGCTGAATGCCGCCGTCCTCGACCGACTCGACCTGCGCATACAGGTAGTCGCCGGTCACAAGCGGAGCGATGACCGTCTTCACTTCGGATGAGACGATGCGCTCCAGGATCGCGGTGCCGCCGCCATCCCAGCGCTCCAACCTGTCGATGTTGTGGCGCGTCAGCCAGTCCCGGTCGGTCCACGGAGAGCCCGACTCGGCCCGGACGTACTTCGCAACAAACGGCACGAAGTCATGGCTCAGCCCGCGGCCTTGTGGTGGAAGCGACGCAAGAATCGAACTGAGCTTGGCCTGTTTCGCGCCGTGGAAGCCGACTCGCTCGAAAAACAGCCGCGCGTCGCGCCGGTTGGAGATAACCACCTTGATCTCGCCGTCGGCATATCGACTCAGGCCGGAAACGACGCCGGCCTCGAGTAGCAGAAGTTGGACGCCCTTGGCCAATGCTTCGCTGCGTGTCGAGTAAGAGACTTGGACGCTCGAGCGAGGCAGTGCCGAACACGACCCGTCGCCCTCGAAGAGCGCGCTCAGGAACGCGCGTTTGAAGGCCGGCGAACCCTGCCACACGGATTCCGGAATCGTCTTGGCGGCGCTCCGGCCGACGACCTGGTTGAGGACGCTCGCACGCAGGTGGCTCAGGTCTTGGACGTCGAGCTCGAAGAGAAGACTGCCCGAAGCGACTCGTCGGGAGTAGACATAGCGTTGGCCGCCGACGATGCGGTCGAACGCAGCCACGACCTGGTCGAAGAACGATTGGTCGACATTGTTGAACCCGGCGCGCCCCTGGCTGACCCATCCTTCTGAGATGAAGGCGCCCAGGATCAGAGCTGCGTCGCGTTCGCGATCCGAGAGAACCCCATCGGTCGGGTGCGGCTTGCGGAAGATCAAGACCCGGTCACCCTGTCGGATCTCCGCCAGCGTCTTCCACATCGGAAGTGGCACACCGGCCGCGTCAGCCAGGCACAGGACGGGGTGGTTGTGCGTTCCGATGAGCTCGTGGCCGAGGCTCGTGCGCAGGCGAAGAGTCGCATGTAAACCGGAGTGGAAGAGCTTCGACGCGTGGACTGCCCGACCGAGTCGGTCGAGTACGTCGATATCGATGTCGCTGTCGGACTCGGGAACAGCGCCCGGCACGATCTCGTCGATGCGGTAGGTGCCCCTAGGCGTTGGGATACGTGTGTCGCCGGTGATGCAATACCTCATGGCCGCTGGCGGGTCGCCGTCGACGGAGCCGAAGTTGCCCTGGCCGTCGATCAGTGGGTAGCGCAGCGAGAAGGTCTGGGCCAGGCGGACCAGCGCGTCGTACAGCGCGACGTCGCCGTGCGGGTGGTACTTGCCCATCACCTCACCCACGATCGCGGCGCACTTGCGGTAGCTCGCCGCGGAGGTGAGCCCCATCTCGTGCATCGTGTACAGGATCCGGCGATGGACCGGCTTGAGACCGTCGCGCACGTCGGGCAGGGCGCGGCTGACGATGACGCTCATCGCGTAGTCGAGGTACGAGACGCGCAGCTCGTCCTCGATCCGGATCGGGACTATGCGGCCGGCTTCGTCAGCCATCGGTCGACCGTCCGCGCCTGCCGTTTAGGACCGGCGCGTGGCCCTGGCGCACGCCCTGCTGCTCGAGCGCGGCGTCCGCGAGGCGCTCGTAACCGGCGAAGCCGCGCGTCGTCTGTGCCGCCTGGCTGGTTGACTGGGAGCGGCCGTCCCGCCGCAGGCCGTCGAGGCGGGCGCGGATCTCAGCCGCGAAGGCGGCGTCGGTCTGGGGCGATGTCAGGGCATCGCGCAGCACCCACGCCCGATGCCCGTCGTTGGTTCGTGCCGCGTCCGCGGCTTCAGCGCGGATCAGTTCGCGCACGGCCAGGGCATCTACCTCGAGCCACGAGCGCAGCGCCCACGACAGCGCCTTCTGAACGTCCGTGTCGGCATCGCCGAGCAGTGATTTGATGAGCGTCAAACCTGGTGAGCTCGCCAGCCGCTCGCGCTCCGTCCGGGGGATCTCGTAGGGCAGCCGGGCGACGGTCGAGCCGACCAGCCGGCGTTCCCAACGGCTGGTTGAATAGATCAACTGTTCCAATTCGGCCCAGCGGTAATGCTCGCGCAGGACGCCGGCGGCGTACAGCTCGGCCAGCGAGTCGACGCTGATCCACTCGTGTGCGGCGTGAGCTAGGCGGCGCATGAGCTGCCACGTCCGCTCCGGATCGTCGGGCAGCGACCGGAGAAGGCAGGTGTGGGCGAGCAGCGTGAACTCGCGCTCAGGTTCGATCACCAGCCGCTCGGCCAGCCACAGAGCGCTCGCGTCCGAGCCCTGGCGCAGTGACGCGCGGAGCTGGCGCGTGACCGCGGCGAGGAGCGGGTTGCGCACCCCGAAAACCGCCCCGGATCCGGGCGCCACGCGGCCCTGCTCGGCGCGGTATGCCTCGTCCGCAAGCCCCGTCAGCCCCTCGCGGGCGACGGCGACGAACTCCTCAGGCGCGTCGACCAGCTCGCCCAGCGCCTCGCCCAGACCGCGCGCCTGCGGGAGCCTCTCGGCGACGAGCGCCTGGGCGCGGAGCGTCACCTCAGATGTCAAGGTTCTGCACCTGGCGAGCGCGCGCCTTGATGAAGTCGCGCCGCGGCTCGACCTTCTCGCCCATGAGCGTGCTGAAGATGCGGTCGGCCTCGGCGGCATCCTCGATGTCGGCGCGGAGCAGCGTCCGCGTCCCCGGGTTCATGGTCGTTTCCCAGAGCTGCTCGGCGTTCATCTCGCCCAGGCCCTTGAAGCGCTGGATGGTCAGGTTCTTGGCCTTGAACTCCTTGACCACGCGCTCGCGGTCGCGGTCGTCATGCGCGTAGCGCGTCACCTTGCCGGTGCTGACCCGGTACAGCGGCGGCTGGGCGATGTAGAGATGGCCGCCCTCGATGACGAACGGCATGTGGCGGTAGAAGAACGTCATCAGCAGCGTCCGGATGTGGGCGCCGTCCACGTCCGCGTCTGCCAGCAGGATGATCTTGTGGTAGCGCAGCTTGGCGATATCGAACGTCTCGCCGATGCCCGCGCCCAGGGCGATGATCAGCGGCCGGATCTTCTCGCTCGACAACACCTTGTCGATGCGCGCCTTCTCGACGTTGAGCATCTTGCCGAACATCGGCAGCACGGCCTGGAAGTGCCGGTCGCGGCCCTGCTTGGCGGAGCCACCTGCCGAGTCACCTTCGACGATGAACAGCTCGCTCCGCGCCGGGTCGCGCTCCTGGCAGTCGGCCAGCTTGCCCGGCAGAGCCGAGCCCTCGAGCGCGCTCTTGCGGATGACGAGATCGCGTGCCTTGCGCGCCGCTTCGCGCGCACGCGCCGCGGTGAGCGACTTCTCGATGATCCGGCGCGCGTCCTGCGGGTTCTCCTCGAGATACTGGTTGATGCCCTCCGTGACCGCGGCCTGAACCTGGCCCTTGACGTCGGCGTTGCCGAGCTTGGCCTTGGTCTGGCCTTCGAACTGGGGGTCCGTCAGCTTGACGCTTATGACCGCAGTCAGGCCCTCGCGCACATCGTCGCCCGAAAGGTTGGCGTCGTTGTCCTTGAGGATCGCGTTCTTGCGCGCGTAGTCGTTGAGCGAGCCGGTCAGCGCGGCGCGGAAGCCGGTCACGTGAGTGCCGCCGTCGACCGTGTTGATGTTGTTGGCGAAGGCGAAGACGCTCTCGCTGAAGCCGTCGTTGTACTGGATGGCGACTTCGACCTGGGTCGCGCCATCGCGCCGCTCGGCGTAGATGGGACGCGGGTGGAGTACGTCGCGCCCACGGTTGAGGTGGCGCACGAAAGAGACCAGGCCGCCCTCGAAGTAGAAGTTCTTCTCGTGCGCTGGCGTGGCCCGCTCGTCGACGAACTTGATCCACAGGCCCTTGTTGAGGTACGCCGACTCGCGCAACCGTTGACAGACGGTGTCGAAGCTCCAGTCGAGCGTTTCGAACACCTGCGCGTCCGGTTTGAAGGCGGTCAAAGTACCGCTCCGGCCATTGCTGGGGCCGAGCGGATGGACGGCGTTGGTCGGCTTGCCGCGTTCGTAGTCCTGGCGGTAGACCTTGTCGCCGAAGGCCGACTCGACGTACAGCCACTCTGACAGGGCGTTGACCACGCTCACGCCGACGCCGTGCAGGCCGCCCGACACCTTGTAGCCGCCGCCACCGAACTTGCCGCCCGCATGGAGCACGGTGTGGACGACCTCGAGGGCGTCACGACCGGTCTGCTTGTGCTTGCCCGCGGGCACACCGCGGCCGTTGTCGCGGTTGACCACGCTGCCGTCCGCCTTGATCGTCAATTCGATCAACGTCGCATGGCCGGCCATCGCCTCGTCGATCGAGTTATCGACCACCTCCCAGATGAGATGGTGCAGGCCGCGCCCGTCGGTCGAGCCGATGTACATGCCTGGCCGGCGGCGTACCGCCTCGAGGCCCTCCAGCACCTGGATGCTTTCGGCGGTGTATGCGCCTGCGGCGGTAGCCGCGCTCTTGGGCTTGCGGCCGTTACCGGCCGATGCGCGGGACGGCGTCTTGGTCACATCGGTCATGCGCCGCCTCCGGTGAGCCGCTCGTACAGCCGCTCTAGCTCTTCCTCGGTGTAGTACTCGATCGTGATCCGGCCCCCCTTGCGGCCCGCGCTCAGCGTGACCTTGGTCGCCAATGCCTCGCGCAACCCGCGCTCGAGCCGCTCGACGTCGGCGCCGCGCGCCGGCTTGGCGCGCTTTGTCTTCGGGACGCGACTGCTTGTGCGCCGCACCAGCTCCTCGGTCTGGCGCACCGACAGGCCCCCCGAGACTACCTGAGAAAGCGCCTCGGCCTGCTGGGCGGGGTCGGTCAGGCCGGCCAGCGCCCGACCATGGCCTTCTGTGATCACGCCCTCGGCCAGCGCCGCCTGGACGCGTTGGTCGAGATCGAGCAGGCGCAGCGTGTTGGCGATGGCAGAGCGCGACCGGCCGACGCGCGACCCGACCTCCTCGTGCGACAGGCCGAACTCGTCGACCAGCTGGCGGAAGGCGTGTGCCTCCTCGAGCGGGTTGAGATCGGCGCGCTGAAGGTTCTCGATGAGAGCCCAGGCAAGCTGTACGCCCTCGTCGGCGCTGCGCACCAGCGCGGGTATGCGCTCCAGACCCGCCATCTGGGCCGCCCGAAGCCGGCGTTCGCCGGCAATCAGCCGATAGCCCTGGGCGCTATGCGTGACCAGGATCGGCTGGAGCACGCCGTGCTCGGCGATGCTCGCGGCGAGCTCGGACAGGCTGCCCTCCTCGACCTGCTTGCGCGGCTGATATGGGTTGTGGCTGATCGCGGCGATCGGCAGCTCGACAGACGCCAGCGGCTCGTCGCGCTTGGGGATAAGGGCGGCCAGCCCTCGCCCCAGGCCGCCGCTGCGGCGCAATTCTTCGGTCATGCATCCACCGCTGCGGACGGCGCGATCACGGCGCGCGACGAGCTACGGCGCCGTAGGACCTCGTCGGCAAGCGCCTCGTACGCCTGGGCGCCCCGCGATTCGGGGCTGTAGCGCGCTATGGGGCGCCCGTACGAGGGAGCTTCGGCGAGTCGCACGCTGCGCGGCACGATCGTGTCGAAGACGCTGCCGTCGAGGTGGCGCCGCACTTCGGCGGCGACATCGGCGGAGAGCGTCGTCCGTGCGTCGTACATGGTCAGCAGCACGCCGGCCAGTCTCAGCCGCGGATTGAGGTTGTCGCGCACCAGGTCGATCGTGGCCAGCAGCTGGCCCAGGCCCTCGAGGGCGTAGTACTCGCACTGGATCGGCACCAGCACCGCGTCGGCCGCGGTGAGTGCGTTGACGGTCAAGAGTCCAACCGCCGGCGGGCAATCAAGGACGATGAAGTCGTAGTCATCGCGCAGCGGGGCCAGCGCGGCATGGAGCTTGCGCTCGCGCTGTGACAGCGCGACGAGCTCGACCTCCGCGCCTGCCAGGTCGCGTCCAGACGGGATGAGCCACAGCCCTTCGACCTGGCTTGGCTGGACAAGCGAGCGAACGATCGACGGCTCGACGAGAGCCGGATAGATGGAGCTTGCCGAGGCCTGGCGGTCAAAGCCCAGCCCGCTTGTGGCGTTTCCCTGGGGATCGAGGTCAACGACGAGGACTCGCTGCCCCGCGAGAGCGAGATACGCGGCCAGGTTGATGACCGTCGTGGTCTTGCCGACGCCACCCTTCTGATTTGCGCAGGCGATGACGTCGCCCACTCAACGGCCGAGGGAAAACGCAGCATTCACGTTCATGGATTCTATCGGAAAGGGCGCTCGGACCCCATCGTGACTGCGCTTGCTTCACTGCCGCTCAACGCGGCCTTGCCGGCGGGTTTTCACGTGAAACATTTCGCTTGGGGTGGCGCGTCAATCTGGCTGGCGTTTCACGTGGAACTGGCCGCTCGGATGCCCTCGCCGGACTCTTCAGCGGCCGAGCCTATACTCGCCATCCACGCGCACTACGCTATCGCCGGGCGGGCGGTCGCAACTCGGAGTTCCAGCTTGACCATTCCCTTCGCCGCGCTGTTGACGCTCGTGGCGGCGCTGCTTGAGACCACGGTTCTGCCCGAGCTGCCGATCGCCGGCGCCACGGCCGACCTCGTTCTGCTATGCGCGGTCGCGGCCACGATCGTGCTTGGTATCGAGGACGGCCTCGCCGCAGCATTCCTGGGCGGGCTGATGCTCGATCTGCTCATCCCCGACCGACCACTCGGTGCGGCCACGCTGACCCTACTGCTCGTGCTCGGCCTGGCGATGCTCGTGGCCCGCCTGGGCGGCCCGACCCGCCGCTGGCTGGCGGTGGCGATGGTCGTGGTCCTGACGCCGCTCCTGCACGGTTTGATGGCCGTCATCCTGGTCGCGACCGAGGGCGTGCCGCTGGCGTTCGAGCCCACGACCGTCCTCGTGGCAGCCTTCATGAACGGCATCATCGCGATGCCGGTAGCGACGCTCTTTGGCGCGATCGAACGTCGTTTTGGCACCGCCGAGCGTGTCGACTGGTGACCCGACAGGTGATGGCCCATGTCTGACTACGTGCTCGGCCGGCCCGAGCCCCCGCAGACCAGGCTGGGCGTGCGCTTCGGCGTCTTCGGCTTGATCGTCGTGCTCGTCGTCGGCGCTTTGACCACGCGGCTGTTCTACATCCAGGCTGTCCAGGGCAGCTACTACAGCGACCTTGCCGACCAGAACCTGCACCAGACGCTGCCCATCAAATCGGCACGCGGCATCATCTACGACCGCGCCGGGCGCGAGCTCGCGATCAACATCCCCTCGTACGTCGTCTACATCCGGCCCGCGGACATGCCGTTCAGTCAGCGCGACGCGGTTAGCGACCGACTGGCGACGCTGCTCGGCCTCGACCAGGCCGAGATCATCGCCGCGGTTGACAGGTACGCCAGCCAGCGTTTCGAGCTGGTGCGCATCGCATCGGACGTGTCGAGCGACGCGGCGCGGATCATCGTCGAGGAGAGCCGCAACCTGCCCGGCGTTGAGATCGGCATCGAGGACCGGCGCCAGTACGAGTACGGGCCACTCATGTCGCACGTCCTGGGATACGTCGCACCGATCAGCGCCGACCAGTTCGCACAGCTGTCCGACTCCGGCTATCTCCGTGACGACCAGATCGGCCAGACGGGCGTCGAGGCAAGATTCGAGGACGTCCTGCGTGGCACCTACGGGCAGGAGCAGGTCGAGCGGGACGCGTCGGGCCGGATCGCGCGCATCGTCCAGATCATCCAGCAGCCAGAGGCAGGCGACTCACTCGAGCTGACGATCGATGCCGAGATCCAGCGCGAGGCGACCGATGCCCTCCAGTGGGCGACCGACATCGTTCACCTGCAGCACGGCGTGATCATCGTCGCCAACCCCCAGACAGGCGAGATCCTGGCCATGGTCTCTCTGCCCACCTATGACGACAACCTGTTCGCCCGCGGCATCACCACTGCTGAATACCAGGCACTGATCGACAACCCCAACCATCCACTGGTCAACTACGCCATCTCCGAGCAGTACCCGCCGGGCTCGACCTACAAGCTCGTGACCGCATCGGGCGGACTCATGGACGGCGTCATCACACCCACGTCCCAGCTCGAGACAGCCGCCTACCTGGAGATCGGCCCGTACCGGTACTACGACTGGAATCGGCGCGGTTTCGGCCCGCTTGACGTTACCCAGGCCTACGCCAAGTCGAGCGACACCTTCTTCTACCAGGTGGCCGGGATGCTCGGTGTCGACCGGCTGGCTTACTGGGCCGACCAGTGGGGCTTCGGTAAGCGGACCGGCATCGACCTGCCCGCCGAGGCTCGCGGCATCATCCCGACCAACGCCTGGAAGCAGAGCGTCTTCGGCCAGGATGTCTTCCCGGGCGAGGCCTACCACGCGGGCATTGGCCAGGGCTACGACGCGGCCACCCCGCTGCAGCTGCTCAATGCCTACTCCGCGCTGGCCAACGGCGGCACGCTGTACAAGCCGCAGATCGTGCGCCGCGTGCTCGCCCCTGATGGCACCGTCGTCCGGGACTTCCAGCCGGAGGTGCTTTCGACCGTGGGCGTCGATCCGGACGTGCTGCTGACGATGCGCCTCGCAGCGCGCGAGCTGGTCACCAGCCGCCACTCGGGCAATCTGGTGGACCTGCCGCTGGTAGTCGCGGGCAAGACCGGCACCGCCGAGTTCGGGGTGCGCGACGGCCAGGGCCGCCTGCCCTTCCACTCGTGGTTCGTGGCCTTCGTCCCGAACTTCACCGCGGACCAGCCGGGCGACCCCGCGGCAACCGACTCTCAGCTGGCGATCGTCGCCTTCGCATACGACGCGGTCGTGAAGGCGAATGCCGCGACCGAGATGGTCAAGTACTTCCTGCAGGACCACTACGACCTGGGTGTCGATCTGACCCGGCCCGATCTGATGCAGGCCGGCAACCTCTGGGGCGGCAACTAGCCATGACCGCGATGCGCATCGAGCGCACCCCGCAGAGCAGCCTGGTGGCGCGTCCCGAGTCGGGCAGCTGGCGCGCATTCGACGCTCAGCTGGCTGTCGCCGCGCTTGCCCTGGCGGTAATCGGCCTGCTGATGGCCTGGACCAACAGCCCCGACGGCCCCCTGAGCCCAGGCTCGATCTTCACCCGCGGGTTGATGTGGTTCGCGCTGGCGATCGTCGCCTTCGCGGCCGTGGCCTCGTTTGACTTTCGCTGGCTGCGCACCCTCTCGTGGTTGATCTACCTGGTCAACCTGGGCTTGCTGGTGCTGACGCTGGTCATCGGCATCACCATCAACGGTGCCCAGCGCTGGATCCTGGTCGCCGGTCTGACCTTCCAGATCTCCGAGATCTCCAAGGTGATCATGATCGGGGTCCTGGCGACCTTCCTGGAGGCGCGCCGTGAGAGCCTGGGCAAGGTGTCGACGCTCATCGGGGCCGGGCTGCTGACCGCGCCGCCGTTCCTCCTGGTCATGATCCAGCCCGACCTCGGCAGCGCGCTGGTGCTGGTCGCGATCCTCACCGGCGCCCTCTTCCTGAGCGGCGCGAGCCTGCGCTGGATGGGTCTCGCGGCAGGCTCGGTGGTGGCGATGGTCCCGGTCATCTGGTCGATCCTGCAGGACTACCAGCGCCGACGGCTGCTGTCGTTCCTCGACCCCACGTCAGACCCGCAGGGCGCCGGCTTCCAGGTCATCCAGGCCCAGATCGCCGTCAGCTCGGGCGGCCTGTTCGGAAAGGGCCTCACCAACGGCACCCAGGGCGCGAGCGACTTGCTGCCCGTCCAATCGACCGACTTCGCCTTCGCCGTCCTGCTCGAGGAGCTGGGATTCATGGGCGGGATAGTCGTATTCCTGCTCTTCGTGTGGCTGATCTGGCGCGTCCTGCTCATCGGCTGGCGCTCCGGAACGGTGTTCGGCATCGCGGTCGCCGGCGGCACGGCGGCGATGATCGTCTTCCAGCTGCTGGTCAACGCGGGCATGATCGTGGGCATGATGCCGGTGACCGGCATCCCGCTGCCGTTCATCACCCACGGCGGCGCGTCGCTTGTCAGCACGGCGATCGCGCTCGGCCTGCTGCAGAGCATCGCCATGCGCACCGAACAGCCGCGTCCGTCCTGGTGACGGCTTCGCCCTGAGCGTGGTCGCTAAGCGCGGTCGCTGACCTCTCTGGGGGTCAGCGGTGGCCCAGCAGTGCCTCGATCTCGGCGCGATAGACGCGGCCCGCCGGGGCGCGCATCAACCATTCCAGGAACTCCGGATCGCGGCGCTTGATCTGGCCCAGCGTCCAGCCGCTGTAGCGGCCGAAGTCGAGGACGCTGCCGCTCGGCGGGCCCTGCGCCGGGCCGGCCGCACCGGTGAGCACATCACCCTGCTGGCGGATCAGCCTGTCGGTCGCGCGGCGGTCGCGCCGCGATGCCAGCCATTCGTCGTACCGGCGGCGCCTGTCCGGGTCGCGCAGCGTCTCATACGCCTCGTTGATCGCCGCCATACGTCGAGCAGCTTCGGGGCCGGGGTCGACATCCGGGTGATAACGCTGGGCGAGCTTGCGGTAGACGGTGCTGATGATCTCCTGGTCGGCAATCTCGGCCAGCATCAGGACCTTGTAGTGGGTAAGTCGGGGGTCGGGCTTCATCGCTGCAGCCCATCGTCGCTGTCCCGAGCGAGTGGGGATAGGTGACGATGGGGCGGGAGCCTACCCGTACCGGGGTCCCACCCTTGGTCGTCACGCGCTCATCGTGTATTCTTCTCGTTCGCGCCTCAAACACGCGCCCCTAACACCCAGAGACTAAAAGCACGCTTCAACTGCGCGCCTTCCAAAAGAGAGCCCATGTACGCCGTCATCGAAACAGGTGGAAAGCAATACCGCGTCGAGCTTGGCAGCGAGCTCGCCGTCGAGCGGCTCGAGGGCACCCCGGGCGACACGATCAACTTCGATCGCGTGCTCCTTGTCGCCGACGGCGACAAGGCAAGCATCGGCACGCCGGTCGTCGACGACGCGCTCGTGACGGCGAGCCTGGTGCGCCACGATCGCGCTGACAAGGTGATTGTGTTCAAGTACCGCCCCAAGGCGCGCCATCGCGCCAAGAACGGCCATCGCCAGGAGCAGACGGTCGTTCGCGTGGCGGACATCCGCTTCGCCGGCCGAAGCGCGGCGGATGAGGCCCAGGTCGAGCAGAAGGAAGTATCGAAGGCGAAGGCCAAGGCTGCCGCCGACGCACAGAAGAAGGCCGCTGCCGACCAGGCGCTCGCGGCCAAGCTCGAGCGCGAGGCCGCCGAGCGGACCGCCGAGGCCAAGGCCAAGTCTGACGCCGAGTCAACCAAGGCCAAGTCTGGCGCCGAGTCAACCAAAGCCAAGGCGAAGGCCGAGCCCAAGGCGGCCGCCAAGGCCATTTCCGCGCCAAAGAAGACAGGCGCCAAGACCGCAGCGGCCAAGCCGGCCGCGAAGGCCGCGCAAAGTGAGGCCGCCGAATCCAAGCCCGCGGCCAAGGCCGCGCCGGCCAAGAAGACGACGCGCACCAAGAAGGACGAGTAACCCGCGATGGCCCACAAGAAGGCAGGCTCCAGCTCCAAGAACGGCCGCGACAGCGTCGGCCAGCGCCTGGGCGTGAAGGCCGGCGACGGCGAGCTCGTCTCGGCCGGCTCGATCATCGTCCGCCAGCGTGGCATGACGTTCCTCGCCGGCCCAGGGACCGATCTCGGGCGCGACTACACCGTGTTCGCGACGCTCGACGGCCGCGTCAAGTTCGAGCACGAGAAGCGCGACAAGAAGCGCGTGCGCATCGTCCCCGACGCCACCGAGCAGGCAGGTGCCAAGGCATGAAGCCCGGCATCCACCCCAAGTACCACGTCGCCAAGGTGGTCTGTGGCTCATGCCACACAGAGTTCGAGGTCGGCTCGACGCAGCAGTCGCTGCACGTCGACATCTGCTCGAGCTGCCACCCGTTCTTCACCGGCAAGCAGACCATCGTCGACACCGCCGGCCAGGTCGAGCGCTTCCAGAAGCGCCTCGAGCGCACGGCGCGGCTGTAACCGCGCGGCCCGGCCGCGCTCGGGCCTAGACTCTTTCAGAGATGGCGCGCACTGATTTCGGCGGACAAGCCCTGCTCGAGGGCGTGCTCATGCGCGGCCGGACCGCGGTCGGCGTCTCTCTGCGCCACCCCAACGGCTCGATCGTGTCCGCGTCGGAGCCGCTCAACTCCATTCTCCACCGCAACCGCTTCGCGCGGGCGCCGTTCTTCCGTGGGCTGGTGCTGCTGTACGAGACACTCGTCATCGGCACGCGCTGGCTGATGCGGTCAGGCTCTGTCCAGGCTGAAGGCGAGGGCCAGGAGCTGGGCAAGGGCACGATCGCGCTGACGCTGATCGTCACCCTGGTCATGGCCATCGGCCTGTTCGTGCTGCTGCCGCTGTTCCTGGCGGGCGTCACCACGCGAGCCGCCGTCGGGCCGGGCCAGACGCTGCTCGAACACCTCGTCGAGGGGCTGATCCGGGTGGTCATCTTCGTCGGCTACCTGCTCCTGGTCAGCCGCTTCGGCGACATCCAGCGCACCTTCCAGTACCACGGCGCCGAGCACATGACCATCCACGCGCTGGAGCACGAGGATCCGCTGACGGTCGAGTCGATCCGCAAATACCCGACGGCGCACCAGCGCTGCGGGACTGAGTTCCTGGTCATCTTCATCATCCTGTCGATCCTGATGTTCAGCCTGCTCGCCGGCCAGAACCTGTGGGTCAGCATCGTCGGGCGCGTCGCGCTGGTGCCGGTCATCGCCGCCCTCGCCTACGAGCTGTTGCGCTTCGGCGCGCGCTACCGCCACCACTGGTGGATCCGCTGGCTCTACCTGCCCGGGATCTGGCTCCAGGCGATCACCACCAAACAGCCCGATGACAGCATGATCGAGGTGGCGATCGCCTCGATGCGCGAGGCGCTCGCCGCCAACGGCGAGGAGGCGCCCGCCGGCAGCCTCGATCCCGCGCGCCGGC
>Ga0209341_10003143_pt1 | contig 15484 bp, 19 predicted proteins | sample RifCSP13_2_FD_184020 | JGI IMG/M metagenome (GOLD analysis project Ga0209341, IMG submission 184020) | Soil microbial communities from Rifle, Colorado - Rifle CSP2_sed 13_2 (SPAdes) (version 2) | ecosystem: Environmental > Terrestrial > Deep subsurface > Rock core/Sediment | place: Rifle...
AAGCTTCCTCCGAAGCTTCAGGGCTTCCCCCCATACTCCCAGCCGCCGAGCGACCTTGATCATCCTCTGGCTCTCTTCCTCCGGGATGAACTCCTCCCCACAGGCGGAGCATCGGCGCCCCCGCTCGACGAACGTGTAGCCTTCGACTTCCGACACAATGTCGTCGACGGGGACGAGCTCGCCCTTCCCGCAAACTGGGCAGCGGGAACGCCCCTTAGCCTTCCGCGCCCGTGATGACAAAGACCTCATCGGTTTCCACCTCATATGCTATGACGAGCTTCTTGTGCCCCTTCTTTCGAACGAAGACCTCCCACTTACCCTTTCGAACCCGCGAGACTTTGTAGGCCTCCCGTATCGCCTCTCGCAGATCGTACTGGTCCCAACCCCACTTGCGCATCCACGTGTTGCGAAAGTGCTTGCCGACGTCGATGTGCACTCTGTCGACGTCGAAGGGAAGCAACCGGTGTCACTTGCTTTTGTAATGAATTTCATCTATATGAATTCACACCTCGGGGCGATGCAAGAGATGCGTGCTCTCGAAGCCTTCTTATCCCACCCCGGCCTCGCCTCCCATATGGCCCGCTTCCCGGAGGCCGAGCGCCGGCGCCTGCACAAGATGATCTGCATGCAGTGCTACGCGCGGAACGCGATGAGGGCCACGCGCTGCCGCCGATGCGGGAGCAAAGAGCTGCGGCCGAAGGCGAAGGAAGCGCGGAAAGAGTAGGTCACGGCCCTAGACCGAGGGCTGAATTACGTGAATGGTGTCCTGGCCCTCAATGCGTGTCCCGTCGGATAGCTCACCCTCTAAGACGAGGATCGCGTCCCCGACGGTCACGATGCCTCCGATGCCTCCTCGGTCGAATTTCAGCATGAGATCCGGGATGCCGTCCGCGTCGTGATCTCCGATTGCTGTCGGAGAAGGCCGGGCGGCGATCCCTCCGAGCGTTACCGTTCCGATCTCGACTCGGGAGACATCGAAGCCCTCGGGGAGTTCGATGCAGACGGTCACGTCGTTCCCCCGGCTCTTGAGGTTCAGCACGTCGGGGTCGATGTCGACGGTGGCCGTCACCGTCGTCACGTCCTCGACCCGGATGTCGTCGTATGAGGCGGTGTAGGCGGCTCCATTGACGACCGGGTAGAGGAGGACGTACGTGTACGGATAGGCTGTGAGCTGGGGCAGGGTCGCCGAGGCGAGGAGCTGCGTGCCTTCCGCGTCGAAGATCTTGAAGCCGACGGACCCGGGCAGGGTCTCGATGCTCATCACATACCAGGAGCCCGAGACGACGGGAAGGCCTGAATCGACCACGTTATCAACCACGTTCGATGCAGTGCCGAAGGCGAAATTCCCGTCGCGTATCTGTATGTACGTTGGACCCGCGTGCTCCCAGTAGGTGAGAGAAAAGAGGAATCCCGAAAGTACATTCACCGGCCCATCCCATCTGACTCGTCCGGTCAGTCTCTCGAAGTCAGTGCCGACGAAGATGCGATACATCTTGAAGTCGTTCGTCGCCCCTTCTTGACCGAACGCGGCCGCGCCTCGATCGCTCTGGTACCCTTGCGAGACGACAGTCATCGTCTCCCACGGACGAAGTCCGCCGTAGTTCCAACCGCCTTGCGCAGCAAGGCTCGACCCCTCGACGTACGACTCGAAGTCCTCGAAGAATAGTACCGTGGACGAGGCAGGGACCCCTTCGGCGCCGCTCGGCGCGGACGGCAGGACGAGCATTGCGGTAAACAGGAGAAGCACCGCCCCCGTTCGAACCCCCCCATAGACATGTGATTGTCAAGAGATAACTCTTGCCCTGCGACCTCGGATGGGCGGTCCTCAGTTCCGGCCGCATGGACTGCTAGCCACTCGCCACGGGCCACGGGGTTCGGGCGGTGTGGCGCGAACTCTGTCCCAAGGCGATGGAAGCCAGGAGGTGGAGCCCATTCCTCACCTCCCAACTTCGATCCGCACGGGCCCAATCGTTGCGTAAAAGAAGACGTTCGGGTCCGCTATCCCGCGTTCGAGCTGCGGGTGCGGGCCGAGCCCGAGCCCGACATCGCCCTTCACGATGCTGTTGTCCAGCATACACGCTTCCGCGGCCGGATTCAGGCCGACCGTGAACCACCCGAGCCGGGCCTTCGGCCGCTTCGGTGCCGCTAAGGCGCGGTCCAAGAGGTCCCCGTGCTTCCGGGCGGACCATTCGACAATCCGCCCCGCCTTCACTCGGAACCAGATACCCGAGATTGTTCGCCCGGCAAAGAACATGGGATCCGTGGATTGGACCTCGCCCTCGACGGACTCCGGACGCACCGCGGCCTCAATCCTCCCCGCGGGGAGCGTCGTCTCTACGAACCCGCGTCGCACATCGCCCGGGCCGATGATCCCGTCGTCCACCGCGGGCCGAATGGGCTTCGTCTCGAACCGAAGGTCCGTGCCCGCATCGGACGTGAGGTGCACGGCCTTCCTCCCGGTCAGGGACCGAGCGAGCTTCGCTCCGGCCCGCTGGATCTCTTTGAGGTCCACCGCGAGGGCGGCCCGATAGCTCGTGTCCCAGCGATCATAGTCGAGGCCGTACGCCTCCGCCCGCTCACACGTCACCCGGCCAATCGGGAGGTCCACGTGCCGGACCTTGCGCTTCCGCAAGGGCTCGTCCTGTCGCTGGTTCCCCATCGCGTTTGCATCGAACTTCTCGGGCGGGATGTCCCGCATGCGCCGCGCGTCCGCAGGTCCGCCGAGGTACACGTCCGCCGTGATCGCCCGATGGATCGCGTACTCGACGGGCGAGGCCAGCCGGAGCCACCTCGTGGACAGCTCCCGCATGGATGTGAACCAGAGGTCGTCCGTCATCAGGGTGATGTGCGTGTCGCTCCCGGCGCGCCTCGCCTCGAGGGCTAGGGCCTCGGCGAGAGGGATCGTGGGGACGTACGTGTAGATCTCGAACACGTCGTCCCAGCGCAGGCCCAGCGACTTCCGCACGACCTGGCGGGCCAGCGGGATCCAACGTTCGAAGGCAGGTTCCGTCATCGTCTCGGACCCAACCATCGCCCTCTTCCCGTCGACGGGAAGCCGCACGGCGACCCATAAAGGAGACGGGGCCCGCGTGGACGGCTCGGGCCGCGCGAGGTTCAAGGGCGGTCGGCCGTCCGGCCGGTCGTGCGAGAGGGCGGGAGGACGCGCCTCGCGACCGGCGCGCGCCGGCGACAATCCCTTTACCCTGCAAGCCCATCGCGGGGCCATGGCCCCCAACGTCCGCCTGTACTCGATGCCGATCAGCCACTGGTGCGTCTCCGCGGACCGGATCCTGGCGTTCAAGGACATCCCGTTCGAGAGCGTGTACGTCCCGTACCACGACAAGACGAATCTGATCAAAGCGACCGGGCAGGACTACGTGCCCACCCTCGTGTGGGATGCGAAGCCCGTGTTCTGGTCCGACATCCCGGATTTCCTCGAGGCGCGCGTCCCCGAGCCGACCCTGTTCCCGTATGGGAACAAGGGGCTCGCGACCGTGCTCGAGCAGTGGAGCCACGCGGTCCTCGAGGAGAAGGTGTGGCGGTACGCGGTCACGAAGGTCCCGCCCGTCCTGCGCGACGAGGTGGAGCGCTGGGTCTTCGAGGAGATGCAGACCCGGGCCCGGGGCCCCTGGCACGTGCTCGAGGCGCGCCGGGAGGAGTTCCGGCAGGACATGGTCAAGGAGTTCGCGCGGCTCGAGGCGGCCCTCGACGGCCGGGACTGGATCCTCGGGAAGCCGAGCCTCGCGGATTTCGGCGTGTACGGCAGCCTGTCGCCTCTCCTCACGATCGGGGAGCCGATCCCTAGGGAGATGCCGCGGCTCGGCGCATGGGCCGCCCGGGTCGGCGCCCTCGGGGCGTGACGGCCCGACGGTCCGGGGCCCGGCGGCCTCTCGATCGCTCCTGCGACCCCAGGATCAGGACGATCCGCAGAGCATCGGGAATCCTCGGGAACTTCCGGGATCCGCCCATCTCGAGGATCCGCACGTATTCGAGGTTCATGGCCTCTTCCGCGGGTTCGAGGCTTGCGTCTCCGGCAGAAAAAGGAGGACGCCGGGGCGCTACGCGCTCCGGACGAACCCCCAGACGGCCCCCGCGAGAACGACGAGGCCCGTCCACAGGCCCGCGCCGCCTCCGAGGACGGCGAGCCCGAGCCCGGCGACCCCGGCCACGATCACGCCGTTCCGCACGTTCGTCTTCGTGATCGCGTACGCGATCACGCCGAGGACCCCGAGGACGACGAGGAAGATCGCCTCGGCCCCGGGGGCCACGACGCCCGCGCGCCGTCCGATCGTCAGGGCGTACGTCACGACGCCGGCGAGGGCCGCGAGGGCCCCTCCGAGGATGATGGGCACCTGGTACGGCTCCATCCGCTCGAGGGAGCGCCAGGCGGACGCCATCTTCGCGGCGGCGGGCTGCGTTGCGGTCGATGTCATGCTGTGTGTCACCTCCTCGCCCCCCGCGGGACGTGACGCTACTTAAGCGCGATTGGACGCCCTTCGAACGCCGTATGAACGTGATGTCGCGAGGCCGTGAACGAAAGGGATTTACCCCCGCGTCCCGCGCCGGGCCGCGCCCCGCGGTACTTTCGCGCACCCCCGGAAGGAACGCCTTATTAGCCGGGCGGGGCATGTGTCCTCCCCCTGGGGGGAGACATCGAATGACAGACAAACCCGGCGCGATCGTGCATGTGGAGTTCCACTCGAACGACCCCGATCGGACGAAGGCGTTCTACTCGAGGGTGTTCGGCTGGAGGTTCGAGGACATCCCGCAGATGAACTACGCGACGTTCAAGGCCCCGACGGGCCCTGGTGGCGGCCTGCAGAAGCCCGGCGAGGGCGGCCCGATGATCCTGAACTACCTCCTCACGGACGAGATCAACGAGACCGCGAAGGCGATCGAGGCGAACGGCGGGGCCGTCCTCGTGCCCAAGTCGGAGATCCCCGGGTTCGGCTGGTGGAGCCTCTTCAAGGACCCGACGGGCCTCACGATGGCCCTGTACCAGGCCATGCGGCCGCCGCGCCCGCCCGCGCCGAAGAAGAAGACCGCGAAGAAATCGGCGAAGGCCGGGAAGAAGGCCCGGGGCCGGACGCGCGGTCGCTGAGGCCCCGTCGACCGGGGAGCCGACCCACCCGTCACGACTCGGGGGCCAGGGCCGCGGCCAGGAGCTTCCTCTCCGCGGCGCGGAGGTGCTTCGACACGGCCGCGCGCGAGATCCCGACGAGGGACGCGATCTGGGCGAGGGACGCCTTCGCGGGGGACCCGTAGTACCCGAGGCGGAACGCGAGTTCGAGGAGATGTCGCTGGCGGGCCGTCAACGAGGCGAGGGGCTGCCAGGCGTCCGCGGCCGCGGTCCGGACCGTGCGCACCCGGTAGGGCGCCCCGACCTCCTCGAGGAACCGTCGGAGGCGCGGGAGGACTTCCTCGGAGGCGAGGAGCACGACGCGCGCCTCGCGGGGGCCCGTCTGGACGACCTCGAGGGGCACGACGCCGCCCCACTCCTCGCCGAGGCGGCCCCGCAGGATCTCGGGGAGGCCCCATTCGATCCACGCGACGTACTCCCCGCGGCCCGCGTCCGTCGACAGGATCTCGAACCGCTCGACGCGATAGCGGCGGCCGATCGCGGCCGCCTCCCGGCGGACCTCCGCGGGATCCTTGAACGGCCCGTGCCGGCGCACGCGGACGATGAGGGCCGCGACCTGCGGGCGCACGGAGAAAGACTGGAGGACCTGGACCCCCGCGTTGTGCCGGAAGAACCGTTCGCTCAGGATGTCCAGGTCATCGAGGAGGGCGAGCGGGACGGTCAGCTCGAGACGCTTCATGAGATGGTTGACAGGTAAACCGGGAGGGCCATATAGGTCTGTTCCCTCGTCTCTCCGGGAGGCTCCCGTTGTGGAGAAGGCGTCCGTCATCACGTGCGACATGAGCGGGATCGTGCAGCAGTACGCGGCGGATGCCGCGGACCTGTTCGGGTGGAGCCCCGACGAGGTGATCGGGAAGCTGAGCGTCGCGACGTTCCACCTGCCGGAGAACGTGCCGACCCTCGTGCCGCGGCTCCTGAAGACGGCGGTGGAGAAGGGCAAGTTCGAGGAGGAGGTCACGCTCCAGCGGAAGGACGGATCCACGTTCCGCGCGGTCCTGACGGTCCGGCCCGTGCACCGGGACGGGAAGCAGGTCGGCTTCATGGGGTTCACGCGCCCCCTCGACTGACCGGCAGGTCCGGGGACGTCCGATGGCCGTGGCGAAGACGTTCGAGGCGCAGACGTCCATCATCACGTGCGACATGAACGGGATCGTCCAGGACTACGCGGCGGACGCCGCGAAGCTGTTCGGCTGGTCCCAGGACGAGGTCATCGGGAAGATGTCCGTCGCCATGTTCCACGTCCCGAGGAACGTGCCGACCCTCGTGCCGCGCTTGCTCCGCGAGGCCACGGAGACAGGCAAGTTCGAGGAGGAGGTCACCCTGATGCGGAAGGACGCGTCCACGTTCCAGGCCGTCCTCTCCGTCCGGCCGGTCATGCGGGCCGGCAAGCAGATCGGGTTCATGGGGACCACGCACCCCCTCGGCCCGCCCGGGGCCGTGCCCGTGGGCCGTCTGTGGGTCCAGGCCCTCCGGGCGCCGTTCCTCCTCGCGTCCCTCATCCCCGGGTTCGTCGGGATCCTCGCCGCGTGGCAGGCCGGCAACTCGATCGACGGGGGTCTCGCGGCCCTCGCCCTCGTCGGGCTCGCGTGCGTCCACCTGGGGACGAACATGACGAACGACGCGTGGGACTTCCGGAGCGGGAACGACCTCCACGTGCGTCACCTCAATCCGTTCGCGGGGGGCGGACGGGTCCTGCTGCGCGGCGTGCTGAACCCGCGCACGCACCTCGCGGTGGCCCTCGGCTTCCTCGTCGCGGGGTCCCTCATCGGCCTCTATCTCGTGTCGCGGGCGGGCCTCCCCCTCCTGGCCCTCGGGATCCTCGGCGTCGCGTTCGCCTACTTCTACGTCGGGCCGCCCCTGCGCCTCGCGTACCACGGAGTCGGCGAGATCGCCGTGGGGGTCGCCTTCGGCCCCGTCACGGTCCTCGGGACGTACTTCGTCGCGGCGGGCACGTTCGACCCGCCCGCTGTCGTCCTGTCCCTGACCTTGGGCCTCCTCGTCGCGGGGATCCTGTGGATCAACGAGGTGCCTGACATCCCCGCGGACAGCGCGGTCGGGAAGCGCACCCTCGTCGTGCGGCTCGGCGTCGCGAGGTCCACGGTCGTGTTCGGCGGGATCGTCCTCGCGGCGTACGCGGTCCTCGTCGCGGGGGTCGCCCTCGCGGGCCTGACCCCCTGGGCCCTCCTGGGACTCCTCGCCCTCCCCCTCGCCCTCAAGCCCATCCAGGGGCTCCGGAGGGCGGGCGGAGACCCGCACGCGCTCATCCCATCCAATGCGGGGATGATCCTCGCGACCCTCGTGACCGGGATCCTGCTCCTCGCGGGCCTCGTCCTGGCCGCGTTCTATCCCCTGTAGATGGGTGCGCGGCGGATCCGCGGGCCCCCGTCGAACAGGTTAAGTGCGGGGACGTCCATGCGCCGGGCCCCGAGGGGAGGGAGTCCATGCCATCGAAACCTGGAAGCATCGTGCACGTCGAGATCCACTCGCCGGCACCCGAGAAGACGCAGCGATTCTACGAGAGCGTGTTCGGCTGGAAGTTCGAATCCGTCCCGGCCATGAACTACACGACGTTCACGGCCCCGAGCCCGCCGAACGGAGGCATCATGTCTCCCATGGAGGGAGAGGGGCCCACCGTGATGAACTACATCCTGTCCACGGAGATCGACGAGACGATCCGGAAGATCGAGCTCGCGGGCGGAGCGATCCTCGTCCCGAAGTCGGAGATCCCGAAGGTCGGTTGGTTCGCGATCTTCCGCGACCCCGCGGGGGTCACGCAGGCCGTGTACCAGGACGTGGCTCGGCCCGCGCGGCCTGCCGCCGCGCGCGCCCGCAAGGCGAAGCGCGCCGCGAAGAAGGTGAAGAGAGGTCGCCGCTCCGGCCGGAAGGGCCGCCGCTGACCCATCGCGGGCGACCCCGCGGGCCATGAACGCCAGGCGGCCGCCCCGCGGAGGCTTTATCGGGCCGCGCGATACCCGCGCGATGCGTCGCTTCGACGGGCGCGTCGTCCTCGTCACGGGCGGGTCCACGGGGATCGGGTACGCGACGGCCCGCGCGTTCCTCGAGGAGGGCGCGAGCGTCGGGATCGGCGCGAGGCGCAGGGCCCCGCTCGGGAAGGCCGCGGCCTCCCTGGGGCGGCTCGGCCGCGTCGTCGCGATCCCGGCGGACGTGTCCCGCGCGGCGGACGCGAAGCGCCTCGCCGACACGACCCGGAAGGTCCTCGGGCCCATCGACGTCCTCGTGAACAACGCGGGCATCTTCCGCGGCGGCAGGGTCCACGAGACCTCCGAGCGGGACTACGACGCGATCATCGACATCAACGTGAAGGGCGCGTTCCTCGTCTCGAAGTACGTGATCCCGGGGATGCGCCGCCGGAAGCGCGGCGCGATCGTGAACGTGTCCTCGGACGCGGGGCTCGTCGGGTATCCTGGGTACGCGGCGTACTGCGCGTCAAAAGGCGCCCTCGTCCTCCTCACGAAGGCGATGGCCCTCGACTACGCGGGGGACGGGATCCGGGTGAACGCGGTGTGCCCGGGCGAGGTGGACACGCCCATGATGCGGCAGGAGATCGAGCGCTCCGGGATGGGCGAGAAGGCGTATCTCGACGCGCTCGCCCGGACGATCCCGATGCGGCGGCCCGCGGCCCCGGAGGAGATCGCCCGCCTGATCGTCTTCCTCGCGAGCGACGAGGCGGCCTACATGACGGGCTCCGCCGTCGCGGTGGACGGCGGCACGACCGCGGGGTGACGCGGCGCGTGCCACCCCAGGACGCAGGCTTGCTGGACGTCCACGTGGACATGGCGTCGTCGAGGGACCTCGCCTCGATCGCGCAGATCGACGCGGACGCCCTCGGGTCCGCGCGAAGGCGGGCCCTGTTGAAGCGCGCGATCAAGGCGGGGAGCTGCTTCGTGGCCCGCACCCCGGACGACGTCGTGGGCTTCGCGATCCTGGACCGGTCGTTCTTCGGGGAGGCGTACCTGTCCCTCCTGATCGTCGCCCGGGACTATCGGCGGATGGGGGTTGGGCGGGCCCTCGTGCGACACGTCGAATCCAGGATCCCGGGCCGCAAGTTGTTCACGTCCACGAACCGCTCGAACCGGCCCATGCAGCGCTTCTGCGCGGCCCTCGGCTTCGTCCGGAGCGGGGTCGTGGAGAACCTCGACGAAGGGGACCCCGAGCTGATCTACGTGAAGTGGGCCCGGGGACCCCGGGACCGCGGCCGGTGAACGCTATCCGTGGAGCCGCGATGCCCCTGGCGTGAGGCTATCCGTGGACCCGACCCTGGCCGAGCGATTCCCGGGCCTCGAGGCGCATCCCATCGAGCTGGACGGCCTCCAGGTCCGGGAGCGGGACGTGCGGCTCGACGCCTTCGCAGAAGTCCTCGTGCGGGAGCTCCGCGAGCACCTGCGCCTCGAGTCGCTCAAGGACGAGCCCTCCCTCCGGGCGTACCGGGACTTCTACTGGCGGGTCGGGATCGATCCGACGAAGATCCGCCCCGCCTCGGAGGCCCTCCTGCGACGGGTCCTCCAGGGGAGAGACCTGCCCCGGGTCAACACCCTCGTGGACGCCTACAACCTCGCCTCCATGAAGACCCGCGTCGCGATCGCGGCGTTCGACGGGGCCCGGGTCCTCGGCGCCCTCCGGATGCGCCTGGCCCGATCCGGCGAGACGTTCCTCGGGATCGGGATGGCGGCCCCGATCCGGCTCGAGGGCCACGAGGTCGTCGTCCAGGACGACGAGGGCCTCGTCGCGGTGTACCCGTACCGGGACGCGGATCGGACGAAGGTCCGCGTGGGCACGCGGGCCACCGTGTTCCTGACGTGCGGGGTCCCGGGGCTCCCTCCCGAGAAGCTCCGCGAGGCCGACGAGACGACCCGGGAGTTCGTCGAGCGGTTCGCCCGCGAGTGACGAGGAAAGAGGGAAGAGGCCCACCCTCGGGGTGGGCCGTTCACGTCGGCTAGAGGTCCATCGCGGCCGCGACCGCGCCGTCCGCCTGGACGAGGCCCCAGCCCGTCTGCTGGCCCGCGCCGCCGAGGGACTTGCTCGAATCCCACGCGTTCGCATGGGGGATCGGGAAGCCTGCGTCCCACGAGCCGGCCGGGATCGGCATGGCCGTGCTCCGGAGGATCGCCTCCGCCTGGGCCTGGGACAGGCCGCCGTTCACGCTCAGCATGAGGGCCACGACGCCCGTCGTGGTGGGGGCCGAGAAGCTCGTCCCGCTGATGTAGTTGTACACGCTCGGAATCCCGTCCGCGGGCGCCGGGTCCGGGCCGGGGGTCGCCTTCCCGTTCAGGTACGGGAGGAGCATGAACCGGCCCGTCGCCACGACGTCGAGCTCCTGGCCGCGGTCGGGGAACTCGTACGCGGACCACCAGACCATGAACCATGCCTCGATCGAGTCCTCGGGCACATCGTCGAACGTCCACTGGTTGTTCAGGCCCGTCTCGGAGCCGTAGAACTGCTGTCGCCAGCCGCCCACGCCGACGCTGATCACGACGGGATACGCGCCGGGCCAGCCCATCCGGTTGGGGCCGTCGTTCCCGGCGCTCGCGACGACGAGGACGCCCGCCGCGACGACGGCCTTGAAGATGTTCTCCTCCGCCACGGAGGAGCTCGGGCCGCCGAGGCTCAGGTTCACGACGATCGGCGCGCCCTCGAGCTCGCCGTCCGCCGCGACGCCCCGCTTCAGGTCCACGACGTAGTCGAGGGCCGCGTAGATCGAGCTGTCCCAGCAATACACCCCGTTGTCGCACACCTTGATCGGGATGATCGTCGCGTTCGGCGCGACGCCGGGCACCCAGTACTCGCCCTCCGTCCCCGTGGCCGGCTCGGGGAAGTACTGGCCCGTCTCCGACTTGTCGAGGAGCGTGTAGCCGATGACCGTCGCCGCGACGGCGACCCCGTGCCCGTTCCGGTCGTTCTCGAGCTGGTACGGGACCGTGTTCCCGTTCGCGCCCGTGAAGCTCAGGCCCAGGTCGACCCGAACCCGGTCCGCGTCCAGGACGGAGCGCCACGTCGGGGTGAGGCCGCCATCGAGCACGGCCACGTACACGCCGTCGCCCCGGGCCGACGTCTTGTCGCGGTCGATGATGTCCAGGTACCACGTGCTGTCGAGGGGGACCGTCGGGCCGCCCTCCGACTCCCGTCCGGAGAGAACGCTCGGGGACCGGATCGTGTCGGCCCGGATGCCCTTCACGAAGTCGAGGCCCCCGACTTCCGCGGCGCGTCCCTGGGGCAGGTTGCCCGAGACGGCCGCGAAGTTCCGGTACGCGACGCCCACGTTCAGTCCCGCCGCGCGCAGGGCCGCAATCATGTCCGGCGTCGCGTGTCGGTCCACATCCACGATCACGGGGCCTCCCGTGTCCTTCGCGAGGGCCGCGGGCATGAGCCCGCCCAGCGCGATCGCGACCACGACGAGGGCCATCGCTCCCGTTCGGAATCGTCTCATGATCCTTCCTCCTCCGCCTCCGAGCCCGGAGGCGCGCGCCGCGACGGGCGAGGACCCACATATGCCTGCCGGTCCCTCGCCGGACGCTCTCGAAGCTGATACCGAACGAGGGGAAATCCCAAATCCCGCCGGCGGTTGCCTCTCCGGGATGGCGTCCGAGCGCGTCGTGTTCGCGATCCGAGGCCTGCCGTGCGCGAGCTGCGCGCTCGATGCGGGGCGCGGCCTGATGCGCATCGAGGGCGTCCTCGACGTGAACATCAACTACATGGTCGACAAGGGATACGTCGAGTTGGACCCGGCCCGGGTCACGTGGGACGCGGTCGAGAGGGCACTCCAGGCCCGAGGGTACACGGTCGTGCGGACCCGGTAGAGGATCCCTCCCTGCCCACAGGCTACATAGCAACTCGACGTTCCCCGACGGCGCTGGACTTCCGTGCTCCCGATCTCCGTCGCGGCCGCCTCCCTCCTCGTCGCGGGCTCCGGGTGGACCCTCGCGCTCGTCGCCTGGGTCCGATGGGAGCGCCGGTTCCAGACCCCGGGTCGACGGCGGGCACGGCTCGAGGATCGCGCGGCCGGCAAGAGGGACTGGACCGCGGGAGACTACGTCGGGTTCGGGATGCCGATGGTCCTCCCGATCGGGCTCGGGTTGGACGGCCTCCTGTTCGGCGGGACCCTTCTGTATGAACCCGCGTGGTCCTTCTTCTCTCCCTGGACGTCGTACATCCAGGCCGCGGGGCTCGCGGCCCTGTGTCTCGCGCTGCCCGTCTTCACCGGGGCCGCATACCTCACCGCGCGAGAGGTGTACAGCAAGCTGCCCGAGGAGCGCACCCTGCTCCGTCGGGGACCGTACCGCTACATCCGGCATCCGATCTACCTGAGTTTCACGCTGATCGGGATCGGGCTCGTCCTCCTCGCGCATTCACATCTCATGCTGCCCGTCCTCGGGATCCTCTGGTACGCGAGGTACGGAAGCGAGGAAGAGCAACTCGTCCGGCAGTTCGGAGCCGAGTACGCGGAGTACCGACGGAGGACGGGCGCCTTCCTGCCACGGGTCCGAAAGGCGCCGTGAGGCGCTTCGGCGGACCGGGTCCGGCAGGCCAAATGATGCGCCTGATTCTCGTCTCGCAATCCTTATCAGCTCCCCCGCGCACCCACACCCCCGTCATGGGCTGGATCACCCGGCGGATCGCGGGCTTCATCACGTTCGCGATCGTGAGCTCGATCCTGACCGGGATCGCCGTCGCCCGGGGCTGGCTCAGCGGGGAACCGACCCTCACCACGACGACGGGGCTCGTGATCCTCGGCCTCGCGTTCCTCGCCTCCCTGGTCATCACGTCCCGGATGAAGTCGAACGAGAAGACGAAGAAGGCGTGGGACGAGTACAACAAGGCGTGGCAGGACTACTACGCTCGCATGGGGTACTACCAGTACTACCAGCAGCCGCCCTCGCGATGAGCGCGAAAGGCTCATGAGCCGGCGGGCCTACCCGCGGGCCGGATGTTCTTCGAGCAGCGCCTCATCGGGACGATGGCGAACTTCGGCTACGTGATCGGCGACCCGACGACGCACATCGCGGCCGTCGTAGACCCGAGCTTCGACGCGCGGGTCCTCCAGAAGGTCGCGGCGGAGAACGTCTATCGGATCGAGGTCATCTTCAACACGCACCATCACCCGGACCACGTCTTCGACAACGAGCGCCTCGCGGACGAGACGGGGGCGAAGGTCGCGGCCCACCGCCTGAGCCGGGTGCGGAAAGACCTCGTCCTCGAGGACGGACAGATCGTGCCCGTCGGCGAGCTCAAGGTGAAAGTCGTACACACGCCGGGGCACTCGCCCGACTCCTCGTGTTTCGTCGTCGCGGGTCGCGTGTTCACGGGGGACTGCCTGTTCGTGGGCGACTGCGGCCGCGTGGACCTGCCCGGTTCGAGCGTCGAGGCGATGTACGACTCCCTGTTCCAGAAGGTCCGGAAGCTCGACGAAGCGCTCGTGGTCTGCCCCGGCCACCACTACGGCCCCACGCCCACGTCGACGATCGGTCACGAGATCCGGACGAACCACACGTTCCGCCCGCGGAGCCTCGATGAGTTCAGGGCGTTCATGACGTCGCCCTAGCCGGCCGGGATGTCCGCCTCGAGGGCCGGCGGCTTCGCCTTCTTCTTGCGCGGCGCACGTGGCTTCTTCGTCGCCGCGGCTTTCGCGGGGGCCTTCTTCCGAGCCTCCTTCCGCGGGCATTCCATGTTCAGGCACAGGATCCATGGCGGACGGCCGCGCTGGATCACCTTGATCACGGGATGGTTGCACGCGGGGCATCGGTCGTCCGTCGGCACGATGAGGCCGCGCTGCGGGAGGGGGTACGAGTTGTCGCACTTCGGGTAGCTCGAGCACCCGACGAACCGCTTCCCGCGGGCGCTGTGCCGGATCGAGAGCTCGCCCTCCCCGCACCGGTCGCATTTCCCGATGAAATTCTTCTCGCGGACGCTCGGACAGTCCGACGCGACGCAGAACGTCATCGTGCGACCCCGATCCGTGTGGGCGATCATCGGGGAGCCGCAGTCCGGGCACGCCTCCGCGGCGCTCTGGACCGTGCCCGTCTGGGGAAGCGGATGGGTGTTCCGGCACGCGGGGTAGCGGTCGCACCCCAGGAACCGGGAGCCGCGTCGGGAGCGGATCACCATGAGGTTGCCCTCCCCGCACGCGTTGCACTTCCCGATGTAGTTCTGTTCCCGGAGGGCCGCCTCGATCTCCTGACCGATCGCGGCCCGGTTCGCCTCGAGGATCTCGAGGACCTCGCTGAGCATGGACTGGGACTCCCGAACGACGTCCTCACGGGCCCGCACGCCCGTCGCGATCCCCTCCATGTCCTGCTCGAGGTGGGCCGTCATCTCGGGCTGCGCGATCCGGGCCGCGTGGTCCTCGAGGGCCTGGATCACGGCCCGGCCGGAGACCGTGGGCCGGACGTACTTGCCATCGACGAACTTCCGGTCGTACAGCTTCTTCACGATCTCGTGGCGCGTCGATTTCGTCCCCAGGCCGAGCCGCTCCATCTCCTGGATCAGGCCTCCCTCGCTGTACCTCGGCGGGGGCTTCGTCGTCTCCTCGCGCAGGTCGATCGGGCCCACCTTCTCGAGGGTCTCTCCGACGGAGAGGGCGGGCAGTGCGGACTCCCGGACCTGCCAGTACGGGTAGTACTTCCGCCAGCCCGGGTCCTTCACGACGTAACCCTCCGCGGCGAACGTCTCCCCGCCCACGTCGATTTTCGCCTCCGACGTGAGGGCGATCGCGTTCGGGGCCACCGTCGCGAGGAACCGCCGCGCGACGAGCTCGTAGATGCGCCAGTGGTCCTCCCGCTTGATCTGGGCGCGCTGGGCCCCCGCGACCGGGTAGATCGGGGGATGGTCCGTGGCCTGGATGCGGCCGCGGCTCGGGATGAGCCGCTCCTGGGCCGCGAGCTCCCGGGCCTCCGGCCCGAACGGTGAATCCGCGAGTTTCTCGAGGACGGTCCGCAGGTTCACCGTGGACGGATACACCGTGTTGTCCGTCCTCGGGTACGAGATGAAGCCGGACTGGTACAGGCTCTCCGCGATGTTCATCGCGTGCGCGGCGCCGAAGCCGATCCGGTTCGCCTCCGTGACGAACATCGTCGTGTTGAAGGGCGGCGGAGGGCGCTCCTCCCGCTCGTTCTGGATGTACTCCGCGACGGTCCCGTGGGACGCGGCGTCCGCGTGGGCTTGGGCGGTCTGGGCTTCGCTCTTCGCCCAGTACGGCCCGTGGACGTGGTCCGCGGTGAAGTCGACGGGCGCCCCGTCGACCGCCTTGCGGAGGGTCGCGTGGAGGGTCCAGTAGTCCTGCGGGACGAAGTCCTCGATCTCCCGCTCCCGGTCCACGATGAGGGCGAGGGT
>Ga0209341_10003144_pt1 | contig 15484 bp, 12 predicted proteins | sample RifCSP13_2_FD_184020 | JGI IMG/M metagenome (GOLD analysis project Ga0209341, IMG submission 184020) | Soil microbial communities from Rifle, Colorado - Rifle CSP2_sed 13_2 (SPAdes) (version 2) | ecosystem: Environmental > Terrestrial > Deep subsurface > Rock core/Sediment | place: Rifle...
AGGGCCGCGGAATCGGCGCCGTTCACAGGAATCGGCGCCGCGGCTTGACGCGGGGGATCGCGCGGGCCGATCCTCATCCGATCCCGCCGACGTCCCGGTCCCGACCGGCGTCCCGCGGCATGCCGAGGGTGAGAGGCGTGCAGACCGTCCAGGCCGCACCGACCGATCGAGCCGCAGACCGCGCGACTGACCAGCCGACGATCTCCGTCCGGGGCCTGTGGAAGATCTTTGGGCCGGCCGAGGCGAAGATCGCCGGCTCGCCGCTGCTCGAGCTCACGAACGCCGAGTTCCGGCTGCGCACCGGCTCTACGATCGCCGTCCGCGACGTGTCGTTCGACGTCCGCCCGGGCGAGGTCTTCGTCGTCATGGGCCTCTCCGGGAGCGGCAAGTCGACCCTCGTCCGGTGCATGACCAGGCTCATCGAGCCGAGCCTCGGCGAGGTCCTCCTCGACGGCGAGGACATTCGGGCGGCCGACATACAACGCCTCCGCGAGCTGCGGCGGCGGCGCTTCTCGATGGTCTTCCAGCACTTCGGACTGCTGCCCCATCGGCGCGTCATCGACAACGTGGCCTTCGGCCTGGAACTGCGGGGTGAGCCGCGCGAGGAACGCCACGCCCGCGCCCGCCAGATGTGCGAGCTCGTCGGGCTGACCACCCACATGGACAGCTACCCGGACCAGCTGTCGGGCGGCCAGCAGCAGCGTGTCGGGCTGGCCCGGGCCCTCGCCGTGGACCCCGAGGTGATGTTCTTCGACGAGCCGTTCAGCGCCCTCGACCCGCTCATCCGGCGCGACATGCAGAACGAGGTGATCCGGCTCCATGACGAGGTCGGGAAGACGATGGTCTTCATCACCCACGACCTGGCCGAGGCGCTGAAGCTCGGCGACCACATCGTGATCATGCGTGACGGCCGGATCGTTCAATCCGGCCGGCCCGAGGAGCTCGTCGGCGCCCCGGCCGACGACTACGTGGCCGACTTCGTCCAGGATGTCGCCAAGGCCAACGTCCTGACGCTCCGCTGGGTCATGCGCGACGCCCGGCCGGACGACGCCCTCGACGGGCCGGTCTTTCCGCCCACGACGATCATCCGGAACGCCGTCCACGCTGCAACGTCGACCGAGAAGCCGCTCCGGATCGTCGAGGACGGGCACATCGTCGGGGTGGTGGACCGCCGCCAGATCCTGGAGTCCATCGCCGGCGCGGAGGCGCACGAGTGACCACCGCCGTCGCGTCGATAAGCCGAGCCATGGTCCCGGGCTCGCGCCGCGCGTGGTTCATGCTCCTGGCGGTCGCCACGGTGCTCCTCTACATCCCTCTCGCCGGGCAGTGGACGCTGCCCCACGATAACGACGCTCCGGTGTTCGACGTCTTCAACGACCTCCGGGCCTGGGTCGACGCGAACCGCGCCTCCAACCCGATCCTCGTCGTCGTGGTGACCGGGGTCCGGACGATCCTCGGAGCGCTCTACGACGGGACCCGCGCGCTCCTGGCCGCGTTGTCGTGGCCTGGCCTGACCGCGATTGGCGCCACCGCCGGCCTCCTGGTCGGTGGCTGGCGCCTGGCCGCGCTCATGGCCACGGGATTCCTGTCGTTTGGCGTCCTGGGGCTGTGGGATCGAAGCATCGAGACGCTGGCCCTGACCCTGGCCGCGGTGGCCGTCAGCCTCGCGGCCGGGATTCCCATCGGGATCCTCGCCGGCAAGAGCGAGCGCTTCTACGACACGATTCGGCCGATCCTCGACGCGATGCAGATCATGCCGACGTACGCCTACCTCGCCCCGATCACGATGTTCCTCCTCATCGGCCCGACGTCGGCCGCGGCGGTGACGGTCATCTACGCGATCGCGCCGGCGATCCGGATCACGGCGCTCGGAATCCGCAGCGTGGCGCCGGCCTCCGTGGAGGCGGCCATGTCGCTCGGAACGACCCCTCGCCAGCTACTCACGAAAGTCGAGCTCCCGATGGCCAGCCGGACGCTCGTCCTCGGGGTCAACCAGACGATCATGATGGCCCTCTCGATGGTCGTGATCACGGCCCTCGTCGACGCTCCTGGCCTGGGCAAGGACATCCTGCGGGCCCTGATCAGCAACGACCCGGGGCGGGGGTTCGATGCCGGGATCGCGGTCGTGATCATGGCGATCATGTTGGACCGCCTGACGACCCAGGCGAGCGAGCGGCTGGACCCGGCCCGGGCGGGCCGTGCCCCGGTCGTCGGCCGGAATCTCCGTCGCGCCGCCCTCGGTGCGACCCTCGCGATCGTTGCCATCACGGTCGTCGCCGGTGCCCCGGAGTTCCCGTCGGCGATCGAGTTCTCCTTCGCCGACCCGGTCAATGCCGTCATCGACTGGACCTCCTTGAACCTGTTCTTCGCGACGAACTGGTTCAAGGATTCAATCACCTATGGCTTCATCAACCCCCTTGAACACATCTTCACGACGGCCCCGTGGTGGCTCGTGACGGGGACCATCGCCGGGATCGCCTGGACCGTGGGAGGCCTTCGCGTCGCTCTTACCGCCGTGGTCTGCCTGCTCGGGATCGTCGGACTCCAGATGTGGGAGCACGGGATGCAGACGCTCACCCAGGTCCTCGTCGCGACGGCCCTCACGCTCGCGGTCGGACTGGTCCTCGGCATCGCGGCGGCCCGGAGCGACCGCGTCTCGGCCTTCCTTCGCCCGCTCCTCGACTTCGCCCAGACGATGCCGGCGTTCGTCTACCTTCTGCCGGCCGTGGCGCTCTTCCTCGCAACCCGCTTCACCGGCATCGTGGCCGCGATCATCTTCGCGATCCCACCGGTCATCCGGCTCGTCGAAATCGGCATCCGGATGGTCCCGCCGGCGATCCGGGAGGCAGGGGTCTCGTCAGGCGCGACGTCCCTCCAGCTGCTCCGCAAGGTCGAGCTGCCGGTCGCCCTGCCCGCCCTTCTCGTCGCGATGAACCAGGGGATCATCATGGTCCTGGGGATGGTCGTGGTCGGGGGCCTCGTCGGCGCCGGCGGTCTCGGCTTCGACGTCGTCGCGGGCTTCGTCCGGCGCGACTTCTTCGGGGAGGGATTCGCGGCGGCGATCGCGATCGTCCTGCTCGGGATCATGCTCGACCGCGTTACCCAGAGCGCGGGGCGCCGTCGGGCCATCGGAAGCGTCCTGAGGCGCGCAGCATGACTCGACCGGGCGGCGCACCATACGCCGATCGGTCGATGATGACGGAAGTCGTCGCCGCCGGCGATCGTCGGTGGCGGAGCAGTGGAGGAGAGCACGTGACCAGGAAGGGCAGGCTCGCACGGCTCGTCGGAGGCGCGTTGGTCGTCGCGCTCGCCGTCGGCGCGTGCAACACCGGTGGTGGCGGCAGCAAGGGCACCGTCAACATCGCGATCAACCCATGGGTCGGCTACACGGCCGACGCGGCGGTGGTCGGCTACCTCCTCAAGGAGGAGCTCGGCTACACGGTCGTCAACAAGGACCTGGCCGAGGATGTCTCGTGGCAGGGATTCGAGTCCGGCGAGGTCGACGTGATCCTCGAGAACTGGGGCCACCCGGACCTCGAGAAGACGTACATCGAGGAGAAGAAGGTCGCCCTCGACGCCGGCCAGACCGGCAACATCGGGATCATCGGCTGGTACGTCCCCGGCTGGATGGTCGACGAGTACCCCGACATCACGAGCTGGGAGAACCTCAACAAGTACGCCGACCTCTTCAAGACGTCGGAATCCGGCGATCTCGGCGAGTTCCTCGGGACGGACCCGTCGTACGTCCAGTACGACGAGGCGCTCATCACGAACCTCGGGCTTAACTTCAAGGTCCGTTTCTCGGGCAGCGAGGGCGCGACGGTTGAGTCGATCAAGCAGGCGGACGCCCAGAAGATCCCGCTCCTGCTCTACTGGTGGGATCCCCACTGGATCCACGCCCAGGTGAAGCTGGTTCGGGTCAACCTCCCGGAGTACACGGAGGGTTGCGATGCCGATCTCGAGAAGATCGAGTGCGACTACCCGAGCTACAACCTCAACAAGGTCATCAGCAAGAAGTTCAACGACGGCGGCGGCGACGCCGCCACCCTGATCAAGAACTTCAGCTGGACCAACGAGGACCAGAACCTCGTGTCCGACTACATCACGAACCAGGGCATGACGGCAGAGGAGGCCGGCAAGAAGTGGGTCGAGGACAACGAGTCCGTCTGGAAGGCCTGGATGCCCTGATCGCAGGGGGCCGGCGCCCTCTCCATCGAGCAGTATCGAGCCGGCGACGAGCCCCGTCGCCGGCTTTCGTTCGGTCGGGCCATCGGGTCGAGGCGACCGCCCCGGCGGAGTGCCAGCTGCGATTGCCGGCTTGACGCCCCGTTAACGGCGCGCCCAAGATGCGCATCGACGATGGCCCGGGGCTGGACGAACCCCGACCTCGCGGCGCGCCCCGATACCCCGACAACCGTTTCGGCGTTTCCGAGGCACCCCGCACCCGGCGGAGCCGTCCGGCGTCCCGTCGTCGCAAGGTGGGATCGCCCGCACCCGTGGTGGGCGAGCTCAGTTAGTTGGAGGAGGAGTTGACCACTACCCGGACGATGCCTCGCCTTTTCGTGGGCGGAGCCATCCTCGCGCTCGTCGCCGCCGCCTGCGGCGGTGGCGCAACCCCGTCACCGACCACCGCACCCACTGGGACGCCAGCCGCATCGGATGTCGTGGAGCCGACCGCCGACCCCATGGCGGCCCTCATTGCCGCCGCCCAAGGCGAAGGTACCCTCACCACGATCGCCCTGCCCCACGACTGGTGCAACTACGGGCCGCGTGATGGTGCCACCGGCCAGAACGTCATCGACGGCTTCAAGGCCGCGTATGGCCTCGAGGTCAACGAGCTCGACCCGCTTGCTGGCTCTGGCGACGAGATCGAGGCGATCAAGGCCAACAAGGACAACCCCGGCCCGCAGGCCCCCGACGTCATCGACGTCGGCCTGTCGTTCGGCCCGTCGGCCAAGGACGAGGGACTCCTCGAGTCGCACAAGGTCGCCACCTGGGACACGATCCCTGATGACGCCAAAGACGCCGAGGGTTACTGGTACGGCGACTACTACGGCGTGCTCTCGTTCGAGGTCAACACGGCCGCCGTCGCCAACGTGCCGGCGGACTGGTCGGACCTGCTCAAGCCCGAGTACAAGAGCCAGATCGCCCTCGCCGGCGACCCGCGGACGTCCAACCAGGCCATCCAGACGGTCTTCGCCGCGGCGCTCGCCAACGGCGGGTCGCTCGACGACGCCGCTCCGGGCCTCGACTTCTTCAAGCAGCTCAACGATGCCGGGAACCTCCTGCCGGGCATCGCAACGTCGCCCACGATCGCCTCCGGCGACACGCCGATCACGATCCGCTGGACGTACAACGCGCTGTCGAACCGTGACACCACCGCCGCGAGTGGCGGGCCCGAGATCGCCGTCGTCGTCCCGGCCAGCGGCCGCTTCGCCGGTGTCTACGTCCAGGCGATCAGCGCCTACGCGCCACACCCGAACGCGGCCAAGCTCTGGATGGAGTACCTCTACAGCGACGAGGGCCAGAACCTCTGGCTGGCGGGCTACTGCCATCCGATCCGCTACCAGAACCTCGTCGACACGGATGCCGTGCCGGCGGACCAGCTGGCGAAGCTGCCGGACGTCGAGGGCGCGGTCTTCCCGTCCCTCGACCAGCTCAACGCGGCCAAGGAGCTGATCACGACCCAGTGGGATACCGCCGTTGGGTTGAACATCCAATAGCCGAACGACCGCATCGCGGTACCTGAGCGAGCTTCGTGGCCGTCGCCACGAGCCAGGGCGGGCAGGGAGTGCCATCGGCGCTCCCTGCCCGTCGGCGCTTCAACCTGGCCTGGCTAGGGCTCCTGCCGTTCTTCCTGTTCTCGGTCGCCTTCATGTTCCTGCCGGCCCTCTACCTCGTCGTCGGCAGCTTCCGGAACGGCGACGGTGACCTGACGCTCGAGAACTACTCGGACCTCCAGACCGGGACCATCCCCGGGGCCTTCCTGACGACGATCGAGGTCAGCCTCGTTACGGCCGTGGCCGGCGGGGTCTTCGGCCTGCTGCTCGCCTACTCGGTCATCCTGGGTGGTCTGCCCCGCTTCCTGCGAACGGCCCTCATGACGTTCTCCGGGGTCGCCTCGAACTTCGCCGGCGTGCCCCTGGCCCTGGCCTTCATCTTCACCCTCGGCCAGCTCAGCTTCGTGACCGTGCTGCTCAAGGACCTCGGGATCAACATCTACCAGGGCGGCTTCCGCCTGACCTCAAAGCTCGGCGTCGAGCTCGTCTACCTGTACTTCCAGTTCCCGCTCATGGTCCTGATCATCGCGCCGGCCCTCGAGGGCCTTCGCCGCGACTGGCGCGAGGCGGCGGAGAACATGGGCGCGAGCACGTACCAGTACTGGCGCCACGTCGCTCTGCCGATCCTCACCCCTTCGATCCTCGGGACGATGATCCTGCTCTTCGGCAACGCCTTCGGGGCCCAGGCGACGGCCTTCCAGCTGACCGGCGGGACGCTCAACCTGGTGCCGATCATCATCGGCGCCCAGATCCGAGGCGACGTCCTTCACAACCCCGGCCTCGGCTATGCGATGGCGATGGGGATGGTCGCGATCATGGCCCTCGCGATCGGCTTGTACTCGTTGCTGCAGCGGCGGGCCGAGCGGTGGCTCCGGTCATGACCATCGAGACACGTGCCCCTGGGGCACTGGACGCACTCGTAGCCTCGGGCCGGCGGCGACGCCGCCTGCCGCGCGTCAACCCGTTCGCGTGGCTGATCTTCATCCTCGGCGTCCTGTACTTCCTGCTGCCTCTCGTCGGGACCTTCCTGCACTCCATCCGGACGCGGCCCGACATCTTCCTGGCCTACCGCCAGGTCTTCGCCGACTCGAAGTTCTTCGTCGGCCTCGGCTATTCGTTCGCGGTCGGCGTGATCACGATCGTCGTGAGCCTGCTGATCATCGTGCCGACCGCGTACTGGGTCCGTCTCAAGGTTCCCCGGCTGCGACCGGTGGTCGAGTTCGTGACCCTCATGCCGTTCGTGATCCCGCCGGTCGTCCTCGTCTTCGGCCTCATCCGGGTCTACAGCAGCAAGCCCCTGGTCCTGACGGCGACGAACATCGGCAGCGACTTCGTCCTCGTCTGCGCCTACGTGATCCTGTCGTTCCCGTACATGTACCGTGCGGTCGACACCGGTCTCGCCGCCATCGACGTCCGGACGCTGACCGAGGCAGCCCAGAGCCTGGGCGCCGGCTGGGCACGGATCCTGTGGCGGGTCATCTTCCCGAACCTCAGGACGGCCCTCCTGTCGGGGGCGTTCCTGACGATGGCGATCGTCATCGGTGAGTACACGATCGCGAACTTCCTCGCCCGAACCCAGGCGTTCGGTCCGTACCTGTCGCTGCTCGGCAGGAGCCAGCCCTACACGCCGGCCGCCGTATCGCTCATCAGCTTTGGCCTCACCTGGCTGGCGATGGGCGCGATCGCCTTCCTCGGCCGCGGCGCCCGAACACGCGTCCAGGTCGCCGGTGCCCGCTAGGAGTACGGAAACGACGATGAGCTTCCTCGAACTGACCGGCGTCCAGAAGCACTTCGGGCCGACCGTGGCCGTCGAGGACTTCAACCTCGCCGCCGAGCGCGGCGAGTTCGTGTCCTTCCTCGGGCCCTCGGGCTGCGGCAAGACGACGACGCTCCGGATGATCGCCGGCTTCGAGGTCCCGACAGCCGGCACGATCGTCCTCGACGGCACGGACATCACCCACCGGCCGCCGAACCGGCGCAACGTGGGGATGGTCTTCCAGTCGTACGCCCTCTTCCCGAACATGACCGTCGGGAACAACGTCGGCTTCGGGCTGAAGGTCCGGAAGCGTCCCGGCGACCAGATCCGGAAGCGGGTCCACGAGCTCCTCGAGCTCGTCCACCTTGGCGACAAGCTGGACCGCTACCCGTACCAGCTGTCAGGCGGCCAGCAGCAGCGGGTCGCGCTCGCCAGGGCCCTGGCGTTCGAGCCGCAGGTCCTCCTCCTCGACGAGCCGCTCTCGGCCCTCGACGCCAAGATTCGAGTCACCCTCCGCCACGAGATCCGGGCGATCCAGCGCCACCTCGGCATCACCACCGTCTACGTCACCCACGACCAGGAAGAGGCGCTCTCGCTGTCCGACCGGGTCGTCGTCATGAGCGAGGGCCGGATCGAGCAGATCGGCACGCCGTTCGACGTCTACAACTTCCCGGCGACGGGCTTCGTGGCCTCGTTCGTGGGCACGCTCAACGTCCTGCCGGCGGTCGTCGTCGATCCGGTCGGCGGTGGCCTCAGCGTCGCCGGCCAGGCGTTCCGGATCAGCCGCCCGGTCTCGGCCCGACCCGGCAGCACGATCTCGCTCGCCCTGCGTCCCGAGATGGTCTCGCTGGGCGAGGGCGGCGGGGAGAACGTGCTGCGCGGCACCGTCGCGGACGTGACCTTCCTCGGCTCGATCGTCCGGATCCGGATCGCGATCGCCGACGGCGTCGTCGTGACCCTCGACGAGTTCAACGAGCCGACTCTCGTCCTGCCCCAGCTCGAGGCGTCGATCGCGATCTCCTTCCCGGCCGAGGGCCCGCTGGTCCTCGAGTCCGTGCCCGTCATCGAGCCGGACGAGCTCATCGCGGAGGCGTGAGCAGAGGAGCGCCCGGAAGATCGCCCGGAAGATCGCCCGGAGGCGCGGCCAGAGACCGCGTCCCGGCGTCGCATCCTCTCGGCGGCGTCGAGCTGGCGATCTTCGACAAGGACGGCACGCTGATCGAGTTCGACCTGATGTGGGCCGGCTGGGTCCGCGAGCTCGCGGACCGGCTCGCTGCCGCCAACGGCGGGCGGCGCCTGGACGAGCTCGTCCATGACGTCATGGGCGTCGACATCGAGACCGGCCGGATCCTTCCGCACGGGGCCCTGGCCGCCACCCCGATGGCCCGCCTCCGGGGCGTCCTCATCGATGCCCTGGGACGTGCGGGGATGCGGCCCGCCACGGCCCGCCGGATCACCGACGCTGCCTGGCATGCGCCGGACCCGGTCGTCCTGGCCCACCCGATCACGGACCTGCCGGCCCTGTTCGCCGGCCTCCGGAACGCGGGAATCCGGATCGCGGTCGCGACCTCGGACGATCGCGACCCGACGGAACGGACCCTTGCCCACCTCGGCGTGGCCGCGCTCATCGACGCCGTCGCGTGCGCCGACGACGGCCGGCCCGTGAAGCCGAACCCCGCGGCGATCCACTGGATCTGCCGCATGGTCGGGGTCCCGGAGTCGCGGACGGCCATGATCGGCGACTCCCCGGCCGACATGGCCATGGGCCGCGCCGCCGGGGCCCGCCTGGTCGTCGGCGTGCTGACCGGCGTCGGCGACAGGGCGATGCTGGCGCTGAATGCTGACCGGATCGTCGAATCCGTCGTCGACCTGCGTCCGCCCGACTGAGCCGAGCCATCCGGGTCCGGAGGCCCCGTACTCCCTTCCTATCGTTCGGGAGGCGCCCCCCGGCTACGGTTGCCGCGATGCCCGCCTGTGCGTGGCCGCACCACTGACTTGAACCTGGCGCTGGGGGGTCGCGACGCAGCCGGAGGGATCCCGCATCCGCATGGCCCTCGCCGCCCGATCCACACCCACGGGGGACCTGCTGACGCTGGCCCAGGCGGCCACGATCGCCCGGGTCCACCCTGACACCGTCCGTACCTGGTGCGCCACCGGCCGGCTGGCGTCGCTCGGCGGGCGGCGTCGCGGCGACCGTCGCATCCGACGCGCCGACCTCGAGCGGGTACTGGCGGACCGGTGGCCCACGCTCAAGGACGCGGCCAGCGACTCGACCGGCGACGGGGCCCTCCGGCGCCTCGCCGCCGAGCTGTCCGGAAGCCAGGACATCGCCCGGCTCTTCAACGAGGTCCTCGACGACTCGATCCGGCTGTTCGGCGTCGATCGCGTCGGCCTCTGGCTCTGGGATGCGAACGCCGCCGACCCGAACCAGCTCGTGGCGTCGCGGAACGTCCCCGACGAGATCGTCGCCTTCGCCCGGACCCTGCCGCCCAACACCACGTCGGCCGGCGGCGGACGGTTCCTGGATGGCGCGATCCGCATTGCTCGGACGGCCGACGACCCGGCGATCTCACCGGCCCTTCGAGCCATCTACGGACGCCACGGGATCGTCCACGCCTGCTTCGTCCCGATCCTGTTCCGCGGCGACCACCTCGGCGTGCTTGCCCTCTACCACGGCCGCGCCTACGACTGGACGACCGACGAGCGGTCGCTCGCCCGGAGCTTCGGCGACAGCATCGCGACGGCCCTCGGCAACGCGCGGCTCGTCGAATCCGTCAACGACCTCGCGGCCAGGCTCCGGGCCGTCCAGGACCTCGCATCGCGGCTGAACGGCCTCCAGGACGTCCGCGACATCGGCGAGGCAATCGTGGCCGAGGCCGGCTCGCTCATCGCCTTCGACACGATCCGGATCTACCGGGTCGACCACGATACCGACTGGTGCGAGCCCGTCGCCTTCCAGGGCGTGTTCATGGGGACCGCCAACCCGACCGCGGCGATGCTCCGGGTGAAGGTCGGGACGGGCCTCACCGGCTGGGTGGCGGAGCACAACGAGCCGCTCCGGATCGGCGACGCCCAGGCCGACCAGCGGAGCGTCGTCGTGGGCCGGGCAGACGGCCCCGAATCGATGCTCCTCGTGCCGATGGCCTTCGAGGGCCGCGTCCGCGGCGTCATCGTGCTGTCGCGCCTCGGCCGCAATCGGTTCGCACCCGACGACCAGACCACCCTCACGATCTTCGCCGGCTATGCCGCCCAGGCACTCGTGAACGCGGAGCGGCTCGAGCAACTCCGTCGGCAGCAGGCGGAGCTGGAGCACCAGCTCGCCAGCCAGCGCCGCCTTCTCGCGGTCAACGAGCGACTACTGTCGACCCTCGATCCCTCGGGCGTCCTGGAGCTCATCGCCGATTCGCTGAAGGCCGTCGTCGCCTACGACGCGCTGACGATCTATCGGATCGAGTCCGCGCGCGGCGTTCGCCGCCCGGTCATCGCCCGGGACCGCTTCGCCGAGGTCATCCTCGGCTACGAGGCGCCGCTCGGCTCGGGGATAACCGGCTGGGCCGTCGAGCACCACCAGGCCGTCCTCGCCAACGACGCGCTGAGCGACCCGCGCTCGGTCCTCATCCCCGGCACGCCATCCGAGGACGAATCGCTCATCGTCGTCCCGCTCATCGCCGAGGGTGAGGTCCTCGGGACTCTGAACATCGGGCGGATGGGCAGGGATGAGTCGCACTTCACCCAGAATGAGTTCGAGCTGACGAAGCTGTTCGCCGCCCAGGCGGCGATCGCCCTCCGCAACGCCGAGACGCACGGCGAGATCAAGATCCAGGCCGAGCGCGATGCCCTGACGGGCCTCCGGAACCACGGCAGCTTCCAGCGCGAGCTGGGGGCGACGATCGATGCCGCCGGCGATCGCCGGTTCGCCCTCCTCATGATGGATCTCGACCGGTTCAAGACCTACAACGACACGCTCGGCCACCCCGCCGGCGACCTGCTCCTGGCACGCGTCGCGCGGGCCATCGAGGGCTCGATCCGGGCCGGCGATCACGCTTACCGCTACGGCGGCGACGAGTTTGCGGTGATCGTGCCCGAGAGCGGTCGGGCCGGAGCCGAGGAGGTCGCCGAGCGCATCCGCGCGGCGGTCGAGGCCCTCCGGCCCGATCCCAGCGGCCCGGAGACGTCGATCAGCGTCGGGCTGGCCTGCTACCCGGATGACGGGGAGTCGAAGGATGCCCTCGTCGAGACGTCCGACTCGGCGCTCTACCTGGCCAAGGGATCACGCCTCCGGAGCGGTGTCCGCGACCCGCTCGTCGCGGCCCTGGACGAGACGGCCGGGGCCCTCCTCGAGGGCGGCAGCCCCGACCAGCTCCTCCGGACGATCCTCGCCCGGGCCGCCCAGCTGCTCGGCACGCCTCATGCCTATCTCTACCTCGTCCAGCCCGGCGGGGTAAATCTCGAGATCCGGGCCGGGCTGGGGCTGTTCGCCGACTACATCGGCTACACGATGTCGGTGGGCGAGGGCCTCGCCGGGGCGGTCTATCGGACCGGCCAGCCGGTCGCGGTCGACGACTACGCCACGTTCGCCGACCGAGCGCCGGTGTTCGACGGACCCCAGGTCGGGGCCGTTCTCGGCGTGCCGTTGACCTCGGGCGGACAGGTCGTCGGCGTCATCGGCCTCGCCTCGGGTCCCACCGGGCGGAGCTGGCGCGAGCCCGAGGTCGACGCGGTGAACCGCTTCGCCCAGCTGGCCTCGATCGCCCTCCAGAATGCCCGCCTCCAGGAGGCGGCCCGCCACGACCCGGTCGATCCCGTGACGGGGCTGCCCGCTCGCGAGATCCTCCTCCGCCGCATCGAGGACGCGCTCGTCGCGGACCCGGCGGCCGGCGGGCCGGCGACGGGCGGGTCGGCGGACCGGGGCCTGGCGGGGCGGCGGTCGGCGGCGGATCGGCCGGCGCCAGTGGCCGTGATCCTCCTCGATGTCGATCGGTTCAAGGTGATCAACGAATCGCTCGGTCACGCCGTGGGCGACCGGGTCCTTCGCGAGGTCGCCCGTCGGGTCGCCGTCGGCCTGGGCCAGTCAGACGTGGCGGCTCGCTTCGGTGGCGACGAGTTCGGCGTCCTCCTCTCGCCCGGCGACCCCGACCGCGCCGCCCGGTTCACGGATGGGATCCTGACCGAGCTCAAGGCTCCCTTCGAGCTCGACGGGCGAGTCTGGTTCATCTCGGCGAGCATGGGCCTTGCCATCGGGCGTCCGGGGGTCTCGAGCGCCGGCGACCTCCTCCGCGAGGCCGAGGTGGCGCTCGTCGAGGCCCAGGCGGACCCCAGGGTTCGGGTCGCCCGCTTCGACCCCGTCCGGAGCCGCGAGACCCTCGAGCGCGTCGACCTGGAGGCCGACCTCCGGGGCGCCGTTGAGCGCTGCGAGCTGACCGTCCACTACCAGCCGATCGTCGATCTCCGGACCGAGCGGATCGTGGGCTTCGAGGCCCTCGCCCGTTGGCCGCACCCCCGGCGCGGGCTGGTCCCGCCGGCCACGTTCATCCCGCTCGCCGAGGAGACCGACCTCATCGTCCCGCTCGGCGCCCATGTCCTCGAGCTGGCCTGCCGCCAGGCCCGCGCCTGGCGGGAGCGCTGGCCGGGCGAGCGGCTCGTCATGAGCGTGAACCTCTCACCCCGCCAGTTCGCGGATCCGGGCCTCGTGGCCTCGATCGGGGAAGTCCTCGAGATGACCGACCACGATCCCGCCGCCCTCGAGCTCGAGATCACCGAGACCTCGGTCATGGACCGCTCTGAGGCCGGCCTCCGGGCCCTGGCCGACCTGCGCTCGCTCGGCGTCCGTCTCGTCCTCGACGACTTCGGGACCGGCTGGTCGTCGCTGGCCTACCTCCGTCAGCTGCCGCTCGACACGATCAAGATCGACCGGTCCTTCGTGACCGAGCTCGACGAGACGGACCGCAACGTCGCCATCGTCCAGGCGGTTCTCTCGCTTGCCCACGGCCTCGGCGTCAGCGTCGTCGCCGAGGGCATCGAGACCACGCTCCAGGCCCGCCGCCTGCGCGAGCTCGGCTGCGACATGGGCCAGGGCTACGCCTGGTCCCGTCCGCTCGCCCCCGAGCGGATCGAGTCGATCCTCTCGACGGGGCCGGATCAGCGCCTGTTGCCGAGCAACCTCAGCAAGAACAGGAAAAGGTTGACGAAGTCGAGGTAGAGAAGGAGGGCGCCGAGGATGGCGGCCTTCTCGACCGACCCCGCCTGGGCCACGAGGCCACCGGCCGCGATCTTCTGGGTGTGGTACGCGGTGAGGGCGGTGAAGAGGACGACCCCCACGAGCGAGATGACCCACCGAGCATGCCGCTGGGGAAGATGATGTTCACGATCATGGCCACGAGGAGGCCGATCACGCCCATGGCCAGGAAGCCGCCCAGGCCGGCCAGCGAGCGCTTCGTGACGACCCCGTAGAGGCCGGCCGCGCCGAACATCGCCGAGGCCGACAGGAAGGCCGTCGCGACCGAGGGGCCGGTGTACAGCGACACGATCACCCCGATCGTGAAGCCGAGCGTCGCAGCGTAGACGAAGAACAGGCCGAGGGCCAACGTCGCGTTCATCCGCCCGATACCCAGGCTGATCCCCCAGGCCAGGGCGAGCTGCCCGCAAACGATCGGGAGCCAGGCCCCGGCGACGGCGTCGAGGACCCCCTCGTTGCCCTGGACGACGAAGGCCACGCCGGCGGTCAGGATCAGCCCGGCGAACATCCACAGGAACGCCTGGCTGAGGTAGCCGGTCGCGATGGCTGCCGAGGGCCGGACGCCGGCCTGGGCCTGAAGCGGTGACTGGAAGCTCATCGAGATCCTCCTCGCGCGCCGCCGGCCCGCGAACGTGAGCCTGGACGCGGGTTGCGCCGGGCGGGCGTGGCCCGCCTCGATTCTGCCGATTCGGCGGCCCTTGCCAAGACCCACACGAGGTCGGCCAGCCGGTTGAGGTATGGGATCAGGTGCTCGCCCGGCACGAGACCGGCCCGACGGAGGGCCACGGCCCGGCGCTCGGCCCGGCGAATGATCGTCCGGGCGAGCTCCAGGGCCGCGCTCGTGACGGTCTCGCCGGGAACGACGAACTCGGTCGGCAGGTCGATCGACGCCTCGGCCTCGACGAGGAGCGCGTCGATCTCGGCGACCATCGCCGCCGACACGCGGGTCCGGCCGTCCTCGAGCCGATCCCAGGCATCGGGGTTGGTGGCGAGCTCCGCGCCGACGACGAAGAGCTCGCGCTGGAGCCGGAGGATGAGCTCACCGAGGCCGCCGAGGCCCGGCGACAGCGTCCCGATCCGGCGCTTCGCGCTGAGGTTCGCCCGGGCCAGCCCCAGGGCAGCGACGGCCTCGTCGATCGTGCCGTAGGCCTCCGTCCGGGGGTCGTCCTTGGCGATCCGCTCACCGCCGTACAGCAGCCCGGTCGTGCCGTCGTCGCCCTTCGTCGTCGCGACGGCCGAGCTGATCGGCGAGCGGACAGTCACGGAATCCGGGTTACCACATCAGGCCGGCGTCGCGCGGATCCCAGCGCTCGGCGAGGAGGGTGACCTTGACGGGATGATCGACGACCGACTCGGCCTGCTCCCGGACCTGCTGGATCATCGAGCCGGCATACGGGCAGAACGGCGTCGTGAGGATCATCTTGATCTCGGTTTCGTCCTTCCCCAGCAGGACCTGCTTGATGAGGGCGAGCTCGACGACGTTCATCCCGATCTCCGGATCCACCACCGCCCGCAGGGCGTCGAGGATCGCGAGCTCGGTCGCCCGGCGTTCGGGATCGAACGCGGGAGCCGCGCTGGCCTGGGTCGTGTCGGCGGTGTCGGTCATCTGGTGGGGCGCTCCGGTGCTTGAATGGGAGCGTACCACCAGTTCGCGGGTCAACCAGTTTGGCGGGCCGCGACGCCCGGGTGACAGTGACGCCCGGGTGATGGCGG
>Ga0209341_10003145_pt1 | contig 15480 bp, 20 predicted proteins | sample RifCSP13_2_FD_184020 | JGI IMG/M metagenome (GOLD analysis project Ga0209341, IMG submission 184020) | Soil microbial communities from Rifle, Colorado - Rifle CSP2_sed 13_2 (SPAdes) (version 2) | ecosystem: Environmental > Terrestrial > Deep subsurface > Rock core/Sediment | place: Rifle...
TAGCTTCTCCTCGATTACTCCATATCCAGTAATAGAGCCCTCGTTCCATAGGCTTCGCGCATTGCTCGGGCGATCTCTTTATCATCCATTAAAATCTTCAGGGCCGCTTGCGGGTAGCCTAATTGGTTAATTGCATGGGCCTTTTTGATGCGCTTGCAGTTCTCGTCGGACCATGTTGTGCCGAAGCTGAGCCCAAAGGACATGCCCTGAGCCCCCAAACTGGTTGAACCCATACAGGCGTCGTTCCCGGTAGTCAGGGCCGGGGCTGTTGCACTCGAAGTCACACGCTCAACCGTCACGGCCTGCGTAGTTGTCCCACTATTAGTTTGGCTTGTTACCTGACTGTTTGTCTGTACGTTGTCCTGGGACTGACCTTGCACTCCAGTCATGGTCTGATTACCCGCTCCGCTTTCGCTCGGGGAGATGGTAACGTCACCTGCCCAGGCCGTGCTGGCACATGTAACAGCTAGTAAAGTAAGAGTGACTGCCAACCAGCGCCCGCTGACTGACTGCAGGCTCTTGATGAAAACCCGCCAAGCCTGCTCAGTTGCGGATTCTTCTAGCAATCGCAACTCTTCTGACGTGAATACGGGGGCTTTCACGGGGATGTTATATATGGGCTGTTGTTTCATGCACTACTCCATGCGGTCGCTTGTGTAAGGACCGAGCAAGGGGTTAAGGGCGTGAAAACCTCTCTGATGTAGCGGAACCAGGCCATTTGCGTCATCGCCTTTCGTCCCTTGTCTGTATAGGCCGCATGTGACCGGCGTTGGATGAGTCCTTTCCAGTCTGCCTGCGCATTTGCACGGCGGACCAGGTAGGCGTCACGTCGAGCCTTGATCCGCTTGTCTGTGATTGTCGGAGGCGCAGGCCAGATAACTGATAGCGCGAGTGAAACCAGGGCACCGATAATGGCACAGTTTGCTAGGATACCCCATTCAACGTACATCTATGTCCTCCCTTCGGCCTTGGCAATGGCGAGCCTCGCCATTTCTACAACCTTTAGTCTTGCCAGAGTGGCAACTCCACCCACACCATATTTGGGGGGTGCCCCTACTAGGGCTAGAGCTACCTCCAACAACTCCGGTGCCGCCGCGATCAGGCGGGCGTTGGCGTCATTTTCGTCGTCTGTTCCCTGTCCCGCCCCGACGATATGGGCGATGGTCCATCCGTGTCTGTCGTTAAGTAGCTGACAGGGTACATTGCAAAGTCTAGAGACGGCGCGTTGTGAGGCTGTACCAATCTGTAAATACCACGGTCCCGGTGTACGCTTAATCACTTTGTTACTCCTTTCTGCGGGCATGGACAATATATCCGCCCACATTGTTTGCAGGGCTTCTCGTGCCAAGTGTAGTCTGGGTGAGCAAACTTCGGGCGTTTGTTTACCGGTGGGGGCCAGGGTGCGCGTTTACCTTTGGCTCTTACCACAGAGAGAGCCCCCCGTTACCAGGAAATACCAATGCTTCCCATCCGAATACAGCCATAGGTTATCCATAGGATCGCGGAGTATTTGACACACTTTACACACGGTTATCTCCTATCCACTGTGTTAGCCAACAGAAGCACCAGACACAATCCCGTCACGATAGCTACTGCAAGACTCATACCAAACCCTCCGATATTTCCTTCTCTGCATGCTGGCCATTCCAACCGTGCTTGGTTATTTGCCCTTACCTTTATTGTTTGGATGCGCTTTGACCCAGTTTCCAGCTTTTGGCATTTCTTTCTCCTCTCTTTCTACCCATAATATGATGCAGGGTTCGTACCATGTCAAGGTCAAACCCCAAGTTTTCAATAGCTTGCATAAACTATTTTCAGGCCCACAACATATAGTGTATGGCAAAGCTGACACGGTGTTGAAGCTCAACAGGTTTGTGTTGCAATTCAACACTAGTGTTGTTGTTTTTCAACACTGTCGCTATACTGACAAAACCCGGTAGTTTCGCCCAGCCAAGCTGTCAACTTTGTTATTCTGGTCCGGTCATTCTGTCAGCACACTTCTATGCAGTGTGGTCGTCTGCCTGTTATTTGAGCAGTCTGCCCACTATTTAGGCAGTCGTCCGTCGCTTGCCTATTTATTGAGCAGATCAGGGGTTCAGGCAAGCCTTAGTGACCAAGTAAAGTACGCTTTACCTCCCGTCGGGGGGTCGCTTTACCTAAAGTGGGACACAGCTGTCCCAGTGTATCAATAGTGCAACAGTGTAGCGTTATCGGTCAGCATGTCATTTGGCCCGTTGACTAGATGTGAACAGCTGTTAACCCGTCCGATCTATTGGTCATACCTATATGGTGTATATACACATAGATGATACCTATACCACTGGGCCATATGGCACGGCGATTGGCTCTACCTATACCCCTACCCTTCCGTTGCACCCCCCCACACCCCTGACAGCGGCCGGGGGTCCCATTACAGTCGACAACCATTTGACTGTAGCGTTTTGCTACACCACGATTAACGTCCCTACTTTCGCGGATTTAGCTACTCCGCGGTTAACGCCGAAAAGCATGCTTAACGTCCCTCTTTCTAAATATTTGGTTCCATTGGGTCCCTCGGCGGCGGTCCTGCCGAGTGAGCGAAATGACACACTAATAACAGTCTGGTCGGGGCTCCGTGTGGTGGGCCACACTCTGTTCTTACAGAACAGTGTGGCTTTTTTCTGGGGCAGGTGTGTCGATTTTACCTTGGGAGAGGGGGGGTCATGTGTGTATAAGGGGTGTATAGGTATACTACACCTAGTAGGTAAACGAGATGGGCACCACAGAGAAACCCGACAATAGGCTTTATGAACAGCCAACAGAGTCTCCTGGTGAGTGCCCATATTGTTCTCTATTCACAACGTGTTATAGGTGCGGGGTGCGTTTGAACCCCGATACTATTTGGACAGGCGACATGCCAACATGTGACTCCTGCCCTCCAGTGCTTCTATGCTCCACCTGTGGTGTGATCCTGAACCCCGTTGAAGTCAAACTAGACGTAGGGGATGGGCCGGAGCTGCTGTGTGATGACTGTCTACTCGGGTCCCGCAATCCCTAATCCTCCCAACACCGAAGCTGACCAGGATGATGCCCTTGATGACCCCTGCGGTGAGCCCGACGACTTTTGAAGTCATTTATGGTACGGGGCCCTGTCCAGACTGTGGTCAATCCGAGGGTAATCTGCACCTGTTAATGTGCCCTGTTTATACATGGCGATCATCGGGAGGACAACCCGACCATGAGCAACCACAGTCTGAAACTAGCTATCAAGATGGCGAAACGGGTAGCCCGGCTGGCCCGCCGGTTGAAACAACGGCAAACTCAGTCGGGACATGGAAATACCCAGAACCCGTCCAAAACTTAGCATTTCTTGATCCCCCAATCGTCAAAGACCACTCCCCGGTAAAGACCTACGATGTCCGTGAGTGCCAGCTTATCCTGCACCTGAGTAAGGGCAAGACACTCCAGTTTATCCGTCAGCATGTCCTCCCCATCCCCGGCGCAGTCGCGCTGGTAGGCCGAAAGTATCTGGTACACCAATGGGCTCTGAACCACGCACTCCAACTACGAAGTGTCTCTCCGCGCCCCCTGAACCTCGAACAGTCGTCTCGGGCCCGGAAGCACTTGAAGCGGAGGGGCCAATCGCCCCTTACGTCCTCCGAGACGCCGTCTACATCCTCTGGAGAGAAGTCCTCAACCTGATGTTGGAGGGGATCATCCTCCCCTCTAAAATCTCCGAACGCCTCGAAATCAGCCCCGACCTCGTCCGGCAAGTCCAGGATAACACTGAGTTTATCAAGGTCTACGAGACGGCCAAGACCGACATGGCCGTGTCGGGTATCGACCGCTGCAAGGCCAAGACCCATATCTGGATGGCCGAGATGGAGAAGCTGGCCTTCTGCGTTGATCCCAACGTGCGCCGGGCTGCACTCACCGATCTACTGAACCGGGCCGGGACCGCCCCGAGCGCCAAGATTGACCTGGGCCCGGGCGCATACAGGAAAGCCGTCGAGAAGTACATCGATGTGGAGCCGGATAAGTGAGGACATGTGCAGATGAAAGCTAACATAATCCGCTGGCTCATCCTTATCCCTGTTCTCCTTATGATAGCTGCTGCCCTTTCAACCATCCTGGGATAGAAAGGTGGTGAGAAAAGATGTTCCACGAGTCAAGCACATTCAGCAAGGTCGTGACCTATCTGGTCAACGGTGTCGGCCTGGTACTATTGGTGTTCAACTCTGCAGAAGTGATGACTTTCATTTCTCCCGAGGCGATCGCCTATGTATTAGGTATCGCTAACATCGTCAAGCGAATCTTGACTGAGGGTCCTGTTGCTGTCCTGCCCCCGAAGGCCTAATGGCCTGTCTGCCCCCCGCCCCCAGCGAGTCGGGGAGACCAGCGGCAGCACGTACCGCTGGACATATCATAACCAATTCGTGAAGGGTCAGATGGGGCTGACCCTGGAATCATTATGACAATTTTAGAATGGGCCTGGGCAATCTTTGCTGCTATCTGTCTAGTCGCCTTCTGTCTGGCGCTCGGGACCTTCTGTGTATTCTGGTGGCGAAAGCTGTAAATGGCCTACAAGATCAACTGTAATATAGCAAAGACCATTCTTGGGGGGTGTCCGCACGAATGGCTTACCAAAGAGTAAACCATGAAAAATGGTTTAAAGACCTTAACTGGATTCCACGGGACTGGCAAGCTAAGGCCCTCAAAGCCCTTAATGAGGATGGCAAGCGATTCGTAGCAACTTTCTCGTTTCCCCGCGGAGGCAAGAGTGCATTTGCGGCGAAGTATGTGGGCCCGAGATTACTGCTTCCCGATCATCACGCCTGGGTCGTTGCTCCTACCTACGAACTAGGCTCCAAAGAGTTCCTGTACGTCTATAATGACCTGCTCGAACTCGGCTACCTGAACATGCGGGGCGTCACCAAGCACAAGGACGTGCGTGGTGGCAACCTGGACATCACCTTCCCGTGGGGATCGTTTCTCCGGGTCAAGTCGGCTGAACAGCCCCTGGGCCTCCGTGCCGAAGAACTGGACACCCTGATTCTGGCCGAGGCATCTGGCTTATCTGAACAAATCTATTATAATCACCTGTATATCCGGCTAGAGAAGCGTCAGGGGAAGGTACTGATCCCTACCACCCCTAAAGGCTTCAACTGGATATACGACAAGTTCCGCCTTCCCTCGATGCCGACCATCCGGGGAGCACCGAACCCCCTTTACGACCCGGAGTTCTTTAGCCTTGTTATCTCTGCTGACCCTGAACTTGTACACGATAATGATCCTGACTGGGCAGACATCTACGAGCCAAATGTCTATCCCCTTGAACGGGTCAAGTTATACAAACAGCGCATGCCCTGGCCTATATATCTTGAACAGGTCGGGGGCTGTTTCTCTAGCTATGCTGGACTCGTGCTCCCGTACAATCGCCAGCGGCACCGCGTTCAGCCCTTCCCCATCCCCGACCACTGGACCCACTGTGCGGGTTGGGACCAGGGCACCGGTGGCGAAAACGACCCAACCGCAATACTGATCTTCAGCTATGATGAAAAGGGACATGTCCACTTCTGGGCGGAACACCGTGGGGCCCCGGGCGCCACGGCAGCCCAACATCTGGCTGCCATTCGCACTATTCTCGGCCCTAATCGTGCTCTCTCTGCTGTGGGCGTTGACCCCAGTGCTAAACAGGTCCGTATCGAACTTCAGGCAATCGGCCTGTCCACCAGCATCGCCTTCGACAAGTCAGTAGACGCCGGTATCCTTCGCCTGACCGAGTTGATGAACTCCGGCGCCTTCCACCTACACGAAGGCTGCTGCCCGCACTTCGAGTCTGAACTTGAGCACCTGCAGTGGGATGAAAAGAAACGTGGCAAGATCAAGGAAGGCCAGGCAGACCACTTCTTCGACGCGGCTAGGTACGGAACGCTGCTTGATGTTCCCAGACCCGTCGATACAGGGCTTGCGTCCTTGGGCTCCTATGCCAACGACCCCGCCTGGCGTGCAGCCTGGAAAGAAGTCATCGAGATGCAGCAGCAGGAGTTCGCCAACAAGTTAATGCCTCCAGAGGACGATCCGTGGGCCGATCAGCGTGTCAACGAAGAGTTTGATGATAGTGGGGATGAGTGGGTTTGATGCCTTACTTTCCATTACATATAGAAATCAAGTACTATTGCCCTAATTGTAAGGCGTGGTTTATCTCGGGTAATCTCAACTGTTGTGTCCTGCACCCGCCTGGCTCATGCTGTCATCATGGAGAGATACGTGTGGATTCCGCGTGAACGCTATTTTCAGATAATTGCCCGTGACGCAATCAACGCGGAACGGGATGCAATGGTCCTGGAGTTACGGCGCCAGATCACCGACCTGCAAGACCGGCTCCAGTTGGCCCTGGCCCGCCAGGATCGTGAGCAACAGCGGGCAGACAACGCCTTGTCCCTCGCCGTTCGGGTCAAGACCGGCGCAGACCCTGAGTCACCCCCTGTGACCCCCTCCCTCCCTGAGATTGATCCCCACACCGAGGACCCAGCGGAGGTCGAAGCCCTGCGTCAAGAAATCCTAGAACACGGGGCCATTTCAACCCTACTGAGTTATAAATAATGTCAAGTGGTTACATAGATTACCCCCTGGGCGCTAAAGATCATGCCGGGATCAGGAATTACGTACAAAATCTCATAGAAACAACTAAGGGGTGGAAGTACGATCTTGAGCGTGGCATGATGCAAAAGATATTATATTACCTGGGCCACCAGTGGGTTACCTACGACCGTGGGCTTTCTACCTGGCGCCCAGTGGGGCTGCGTAAGACAACCCCGCGTCCCGTCACCAACAAGATTGCCCCGCTGGTGAATAGTACAATCTCGCGCCTGTCCATGCACAAGGCACCCCTGACGTTCCGCCCGGGAGGCCTTGAGGCTGAGGACGTGGTCGCGGCTGGTGTTGCTGAGGACGTTCTGCGTGTCATCGGGAAGGAAACCGGACAGCGTTATCTTCGACCAACCGCTGCACGTTGGGTAGCACTGACCGGCAATGTCTATCTTATCAACAGTTATGATAACAGCCCCGAGTCCGGTGTTCAATTTGTCCAGCATGAGCAGGACATTAACGGTCACGTCCTACCGCCTGATGTAATCGAAGCGAACGGCGGTGCTTGTCCAGAATGCGGTGAGACTGCTTTCCAGGGCGCGATGGACCCTATTAGCAACGAGCCAATTGGCCAGTGGGTCCCTCGCGGGCGTCACATGACCGAAGTCAAGTCGCTGTTCTCTTGCTTGTACGATCCCGAGGCTGAATCAATCTATGAGTCACCATACTTCTGTGTCAATGAGACAGTACCCGAGGACTGGGTCGTGCAGACCTACGGCAAGGAAATGCTGGAGGACCTAGAGGTTGAAGAGTCTGGCGATACGACACAGTATTTCCTGCAGGCGCTGGCATACGTTACAACGGGAACAGGTGTTGAAAGACTCACCGCTGCAGGGCTTCGTGCCTCTCGGCGGGTGCGTATGCGACGGGTTTGGATCAAACCCCGCTATGACAAAGCGCCTAACGGGATTTATGCGGTCCTTCTGGGCCAAGATAAAATCGCTGAGTCCGTAGAGTGGCCGTACCAGGATGACCAAGGCAAGAGATTTCTGAACGTCGTCCATATCCAGTTCGATGGGCGTCCGGGCTCCAGCGTGGGCCGAACCCGCGTGGATGACCTGATCCCTAAGCAGGACGAGCGTAACTTAGTAGAATCGCACTTTTTACTCCATACCCGGCGCATGTCCAATGCCGTGTGGCTTGTCCCTACCGGGACCGGCCTGACCAAGTTCTCCGGCGAGACCGGACAGATTATGACCTACCAGCCGTCTATGGGTGGTCCTCCTCCAACCCGTGTCGCTGGTGTTGCTCCCCCGCAGTTCCTGACCCAGTGGATGACTATCATCGACCAGGAGATGGACATGTTGTGGGGTACGTATGAGATCGGGCGTGGAGAAGTTCCCGAGCGGGGTGGTGATCTGGCCTTCGTGTCATTGCAGCTTCTTGACGAACGCGCCCAGCAGGCTCAAGCGACCGTCACGGAGAACTGGACGGTGGGGTGGATGGAGTGGGCAAACCAGCACCTACACATCTGGAGGCAATATGCTGACGCGCAACGCACGCTGGCTATTGGCGGCGGTAAATGGGCAGTCAAAAAGTTCAATCAAGCCAACCTGGCTGGTGGCATTGATATGGACGTGGACACTGGCACTTTTCGACCTCGCTCCCACATCACCGTCCGTGGCACCCTCGAACAACTCTTCCGTTGGCAAATCCTGAACCCTGGCGATCCCCAGGAGCGGTTCCGTATCCTCCAACTACTCGGCCTGCCTGAGATCATGGAGGACTACAAGCTAGACTGGAACCAGGCGAACCAGGAGAACGACAACTTTATCGAGTCCGCTGCGATGATGGACCCGATGATGCTGCAGTCGCTGATGCAACCCCAGGCCGGTCCGGGAATGCAGCCTGGGCAAACAGCCCCCGGAGCAACACCCCAACCCGGCGGGCCTATGGGCATGGCTCCAATGATGCCCATGCTTGTTCCGCCCCCGCAGCCGTGGGAAAACCACACGATCCATCTGCATATCCATCGGCAGTTTATCTTAGGGGACGATTTCAAGGCTCTCCCACCCCAGATTCAACAGTTTATGCTTATCCACATGCAGTTACACTATGCAATGGCGGCAGCGTCCATGCGGCCTCAACAGCAGCCCGGCGACGGTAAGAAATCCGACGAAGAGTCCGGGTCCAACAGAGATTCCCAGAAGGCCTCGCAGCCAAAGTCCTCCCCGGCCGGTGAGCCCGAGACGGAGTAAGTTATGCACGCGAAGGGTGGCATGTCAAAAAAATACCACAGTATGACCAAGGGCGGCTATGAGAAGCTGTCCGGTATGATGGCCCGGGGCGAGAAGCCCAAGGGAAGTTATAAGATGAAGTCGAAGAAAGAGAAAGGCAAGTACTAATGTTTGCCTTAATCGGTCTGATATTTGGTCCAATCGCCAAGATCGTTGGTGGGTGGATCGAGCACAAGCAGGCCATGCAGAAGGCCAAGCAAGAGGGCGCACTGCAGTGGGCTGCGACGATGGCAGAGGCCTCCAAGACCTCGTGGAAGGACGAATACATCACAATCGTCTTTACCCTGCCGATGATTTTTGCGATGTTCGGATGGGATGAGCCCCTGTCTACGCTACTTGCGATCCTTGAAACTGCGCCGGGATGGTACACAACTGTTATCTTAACTATTGTATCCGGGAGTTTCGGGATGAATCTACTTGACCGCTACAAGATTGGCAGCCAGAAGGTCGAGTTTGTAAAGGAGGTCATCCGGCAGAAGAACGGGAACGGGGCAGGTGAGCCCACTACAAGTGTTCAGCCCCCTAAAGACCCGATGTCACATACACAACCTGGAGCGACGTTCTGATGCCGTGGAATCCTGTCACAGGTAGATATGAGGGTGAGTCTGCAGTCACTTCGCAACTTCCACCTGAAGTTGTAGAGTCTGAGCGCCGTCGCCGCATGACTCCTGCTGACGAGGCGATAGAGTCGCTGGCACAAGGGGAAGGTCGTTTACTGGCTGCCTCTCGACTGTTAGGAAGTGCTGGTGGTGGCTCGTCCTCAATGGCGCTCGGCGGGCGCGTGTCGGCGGGCCCTATCTACGGGGAGTTGGCTCGTATAACGGGTGAAGCCCTGCGGTCCATTCCAACTGCGATACGTCGGACGCTAACTGGTCCAAAAAGGCGTCGGATTGCGGTAGGTGAGTATCAAGATGCTGCTGGTCAGTGGGACAGGTCAACTAAGCGCATACTGGGCCAATATGATAATCCTATAGGCGATCCGGGGCAAGGCCTCAGTGTTGAGCATATCACGGTCCAGCCTGATCTACCTGCTGAAGTCAAGAAGCGCATCATCTTACATGAATTACAGCACGCTCAACAGGAGGCAGGGAAGGGCCCTGGCCCTCTTGCTGTTCCTGCTGCTCAGGCTGCCCCCGGTCAGGCGGGATTCCTATACGAGAAGGGTTATCCTGCCGCAGACATTGCCTATGAAATACCTGCCCATGCTGTAGAGACTACTGCAAAGCCCCGCTATCATTTGACAAGCGGTGAAGAGTCGGTACGAGCGGCCCTTGTAAGGGCAAGGCGTGGAGAAGCCAAGACTCTTCAAAAGATTCACAAGGCCAAAGGTCTTGAGAGGGCCACGCGAAATGAGGCCGAGGTCCAACGGATTCTCCGTGAGATGAAGATGACCCAGTAATGCCCTACCGTAGTGTCAAACAACGAGCCTTTATGCATGCGCGCCACCCTGGCATCGCCAAGCGATGGGATGCAAAGTATGGCGGTAAGATCGTTCCTTCTGGCAAGGCAGACCGGAAGAAACGCAAGTTGATAGGTGATCTGCCCAAAAAGTAATCGTCTCAGGCGACGCACAGCCTGTATAGGAGACCAATATGTTCAACACGGATGGCATCGAGTTTATGCCCCTGATGGCAGCAGACGGTACAGGGGCGGCAGCGGCTACATCCCCCGCTGGTAAGACGGCTGACCCCCCGGCTGAGGCTGAGCCCGAGGTCGATGAGATTCTTGATCCCGACCAGGAACTAGAGGTAGAGGGTGAGGACCTAGATGAACCTGCCTCTGGCGTCGGCCCCAAGAAAGGCCCGCCCCCCGGTCACCCTCGTTGGGAGAGGGTCTACAAAGGCTTCAAAGAGGCTCAACGGTATTCGCAATACGGGTCACCCGAACAAGTCGAAGCAAGTCTCCGTCGCCTGCAGCGATATGACGAGCAGATTGAAGCTGCCGAGCGTAAGGGGAAAGGTGATACTGAGGACACTGCTGAGTTAAAGGCGGCGCGTGAGAAAGTCGAAGAGCAACTGAAGAAGATGTTCCCGTGGTTCGAGGAAGCGCAAGGCGCTGTCCGCGACAACAGACTGATTCGGGAGAGCCTTCGTCTACGTGCTGCTGAGTCCACGGTTGCCCTCATGGAGGAGCAGGGTATCGAAGTTGACCAGGAGAGTTACAAAGCTTTCTCTGGGGTCCTGCAAGAGATTCTTGCCAGCGACGAACGCCTGTTCACCATTTACATGACCGACCCCGAGCGTGCAGTTAAGCAAGCTGCCGAGAAGTACGCTGCTCCCTTTAGGCAGACAGAGGATCGTAAACGAAAAGCTGATCTTATCAGGGGCAAAGAGCCCCATAAGAATCTCCCAAAACCTGGCCCCAAGTCTGCTGGTGGACCGAGCCCTGGCCCCGCGAAAACCGAGCCAAAGGACATCAAGGAAGCCGAGGCCCTGTTCCTCACCGGCTTGAAGCAGGTCAATAAAGGATAACACAATGCCAGCTACGCTATCAACGATGGCCTCCTTGTTCAAGGAGACCTACGAGGCTGGAATCAAGAATCAGTTGAACTCCAGCCGTCCGATGCTCAAGTACTTTGAGTCATTGGATACCAAGGACTGGACTGGTCTGGAGCACGTGGTCAAAGTCCGCGTGAACCGGAACCGGGGAGTCTACTTTGCCGCAGAGCGAGGCGCACGACCTGCCGCTGGTCAACAGCGTTTGGAGTCCATGCGTATCCCGATGCGGTATGTCTACGGTCAGATCGAAGTCACGAAGCAGCTTATGGAGGCCTCACGCTCAAACGAGAGTGCGGTTGCCCGTGGGCTGCGGTTCGAGATGGAAGGTCTGGTCGATGACCTTCGGATTCACTCACAGTTTGCCCTCTGGGGCTTCGGTATTGGTATCCGTGCCCTGTGCCAGGGTGACCCTGGTACTGACACCCGGTTTGAGGTCGATTCCCCGGGTGGGGTTGCTGGTGCTACTAACGGTGCCCGCTTCCTTAACGAAGGCGATTTCATTGTCTGGATTAACCCGGCAACTGGCTCCTTACGGGCTGGTGGGACTCGGGAAATCACTTCGGTTGCCACTGATGGCACTTTCGTTGACGTGGCTGCTGCGATCGATACTGCCACAGCCGACAATGACTACGTCATCAAGGCCTACGGTGCCGATGCCTCCATCGCCGTCAACAACACGGACTTCAACCATCCCCCAATGGGTATGTTGGGGCTCGTGGACGACGGAACCTTTAACAACTCGTACTTTGGCTTGTCCCGTACCTCGTTCCCGATCATGCGTTCGACAGTCATCTCTGGCGTCGGCGCCATTTCGGGTGACGTTATCATGCGGGGTATCCACAGTGCGCGGTCCGTTGGCAAGGGCAAAATCTCGATGCTGTGGTGTGAGGACTCTGTGCTTCGTGCCTACATCACCTTGACCAACGATCAGCGGCGTTACACCGGGGGTGATCTACTGACTCCCGACGCCGGTACGGCTGCTGCGGGCCAGGACGATGAGTCCAACTCTGGCCTGAAGTTCGGTCGTATCCCGATTCACATCGACCTGGACGCTCCATACGGCATGATGTTCGGGTTGGATACGCGCCCATTCGCGCGTTATGTCATGAACCCGGGCTCTTGGGTTGACGATGACGGGAACACCTTGTTCCGGTCGGCGACCCTAGTTGACGACTTCACTGCGGACTATCGTCTGTGGGAGCAGTTTGTCAACTTCCAACCAAACACGTCGTTCAGACTTGACGGCATCAGCGCTAATGTGGTCGCTATCCACCGGGTGTAACTAGTTGATTCTAAAGGCTTAAATGACCTGTATAACCTGCAAACAAGATAAGTCACCGAGTGAGTTTGCTGAAGATAAGAGATACAAGCAGACTCCAGGTTATCCTCGACATGGTGAGTCTCGGTTTGATGAAACCGGTGTACGGCGTCACTGTCAATGTAAGCCCTGTAAGTCTACCTACGACAAAGCGAGATGGTCAACCATGCCCCCAACCAAGAAGGCCAAGCACAACGACTGGAAGGGTAAGGGTCGGGCCGCTAAGTTAAAGAAGGCTTATGGGATAACGATTGAGCAGTACGACGAGCAGCTAGCGAGGCAATTGGGCGGCTGTGCCATCTGCGGTCGTCTTCCCAAATCGCGCTGTCTCGATGTAGACCACGATCACAAAACCGGAGTGCTCCGGGGTCTGCTCTGTCATATGTGCAATCGTGGTCTAGCCTATCTTCGTAATGACCCCGTGACTGCAGGGAAGGCTCAGGAATACCTTGAGTCTCCCCCCTGGAACCTGGATGTAACTCGGACTTCATCCACCCGCAAGGAGAATGATCTATGGCTATGAAGAAAGTCCAAACGCCCAAGCAGCTTTTAGAGACCATTGTCCAGGAAGGCGAGTCTGAGTTTGACCCCAACCTGGGCATCCCTTTCGACACGCCCCCCAAGGGCGCTCCGGCAGGCCAGAAGTGGACGTACAACCGGTGGGACAAGGCTTACTCAATCGTCTTTGACGGTCACGAGGAAACCTGGGGCCCCCAGTGCTACCGTCTGGTCACCAATGATCTCGCCCGATTCGTTGAACGGAAGGGGTATCTCAAGCTAGACATGGTGGGCGACAAGAGTATCAAAGCACTCGTGAATCAGGATGACAAGCTGTACGGGGACGCCCTACCCCTCGGGACGGAGAAGCCAGTTGAGCTACTCCACCGGGACGGTGTTGAGGTCCCAAAGGAAGTTGTCCTGGTTCCGATTCCCAAGTAACTGCTCCATCCGAGAGGGGGTGAGCTAGATGGCTCATAAAAAGGGCGGTAAGATGTCCTACCCAAAGGGTGGGGGCAAGAAGTATTAACAACACTCCTAAGTGAGATGTATAACATAGAGTTATACATACACTGATTGATGGAGAGAGACAAATGACTCCAGAGCAGATTTTTATGCGTCTTGACGGGATGATGGGCTATTCGCTGGGCAGCGTGTCCGGTGGAGGCACCACGACCCGTCAGGGTAACCAGAACGTCGAGGAGTGGGTGAAGGGTATCAAGAGCCTGCTTCGCTCCCCTAACTACCGCTATCTCGACGACTATGAGTTCACCATTCAGTTCGACGTTGACGAGGACGGCCCGGATACCCTTACCCCGACCGATGCCACCCACGTCATCGCAGTCTGCGTCGAGAACCTTGCCCTGGCGGCTGAAGCTGCCTGGGTGGTCCTTGAGGACGCAGACACCAAGACCTTTGACGGCACCGCTGCCTTGGCTAACGCTTCGACGGCTGTGTGGCTAATTGAGACCATCACTACGACTGGTGTGAGCGAGTTCTACCCTGTGATCTTCTATGGGGGCTCGGCTAACACTGGCCTGGTGCTTGGCACGGGCCTAACCATTGCTGCGGACGGCGTTGACGGGGGCAACCCTGAGAACGATGCACTGCGGGCGTGGATTCTGTATCGTACGTAATACAACTAACCCCAGCTAGGGCTAGCTGAGGCTAGGGTGAGGCCGCACGGGGCTGAAGTAAGGGGGATGCCGTGTACTGATCCCTTGCCAATTAACCATAGGCGTCAGGGGCCTTCTTTAATAAGGAGATTCCTTATTAAAGTAAATGCCGATAAAGGATAATAACAATGGCTGTAAACAAGTTTGGATCACAGGTCGATGGGCGGTTCTCGCCAGACATCGGCCAGTACTACTACATGGTGGACTCCAACTACCGTACCGGGGCGCAGGGCTGGTCCCGGGCAGACGGAACAGGTCCACTCGATCTCTGGCAGGCCCGTCAACCACATGGGGATACCCGAGTGTTCTATACCCCGGAGACTGGCAACCAGGGAGAGACATTTTCTTCGCAAGCGGCTGCACTTCAGGCGGCTAACGATGCGATGATTGACTTCCGGGGGGACACGCTATACTTCACCCCCGGGAACTACAACATCGCTACTGCAGTCACCGTGAATGTCCCTTATGCTCGGTGGCTGGGGAGAGAATATAAGTCCCCTCAATATGGGTGCTCCCCCTGTGTGCGGAATACCACGATCACCTGTGGTGTGACCAACGCTCTGACAGCCTCTACCGCTAACGCTGTTGATGGTTGGGAGCTTGGTTATATCCGGTTCGTGCCTATCACTGCTGACGAGTCAACCTTGATTAGTGCTGCACAGGTCAATCTATACTGGCACGACTTCATGGTGGACTATCATGGTGTTGCCGAGAGCGCAGCTACCGCATTCCAGCTTTGGTCTGGGGCGGTGAACTTCAGTTGTTGGGAGAACTTCACGTCACTTGTTGATGAGGCAATGGGTCCGCTACTCGATATCAGCGCAACCATCGTGCGGCAATCCCGCTGGGGTAGCTTCCTAATTATGGTCGATGAGGTTGGTGCGGCCTACCTGAATGGCCTGATCGACGTACTCACAGGTGGAGACCTGGATGGGTGTACCATTGGTCCAGGACTTCTCATGACTGGCGCAGGCGTTGCAAGTACCTCAATGACCAATCTGATTGACTCACAGGATGACATGGCTGGCGGTAATGCGGTTGGCATCCACCATGTTATCAGCGTGGGCGCAGGTCCTGCTGTTACTGCGCTACACAGCGGAACGGCTGGCGACTACAGCTTTGTA
>Ga0209341_10003146_pt1 | contig 15479 bp, 18 predicted proteins | sample RifCSP13_2_FD_184020 | JGI IMG/M metagenome (GOLD analysis project Ga0209341, IMG submission 184020) | Soil microbial communities from Rifle, Colorado - Rifle CSP2_sed 13_2 (SPAdes) (version 2) | ecosystem: Environmental > Terrestrial > Deep subsurface > Rock core/Sediment | place: Rifle...
GGCCTCCTCCGCGGTCAGGTCTCCCGTGAAGGCAAACTCCAGGGCCCGGCCGAGCCCCATGAGCCGTGGGAGCCAGTACGTGCCGCCGTTCTCGACGATCTGGCCCACGGTGTGGTAGCTGCGAAAGAACGTATTCTCGCTGCCCATGCGGATGTCGCAGTGAAAGGCGATGTCCATGCCCATGCCGACGGCTGGGCCGTTGACCATGGCGATGGTCGGCTTGCGGATCATCCGGCTGATCTCGACGAAAGATGGGGTGGTGGTGTGATAGAAGTTCTGGCGGCTCGCGTCGGGAGATGGCGTCTGGCGCTCCTCGGCGGCCTGCTCGCCATCGCCGCCGCCGCGGCGGATGTCGATGCCGGCGCAGAAGGCGCGCCCCACGCCGGTCACCACGATGACGCGGATATTCGGGTCAGCGTCGCCGGCCTTCATGTACTCGGTCAGCTTGTAGACGCTCCCGTCGGGTCCCGCTACGCCGAGCAGGGCGTTCAGCCGCTCGGGGCGGTTGAACTTGATCCAGAGGATGCCGGTCTCCGGCTCCGGCTCGTAGAGCAGGTAGTCCACCAGTTGTAGGTCCATGGTTTCCTCCTCCTTGGTTGCGGTGTGGGTGCTGCTTGGCTGCTGCGTTGAGCTAGGCCCCGGCCTCTACGAGGTACGCAATGACTCGCGCGACGAGGGATTCCCTGGCCGACTCCCCGCCCGGGCTCCCCTGGCCGCCGTGCTCGACCTCCAGCGTGGTGTTGGCGACGGCCCATCCTTTGTTGTGCGGCCCGACGAGGTACTCGGCGGGCACGCGAACGTTATCGAAGTACACAAAATGCTGGCCGCCGCCGAAGTCCTCCATGGCGATCAAGTCCATGCGTTGGATTGTGATGCCGGGCAAGGTTGCCGGGATGAGTAGCGTGGAGAGGTTTTCGTGCCGTGGCGCGTTCGGGTCGGTGTTGACGATGGTGAAGAGGTAGTCGGGATCGTCCACACCGCTGATGAAGTGCTTGGACCCGCTAACGATGTACTCGTCGCCGTCCCGTATGCCTCGAGTCCTGAGCGAGGCCAAGTCCGAGCCGGCCTCGGGCTCGGTGCACACCCACGATATGAGCACATCGCCGCGCGCCACCTGCGTCAACCAACGGCGTTTCTGTTCGTCGGTGCCGTAGACGAAGCAAGCCGGCGCGAAGCGGTCCATCCCCTGGTCCCGCACCGGCGGAGCGTCGGCGCGGGCTAGCTCCTCGTTGATGATCGCGGCGTAGTCGGCGGACAACCCAGCCCCGCCGAACTCCTTCGGCCAGGTGGGCACGAGCCAGCCCTGCGCTCCGAGGCGACGCCTGAACTCTCTGCGCGCCTCCTCCAATCGGACGGTCCACTCTGGAGTCGAGTTCTCCGCTGGTCCGGGCCTCGGTGTTGCGGGAAGGTTGCCGCCTAGCCACGAACGCACTTCCTGGCGGAAGCGCGCCATCTCTGGTGTGTCCTCCTGGTAGACCTCGAAGTCCATACGCACCTCCTGCAAATATCAGAGGTCCGCGGTTGGCGCTACAGTACACAATATGGGAACGCGAGTCCATCTCGTAGGGCGCGGGCGGCCCCACCTATTCGAACAGGAAACGGCGCCTGCGCATTGTGGGGCCGTAGGTGAGACCAAAGCGCCGTATCGCCATATCCCGGATACTCTCGAGGGCTTCTTCGGGCGAGTCCATCACGTAGACGAGGCGGAAATCGGCTTCGGCGATCGTCCCCTGGGCGATAAGGCGGTGCCGGATGAAGTCGACCAGAGGCGACCAAAACTCGGTGCCGATAAGGACGACAGGGAAGTCCTTGATCTTGTCGGTCTGCATGAGCGTCAAGGCCTCGAAGACCTCGTCCAAGGTGCCGAAACCGCCCGGGAAGGCGATAAAAGCATACGAGTATTTGACCAGCATGACCTTGCGCACGAAGAAGTAGCGGAAGGTGATGAGCTCGTCGAGGTAGTGATTGGGCTCCTGCTCGAAGGGCAGTTTGATATTGCATCCCACGCTGCGCCCGCCCGCTTCTCGAGCGCCACGGTTCGCGGCCTCCATGATGCCCGGGCCGCCGCCGGTCATGACGGTGAAGCCTTCGCGCGCGAGCAGGCGGCCCATGTCGCGCGCCGACTCATAGTAGGCATGCCCTTCTCCGAAGCGCGCCGACCCAAAAACGGTGACGCACGGGCCAAGGAAATGCAGTCTCCGGAACCCTCTGACGAACTCCCAGGCGATGCGGAGGACCCGCACTAGCTCGGAGCTCCTGTCCTGGGGTCCCAGAAGCAAGCGCTGTTCTTCTATGTAGGGAGCACCTTCGGGTGCACGCATCTAGTGGGCCTCCTGGTAGTACAGGTCTAGACAATGTGCGCGCCACGTCGCATGGCAGCAGGGCGTTTTGCGGCACTCCGAATGACGGAGAACCGCGCTAGAGGCTCATCAGGAGACAGGCCGGTCTAGGCCGTCGGCGGGGTAAGGAAGTGGCCTAGCCAGGTAGCGACCACCGATGATCAGGTCGAAACGACGCCAACACGTAGCGACAGCCCAGTGAGGGAAGCTCCGTAGCAGGGACTCACGCACACACCGGGTCAGACAAGAATCACGCTGGCTCTAAGCCTGAGCCTGGCGCTCTTGTCGATCGGCCTGAGGACACTACGGAGAATCGCTTCTTCCTACGACGACGCCGCAGCCGTCGTCATCGCCCCAGTCCTCCAGCCAAGAGCTTTCATGGAGGTGGCCCTCATGCTCGAGGGCCTGCCCGGACTTGTCCGTGTAGGCTTCTTTCTGGCTCAGCTCCCGGGCGAACTGGCGCGCAGCACCTTCCGCGTTGAAGACCTTGACTTCCGTCGGCTTGCCGTGTGACGAGCGTATGGCCACGTAGAGGTCCATCTCTGTCTTTCTCCTCTCAGGATCATGCCAGCGCTAACATGCCCGATTCTACAGCAGGTCAGTAGCAGGGGACAAAGATGTGGACCAGCGCCGCTTATGCGCCCGCCGGGCACGCTTGAGGAGATTCATGGTCCGTGAGCGAGTACGGCGCGGCGACTGGCTTCACGGTTTCTTCACGCGGTGCGCGTTGGTGTTCACAAGCATTTGACAGCAGGGTGTTACCGTTTAGCGCGGGTGATGTCGTTGGCGCTTTCAGCAAGACGAGGTGGGAACATGGCTGCTGAGCCAAAGAGGAACCGAGGTCTGGGCTTTGTTAGCGGTCTCATCATGGGCGGCCTAGCCGGCGCTGCCGCGGCCGTGCTCTACGCGCGCCGCGCGCAGATCCCGTCTATCGAGACGGTCCGTGAACGCGGCTCGGCCATGCTACGGGAGGCGGGCGCTCTGGCCGGGCGTGCCGCCGGGAGCCTGGAGGACCTGAATGAGCGGACCCGCCCGCTCCTGGAGAAGACGCAGCATGCATGCGCCGAGGTAATGCAGGATGGGCGAGAGAGGGTCGCGCGGACAGTGGCAGGGCTCCAAAGGCGCCGAGAGGAGCCGAGGAGCGAGGCCGCGTGACAGGAGACTCCTAGCACCGGCACAGGTGCTGGCCGGCTCCTCGAGTGGGACGTGACGGAGAGGGCCTTAGTTCAAGAGGCACGAAATGCACCGCCGAGAGAGAGCCGACCGCGACGCGTTCGAGGACAGGACGGCAGCGGGGAAGGCCTTGGGCGATGCCGTGATCAAGCAGGGCATCGAGGTATCTGTTGTGCTGGGGCTCACGCGAGGGGGCGTCCCCGTCGCTTTCCAGGTAGCAGCGAAGCTGGGGCTTCCGATGGACATCATCGTGGTCAAGAAGCTTCGCGCCCCGATAAGCGAGGAGCTGGCGATCGGCGCGGTATGCGCCGATGGGGCTCGTGTGCTGCGAGAGGAGACCGTTCAACAGTTGGGAGTCGCCTCTGGATATGTCGCCCATGAGACCCAGGTGCGGCTGCGCGAAGCCCAAGATGCCGAGCGCCGGTACCGGGGAGAGCAGGCAGCGCTCGACCTGAGCGAGATTTTGGTGGCGATCGTGGACGACGGGATGGCGACGGGAGCGACCATGGAGGCCGCAGTCCTGAGCGCCCGCCGGCGAGGCGCCAAAAAGGTGACGGTCGTTGTCCCGGTGGGCTCCAGCCAGGCCTGCGATGCGCTTCGGCAGGTCGCGGACGAAGTGTTCTGCCTGAACACACCGCCAGACTTCTGGGCTGTTGGCCAGTTCTATCGGTACTTCCCGCAGGTGTCAGACGAGGAGGTGCGACGGCTTCTCGAGGAAAGCCGAGGCGCGTCTCAAGTCAGGGCCACCGCCTCGGGCTGACCACGGCGACCGGCGGCAATCGCTGCCACGATCCTCTAGCTGAAAACTTGCCTGCCCGCCTGGAGCGGTCCAGGGACAGGCAGGCAACTGGTGGAGTAGCGGAGGGGTCTTGTCGACGCAAACCAGCCGGCGGGCCGCGACCATTCGTCGCGATGGCGTCAGGCTCGCGGCTCTTTTGCTCACGCCGCCGGGCCGCGGCCCGTTCCCGTGCGTCGTCTTCGTGCACGGGCTGGGCAGCAGCAAGGAATCGCCTCGGAACACGGTGATCGCCGAGCGGCTGCTCGACGCCGGGCTTGGCGTCGTGCTCTTCGACCTCAGCGGTCACGGGGAGTCCTCCCGGGACCCCCGCGATGGTGACGACGCCTATGTGGACGACCTGGTCGCCGCCTTCCGCTGGGCGCGGGAGCAACAGGAGGTCGATCCAGCACGGTTAGGCGTCGCTGGGTCGAGCCTGGGGGGGACGATAGCGGCGCGCGCGGTCAGTCGCGGGCTCGTCGGACCGGCGGCCATGGTCCTGCGAGCGCCTCCGGTGGGGCTGCGCGACCTGGAATCGCTGCCTGTGCCGACGCTCGTGCTGGTCGGCTCGGCCGATCCGCTGCTCCTCTCTGGCCAGGCGGCGGCCGAGCACAGCCGCCTCGCGCAGCTGAGCGTCGTACCAGGGGCGGGCCACCTGTTCGAGGAGCCCGGGGCGCTCGAAGAGGCTGTGCAGCGGACGGTGGCGTGGTTTGTCAGCAGGCTGACGGCGCCTACCGAGCACAAGGTGCGGCGGTGAGCGCGCTGCGCGAGGCGACTGAGTGGCGCGTCCTCTGACCATCGCGCTCGCCGGCGACGTGATGCTCGGCCGGCTGGTCAACGAGAACATCCTCGATCAGGGCTTCGTCTATCCGTGGGGAGATGTGCTGCCGTTGCTGAAGAGCGCGGACCTGTTCCTGATCAACCTGGAGTGCGCGCTGACGGGCCGCCGCGCTCGTTGGCACGACGGCGAGGACAAGGCGTTCTACTTTCGCGCCGAGCCTTCAGTGGTCGAGACGCTACGGGCCGCCGACGTCTCGTTCGCCTCGGTGGCCAACAACCACATCTGCGACTTTGGGCCCGAGGGGCTGGTCGAGACGCGGGATGTCCTGTCTCAGGCGGGGATCGCGTGCGCCGGCGCGGGCCTCGACCTTGCCGCCGCTCGAGCGCCCGCGCGTCTCTCTGTCGCCGGCGCGACGGTCACCGTCGTAGCTTTCGCGGACTATCCGTTCGGTTGGGCCGCCTCGGCGTCGTCGCCCGGCGTCAACTACACGCCGATCTCGCTGCAGGCCGAAGACTTCGCCGTGGTGAAGGCCGCGATCGCCTCGGCGAGACAGGGATCAGACCTTGTCATCTTCTCCATCCACTGGGGCCCCAATATGCGCCCGCGACCGCCGCAGCACTTTCGCGACTTCGCCCGGAGGGTCATCGAGGCGGGGGCGGACATCTTCTGGGGGCACAGCGCGCACGTCGTCCAGGGCGTTGAGGCCTGGAACGGCAAGCTCATCCTCTACGACAGCGGCGACTTCGTGGACGATTACGCGGTCGACGCTGAGCTGCGTAACGATCTGAGCGCCCTCTTCCTTGTCCGTGCGCGCCCACCCTTGCTGGAGCGCCTGGACATCCTGCCGGTCAAGATCGCCGACATGCAGGTCAACCAGGCGTGTGGCTGGGAGCGGGCCTGGTTTGTGCAGCGCTTCGCTTCGCTGTGCGCGGAGTTGGGGACCGCAGTGACGGTAGGCCCGCGGCGCGTGAGCGTGGAGCTCAAGCGCAGCGCGTAAGACCTAGAACAGCAGCCCGGCCTCTCTTTCGACCTCACGCCTGGCGGCCTCGTCGAAGGGGGTGTAGGTCGAGGCCGTCTCCACGTTTTCCCTGACCCGAGACGGGTATCTGACGCCCGCGATGGCGACCGAGATGTCGGGATTGGACAGCACGTACGTGAGCAGCCTCGCCGGCGTTAGGGAGGCCTCGTGTGCCGCCGCCATCCTGGTCCGCAGGAAGCTCATCCTGCCGGAGCCGCCCAGCGGCCGCATCACGATGACGCCGACGTCGCGCTCTTTGGCCAGGACGATGAGCCTCTCCGTTTCGCGAAAGAAGGCGGAGTACTCGAGCATGACCGTGTCGAACTCGCCGCAGGTGATCGCCTGCTCCAAGACTTCCAGGTTATGGGACGACATGCCGATGTGGCCGATCAGGCCGCGCTCCCTGGCGACCTGCAGGCCCGCAAGCGCGCCCTCCTCGCTCATTACGGCTTGCCAGTCCTCGAGCGTGGAGACGTCGTCAAGCTGGTAGAGCGCGATGCTATCGAGGCCGAGCAGCCGCAAGCTCCTGTCGACATCGTATTGGGCGCCGTCCCTGGTGCGGTTGATGGTCTTGCTGGCGATATGGAAGCTCTTGTCCTCCCTGGCGCGGATGACCTTGCCGATGAGGTACTCGCTGCCCTGATAGATGCGGGCGGTGTCGATGAAGTTGATGCCGAGGTCGAGGGCCAGGTGCAACGTCTCCTCGCCCTGGTCGGACTGGGGCGTATCCATGGCGCCCAGACCAAGCTCCGAGACGAGCAGGTTGGTGCGGCCCAGGCGGCGGTGGTTGAGGGATGGCATACTGCCACTGCCGCTCATCCGGGCATACCCGGAACGCCGGTCTGAAACAAGCGCAGGGCTGCATTGACGGGGGGACACAGCTTAGGGTGGGCTGCGTGACTTGGCACTTCTGGATGTAGCTGCCTTGGTTGGAGGCTCGGGCCAACCCACTTACTGGGCAGCGTAGGATTCCAACCTGGGTCGGAAGGGGGGTGGATGAGCGCCACGGCTATCTGGGCGAAGAACCCACACCACTGGCGTGGTAGCTGTATTTGCCCGCGAGCACCGACGCGAAATTCGCAACGTACAAGTCGCCGGGTTTCTGAATCCAAACCTTCGCCAGCAGTACCGAGTCTGGAGGTTGACCGAGGACGGTGTAAAGCTCTACGAGTGTCTTCGACACGCTGGAAAGCTGATCCTACTCTCCTGAAGGGTCCACGGCTCTGAGGCCCGCTTCGGAGTATTCGAGCAAGATACCGATCTGGCGACGCTTGACCCCTTTCGGCGCCTTCAGATAGGCGATGGCAGCACGTCAGGTGCGGGCAAGAGACCTGCAGTTGATAGGATGCGCTGCCAGTCCTTGATGGCGCTACGTGTGAGTTCAAGGCTCTGAAATCCATGCCCTTCTCTCGTTACATAGTTTGTCGCCTGGCCTACAATGCGGCCGCCGGCCACCAACACCTCCTTTGCAGCTCTGTGGATGTCGACTGCGGTTGGCTCGGGATTCCGCTTCGGCCACCATGCTTGTAGCCATTGGCCGCTGATCGGCATACGAGGAGGAACTCGCTATCCCTAAAGAGTGAAGTGACTAGGTTTTTCTGTTCGCCATTGATAGTCGGATCACCGTGAACCCAATCGTGCAAATGGAGTGTGTCCATAAGAAAATGGGCTAGATCATCGTCGTATTCCTCTAGAGAGCGCTGGTGGTCGTCGAGTCTTCGGTAAGTGCGTATCATTCGGTTGTATTGAGCTCGCCAGTCCATTTGTTTCTCCTCCTTCCTGTGTCGTCAGCTCTTCCGGGTTCACGCTCAAGACCGCGAGCGCCGGCGCAAAGTGCTTTCTTTGGTGGTCCGTACAGCACAAAACAGGAACCTTCATGCACATGGCTGATGCCGCTGAAACGCGTGAGTTTCTCTCGTTGCAGGCGAATTCCGAATCGCGCTCAGCCCTCCTATGTCGGTGGTTGCGTCGAATACTGCGGAGGCATCGGTGGCGCATGAGGCTGGTCTTCAAGCCAGAGCGGACGCTGTCTTCTGCCGGGGCCTCCAGCACCTTCGCGGACATCCTGGGCGGTCTCCTGGTCAACGCCTCTCCGCCACTTCCCTAGGCAAGTCTAGGCTGGGAAGTCAGGCACGCTGTTGAGGCGCGCTGTCACGCTACCGTCCGCGGCGAGGCGAATCGTGTACCAAGACCCGCGCTGTCGAGCCAACGGTGGTAGTTCGAGAGCGTGAGCGCCGACCAGGAACGCGCCAAATACCGGCAGCGTGTCCCCGTGGGTGCAAACGACGACGCGTCCTTGGCTTCGTTGCTCCGAGACCTCTAACATGGCTCGCGCCAAACGTCCGGCGGCATAGCTGCCGCCTACCGGATCATCGCTGGGCAGCATGCGGCCAGCCCAGCCCTGCGGCGGCGCGAAGCCGTTTGTGTCACGCAGGTTTGGCAGCGTTTTGATCGTTAGCCGGAAGCGCTCAGCTACCGGTTCAATCGTTTGCAGGCAGCGCAGTGCCGGGCTGCTGAAAAGCGCATCGACGGGCTCCAGGGCAATGGCTTCACAGAGACGCTGGGACTGTCGCCTGCCAAGCTCGCTCAGCGGCCGCGTGTCTTGGTCGTCCTGCCAGGCCGTTCGGTCTCCGGCGTCCATATGAGCAACAAGCTCGATCGTCAGCATAGCAGTGGTAGCCTAGCCAAGGCCGCACCTCCTTTGGTGGTAGCCTGGCAGCGCCTCGAATAAACGCCGGGAGGGCGATGCCCTTGACGCTTGCCGCGAGTGCTAGAGAGGACGCTGTCTCCTGCCGGGCCCTCCAGCACCTGCCCGTACATCCTCCGCAGTCAACTCGTCAACGCCTCTGTTCCACCGCCGCTTCAGGGGGTCGCTCACCTGAAAAGACATACGGCCGACCTTGTCGATCTCTATCTCGATCGTGTCTCCGTCCTGCATGGCCCCAAGGCCCTGGTGGTTGGTCCCGGTATAGAGGACGTCTCCTGGGCTCACGCTTTCGATCGAGGTCACGTACTCGATGGATTTAGCGATTGAGTGGGCCATGTCGGAGGTGTTGAAGTTGCCGCGCAACTCCCCATCCACCCAGAGCCGTACCTGTAGATTCTGCGGATCGGCGACCTCATCTTTAGTGACGACCCAGGGCCCGAGGGGCGCGAAGGTCGGGAACGACTTCGCATTCGATATCGGCAGAACGCTATAGTCCCTCCCGCCTCCACCACCTCCACCGCCGCCACCGAGCCGCGCCGACACGTCCACCCCGCACGTGTAGCCGAAAACGTAGTCGAACGCCTCTGCCTCTTTGATATCCCTTCCCGCCCGTCCGAACACCAGCACCAGCTCCGCCTCATGGTGAAAGATATTCGCATCGTCAGGTGGAAGAACCACGGTGCCGCCGGGGCCGATGACAGCCTCGGGCGACTTGAGGAACCCCCACATTGGCCCTGGCTGCCGGGCTCCGAACTCCGTGAAGTTGCCGCCCATGCACAAGATCTTGCCGGGGCGCGGTAGTGGCGCCTGGAGCGTCACGCTTGAGAGGGGCACCGCAGCGCCGCTCCTTTCCAGCCTGCTGAGCTCAGCCCGCAGGCTGTCCATGTTGGCGATGATGGCCTGCATGACCTCCTGGCCCCTGCCAGAGGCCAGGGGGCGGACCGCCTCGCTGATGTCGACCACGCCATCATCCTTAAGGAGACCCGGACGGCCATCGTTGAACAAGAGGAGCTTCATTGAACCCTCCCAGCTGGTCCGAGATGTCCCATCTCGGCTCATCGCAGCCCTTGTCTATCAGGCGAGGGGAGTATACCTGCGCCTCTGGATGCTGAGCAATGCCTGCACCTTCGCGCAGTGTCGCCGCTCGCACGTTCGGGGCTTGGCTCCATAGCCGTTGCACTACGTGGCCTACTATTGTAGATGTTAAGTGGCGTAGCGTCGCCAGAGGTTCCTCCCGCGACGCAGGCCGGCCGATGGCCAGGGCTTGAGAAGGAGAGGCATATGCAGGGCAGAGAAACCATGCAGTGGCAGGTCACGTGCCTATGTGGGTGGCGCGTGAGGGGGACCAAGGAGGATGTCGTCCGCGCCGTGCAGGAGCATGGCCGCAGCGTGCACCAGCTGGAAACGTCGGAGGAGGAGGTCATGGCGCTTGCTGTTCCGGCCGAAGGCACTTAGACGCGCCCAGCCTTGTTTGGCCATCTGATGGGCCGCAGACGCGAGTGAGATGAGCGTGGAAAACGATCGCCCGTCACCGCATATCACCGGCCTGCCTGCCCCGCTGTCGGAACTGCCGTGGTCGGCGGACTTCGTCATGCAAGCGATCGAGGTTCTCCCGGTCACTCTGCGCGACGGGCAACTCCTGTGCCTGCGACCAGAGCACGCCGACTCCTTCATAGTCGGATGGCCTGCGCGCGCTAAACCCGAGGAAGTGGCACTCCGAGCCATTGAACAGGCAGGCCTTGAGCCTATCGTGCTCCACTCAACCTCATGGCGTCAGGCCGGAGAGGAAGTCGTACTCACTTATCTTGCGGTTGTCTCGCCGCCCGCGACCGCGCCGCCTTTCTGGGAGATTGCCCCGGTAACGCGCGCCGAGCTGGCCCGCGGCGACGCGACCGCTCCTCCAGCGGGCATCGGGATCCTGCAAGTCCAGGAGCACGCCCTGCGTCACCTAGCCTGGCTTCTTGGCGACGACCAGGTCATTGCAGCCGCCCTCCCTGAGTGGCCACCGCTTCTGGCGGAGTACGTTCCCGAGCCTTTCCGAGCTTTTGGTGCGCCAGGCTCGGAGTCCTGAAGGCGGGTCACGTTGCTGTCAGAATGCAGATGGCCTGCATTTGCAGGCCATCTCTCCTTTACCTATGGTGTTCTCACACGGAGGCCACGCATCGTTATGTTGGTGGGCCGTGCAGGACAAAAACAAGAACCTTCGTGCTTGAGTTCCCCTTGGTTGCTTAGCCCTCTTGTCATGACACTCTTCGTTTGGCCGCTTCATCGGCGAGTTTTCTTTAGGCCAGCGCCCGGCGCTCTTGGGATTGGCGCAGACGCATCAATTGAGGGCATTCTCTTCACGTCCGCTGAATGAACCGAAGTGGAAGGCGGGGCGTGGGGCGCCCCGCGACTCCTCGCCATGGGTAGCTGTAGAAACGCAGTGGTCCAGAATGGAGGTGCAGGCGAGGTGTCTATTTACCGTGTCGATAACGGCTGTAGGACTGGCTTCGGGGTAATCTCCTGGAGGAACCGCTGCACAGCCTGCGCATCCATCGGTCTCGCGTAGTAGTAACCTTGTCCGTAATCATATCCGAATTCTTGTAGTTGCGTCCATTGTTGCGCCAGTTCGACTCCTTCAGCAACCGTTTGTAGGCCGAGACGTCGCGCTAAATCGGCTATGGTCCGCACGACCTCTGCGTCCTCGCGGCTGGCAAGAAGGGAGTCAACGAAAGGTTTGTCGAGCTTTATGATGTTTACGGGGAGCGTCGCGAGATAGCTCAACGAGGAATAGCCTGAGCCGAAGTCGTCGATCGCCAACTCCACTCCGAGTTCTCGCAACTCGAATAATGCGTGAACCATGTCCTCGCCCTTCAGGATGGCGCTCTCCGTCATCTCCAGAATCAAGGAGTGGGGATCCAGCCCGGAGTCTCTCAGAGCGGTGGCCACGTCCTGCACAAGCCCCGGGTCTCGTAGCTGCCGAGGGGAGATGTTGACGCTGATCCTGAGGGGCGGATCGCTGGGGCAGTATTGCTGCCACCGCCGCGCTTCTCCACACGCCTCCTGAAGGACCCATCGTCCCATGGCCACGATGTCGCCCGTTTGTTCTGCCAAATGGATGAAGGCCGCAGGCGCTAGAAGCCCTCTCTCTGGATGTTGCCAGCGCAGGAGCGCTTCGAAGCCGTGTATCGCTTGCGTCCAGAGCGTGACAATTGGCTGGTAATGGAGCCGAAGCTCTCCGCGCTCAACGCAATGACGGAGCGCTGTCACGAGTTCGTTCTCAGATCTGTCGGTGACTTGTATTGCGGGATCGAACGCCACGTATGTCCCACCGCCACGAGCTTTCGCTCCGTACATGGCCAAGTCAGCGTTGTTGATCAGCTGATCAGCGGCTGCTTCGGGCGATTGGCGACCGACTTTGCTGATGGCGATGCCGATACTCGCGCTCACAGTGATCTCTCTACCCTGGACGCGAAACGGTGATTCCAACCGTTGGATGATCCGTTGTGCGATGGCCTCCGCGTCGCTCTTTCTCTTCATCTCACACAGAATGGCGAATTCGTCACCACCTATTCGGGCCACCGTGTCCGCTGCACGGACACTCTCACGTAGGATCGCTGCAAAAGCTACGAGAACCTCGTCGCCGACTGGGTGCCCAAAGCTGTCGTTGACGGCTTTGAAATCGTCTAAGTCGAGCACAAGCACGCCAACCGAGCGTCTGGTTCGGACCGCACTGGTCAACGCGTGCTGTGCACGATTCGAGAAGAGAACCCGGTTAGCGAGATTGGTGAGCGGGTCGGTTAGCGCCTGCCGCTGAAGCTGCTCTTCAAGAGCCCGTTGGTCGGTGATGTCCCGGGCGTTGACTACGAAGGCTCCCACGGCTTGGTTGTCCATTTGATTGGTCCACGTTGTGTCGAGGTAGAGCCAAGAGCCATCCGCGTGGCGCCACCGAAATTGTATTCTTGTCTGCGCGGACGGCCGATCTCGCAAAGCCCGCCAAAATGAGCGAACGGTGAGTAGATCGTCAGGATGAATGAACTCTATTGCCATCATGCCTACCAACTGCTCCGGCGGCAGCCCCAGGAGGCGCTGGCTGGCGGGAGTGATGAAGCGAATTGTGCTGTCCGCCTGTAGCAGTGCGATAACATCAGACGAATCCTGGACCAGCGCCCTGAAGCGCCGCTCCTGCCCTCGGATCGCCATGGTCTCTGCGCCTAAGATGCGGGCGGTGGCCCTTGAGTGCCACAGACGCCAGATGAGGAAGGTGATGGCGGCGGACGAAGCAACGACGATCACGACGGACCCGAGCGTGGCTAGGGCGAAGGCCTTGCTCGCCTGGTCTTCGTAGGCCGTCTTCATTTCGGTAACCGCTTCATGCAACTGCTCGAACGTTGGGTCAGTCTGCTCTTCGTTTAGCGTAAGCACTTCCGTGACTCGGCCGTCTCCAAGGAGCCGTAGTTCTTCGGATACCAGGCTTCGGTACGAAGTGAATTGTTCGGCGACCCTCTCTATTTTTTCCAGATTGCCAAGGAGGCGTGATTTGGTAATTTGCTCAAGCTGCTGCACCCCTTCACTGAAAGCCTCTTCGGCTGGCACGATGGCACTTTGCCCTGCTCCCGAATAGGCAACGGCCCTATATTCAAGAGCCTCGATCTCATGGAGGAGCTCCTTTAGTTCGCTGAGGCGACCGACGGCTTCGACACGAGTGGCGACGTAGGCGTAGAGGAGCAACAACCCTAGACAGGCGCACGTGACGATGGCGAATGCGAAGCCAATGAGCCGCGCACCTGATTTCCCGCCGTTCTCTCCCGATTCAAGTTCAAGGGTCTTCGTAGGCGCCGGCAGGGGGATACCTCTGCCGGTGTGTTCCCCATCTAAAGTCGCCTGATGGAGCGATGAGCTGGGTTCCTGGGGTGGTGTTGGGGAGAGGTTATCCGCTGGCGCTTTCGTACCATCTGTCATTGATACGGCCTGCATGGTGCTCCTTTGGTGCACCGCCAGGCCACCCAGACGGAAGCGCTGCTCTACCATGCGAGCAGTGAATGTGCTCGCTTCCTGCAGCAACCCGGTAGTCCACGTGGGATCCGCGGCTTTGCACCCCCGCCTCGCGACGGGTTCGCCCTTGTTACAGGGTTCCATCCCATCTTTGACCACCTGAAGACGTGGATCAAGTGAGAATTGGTAAGAGGTCTGTGAAAAACATCACGGAAGACTAGGGAAGCGCTACCCTCTCCAACTGACCGGATGCAGCTGTGAGCTTCGAGGATAACGCGAGGGCCCGTCGGTGCGCGGCGCCGGTCAATGCTTCCTTTCCAATCGCTATCTGCGCTCCAAAGGCTACTGCAAAGGGCTTGACGTGGATACGCTGGGCGACGCCAAGTCTGAGGGCGCGCTGGCCGTCTATCCCGTCATTGCTCGCTACATGCGCCGCTATCAAGCGGCGCTTTCGTATGAGCGAGTTATCAGGCGCGCCCACAATGCCGAGCGCCGTTTTCTTCGGTCAGAAGCGAGAGAGCGTCACGCAAGCCTTGATTATCACGTCGTCAAGGCGGGCGATGGGCATGAGGTCAAGGTGTACGACGGCGCGCACCTTAACCTAGAGCAAAAAGGGCTTTCGCTCGAAGAGTCTGCGATTCTGCATGAGACGTTCGAGGCCGTGTTAGGGCGTGCCGTTGAATGGCCGATGGTGGCCAGGCCACAAGCCGACTGCGGGAGATCCCCGCCCAGGGATGCCACGCCCAACGGGAAACCCTCGCGCGGAAGCCCACGCAGCAGGCCCTCGCCAGGCGGAAACAGGGAGACCAGCCGACCGACGCCCTCAGTGGCGCGAGGGGGAGCGGGAGAGCCCTGGCGCGTCTCAGCGCTGCAAGCTCTGGGGCGGGCGCGTCTGAACCTGGCCTCCGGTCACGGGGAGACCAGGGGACCGAGTGAGAACCTCGAACCGCTGCCGCCGTGAGGGGGTACAGGCTTCGGCCTGCCCTCTCACGGTCGGCGCGGGTGACGCGCCCGCCCTTTGCCTTGTCCGCTTTGTGTCTTGGCCGGAGTGCCAATTGGCAGAACAGAACACAATCGATTGGCGTATTAGGGCCTTTGAGTTGAAGGCAGACCACCCACGATGGGGAGCGCCATCGATCACGCGTGTCCTGAAGGAGGAGCTCGGCGAATACAGCGCACCGCCAGAGAGAACCGTGAGCCGGCATCTCCAGCGCTGGGATCACATGACTCCCGAGCAGCGCGCCTTATACGAATACCTTTTTTGGCCTGAGTCGATGGGCGGCTCTCTGCCGTGGGAAGCTTCCCATGCAGTCTTAGAGCTCCTGAACCAACATGCGGAGCGGTTTGGGGATGATTCTCGACCGCGAATCAGACAGGGGCTGTGGTTTTGGCGCATCAGCTTGGGCGCCCCTCATCTATCGGTGGAAGAACGCTACCTTATCGCTTCCGTTTTGCATGACGCGAGCGACTGGGCTGGCGATATCGGCGATAGAACCAGAAGAAAGGCGGAGACGATCTTGCGACGACGATTGGCAGGCCAACCATGGGGAATCGCCGTCCGCGATCTAAACTAGGAGGAACGCCATGGGAACACGTAGGCGGAATGGAGAGGGCAGCCTCGGCCAGCGCAGCGATGGCCGCTGGGAAGGGCGGCTTGTCATCAACGGGCGACGGCGCTCCTTCTTTGGAAAGTCGGAACGCGAAGTCCT
>Ga0209341_10003149_pt1 | contig 15473 bp, 18 predicted proteins | sample RifCSP13_2_FD_184020 | JGI IMG/M metagenome (GOLD analysis project Ga0209341, IMG submission 184020) | Soil microbial communities from Rifle, Colorado - Rifle CSP2_sed 13_2 (SPAdes) (version 2) | ecosystem: Environmental > Terrestrial > Deep subsurface > Rock core/Sediment | place: Rifle...
CTGCCAAAGGCCTAATTTAATGTTCAGGAATTTCAAACTCACAGAAACCGTGGCCGAATATACGTTCCATGACAGTATTAGGGTCAAGGTTTTTGATTTTTGGTTTCATTTCATGGAAAAGATAGGTTCTTCCACGATAATCAGTATAATTTACCGGGATACTAAAGCCAATATGACACATATCGCACTCTTCTTTGACAGGACAGACAGGATCGGCGGCATTTTTGGTCTCAAGTAAACGTACCTCTCTTGGTGAGAGATAGAACTCGTCGTAGCAATAAGTACAACGTACAAGGACCGGTTGTTTCTTTTTAGAGAAGAAGGGGAAAATAGCCACGGGCAATCTCCTCGTGTTTAGAGAGTAGAGAGGAATAAGAAGGCAATATAACGGTCTTTAATATCATAATTGATTTACATAAGGGGCATCTCAGGGGGTCGTATTTGTAGGCGGTCTGTATCATGGATCTCCATGAGAGGTAGACCTTTGTGGTAATAACCGTTTTTATATCAAGGAGTTTATAGACTAAGGGTAAGAGTTCACTGCGGAGTCTATTGGATAAGAACCCGTAGTAGCGAATGTTTCTGAAGTTTTTATCGGGGATATGGCAGATGAGTCTGGAGATAAAGTCCAGGACAGGCAACGACATAATTTCAGTAACGTCGGTATAATGGTCGAGGTACTCATAGGTGACGGTTTTGCCATCGTAGTGTTTGATACGGGTTTCACCGATAGGGGGCCGTTTGAGGTACTTGCCCAGGTAGTCAACATTGGCTTTCATATTGTTTGACTGTTTTTTGAGATGAACAACCCAGTCGGTATTGTAGAACTGAGCCGTCCAGGAATTGAAGGCCGTATACGAGGTAATGTGCTTGAGGTGGGGAGGGAGCAGCAGAAGCCCTTTTTTGAATTCTTCACGTAAAAGGGAGATGATATGGTATTTCCAGGTATTTTTGAGAGATTGGTGATAGAAGTATGCCTTGCCAATCCAGGTTTCATTGAAGAGGGAAAGCCCGCCTGCCGTGGTGGAAAGATGGATATGGATATTTCTTTTAAGGTCTCTGCCAAAGGTGTGGATGGCGAGAAAGATACCGGGAAGAAACCCCTTTTCGAGCGCCAAGTCTTTAACGATGGTTGCAGCGATGAGGGGAATACGGTTCATGAGATAGCGGTTAAGCCAGAAAAAGACCCAGAGTTCAGAAGGCATGGTAAAGGTAATGTGTTGCCAGATGGTTCTGGGAAGGGTGTTAAAACTGTTTTTAATCCAGGTGTCAGTTGCCTTCTTGCCACAGGAAGGACAAAATCTGGATTTACAGCTATGAGGGACTTTCATACTCTTGGAGCATGTTGGGCAGACAAACTGATGGTAACCGAGAAAAGATGTCCTGCATACGAGAAGTTTTAAAACGTTAACAATGATGCTGAGTCGAATAAGATCGCGATGTTTCAGAAACAGTTTCAACCAGTTCCCATTGTCCAGGAAGATGGTTCTGAGCTTTATGCCGTAACTGCTGACGTATTCCATGTGCATCATTTATACCTTGTTAAAAAGCTAAGTTCAAAGAAAAAAATCGTTGGGTTTTTGTCTTTTAAAACTCAACCTAATTTAACATAAGATAGCATTTCAAGTATTATGACCACTGTAAGCAAATCATTTGATATAGGACGAAGTCAGGTAATTAATTGGCTTATTGCATTACAGTTTTTTCCACCGTATTCTCCGGAACTCAACCCTATGGAGTGGGAATGGCATGAGTTGCGTCGTCAAGCTACCCATACAAAGCGCTTCCAATGCAACCTTTGCCATAAACTCTGAATTAAAACTCTTTCTCTAATTCTTCGAATATAGTAGCATCTTGGTCCTTTATCCTTCTTATAACACCAAATACCTTGGGGTTAACCTCTTCTCCCAGCACAGTAACATCAAGCCCGACAGAACTGCCTATGTTTCGAATCTTATTCTGAAGGACTTCTACAAGGCGCAAGAGGTCTTCCAGTTCTTCTTCATAAGGAGCCTTCTCGTGACCAACATGCTGGGTTTGGTTCATGAATACGATATTGAATTCGGCGCCCTTATTTTAGATATTTTATTGCACTGCATCCTTATCTATTCTACGATTCACTTTATTACACAACGGAGAACATTACAGCGAGAATATGCAAGACAAATCCACGCTTTTCAGTCATACGAGTACCGCCATCTTGTCAATTCGAGTCATGCCCTTGGATGCGCCTTGTTGTAAACTTCTTTCAACCGTTCTGTAGTTATATGGGTATAAATTTGGGTTGTGGAAAGATTCGCATGACCCAGAAGTTCCTGGACAGAGCGCAAGTCAGCGCCGCTGTCTAACAGGTGAGTTGCAAAGCTGTGTCGAAAGGTGTGCGGGGAAATCCTTGTGTTCATCCCGGCCTTTTTCACATACTTTTCCAGCATCCTTGCAACACTGCGTTCGGTGAGACGCCCACCACGGTTATTTAAAAAAAGGGCTTTATTATTTCTGCCCAAGACGCGGAGTGATGAGTCTGAATTCCTTTTGTCTATATAAGCCTGTATGGCATTTAAGGCATGATTCCCGATGGGAAGTAACCGTTCCTTTTTACCCTTTCCCTTTACTTTCACAACTCCAACGGAGAAGTCTACATCAGAAATATCAATCCCTGCTAACTCGCTTACCCGCATGCCCGTACTGTACAGGGTTTCCATAATAGCGCTATCGCGGATGCCTAACAAGGTATTTAAATCGGGTATATTTAATAATGTCTCTGTCTCATTGATACTCATAAATTCAGGGAGGTTTCTGTTCAGTTTGGGAGTTCGAATACTCTCTACGGGATTGAATTCTAAAATACCCTCACGACACAGAAATTTATAGAAAGAGCGAATAGATACGAATTTCCTGGCAATTGTGGTTTTGGAATAATCCTGCTTTTTTTGAAAGGCAAGGAATTTTCTCAATAATAAACGTGTAACGCTCCCAAAACTGCTACATCCCTCCACATTAAGAAATGAAAGATATTGTTGTAAATCATTTCGATAAGCCCTTAAGGTCTGCGATGAAAAATTTCTGTCGTGCTCGATATGCGCAAGATATTTATTTATATAATCCAGCATAAGTTGAAACCTTTAACTGCAAAGTTCACTGAGGGATTGACAATAAATAATCTGAACATGTTATTTATTGTCAATCCCTAAGAATAAGTATCTTTAAAAATGTTTTGCCTGTTTTATCTTGTTTACTCTGCGTTCTCTGCGCTCTCGGCGGTGAAATGTTACACCCCTTTAAGTCTTATAATAACAAAATCACCTATTCTATTTCAACCTTTGACTTGTTTTGTATTTGATAAATTTTTATATTCGTGTTAAATTAATTTTATGATTAATGTATCAGTATCAATTCAACAAAAGCCATATCTTGTAAAGTACCGGTTTTTCCCTTTTAGTGAATATATAAAAGAACAATTCCCTTATAAAGTGCACAAAATCCCGCTTCACGCCGGTTTTACCTGCCCCAATCGCGATGGGCGTGTTGGGGTGGGTGGATGTACGTATTGTATCAATGAAAGCTTTAGCCCGAATGTCAAGGAAACACATATTACCATAAAAGAGCAAATTGAAAAGGGCAAGGCATTCCATAAGAAGAGATGCGGCGCGGAAAAATTTATTGCATATTTCCAATCCTTTACGAATACCTATGCAGACGTTGAAACGTTAAGGTCGTGTTATGAAGAGGCGTTAGCGGATAAAGACGTTGTAGGTATCTCTATTGGCACACGACCCGATTGTGTCACGGACGATATTTTAAGCCTTATCGACAGCTATACGAAAAAATATCACGTCTGGATCGAATATGGGCTTCAATCCATACATGACGAAACACTCAAGCACATTAACAGAGGACACGATTACAAGGTCTTTTTGGACGCCATAACCCGTACAAAAAAAACTTGCATCCGTATATGTGTTCATGTTATCTTAGGTTTGCCTGGCGAGACGAGAGAGGATATGATGGAAACAGCGGAGGCCTTGGCAGCATTGGGCATACAGGGCGTCAAACTCCACCATTTATATGTAGCAAAAAATACGGCATTGGCAGAAGAATATTTTAAAGGCAAGGTACGGACGCTGGATATGAATGCCTATATCCAGCTTGCCGCTGACTTTTTAGAGCGTATTCCATCGGATATTACCGTCCAGAGGCTCGTCGGTGACACGCATGGCAATTTCCTTATATCGCCGATATGGAAGGCCAGCAAAGCCGGGATTACATCGGAGATAACGAAGGAATTGGAACGGAGAGGTTCGTATCAGGGTTCGCTCTGTAGCGAGTCAAAAAAAAACATTAATAGTCATTCGACCCCATTTCCCGTTCAAAACACACAGGAACTGGGTTCAGAAAAGTAGAAGTTGCATACCGTAGAAATATAAAGCGGGCGTAATTCAGTGGTAGAATACCAGCTTCCCAAGCTGGGTATGAGGGTTCGATTCCCTTCGCCCGCTCCAATTTAAAATCAAAATAATCCAGTCAAAAACAAAACTATTGAGCTGTTGCCTCCTATTTATTAAATTGTAAAATCTATTTGTTGTATTTTGCTTTGCGTTGACACGCACATGATTGATTGCTACAATAAGCGCCTTTAATATCATTGACAAGATAACTGATTTATGGAGGAAATACGATGATACTGCCGTTGCAAATTACGTCTCGCAATTTGGAACTCACCGAAGCGATCAAAGCGGACATCCGTGAACATGCTGAGAAGTTAGACAAATATTACGACAGGATTATGAGCTGCAGGGTCGTAGTAGAGACGCTCCCCAAGAGGTCATTGTACAACGTCTGTATTGATATAACAGTTCCTGGCGCGGAACTAGTAGTAAAGCGCGATCCGAACACGGACATCTATTTGTCAATAAGAGACGCCTTTCATGATGCGCGCCGCAAGCTGGAAGACTTCGCAAGGAGACAGCGCGGTGATGTAAAACACCATGAGGAAATGCCCCATGCGCGCATAAGCGCACTATTTCCGGATAAGGGCTACGGCTTCCTCGCTACACCGGACGGACGGGAGATATATTTTCACGAACACAGCGTGCTGAACCATAAATTTAAACAACTGGAGATCGGAATAGAGGTGCGTTTTGCTGAAGAAATGGGTGAAAAAGGGCCACAGGCCAGTTCTGTGACTGTGGTATGAAACTGTGTAATTTAAAACAGGAAATGATACATAGACTTGATGGCCCAATGGTGTGCGCACTGGGGTGTTGAAGTTTGGGCCTATTGCCTGATGCCAACGTATGTACACCTGATTGCAGTTCCACCTTCGGAAGATGCGCTTAGTCACGCGATTGGCGAAGCGCATCGGCGCTACACTCGTCGCGTGAACTTCCTGGAAGGTTGGCGAGGACACCTGTGGCAAGGACGTTTTGCCTCTTTTCCCATGGATAAAGCATATCTAAAATTATGTATGGTGGCCCCCCGGAATTACCGCCGTGAGCTATTTTGGATCTCATGGCCTTTTTGTTTCCAATGCGGATTTCCGTTCCTATTCTTTCTATTTTCTTTTTTGAGTTATCAAATCTTTCTCAAATTCAAGTGTGTAAGATAATATGGTCTTTAAATTTATCTTTCTTCGTCCCGCCCACGGCGGCACAAAAGCCGGGTTTCAGCTGCCGCCGGGAAGGCTGGCAGCTGAAAGCGGTTGTTAGATTAATAAATAGATGCATATTTTCTATTGTAGAGTTGGATCCCCTTCTATTACCCCTTCTGGCGCCTCTATTAACTCATCTGAAGCAGCAGCAAATATTCCTGAAAAGTAATTTCCACCTGTGCAACTCGTCTCGCCTACACATATATCGAAGTGTATGGTTCCGGCGAATGGAGCAGGCCCCTTATACTTAAATTTGCCATTGCCACTTCCGTCCGTTGTAATGTTGCCAAGACTTACAAAACCACACCCTGAATGACAACCTGTTCCACTCTGGCACACCCAGAAGACCACACGTCTTGTATTAGGTGTCCCATTAATGATCTTCACCTTAACTAATACATCAGATCCCTTTTTTTTAACTACTACGTTCCCAACTACAGTGCCAGTACAACTACCTGAGTCATTAACAAGATTCTTTTTCTGTTTCGCCGCATAACTTTGAGGTGAAAATCCTACAAAGGCCAATCCTGCCACAAGTAGAACGCTAAACAATAACCCTTTCCTAATCTTCATGTTGCCTTACCTCCTTTTAAATTAGTTGCTAAATTTACCCCTTAAACTCCTGCCACTCTCATATCGTCATAAATCATCCTCCTTTCCTTAAATATTCTTCAGTCTAACACCCTAAATCAACGGCTACGTTTACACCACCTGTTGGAATTGTTTGTTAGCCATTCACTTTAATCATTACTTAAAAATTATATATTATTATAACACCATAACGAGATAGTTGTCAATATCTGAATTCGTAATTGTTTATGCTTTTTAATGAAGAGAACGATCAAGCTAAGGATCTTTTATATAATAACTGTTTTGGAGCCGGGGGTCAAATCTTTATCGTTGAAGAGGGATGTCAATTTGAAAGACTTGGACCCTTTCTTTCACATTTAGACTTGATGACCCAATGGTGTACGCACTGGGGTGTTGAAGTTTGTGTCTATTGCCTGAGGCCAAATCATGTACACCTGATTGCAGTTCCACCTTCGGAAGATGCACTTAGTCACGCGATTGGCGAAGCGCATCGGCGCAACACGCGTCGCGTGAACTTCCGGGAAGGTTGGCGAGGACACCTGTGGCAAGGACGTTTTGCCTCTTTTCCCATGGATAAAGCGGATCTGTACTTAGGCAGCGCGCTATGTGGAACTGAATCCTGTGATAGCGAAGTTGGTTAAGAAACCACAATTCAATGTTCGGATTCGACGGCAACCCGGTATTGGTCAGGACTTAAAAGGCTGTTGAGTTCTATCGGGTTGGATATTTCAATGTGTAAAAACCATCCCTCACCGTAAGGGTCTTCATTCACAAGCTGTGGTTTTTCCTGGATTTTCCGGTTGATCTTAACGACCATGCCTGACACCGGGGCATAGATGTCATAAGCAGCCTTCACGGATTCTACGACTGCACATGGCTTGCCCATTTTCAACTCTTTGCCTACCGACGGTAATTCAACAAAAACAATGTCCTTCAATTGCTGTTGTGCAAAATCGGTAATGCCCATAATAACCTCTTTGGAATTCAGTTTCTTCACCCATTCATGCGTCTTTGTGTATAACAGTTCGTTAGGTATATTCATTTATTTGAGTTCCTTTTATAAAAGTTGTATTGACAAAGATTAACTATGGTTTAATTTGTCTTCCCCTTTTTGTATTTATCTTTTGACACTGCTATAAAATGGGGTCTTTACAATACGTGCCTTATAACTATTATCTCTGATTTGAATTTGTAATTCCTCTCCTATTTTGGCGTATCGGGATTGTATAAGGCACAAACCAATGTTTTTGTTTGTGGATGGACTAAATGAGCCACTGGTAACCTTACCAATCATCTCGTTTCCTTTATAAACAAGATAATCATGACGGGGAATGCCCCGGTCTATCATCTCAAATCCAGCCAGTTCTCTGTCAATACCTTTTGTCTTTTGTCTTGATAAAGACTCTTTGCCAATAAAAGCACCTTTATCAAATTTCACTGTCCAATCGATGGTTGTTTCAAGGGGAGTTATTGTTTCATTCATATCATTCCCATACAACAAAAGACACGCCTCTAATCTCAGGGTGTCTCTTGCACCGAGACCGATTGGTCTTAAACCATCTTGCTTGTTCTTATCGATGAGCAGATTCCATAGTTTTACGACCCGTTCTGAATCTACAAATATCTCAAAACCGTCTTCACCGGTATATCCTGTTCGGGATATTATTATTCGTGTACCGTCCCACACATAATCATCAAAGGAAAACCTTTTTATGTAATCAAATTTACTGTTTAGAGCAATTTCAAGCATATGGGCGGATTCGGGACCTTGCAATGCGATGAGCGATATATTGTCGGTCAAATCCTTTATTTCAATTGGTTGATAGTTTGCGGCCTGCTTTTGCAGCCATATAAGGTCTTTTTCTGTATTAGAGCAATTCACCACCAGCATGAAACGTTTTTTGTGCCATTTGTAGACGAGGATATCGTCTATAATTCCGCCTTGTTCATTGCAAATGGGGGTATAGAGAACTTGTTTATCAGCAAGTCGACCTGCATCGTTTGTGATAATTTGCTGAATGAATGGAAATGCCTTGTCTCCTGAAACCTCAAATCTCCCCATGTGAGAGATATCGAAAAGACCGGCATTTTTTCTTACACAGAGGTGCTCGTTAATGATACTGTCGTACTGGAGGGGCATTACATAGCCATAAAAAGACACCATCCTGGCATTACATTTCAGATGCGTATCGTAAAGTTGTGTCTGTTTCATGGTACATTGATACTATTTATTCATCATCGTACTTGTATCCGCAGGTTGGCTTAAGATGATAAAAATAATCACTTTCATTATAAGGGTAGAGTGAACACATAAGTGGTTTTTGATCGTACACATTACACAGGGAGAGTCCATTTTCATCATAGGCGAGATGCTGACATTTAAGCGATGCATGACAACACCGCCCGCACCGCAGACAATCCCCTTTTCGTCTCTTTATGGAAGTATAAATTTCCCGTTTATTGAAGACATAGGAAGTCCTTCTCCATATCTGAAACAAAAGTGCAGAACAGAAAATATCTATCCTCTGTGTTACTTGCTGAACTTTTTGCAAGACTCTAATCTTTTTTATTTCAAGCTTGTTGATGAACTCTGTCATGAGTTTTTACCCTTTTCAAAAAATTAAATAGAAAATTTTATTCACATTTCATAACAAATTTATATATTCCAGTCAAGATAAATGACTATGAATAAGAAAATTTGTTATGCACCACTTATCAGAAACAATGAACTTGAAATTTCAAGATAGTTTGCAATTGACTTCAAAAATGCTTTATGGAATAATTATCTTATGATTCAATTCAGCGAAAAATCATCAAAATTTCTTAAGATAGGCACTGTATTATTCTGTCTCATGTGTCTCTTTTTTGCAATCAATATGGCCTCCAAGTACGAGCAACAGAAGACAGAGACCGAAAGGCATTGCAGTAAAGGAAAGGAACTTGAAGAGAAGATACATGAACTGTCAACCATAAACCAGGAACTCTTGCAAATGCGCTATGCGTTAGTGCAAGAAAAGGATCAATTAACAAAAGAAATCCGTGCCTTGCGCGAAAAATATGCTGAAGTGGAGGATTGGAAACTTACCACAAAAAAAGAAACATCCCCGGTAATACAATCTGATACTATAGCACCCACCAGGAAAACAGAAGAGACACAAGAGGCATCAACCTACAAATAACGAACTGCTCTTATTTTCCCGCACTCCTTTTCTCCCTGCTCAACCTTTATGTTTCCTAAATATATTGTGGTTACCTTATGGATATCCTGCACAGGGGTAAAGAGGGTTAGGTTATCATTCAAAGGGTCTAAATCAATAATTGTGCCCAGTCCCAGGGTATTGCCGTCCTTGTCGTTCAGGCCAACAATGAGGTCTTTTAATTCGACTCTCTCCGTACACGCAATCGAGGTAACACTAAAATACTCTTTTAATTTGTAAAAAGACACCGATTCAACCAACCGATCAACTACTATCAGAAGTTCAGACCCGCATTTTTCTATATACAGATATTTCGTATCAGGCATATAGGTTTCTTTTGGTAATTCCAAGGGATTTATCCTTTGACCGGTACCTAAAATGCAAGAGGGAAATACCACCGTGTGGATGGGGCAATCTATTACCTTTGCCGATTTGAAATACGCTTTATATCGTTCGTTCCTGTATTTCTGCCTTTCGGCTTGCGAACGGGTTACTACCTGCTTTGAGCATGTCAGTCTTATGACATGCCAGCCCATTTTTTCATATCCTCTCAAGAGGTGTTCCATTTCGTCTTCTGCTTGTAACGCAATAATCCATTGGGGACGCACCATTTCTATTTTGTATTGTTTAAGGATTCGGGCGGCAGGACCGTCAATAAAACCTGTCGTGTCTACAAGGGTTATTTGTGAGACTTGTTGAAGGGATTTATCTACCATTTTTTTTACGGCATGGAGGGTTTGCAGCAAAAAACCTTCCGGTGCGGTATTTCCCACGAAATGTAAGTCAAAGAAATTTGAGTAATCACGCTGCTGCTGCGGAGGAGTGTTAAAAATCTTCAGTCCCACCGTGGTTGGTGGGCCTATGGTGGATTGTCCCAGGTCACTATCGACATATCCAACACGTATCCCGGAAGCCGTCCACGTGTTGGTCAGATATTTACAAAAAGTGCTCTTGCCGCTATCGATCCTGCCGATAACGATACACATAACAATATTTGCTTTTGTGTCTTGTTTTATCCGGTCAGCAGCTTGCTCCCATTCTCTTGGGATATCGATAGTGTTCATTATCAAAAATGGTTATTGAGTTAGCTCAGCAAACAACAATATATTGTACTAATACTGCTCAAAATGTCTCTATTTGTTGTGTCTTCTGAAGGAACTCAATAAGCATTTTAAGAAATTATTTCTAATGGGGAATACCACCAAGAAAAAGATTTAAGCAATCTTGAGTTAAAATAATTGGTAGATACAAATTTGAATACTTAACTTTTTAAGGAACGATAATCTTTACCTCTATGTTCAATGTCATAAATTTTTATGTGTTTGTATTTGTCGTAAACCCAGTAAATTATGCGATAATCTCCAACTCTGACTCTGCAAAGGCCACGAAGGTCGTCTGGCAAAGATTTAAGTGGATGATGTATTATTTTGTCAGCATTTTCTGCAAGCCAATCAATTTTTTGAGCAATCCTTTTTTGTACAGGGTTATCTAACTTTTTAAATGAATCTTCAGCATCTGGTAAAAACGTTATTTTATGCATAGTTCTTTTTTAAGAGATTGCCAATCTTTCCCTTTTTCCTGAATGTCATCTTGTCTCGCTTTACGCATTTTTCTTATAAATTGAGGATTTTGCGATAAAAGCCAATCTTCAAGATCTTCTTTAGTATTTGCCGTTTCAAAAACACTCAGTGGAAATGTAACTTTACCCGTATTTGATTTTTTTCTGGTTATTGACATGCAGTAATTCCTTTCTTCTTAAATTAATTTTTCCCTTTTTCCAATTCGTAGCATGGAGAGCCTCACATTTGAACTTCTGTATATAAATTGATATTCATTGATGTAATCTTAAATTTTTAAAAGTTATAAAATCTAAATGGTTATTGAGTTAGCTCAGCAAGCAACAATATATTTTACTAATACTGCTCAAAATGTCTATATTTGTTGTGTTTGCTGAAGGAACTCAATAAGCATTTTATCAAATTGTACAGTTCATCTCACCACAGAGAACTATTACTCAAATTTTATATCCTTAACCTCCAGTTCCAGGTTCTCGCCATCCATCCAATTATTTATTTTTACCGCAAAGGCAAGAGAACACGTTTTTCCATTTTGTTTCAGCCTATCAATTCGTTCTCCCATCCCGAAAGCGACGGCTCGAATAGCAACATCCCCCTGTTTGGCATAAAAACTCAAATGCTGTCCCTTCGAACCAATACGTCGCGGCTGACCAACAATCTTCAAATTCGTGGCAGCAAACAGAGGAATGGGATTTCCTTCCCCGTGAGGGGCTATACGTGCAAGCTCTGCTACTAATGCCTTCGATAACATTGAAAGCGTGACTTCCGCATCGATGTTCAAGATGGGCACGAGGTCTGTCTTGTTAAGCCTTTGAGACGTTGTACTATTGAGCATCAGGCGGAATTCGTTAATGTTATCCGGGTGTATCTTGAGCCCCGCAGCCTGTGCATGTCCTCCCACAGAAAGCAACTTGCTTTTACAATATTCCAGGGCTTCCAGTATGTGAAATGAAGGAATAGAACGTGCAGAGCCGTGGCCTATATCCTCTGCTATGGCAATCATCACCGTAGGACGGTTAAATTCCTCCACAATTTTAGAGGCAATAATACCGATAATTCCGGGATGCCACGCCTGGTCTGCTAATACGATGGCGGTAGTTTCATCGAGGTTAATTTCACTCATAACTTTTTTTCTGGCAGATGCCATGATATCAACCTGAATATCCTGTCTCCTTTTATTCTCCTGATCCAGAAAGCTTGCTATTTCCACGGCCCTCTCGCTGTATGTCGTGGTCAACATCTCGACTACGATGCCTGCTTTGCCCATGCGACCAGGTGCGTTTAGCCGGGGGCCGAGACGGTATCCCACATGAAAGGCATCGAGATTTGTATTGGAAAGATCTGCTATATCAAGAAGCGCCCGCAATCCCGGAATTTCCGTGTATTGCAGTGCGCTGAGTCCGTATTTTGTAAGGATACGATTTTCACCCAGGAGCGGCACCACATCGGCAATCGTACCCAGCGCAACCAGCCCAACAGCATTTAACAAGAAATCCTTGAACTCCGCGGATACCTTCTTATGAGGAGAAAAGTGCTGTCCAATGGCCCATGCCAGCTTGAAGGCAATACCAACACCCGAAAAATGTTTAAAGGCGCATTGGGATGTTTTCAATTTCGGATTGACTACCGCAAAGGCATTCGGTATTTCCTGTCCGGGTTGATGATGGTCGGTAATAATCAGATCAATGCCAAAGGCGCGTGCGACATCCGCCTCCCGGCAGGCGTTGATACCGCAATCCACCGTCAAAATGACGTCTGCTCCGCCTTCTTTCAGTTTCTTAATGGCACCTGCATTGAGACCGTATCCCTCCTCCAACCTTTCCGGTATATAGTAACTGACCTGTCCACCCACCAATTTCAAGCACCGGTACATGAGCGCTGTCGCTGACAGACCATCAACATCATAATCTCCGTAAATGACAATTTTTTCTCCCCTGCGTACGGCCTCGTTAATCCGAACAGAAGCCTTTTCAATATCAGGCAGAAGGCTAGGATCTCCCAATGCAGCAATCTGGGGTTGGAGAAAACTTCTGGCAGAAACGATATCAGTTATACCACGGTTGATAAGGACTTGTGCTAACAGGTGTGATATTTTGAGTTTACTGGCAATTTCTGTCTGCAGTGACTTATTAGGAGGGGGAAATATCCACCTTTTACTCATAGTATGTTTTGTATACGTGAAAAATCAAATGTTACAAGATATCAGAACTCAAATTTTCATAGCAAGCCATAGACACAACACTACGATTCTTAAGTTTTATGACTTGTCTTTGTGAATTTTTATATCATTCAAGGTAACATTATTCTACTGAGATTTTAAAGGCTTTCAAGGAATATTTTTATTTTATGCAACAGATTTATCCTTTAACAAAGGCCAATGCAAGGCCTCGCGCAGTTGGACATAGCTTTCCGCACAGCGTCGGGCAAGGTTTCTGACCCTGCCGATATAACCCGTACGCTGTGTGACTCCAATAGCTCCCCGCGCATCCAGCATATTAAAGGTATGAGAACACTTCAAGACATAATCATAGGCAGGCAGCACGAGGTCTTCTTTTAAGAGTCGTTGACATTCTTTTTCATAGGTATCAAAGAGTTGGAAGAGCATGGCCGTATCTGCCACCGTGAAATTATACGTGGAGAATTGAACCTCGTCCTGCCTGTGAATATCCCCATAGGTGTAGCCTTTGGTCCATTCAAGGTCAAAAACGGATTCTTTTGCCTGAATGAACATAGCAATGCGTTCGAGTCCGTAAGTAAGTTCGAGGGTGATAGGTTCGAGTTCCAAACCACCTGCCTGCTGGAAATAAGTAAACTGAGTAACCTCCATCCCGTCCAGCCATACCTCCCAGCCAAGACCTGTAGCGCCAAGGGTTGGGGATTCCCAATCGTCTTCAACAAACCGCACGTCATGTTTCACGAGATCGATACCCAGGAATCTCAAACTGTTTAAATAGATATCCTGTGAGTCATCAGGCGTGGGCTTGATTACCACCTGGAACTGGTAGTAATGCTGTAATCTGTTGGGATTTTCACCGTATCTGCCGTCGGCTGGCCGTCGGGAGGGTTCTACATAAGCGCATTTCCAGGGTTCAGGGCCAAGCGCCCTGAGAAATGTCGCGGGGTTAAAAGTGCCAGCCCCTTTTTCGAGGTCATAAGGCTGCCATATCACACAGCCGTAATCTGCCCAATAGTTTTGTAATTTTAAGATAATTTCCTGAAAGGTCATCATAGTCTTTAAGGTAATGTTTAAAAATTTCAAGTTATTCCTACGCAGTCCCCCTTAACAAAGGGGGACATAGGGGGTTGTGTTTTTACGGGGTTACTCCCCATTCCCCGTATTCACGAGGACGAGTTTCATGAGGACAAGTCTACAACCCGCTAGCCCCCTTTTCTAAGGGGGATTCTCTATGTCATACATCGTATAACCCGCATGAATAAAATGAAAAAACCAATCACCCTCCCTAAATTCCTCCCATCAAGGGAGGAATTTTTTGCAATTCATGTAGTTGCCGAATGCCCGCTTTAAGATTATGCCACAAAACCACGAAGACACAAAATGAATTATTTCAATCCCTGAACCTTTGTGGTTTATTCGTGTCTAGTATTTATACGATTATACCTGTATTTCTTCAAAACCACGCAGGCGGAAATCAACCTCTCCCAGTCCTTGTTCATGCGCTTCTCTGATATAACCCACGTCTTTCGGCTGGATACCAAACAGGGTTGCGCCGTAGGCGTCGACGGCAACCGGATCAGTGCTTACAATGATGCGTCTTGCACGTTCGGGAGAATTGTCAACATCATCCAGCCGCCCACCCGTAGGACCATGATTTTTCAATATCCTGAAGGCATCGAGTACGGTAAGGTCTATTTTGACGAATTTATTGAGGTCGGCAATCTTGGGGTGTATATCGGTGTGGAGACTGCCCCTGTCGCCTCCAATCATGCCAAAGACGTTTTTGAGTCCCATAGAAAGCCTCGATGTGCCGTGCTGTTTTGCAATAGGCACGTTGATAAGCACGTCCACTTCATTTGCATACACCATTTCTTCGTAAAAATCCCAGGACTTTAAAACCTTGCTGCCGGGGATTGAAAATTCCTGGAAACGGCGGTTATCAATATATGTCACATCTGCACCTGCTTTCCGTGCCGCTGCGGCAATACCACTATTCTCATACGATGGTTCCGGGTTTGCAGAACAGGTGTGATCCATGACTTTTACTCTACTCGCACCAGCCTCCCGACACAACTCCACGAGGGCTGCCACCACATAAGGATTGGTATTGGCGGCGAATTCCGGTTTTTGATTCCAGGCAATGTTGGGTTTGATAATGACCCTGTTGCCTTTGGAAATAAGTTTATCCATACCGCCCAGGGCATTCAAGGCGCGCCGTACCATCTCTTTTATGATTGCGGGTTCATCGAGAGCATCAGAAACATTCCCGCGAGCGACAACCAGTC
>Ga0209341_10003150_pt1 | contig 15470 bp, 8 predicted proteins | sample RifCSP13_2_FD_184020 | JGI IMG/M metagenome (GOLD analysis project Ga0209341, IMG submission 184020) | Soil microbial communities from Rifle, Colorado - Rifle CSP2_sed 13_2 (SPAdes) (version 2) | ecosystem: Environmental > Terrestrial > Deep subsurface > Rock core/Sediment | place: Rifle...
GCCCCCGCTCGCCGAGCCGGCCCGGGTACGGCACCTTGAGCGACTCGATCTGGAAGAAGCTGTTGAAGATCGGATGCGTGATGTCCAGCGGCTGGATCCGGCCGTCCGGCTGCACCCGCCGGATGGCAGCCTCGAAGACCGCCCACTCATTCTGAAAGTGGAAGTCGTCGACGATGAGAAAGCCGCCCTTCTTGAGGTAATCCCGAAGTCCCGCCACCTCGGACGCGCTCGGGAACCAGTAGCCCGGCTCCGAGAGGTATGAGATCGGAATCTTCAGGAGCTCGGGGTCGTCGAAGTCATGAACGTTGCTGCCGTCGACGTGAGCGTCGATCGCGGTGATGTTCTTCAGCATCCCGCTCAGGTGGTGCTCCATGGTCGGGTAGTCGGCGCGCCATCCTCCGTATGCCTCGTATCGGATCCGCGCCAGCGTAAAGCGCCCGTCGTACTGGACATTCGGGAGCTGCCCGCGCCTGAAGAAACCGCCGCGCTGGGCGGCAGCCGCGAGCGGCACCGAGATGAGGAAGAGACCGACGACCCATCGGGTGGTGCGACGACAGGACACGCTCTAGGGTCTCACAGGTTATTAATCTTAGAACGAGAACCGCAGGCCGATCTGACCCACGCGCTGTTCCGGGCGCTGGCTGTCGCCCGAGAAGCTGGCTGGTTGCAGAAGCGTGGGGTCGGGGACTCCAGCCGTTGTGTAGACCGCTCGATTCGCCGAGACGCCGCCGACGATGTTGCTCGGATTGATGGCGTTGAACAGGTTGAACACCTCGCCGATCGCCTCGATGCGAGCCCGGCCGATCGCGAATACCTTCGAGACGCGCAGGTTCAACTGGGATTGCGCCCAGCCTCGCCCGCAGTTGACCGTTTCACAAGGCCCGATGGTCTTGAGCGTCGCTTTCCCGGTCGCCCGGTCGGTGCTCGCGACGGCAAACGCGTCTGCGGGGATGTCGAAACGTTCGCCATCCTTGTTCAGGTCGCGGCCGTCGATGAGAAAGATCGGCAGCGCGGAGCGGTACAGAAAGAACGGCGCGACCTGCACCCCGTAGGGGAGCCGCACCACAGCACTCATGTTGATGCGGTGCCGCGCGTCCGTCGTGACATTCGGCCCGAGCTGCACGGGGTTGCCAAACGGGTCGTTCGCATCCTGGATATTCGCCGTGTTGAGCTCGTCCGAGGCGTTGCCGATGGTGCTGACCGCCTTCGAGAGCATGTACGAGGCGGAGAAGTCGAAGCCCTTCGAGAAGCGTCGTCGGGCGCTCACAATCAGCGCGTTGTATTCGCTCCTGCCGCGGCTGAGCGCCGGGCGATTCGATGAGCTGTTCGGGCTCAGATTGCTCGACAGCAACGTCGATATACGACGCGTCGTCGTGCCTGGAATGAGCTGATTGAGCCGCGGCTTGTAATTCAGATCGCGGCCGAGCGAGTTGACGTAATCGACGCCGATCACGGTGTCGGACGTCAGCTCGTGAGACCAGCCGACGTTCGTCTGAAGCTGAGAGGGCTGCTCGAGCCTGGGATCGACCCAGAATCCCACCAGCGGAGGACCCGCCGCGGACTGATTCTGGCTCGCCAGGTTGGTGAGCGGCTGGCCCGCCTGGTAGAAGGTGCCGTCCGGATTCTTCAAGCCTGTCGGACTGGAGGCGCTGAACACGGCGCCGAACCGGTTGCCGCTCGCATCGAGCGCGGCCCCCAACACGTTCGAGTTGGTGTATCCGAAATCCGTGTAGATGCCCCATCCCGCGCGGACGATGTCCTTGCCGGTGCCGGTCACGTCGTATGTGCCGCCGATGCGAGGCTGAATGTTGTTCCGGTCCGAACGCGGATCGAGACCAAAGTTCTCGAGGCCTGCGATCCCGTTCAGTGCGCCGGCCTTCGCCGCGGCCTGAACCTTCACGAAGTTCGGGTTCTTCGACTGGTCGAAGATGATGCCGGTGACGAGATCGTATCGGACGCCGGCGTTGATCGTGAGGCGATCGCTGGCCCGCCAATCGTCCTGCACGTACAAGCCATACTGCTTCGTCGGAATGTTGGCCGAGGCCTCGCCGTCAATCTGCACGACAAACGCCACCGGCGCCGAGAGGCTGTTGTCGAGCATCGCGTGCGCGATGACGCCCTGGCCACTCCTGCCGTCGATGAACAGGCGCGGCTCGTTGATGAAATTCACGCCCGCTTTGAAGGTGTGCCCCACTCCGCCGTGTCCCGCCACGAGCCAGGAGAAGTCATCCCGGATCTGGTACTTGACCTGTTCGGTTCTCTGCGGCGCCGCGAGGCTGCTGCCCGTGGTCACGCCGTTTGGAAACGACAGGTTGGACACCTTCGTCCGCTCGGCGATGGCATCGGTGAAGTTCGAGTACTGAAACACGACCTCGTTCAGCTTCGCATCGGCGAACACCCAGTTGTGATTGACATTGACGGAGTTGAACCGGTTTTGAGCGTCGCCCCAGTTGTCGGGCGTCGTCGCGGGGCTTGCGCCGAACGGGAAGCTGTTGGTGTTGCGGCCGTAGCGAACCGTGAAGTACTGAGCGGGGCTGGCGTTGGCCGATACCTTCACGGTGCCCAGGTTGTCCCGATAGGGCGTCGTGTGCACACCGTCCTGAGCTGGAAACAGCCCCTTCGTGTCGACCGTTTGTGTCGTGTCCTGCTGGGTGCGCTCAATCGCGAAGAAGAAGTGGACCCGGTCCACCACAAGCGGTCCGCCAAAGCTGCCGCCGAACTGGTCGCGCCGGTAGTCGCCCTTCTTCGGCTCCCTGCCGGCCTTGATGCCAGCAAGCGTTTCGTTTTCCGTCAAGGCGTTCATCGCCTTGTCGCGGAACAGCTCGAACAAGGTTCCCTGGAACCGGTTCGTGCCGCTCTTCGTGACGACGTTCATCACGCCGCCGTTGCTGCGTCCGTATTCCGCCTTGAAGCGCTGGGTCTCGAAATGAAATTCCTCGATCGCCTCGAGTGGGAACTGCTGCAGCAGGCCGCCGACCGTGTCGTCGTTGTTGTCGCCGCCGTCGATCTGATAGTTGATGTTTCGACCGGCGCCGCCGTTGATGAGCGGCGCGTAGCTGGTTCCTTTGGTCGGATCCGAGTGAAACGCCAGGCCGACGCCTGGCAGTGTGGCCGCAAGATTCGCAAACTGGCGGCCGTTGATTGGCAGGTCCTGCATGCGTCGCGGGTCGACCACCTGACCGACCGACGAATTGGTGGCGTCGACGAGCGGCGTGGCGCCCGTGACGGTGACCTCCTGAGCGATCGCGGCAATCCGCAGCCTGACGTCGATCGACTGAGTCTGCGCCACGTTGACGGCGACATCCTGGCGGGTGATCGTCTCGAACCCGGCTTTCTCGATTCTGACCTCGTAGACGGCGACCGGCAGGGCCGCGAGGCGATACATGCCGGCGTTATCGCTGGTCTCGGTCCGAACCAGTCCGGTTCCCGGATTGCGGGCCGTCACGGTGGCGCCAGCGACGGCCGCGCCTTGCGGATCGAGCACGCGTCCCGCGATAGTGCCGGTGGACTGCTGGGCGAACGCGGAGGAAGCCGCCAGCAGCCACACGGTGGCTGCGCCAAGAATGATGTTCATGTCTGGATTGAGCTTACGTTGTTTTCAAAGATTATGGCGACGCCATCGTGAGAAATTCCGATCACCCAGTCCGTTTCGATGGCGAAAGGAGCGACTGTGCGGTTTCGGGATTCGGAGTGTGCGGTCGTGGCGATTTTCAGATTCTCTGTTTGTCTCTGTACATCCTCTCATCTGCCTCGCGCACGAGCGGCATCAAGTCCGTTGTCCCCTGCGGCACCTCGACCCATCCCACACTCAGGCCGATCCCCGGCGGCAAGTCGACCGCCTCGGGTGCCGCGTCGAACGATGTCCTCAGCACCGCCGCCTTGCGCGCCGCCTCTTCGCTCGAGCAGGTGATCAGCACGAGAAACTCGTCGCCGCCCCACCTGAAGACGTAGTCGGCCTCGCGGATGTAGCGCTTGAGAAAATGCGCGACGTACTGGAGGACCCGATCGCCCGCCACGTGTCCGAGCGTGTCGTTGACGGCCTTGAAGCGATCGATGTCGATGAAAAGCAGCGCCAGCGGGAGGCCGAAACGCGCGTGCCGCTTCAGCTCGCGGTCCATGACCTGCTCGAGGAAGCGCCGATTGTGGCAGCCGGTCAGCGGATCGGTGATGGCCGCCTGCAGCAGCTCTTCGCGGGCCGCCTCGAGGCGGCGGTTGGTCGCCCGCAGCTCGTAGGTCATGTCCTCGAAGATCAGCAGGTGGACGCCCACCGCGCCGAGCATCGACAGCACGAGGTTGCTGGTGTAGATGGCGAAGGCGAGTTGCGGCGAGGCGGCGATGCCGGCCAGAGACAGCGCGGTGGTGACGGTGGTGGTCGCGAGGCCGAAGAGCGTGAACGCGACGAGCCCGGCGCCGAGCATCCGGCGCTCGAGCAGCACGGCGGTGTACATCGTCGCGGTCCCGGCGAGCAGCACGGCGTTGAGTGCGTATCCCGGCACCAGGACTGTGGCGGTGCCAAACACCGGCGGAGCGATCAGAAACCACGCCGCGACGGCGCCGAAGATCTTCAGGCGTCCGCGCCCGATGTACTGCGTCTGTCGATAAAGGTCGGCGCTCCAGAAAAAGAAGACGCTGGTGGCGATGCCAAGCAGCTGGGACAGGCCGACGACCGCGCGGTCCACCGCCGGGATGCCGTAGCTGTGGTTGAGCACGAGCAGCGCGGGCACGATCAGCAGCCAGCCGAACGCCCAGGGCAGAATGAACGACCGCCGCCGGTGCGCGTACTGAAGGAGAAGCAGGCCGCAGATGATGGCGGCGCCGAGCGCGCCGGCACGACGGGGATCGAGGGTGATGACCTGGGGAATCGGGACTGATTGAGCGAAGGCTGAAAAAGTCAGACGTCGAGCTCCTCTGCTTCGTCCGCTCGTTCCATGATGAAGCGGAACCTGGCGGACGCGTCCTTTCCCATCAGCTCATTCATGATCCGATCGGTGACGAGCTGGTCGGTGACCTCGACGCGCAGCAGGCGCCGCGTCCGCGGGTTGAGCGTCGTCTCCCAGAGGACCTTCGGCATCATCTCGCCGAGGCCCTTGAAGCGCGTGATCTCCGGCGTCCCTCGACCGGCGTGTTTTCCAGGGGCGTGCTGCTTCAGGATCACGTCCTTGTGGGCATCGTCGAGCGCCCAGAACGTCTCTTTGCCGATGTCGATGCGGTAGAGCGGCGGCTGCGCGAGAAACACCCTGCCGTTGGACATGAGCAGCGGCAGGTGACGGTAGATGAATGTCAGCAGCAGGGTCGCAATGTGATTGCCGTCGGAATCGGCGTCCGCGAGGATGATGACCTTCCCGTACCGGAGTTTGTTCAGTTCGAAGTTCTTGCCGAGCCCGCAGCCGAGCGCGGTCACGAGGTCTGAAAGTTCCTTGTTCTCGAGAACCTTGCTGAGCGACGCGCTTTCCGTATTAAGGACCTTTCCGCGAAGCGGCAGGATGGCCTGCCGCGCGCGGTCGCGGCCCTGTTTGGCCGAGCCTCCGGCCGAATCGCCTTCGACGACGAAGAGCTCGCTGCCTTCGCTCGTCGGGTTCGTGCAGTCGCTCAACTTGCCCGGCAGGTTGAGCCGGGTGGAAGTCGCGCTCTTCCGGGAGACCTCCGCTTGGGCGGCGCGGCTGGCTTCGCGCGCCCGCGCCGACAGGATGATGCGGCCGACGATCGCTTCGGCGACGCTGATGTTGTGATTGAGCCAGTGCTCGAGCGCCGGGCGGACGACCGCGTCCACGGCCGAGACGAGATCGGGGTTGTTCAGCCGATCTTTCGTCTGACCCTGAAACTGCGGTTCCTGGACGAAGAGACTCAGAACGCCGGTCAGCCCTTCGCGGATATCTTCGGCGACGATGGTCACGCCTTTTGGCGAGAGATTGTGCGTCTCGATGAAATTGCGGACCGCCTTGCCGAGTCCCGCGCGCAAGCCAGCCTCGTGCGTACCTCCCGACCCGGTCGGAATGCCGTTCACGTACGACCGCACGTGCTCGTCGGTCGCCTCCGTCCATTGCAGGACGATATCAACGTCATCCTTGCTCAACGTAAACGGCACATCGTGCACCGGCTTCGACCCGCGGTCTGCGACGATCCGCTTCAGATAGTCGACGACGCCTTCGTTGTGCTCGAAGACCGACTTCTCCTTCGAGCTCTCGTCGTCGAACGTGACCTTCAGTCCCTTGTGGAGGTAGCTGGCGATCTCGAGCCGTTCTTTGATCACGGCCGGCTCGAATTCGATCTTCGGAAAGATCGCCGCATCAGGATGAAAGTAGACCGCGGTGCCCGTTCCGCGCGCGGGGCCGAGCTTCTTGAGCGCGCCGACCGGCTTGCCCTGCTTGAACCGCATCTCCCAGGCCGCGCCGTCGCGCTTGACCGTCGCCACCAGCTCTTTCGAGAGCGCGTTGACGACGCTCGCGCCGACACCGTGCAGGCCGCCGGCGGTCTTGTAGCTGCCGTGCTCGAATTTGCCGCCCGCGTGCAGCACGGTGAAGATCACCTCGAGCGCGCTCTTCCTGGTGCTCGGATGCCTGTCGATCGGGATGCCGCGCCCGTCATCTTCAATCGTGATCGACGAGCCGTCGGCGTGGAGCGTCACCCAGATGTGCGACGCGTAGCCGTTCATCGCCTCGTCGACGGCGTTGTCGAGAATTTCCCAGACGAGATGGTGAAGCCCGGCCATCCCAACGCCGCCGATATACATGCCGGGGCGCTTGCGGACGGGGTCTAATCCCTCGAGAACGGTGATGTCTTTGGCGGTGTAGTTGCCGGATGCCATGTATGTAGTTACTCGGCGTGACTTACGCGGCAAACAACGACGACATGCAGCCGTCCGCTTCGCTATTCGTTGCCTTCGTCTGCCGCGTCCGTCCGCGGCCCTTTGCTCGCGCGCGGCGCCCGGCGTGCCGCCGGTTTTCGCGCGGCGGCGGCCTTACGAGTTCCTCGCGGCACGGATGACCCGACACGGCCCGGCTGTGCTCGTGGCCTCCTCGGTTTGGCACTGGCACGGCCCAGCAGCTCCGCCGTCGTATCGATCGGAATCCGTTCGGTCTCTTCGTGTTCGATTTCGGTCTCCATCCGTTCGGTGGGCTCCGTCGTGACGGCCTGGAGTTCCGCCGGTTCTCCCGGTATCTGAACCTGCGGCAGGTCCGTGCGCTGAAGCGCCTGGCCCGGGAACACGCGCAGTCCGCCGCGTCGATCGCGCTCGACGCGCAGGAGTCCTTCCTTCTGACACGCCCGCAGCAAATCCATCAACCCGCCGAATCCGTACTGGCGTTCGTCAAAACCACCCGGCCCGGCGGACCCGACGGACCCGCCAGGCGCTCCGTCGCCGTTGGCTCCGGCGTTTCCGTCGCCGCGATACGCGCGGAGAAGCTGCTTGACGTTGCGCACATACATCGGCCATCGCGCGTTCGTGGCGTTCCTGAGAATCTGGCCCGCGAGCCTGACGCCCTCCGCTTGATCGCCGATGGCGACGGGCAGCGGCTCGGTCGCAGTTCCCTGGATGGCCGCTCGCTCGTTTGCAGGTCTCAAGACCTGCGCGACACCAGTCTCCACCGCGGCTTCGGCTGGCGGCTCGCCTTCGCCCGAGAAGCCCCCGTTCAGCTCCACCATCACGCTTCGGCCGGAGTGCTTCAACTGCACCAGTCCCGAGTGAGCGAGCTTCTCGACGAAGTCGAGGAACGACGACGCGCCGTAGTTGCGCTCCGAGAACGTGGAGTCGAGTTGAAGCAGCGTGCTCTTGAGCAATCCGGTCTGCGGCGTCACTTCGCGGTCGGACAGAATCTTGAGCGCGCGGCGCACGATCGGGAAGGCGTGCGAGATTGGCGCGACCGAGGTGGCGACGACCGGTCGATCGGCCCGGACGGCCGCGGGTCTCTTGCTCCGATTGAGATTCTCGTATGCGATGAACTCGTGGCAGTTCCGCTGCAGGATCACGCTGGTGAAGGCGCGGCCGCCGACGACAAAGACTTTCTTGTCGTACTGCTTGAGTTTCTCGACGAGCGAGAGGAAATCGCTGTCGCCGCCGACGATCACGTACGCATTGATGTGCTGGTGCGTGAACACCATTTCGAGCGCATCGAGCGCCAGATTGATGTCGGCGCCGTTCTTGTCGCCGCCGGGGGTGAGGTTGCGCTGCACGAGCCGGATGGCGTGCTGCGTCAGATTCCGGCTGTACTCGCCGGCTCGGGTCCAGTCCGCGTAGGCAATCTTGGTGACGACCTCGCCGCGTTCCTTGATGCCGTCGAGCACGATGCCGACGTCGAAATGTTCGTTGAGTGTGCTCTTGACGCCGATCTCGATGTTGTCGAAGTCGATGAAAACCGCGATGTTGAGACGATCCTGGTGAGACAAAACGTGTTCCCTGGCGAAAATGCCGTGAATGCGAATCCAGACCTTCGAGCGACAGCAGCCGGAGTTGTTCCAGCCGAGTCTTTCGCAGCGCTCGTGTCGAGCAGCGTCAGAGTGACGTGCAGGCCTATTGTACCTCAGATAGCGGCGCCGGGGCGTCCGGCGTCGGCCAGAGGATGCGCGTGAACTGGCCGCGCTGCAGCAGCTCGCGTCCCTTGCCGCCGCGCCCCGTGACTTCGTATTTGGCGGTGCTAATCGTCTGTTCGGCGCCGCGCGTGGTCTCCACCGTCAGCAAGTCGCGGTCGCCGGACGACGCGATGAAGCCCAACACGCGGTCGTCGGTGCCCAATTTTATGAGGATGACGCCTTTGCCCGGGCCGGACAGGTAGTTCACCTCCTCAGCCTTACAGAGGAGGCCGCGTCCCTGCGCCGTGGCCGCGATGAGCACTTCGCCGCCGACGAGCTTCGCGACGCCGACGACTTCCGCGTCTTTGGACGGCCGGGCGAAGCGGCGGCCGGCACGCGTGCTCGGCTCGACGAGCGGCGCGAGACTGAAGCGCAGGCTGTAGCCGTCGCTCGTCGCGGCGACGCCGTGAACGGGCGGCGCGGCATCGGGATGCCCGGCCGACGGCTTCACGTCGCCGCTCGCGCGCGGATCGAGGCTGAGCGCCCCGACGATCTTCTCGCCGTCCTTCAGCTTGAAGAGCCGCTGAATCGGCTCCCCGTAGCCGGTGGACGCCGGGACGTCGATGATGCGCGCGGTATACGCGACGCCAAAGTTGGTGAAGAACGCGCACGTCGCGCGCGTGCTGCCGGCAAAGGCCGCGAGCACGCCGTCGCCCTCGCGCAGCCGCGTCGTCGACAGGTCTTTCACGTCCTTCTGCCGCTTCACCCATCCGTCGCGCGACACGATCACGACGTTGTCTTCTTCGACGATGAAGTCGTCGGCGGTGTATTCCGGTTCGCTGGTGTCGCTTTCGATCAACGTGCGTCGCTTGTCGATCTTCGGGTCGCCGTACTTCCGCTGAATCTCCTCGAGCTCGGTGCGCACCATCTTCCAGCGGCTGTCTTCGTCCTTCAGCAGCGTGCCGAGCTGCCGCGCGCGCTTGCGCTTCTCTTCCAGCTCGTTCCTGATGAAGAGGATTTCCAGCCTGGCCAGCCGGTAGATCTTCAGCTCGAGGATCGCGTCGGTCTGCTCGGCGTCGAGGCCGAACCGCTTCATGATCTTTTCAGCGGAGTCGGCTTTCCCGTCAGATTTGCGGATGATGCGGATGATTTCGTCGAGCGCGTCGAAGACCTTTTCGAAGCCCTCGAGGATGCGCACGCGCTTCTTGAGGGCGGCGAGCTCGTGCTCGAGCCGCCTGGTGACGACCTCGAGCCGGAAGAGCAGGAAGTGCCGGAGGATGGTCTTCAGGTCGAGACGCGCCGGCCGGCCAACTTCGGCGTGCTCGGTGGGCTCGAGGCAGGTGAGGTTGACGGCGAAATTAATCTGCAGTGGTGTGTGCTTGAAAAGGTACGCCATCACCATCTTCTCGTCGGCGTCCTTCTTCATCTCGATGGCGATCCGCACGTCCTCGGTCGAGAGATCCTTCACGTCCAGAAGCGGCGGCAGCCTGCGGCTGATGACCACTTCCGCGATTCGCTCGACGAGCTGCGCCTTGTTCACCGTGTACGGAATGCTGTCGATATAGAGGGTCTTCGTGGTCCGCGTGTCCGGACCGATGTCCCAGGTGCCGCGCAGGCGAATCGATCCCGAGCCGGTCTTGTAGATCTGTTTCAGTTCTTCCTGCGAATTGAGAATCTGCCCGCCGGTGGGGAAGTCGGGCCCTTTGACGTAGCGGCACAACTGCGCGTTGCCGATCTCGTCGTTGTCGAGCAGCTTGATGAGCGCCGTGCAGACCTCGCCGAGATTGTGCGGGGGGATGTTTGTCGCCATGCCGACGGCGATGCCGGTCGCGCCGTTGATCAAGAGGTTTGGCAGCCGCGCCGGAAGCACGACCGGTTCGGTTTTCGTCCCGTCGTAATTCGGGCGGAATGGCACCGTCTCCTGCTCGATCTCGGCGAGCATCTCGTCGCTGATGCGAGCGAGCCGGCACTCCGTGTACCGCATGGCCGCGGCGCTGTCGCCGTCGAGCGAGCCGAAGTTGCCCGAGCCGTCGACCAGCGGATAGCGCAGCGAAAAGGACTGCGCCATCCGCACGAGCGTCTCGTAGAGCGCCGCGTCGCCGTGCGGATGGTAGCTGCCCATGACGTCGCCGACGACCTTGGCGCACTTCCGGTGCTTGACGTCCGCGGTCAGGTTCTGCTCCCACATCGTGTACAGGATGCGCCGCTGGACCGGTTTCAGGCCGTCGCGGACATCGGGCAGCGCGCGCGCGGTGATGACCGACAGCGCGTAATTGAGGTAGCGCGATTGCGCCGCCTCGTGGAGCGCGACGTGTTCCGTCGTGCCCGCGCCGCCGCCGCGCGCGCCGGAGGCTTCCGGAGCCGGCGCCGCTTCGAGGTTGTCGAACAGTGATTGGTCGCGAGGTTTGCGTTTCGCCAACGTGCGGAGATTTTACCGTGAGGGCGGCACGGGCTGGAAAGGCGGGAAGGCGCCATTCCTGCCCCTCCCCGCCTTTCCCGCCTATCCTGCCTTTACTTGATGAAGAGCATCTCGCGATACGTCGCCAGCGGCCACAGGCCGTGCGGCATCATCAACTCCAGTCCGTCCACGGCTTCGCGTAATGTTTCCATGGCCGGCCGGACGACGTCGCGGAAGTGCTTGGCGTGCTTTTCCGCCGAACCATTGCCCTCGTGCGCAAGCGCGTGCTCGAGCTTGTCTGAGCGCTTCTTCACGTCGTCGATCGTTTTCGTCAGCCGATCGAGCACTTTCTTGCCCTCACCCGACTTGCTCCCTGCCTGCTTCACGGCGGAAACGCTCGTGGCGACCTGACACTGGTACTCGAAGGCCGCCGGCAGCACGTACCGGTTGGCCATAAGGACCATCAGCTGGCCTTCGACATTGATGGTCTTGTTGAACTGCTCGAGCATGATCTCGTAGCGCGCGTGCAGCTCCCGTTCGTTCAGCACCTTGTATTTTTCGAAGATGCCGATCACCTCCGGGGTGACGAGCTGCGGAAGCGCGTCGACGGTGTTCGTCAGGTTCAGGAGGCCGCGCTTGCCGGCTTCCTTTTCCCACTCCTTCGAGTAGTTGTTGCCGTTGAAGATGATCCGCTTGTTCTCCTTGATCACCCTGGGCAGCAGCTCGCCGACCGCCTTCTCGAGCGACTTGCCGCCCTTCATCAGCTTCTCGAGCTCGGTCGCCATGTAGTCGAGCGACTCGGTGACGGCCATGTTGAGCGCGATATTCGGATACGCGATGCTCTGGCCCGACGACACCGCGCGGAACTCGAACTTGTTCCCCGTGAACGCGAACGGGCTCGTGCGGTTCCGGTCGCCGGCGTCGCGCGGCAGCTTCGGCAGCACCATCACGCCGGTGTCGAGCTCGCCGCCCTGCTTGGTCGACCTGGCGCCGCCCTTCTCGATCTGCTCGAAGATGTCGGTCAGCATGTCGCCGAGGAAGACCGACAGAATCGCTGGCGGCGCTTCGTTGGCGCCCAGCCGGTGATCGTTGCCCGCGCTGGCGATGCTGGCGCGCAGCAGGCCCTGCCACTTGTTGACCGCGCGCAACACCGCCGTGCAGAAGACGAGGAACTGCAGGTTGTCGTGCGTGTTCGCGCCGGGGCCGAGCAGGTTGTGCCCCTTGTCGTCGCTCATCGACCAGTTGAGGTGCTTGCCCGATCCGTTGACGCCCGCGAACGGCTTCTCGTGCAGCAGGCACGCCAGGCCGTACTTCGGCGCCGTCCGCTTCATCGTCTCCATCGTCATCATCTGGTGATCGGTGGCGAGGTTCGCGTTCTCGAACACGGGAGCGATTTCATACTGGCTCGGCGCCACTTCGTTGTGCCGGGTTTTTACCGGCACGCCGACTTTGTAGAGCTCGGTCTCGACGTCCGACATGAACGCCATCGCCCGGTCGGCGATCGCGCCGAAGTACTGATCCTCGAGCTCCTGCCCCTTCGGCGGCTTGGCGCCGAACAGCGTGCGGCCGGCGTTGATGAGATCCGGACGCGACAGGTAGAAGTACTGATCGATCAGAAAATATTCCTGCTCGGGCCCGCACGTCGTGACGACTCGCGTCGAGGTCGAGCCGAACAGCTTCAGCACGCGGACCGCCTGCCGGGAGAGCGCCTCCATCGAGCGCAGCAGCGGCGTCTTCTTGTCGAGCGTCTCACCGGTCCAGCTCACGAAGGCCGTCGGGATCACCAGCGTGACGGAGTTGCCACAGTACAGCAGCCACGGCGGGCTCGTCGGATCCCACGCCGTATAGCCACGCGCCTCGAAGGTTGAGCGCATGCCGCCCGACGGAAAACTCGACGCGTCGGGCTCGCCCATGATCAACTCCTTGCCCGAGAACTCGAGAACCGCTTTGCCGTCGCCGGTCGGCGTCAGAAACGAGTCGTGCTTTTCGGCGGTGATGCCGGTGAGGGGCTGGAACCAGTGCGTGTAATGCGTCGCGCCGTGCTCGACCGCCCACTCTTTCATCGCGCGCGCCACTTCGTCGGCGACCGACAGATCGAGCGCTTCGCCGTTGGTGATGGTGCGGCGCAGGGCCTGGTACATCGGCTTCGGCAACCGCGCCTGCTGCACCTCGTCGTTGAACACCAGGCTGCCGAACGATCCGGCCGCGATCGTGGCGCGCGGCTGTTTGGAGGCTGACACCGACCAGTCGCGGATTGCGCCGATCGCTTCGCCGAAGACTGCAGAACCCATGACGTCGCTCCCTTGAATGGTGATTCGGTCAGGCGGATAAGCCGTGAGGATGATCGCGCCTTGCTTGGTGGGGAAATTATGTACCGACATTTGCGGCGCTTGCAACGGGAAGAATGGGCGTCAGAGCGAACAAAAATGTCGTCGACTATCAAAAGAGAAACAAAACTGTTTCAAAACGCCTCCGGCCAGCCCAGGAGACTCAGGAACTCGGCGAGCACCATGGCCGTCGCCCCCCAAATCTCGTGGCCGGCGACGTGAAAGGCGGGGATCACGAGCCGGCGGCCGTCCCGTTCGCGCTCGCTCGACGTGAGACAGGTGGGATCGCACAGGGCATCCAGGGGGATTTCGAGAATGCTTTCGACTTCGCCATCCGCCGGCCGCAGGGCTGGACGCCGGGCCATCGTCGCGACGACGGGGTGAAGACGGAATCCGCTGATGGGAATGTCGAGCGGCGTCAGCAGCCCGATCACCCGTGCGTCCGCAATCGGCAGTTCCACTTCCTCGTGTGCCTCGCGCAGCGCCGCCTGCTCGTATGTTTCGCCCGGTTCGACGACGCCGCCAGGAAGCGAGACCTGCCCCCTGTGACGTCCGAGCGTGCCCGCACGAAGCGTGAGCACGATGTGCGGACGCCCGGCGATGGAAAAAACCAGCAGCAGACCGGCCGCGTCGCGGATGCCGGCGCGATTGAATCCTTCGGGCCATTGCCGACGAGGCTGCGGCGCGAGGATAGCGTGGGCGGCAGCGCCGGGAAGGGGGCCGGTCAGGCGATCACTGAGGCGCTCGACGACAGCATCAAAATACACAAGGGCACCGATGCAGGAACGCACGCGGCGGTTGCAGTTGTGGCATTTGTGCGTTCCTGCATTCCGGCATTTACGGGTTCGGGACACTCGACATGAAGCCGCAGTCGCTCTGCGGCGCCGGATACGCACTCGACGTGACGGCACGAACGATTTCGCCGGCGATGAACGCATATCCGGCGTCGTTCGGGTGGAACCCGTCCGCCGAATAATTCGACGGCAGGTACATTCGCGAATCGCACATGACGTCAACCACGGTGATACCTTGCGAGACGAGCGCGTTGACGACCGACTTCGTCATGCCGACGGCGGCGCGCTGCGCGGCCTGGCGCTGGGCGAGCGGCTCCTGGGCGAGAAACGGAAAGCCTGCAAGGTTCGGCACGTTCAGGGCGATGATCCGCGCCGCGCCGGCGCGCCCGCGGATACCGTTGAGCAGCGTGGCGTAGTCGGCGCCGAACGCCTTCACCTGGGCGTCGATGTAACCGGCTTGATCGCCGGCGCCCGCGCCGCCGCCGATCGCCGCGGTAATCGTGTTGATTTCGTTCCCGCCCGCGAAAATCGTCACGAGCGTCGCGTTCGTGCGGACGAGCGGCATCTCGCCGGCGATGAAATTACCCAGGATGACCCGGTTGTGCTGCTGGCCGAGCGCCTGAAAGCCCGGGCCAATCACCGCGGTCGGAATACCCAGGTTCACGAGCGACACGTCGAAGCCGAGCGCCTTGAGCTGCCGTGCCGCGACCTGCGGGTACCCCGTGCCATTCGGGCAGTCCACGTAGGGCGGACAGACGACGCTCGATCCGAAGCCATCGGCGTCGCTCGCACCCAGCGCGTCATACACAATCGTGGACCCGGGCGCCGGGGGACCCCCGGGGGCCGTGGGGCTGTCCTTGCCGAGCCCCAGCTTGTCGCAGCCGGCGGCCAGCCCCAGGACAAGGATCGGGATCGCGATCCGTGAAATTGGAGAATCGTGCTTTACGCCAAAAAAGGTGCGAACGGAACGCCGCTTACCTGTCATATGTCTTTACTAGAATGACATGGTCAAGCCGGAGCGCGTTATGACTCTTCTCGATAGATTCCGCGCACAACCTCCCCAGAGGGATGCGGATCCCGTCGTCCGCCTGGCCTACGTCCAGGAAGTCCCGATCGACGAGCGCGACCTGCTCGCCGAGATTGCCCGGGACGATGTGGATGCCCGGGTGCGACGCGCGGCAGTGGCCAAGCTGATGGATCCGTCCGCGCTGGCGGCGGTCGCCGAAGCCGATCCCGATCCGGGGGTGCGGGACGAGGCGCTGACGATGCTGCGCGATATCGCGCTCGACGCGTTCGAAGGCATCGCTGAAGCGGAAAGCCTCGCTGCGGTCGAGGCGCTTTCCGATGCGAGGATGCTCGCGACGGTGGCGAAGACGGCGCTTCGCGAAGAAGTGGCGCTCGGCGCTCTCGGCCGCGTTGGCGAGGCGCACGCTCTCGGGTCGATCG
>Ga0209341_10003154_pt1 | contig 15463 bp, 16 predicted proteins | sample RifCSP13_2_FD_184020 | JGI IMG/M metagenome (GOLD analysis project Ga0209341, IMG submission 184020) | Soil microbial communities from Rifle, Colorado - Rifle CSP2_sed 13_2 (SPAdes) (version 2) | ecosystem: Environmental > Terrestrial > Deep subsurface > Rock core/Sediment | place: Rifle...
CCGCCAATATGCTCGAGCTCGATCAGGTTCCTGGCGCTCCGTTCGACCTCACCTTCTGCCGGCTCTTCCTCATGCATATGCAGGAGCCCGTCGCCGCGCTCGAGAAGATGCTTTACTGGACCAAGCCGGGGGGCACCGTGGTGGCGCAGGAGTTCGACTTCGGCGCCATTGCCGTCGAGCCGCTCTGCCCCGCCATGGCCGAGTTCAATCGCGTGTTCGAGGGCGTGTTCAGAGGCCATGGCCGCAATCTCAGGGCAGGACGGCAATTGCCAGCGCAGTTCGAGGCGGCGGGCCTCGGGCTCCCCGACGGCACGAATGCCGAGGCGAAATTCCTGCCGCTCAAGGATCTGGCGCAAATGTTGATCGGCGTTTACCAAGGGCTGTTCGCGGCAGCCGCCGAGCTCGGCATCGCCGATGCGACACGAGCCGAGGCGTTCAAAGTCGACATGGAAGAGGCCGCCTCGGACGGGCGCTACTACTGCCTCACCCCCATCCTCATCGGCGCCTGGAAGCGAGTCACGTGACGCGCGTCTCCGCGGTGCCCCCGCCACGCTCGCTTCTCCTTGCGGGTCATAGACTTGCCACCTATATAACCGCGGAACCCTGCCGGATGAGTCGGCGGGCCCGCCGAATATTGGGGACCGACGCCACGCCTAGCGCTGAAATGCCGGGTGCCGCTCAAGGGCCCGCACGGTCTGCCAGAAAGAGAGGTTCGTAATGGCGAAAGTGATCGGAATCGATCTCGGCACTACCAATTCCTGCGTCGCAGTGATGGAGGGCAAGACCCCCAAGGTCATCGAGAATGCCGAAGGCATGCGCACCACGCCCTCGATGGTCGCCTTCACCGATGACGGAGAAGTCATCGTCGGACTTCCAGCCAAGCGACAAGCCGTCACGAACCCCGAGAACACGTTCTTCGCCATCAAGCGCCTGATCGGCCGCCGCTGGGACGACCCGATGGTCGAGAAGGACAAGAAGCTCGTCCCCTACAAAATCGTCAAAGCCGGGAATGGCGACGCCTGGGTCGAGTCCCACGGCAAGCAGTATTCCCCTTCGCAGATCTCCGCCTTCATCCTGCAGAAGATGAAGGAGACCGCCGAAGCCCATCTTGGCCAGAAGGTCGAGCAGGCGGTCATCACCGTTCCCGCCTATTTCAACGACGCCCAGCGCCAGGCGACCAAGGACGCCGGCAAGATCGCCGGGCTCGAAGTGTTGCGCATCATCAATGAGCCGACCGCTGCCGCTCTTGCCTATGGCCTCGACAAGAAAGAGGGCAAGACAATCGCCGTCTATGACTTGGGCGGCGGCACCTTCGACATCTCGATCCTCGAGATCGGCGACGGCGTGTTCGAGGTGAAGTCGACCAACGGCGATACGTTCCTCGGCGGCGAGGACTTCGACATGCGCATCGTCGACTACCTCGCCAACGAATTCAAAAAGGAGAGCGGCATCGATCTCCGCGGCGACAAGCTCGCCCTGCAGCGCCTGAAAGAGGCCGCCGAGAAGGCGAAGATCGAGCTCTCCTCGACGACGCAGACCGAGATCAATCTGCCCTTCATCACGGCGGACAAGTCCGGCCCGAAGCACCTCACCATGAAGCTCACGCGGGCGAAGCTCGAGAGCCTCGTGGACGATCTCATCCAGAAGACCATCGGCCCGTGCCAGAACGCACTGAAAGACGCAGGCCTCAAGTCCGCAGAGATCGAGGAAGTGGTGCTGGTCGGCGGCATGACGCGCATGCCGAAGGTCGTCGAGACGGTGAAGAACTTCTTCGGCCGCGAGCCGCATAAGGGCGTGAACCCGGACGAGGTGGTGGCCATCGGCGCCGCCATTCAGGCGGGCGTGCTGCAAGGCGACGTCAAGGACGTCTTGCTGCTGGACGTGACCCCGCTCTCGCTCGGCATCGAGACCTTGGGCGGCGTGTTCACCCGGCTCATCGACCGCAACACCACCATCCCGACCAAGAAAGGCCAAGTGTTCTCCACCGCCGAGGACAATCAGAACGCCGTCACCATCCGCGTCTTCCAGGGCGAGCGCGAGATGGCGGCCGACAACAAGCTGCTCGGCCAGTTCGATCTCGTCGGCATCCCGCCGGCCCCCCGCGGCGTGCCGCAGATCGAGGTGACCTTCGACATCGATGCCAACGGCATCGTCAACGTTTCGGCCACCGACAAGGCCACCGGCAAGGAGCAATCGATCCGCATCCAGGCATCCGGCGGTCTGACCGAAGCCGACATCACGCGCATGGTCAAGGAAGCTGAGAGCCACGCCGAGGAGGACAAGCAGCGCCGCGAACTGGTCGAGATTCGCAACCAGGCCGAAGCTCTCGTTCACTCGACCGAACGGATGTTGAAGGAATACGGCGACAAGGTCTCTGCCGGCGACAAGGCCCTGGTCGAGACGGCGCTTAGCGACCTCAAATCCGCGGTCCAAGGCGACGACAAGGACGCCATCAAGCAGAAGGTCGACGCGCTGGCGCAGGCCTCGATGAAGCTTGGCGAGGCCTTGTATCAATCAAGCCAAGGCGGCGCGGCAGGCGGCGGACCCTCCGCTTCGGCCGGCGGCCCTGACGACAAGGTGGTCGATGTCGACTTCGAGGAAGTCAAGGACGACGACAGCAAGAAGTCGGCCTAGCGAAAGTGCATGGCGTTGGCGCTGGGCGGAGCCCGGCGCCTAGGCCCAACACAAGAGGCTTAAGCGCCGCCAAACTGGACGGCGGTGTAAAGGGCCGGAGGGGCGATGTCGAAGCGGTGCTACTACGAGGTTCTTGGTGTATCGCGCGGCGCTCGCGACAGCGAGGTCAAGGCCGCCTTTCGCCGCCTCGCCAAAGAATGTCATCCCGACCGCTGCAACGGCGACCCGGACGCCGAGAGGCGTTTCAAAGAGCTCAACCAGGCTTATGAAGCGCTGAAGGATCCGCAGCGTCGCGCGGCCTATGACCGCTTCGGTCACGCCGCTTTCGATGCCGGGCTCGCCGGCCATGGCGGCCACGGTTTCGGCGCCGATTTCTCGGCTTCGATGTCGGCGATGTTCGACGATCTGTTCGGCGAGTTCATGGGCCAGCGGCGCCCGCGCCAGCGATCGGCGCGCGAGCGCGGCTCCGATCTCCGCTACAACATGGAGATCACGCTGGCTGAAGCCTACCAAGGCAAGACGGCGCAAATCCGGGTGCCCACATCCGTCACCTGCGAAAGCTGCTCGGGCTCGGGCGCCAAGGCCGGCACCGCCCCCACCACCTGCCGCACGTGCGGCGGCGTCGGCAAGGTGCGCGCCAGCCAAGGCTTCTTCACCATTGAGCGCACCTGTCCCTCCTGCCAGGGGCGGGGCGAGACCATCGAGACGCCATGCCCGTCCTGCAACGGTGCCGGCCGTGTCACGCGCGAGCGGACGCTCTCGGTCACCATTCCCGTCGGGGTAGAGGACGGCACGCGCATCAGGCTTGCCGGCGAAGGCGAGGCGGGCCTCCGCGGCGGGCCGCCCGGCGACCTTTACATCTTCCTCTCGATCAGACCACATGAGTTCTTCCAGCGCGACGGCGCCGATCTCTTCTGCCGCGTGCCGATCGCCATGACCGCCGCGACCCTTGGCGGCCAGATCGAGGTACCGACCATCGACGGCGGCAGGACGCGGGTGAAAATTCCGGAAGGCACCGAGAGCGGCAAGCAGTTCCGCCTCAAGGCGAAGGGCATGCCGGTGCTGCGCTCCAAGCAGCAGGGCGATCTCTACATTCAGGTCGAGGTCGAGACGCCGAAGAACCTGTCGCGCAAGCAGCGCGAGCTGCTCAAGGCGTTCGAGGACGCCTCCAATCCGAGCACGAGCCCGGCATCGACCGGCTTCTTCGCGCGGGTCAAGGAATTCTTCGAGGGCATCCGCGAGTAGCTTCTACCCTTCCGCTTGGCCTTTGACGTAGAGTAGCGGAGGATTTCCGTCCCTCGCTCGCTCCTCCTGCGCGCGCCACTTAAGCGACAAGGAACCCGACGATGCGTCTCTTGTTCTTCGCCGGCAGCACGCGGGACGGATCGTTCAACAGGAAGCTTGCCGCCCTTGCCCACCACATCGCCGAAGCCAACGGTATCGAGGCGGTGCTCGTCGACCTCAAGGACTATCCGATGCCGATCTATAACGGCGATCTCGAAGCGAAAGAGGGGCCGCCGGAGCGGGCGCGCGCCTTCAGGGCTCTGCTCGGCGAATATCAGGGCGTGTTCATCGCCAGCCCCGAGTACAATTCCTCGGTCACGCCGCTGCTCAAGAACACGCTCGACTGGGTGACGCGGGTGAGGGCCAAAGGCGAGACCGGGCTTGAAGTGTTCAAGACAAGGGTGTTCGCCATCTCGGGCGCGTCGCCCGGCTATTACGGGGCGATGCGGAGCCTGTTGCATTTACGCCAGATCCTCGAGATCGGCACGGGCGCCACCGTCATCCCGCAACAGATCGCCGTGCCGCGCGCCATGGACGCCTTCGAGGCCGACGGCAGCCTCAAGGACAAGGCGCAGCAGAATTTGTGCAAGAGCGTGGTTGAGGCGCTCGCCGTCGCCGCCGCGAGATTCGTCGTTCCATGACGCTCCCTCGCGACAGGCTCATCGTCGCCCTCGACGTGCCGAGCGTCGACGAGGCCAAGGCCCTGATCGAGACGCTCGGCGACAGCGTCGGCGTCTACAAGATCGGGCTCGAGCTTCTGTTTTCCGGCGGGTTCGCGCTGGCGCAAGAGTTGGCACGCCATGGCCGTCCCATATTCCTCGATGCCAAGCTGCTCGACATCGAGGCGACCGTCGAGCGCGCGACCGCAGCGATCGCCCGCAGCGGGGCAGCGTTCCTGACTGTGCATGCGCTCGATTGCAAGACGCTCGATGCCGCGGTGCGCGGACGGGCCGGCAGCAAGCTCAAGCTGCTCGGCGTGACGGTTCTCACCAATCTTGAGCGCGACGATCTCAAGGAGCAGGGCGTCGACCGGGACCCGCAGGAGCTTGCGATCTATCGTGCGATGCTGGCGCAGGAAGCCGGCTTCGACGGGGTGGTAGCGTCTGGCCAAGAGGCTGCCGCGCTTCGCCAAGCGCTCGGCCCAGCCATGCTGATTGTTACGCCCGGCATTAGGCCGCAGGGTGCCGAGGCCCAGGATCAGGCGCGCGCGGTGACCCCAAGGGCCGCGATCGAAGCGGGCGCCGATTATCTCGTGGTGGGGCGGCCCATCACAAGCGCGCCCGACCCGCGCGCTGCCGCCGAGGCTATTGTCGGGGAAATCGCCGCGGCGCTAGCCCGCTAGCTCGGCGAGGCGCGCATCGATCAGGCGGAGAAGCGTCTCAGTGTCGCCCTCGATCAAGACTTGCTTCACCCGCGACTTGCCCCCTTGCGCCACTGACACAAAGGACGGCGGCACCTTGAGCCAGCGCGCCACGAGCCGCTCCAGTGCTTGATTGGCGCGGCCGTCTTCAGGCAATGCCCGCACCCGCGCCTTCAGCACGGCCTCGCCGCCGAAATTCTCGACGCCGATGATCTCGTCGCGGGCCGACTTGGGCGTCAGCCGCACCTTCAGCATGACGCCCTCGCTCACCGAGCGAAGGTCGAGCTTGAGGCTTGCTCCGCTCAAAGGGTGGGGGTCGGCTGGACGGCCGGCAGGAACCAGCCGAGCAGCACCACGTCGCGGATGAAGATAAGGAACAGGATGAGAATCACCGGCGAGATGTCGATGCCGCCGAGATTGGGGATCACGCTCCTGATCGGGCGCAGGGTCGGCTCGGTCACCCGGTAGAGCATGTCGGCGACCGAGTAGACGAAGCGGTTCTGCGTATTGACCACGTTGAAGGCGATCAACCAGCTCAGGATCGCGCTGGCGATGACCACCCAGATATAGAGGTCGATGACGAGAACGATGAATCCGATCAAGGGCACCATCAAAGACCTCCTGGGCTAGCCGGGGACCATGTAGCGGAGAGGCGGCGATAAGGGCAAGAGGAGCGAAAGGGCCGGTTTGGGCTGGGCGTCGCTTGACAGTCTGGAACCCCGATCCCTAAATGCCCCGAATTATGGGGCCGTAGCTCAGTTGGGAGAGCGCAGCAATCGCACTGCTGAGGTCAGGGGTTCGATCCCCCTCGGCTCCACCAAAATCCCAAGGAAATTTGCCAGTTAGAAGTAACGCGCCGTTTCGCTCGCTAGGTCACGGCGCAGGCTGATATGGCAAAGAAGGCTGAGCACAGTGAACTAGTGAGGCTCCATCCTCCGCTACGAGTTTGCGATGCTCGGGGAAACCCGCCTTCGGCGGTTCAATGCCTCAACAAGGAAGCCTGCGCAAAGTAGCGGCTCTTGCTGTGCGTTGGGACAGCTTCCTTTGTCGGCTCTTTCGCCAGCCGCTTCTTTCGCTGCTCCTATTTGGGCAAGCATTCGGAACCACCGGGCCTTCTTGGCAAAACCCGCACGTGGTTGCGGCGGTAACGTTTCATCTTCTGCCGCTCGCTCGTAGACGGCCGCAATCTGAGAATGCTGTGCTGATGTGAGACCCATCATCGTTCCCGGTTACTTGATAGAGGGAGTTGAGAGGGGTTCTACGGAGACTGCTTGCGTATGGTGGAAACAGCCTCCAAGAGGCAGGAAAGCCGCCAAGATCGCGGAGATGACAATAACGCGCATTCTTAATCCCCTTACGCCTGTGTGACCTCTACACCTTGAAACCGGCTTGTTACTCGATGGATCGGAGACCGAAAAGTTTTTGCTTAAAACTTGGTTAAAGGACAAAACATTAATAGCGAGGGATGGGGTGTCGAGGAGAGCGATCAGCGGGCTGTTGGCACCTGAGTTTTAGGAACGCCTCCAAAGGACTCGGGCTGTGAGAGCACTCAAAGACGTTTTGGTGGACCTCGAAAAGTCGGGTCTCACGCTTGAGCAGCAGCTTCTCTTAATGGACCTGATTACGGAATGCCGTCGCATAGCCATCTGGGGAGATAGGAAGGAGATCGACGAAATCCTCCATTGGTTGAGGAAGGAGCTGCACTAGCCTCCGGCTGATCCTTGAGCCCTGTCTCTGTGCCTAACCCACCTACCTCTTTCCAAGCTCCTGACCATCGGTTCAGCCTTGAGTGTCATAGTCCGGCCGGTCCTCGGCGTTTGATGTCGGCACATAACCCCAGATCGGACATCAACGCATAAGCCATGCGTGTCGCTTAATGACCCATAGCGGACGTTTGTCGAGCTCTACGGAAGGTCTAACAACTTTCCGACTGCCTCAGTGATCTTGGGGTCTAACGGGCGCGGCTCCAAGCGGAGTCCTTCGCCCAGGCGATCAATGAGTATTGTGAATGCGGCGAGACGCCCATACGGTTTGTCGTTGCTGGGAACAAGGTGCCAGGGAGCGTTTCTTGTCGACGTCCTCTCTATCATGTCTTCGATCGCGACCTCGTAGGCTGTCCGGCGAGACTGATTACGCAAGTCCTCATAGGATAGCTTCCAGCGTTTGAGCGGGTTGGTAAGACGATCCTTGAACCTTCGGATTTGCTCTGCAGGAGTGATGTGGAGAAAACATTTCACAATTCGAATGCCGTCGGCGACCAGCATCCGTTCGAATTGATTGATCTCCTCGTAGCCTCTCTGCCATTCCCGCTTGCTGGCGATTCCCTCTACCCTCTCGACTAAGACGCGCCCGTACCAGGAGCGATCGAACACTACGATTTGGCCGGGGTCGGGAAGCTTCTCCCAGAAGCGCTGAAGGTAGTGCTTACCCTCCTCGTGCGACAGCGGCGCCGCAATCGGATAGACTTTGAAGCTTCGTGGATCCATAGCCCAGCCGAGCCGCCGAACAATTCCGCCCTTGCCTGCAGCGTCCCATCCTTCGAGGACGACCACCGCCCTCTCTCGTGTTCCGAGATAGGCTTGTTGGATCGCTTGCACAGTGAATTGCATCGAGCGCAGCTCACGCTCGTACTCCGCAACCGTGACATTTGGGTGCTTCGTTATCGCGGCTAGTTGCGGGCGCTCGGCGACGATGAAATGCTTGGCTTTCATGACAATCTAAAGATGGCCATCCGCATTGCGCCGCCCGCGTTGATCAGGATCAAAACTAGGGTCTGCCGTCTGCGACGACCGACCACAAGCTGTTGCTCGGCCCAATCCACGCCTGGGTCGCACGTCTCCTCCTAGGTCGTGAGCGGGCCCCTTAGCAGATTGGCGGCGAGTCAGTTCCTGACCCCAAGCGGACTCTGCGGCAGCCGCGTTCAAGTTGCCTCGGATTGTCACGGCAGTTGCCCGTAATGGTTGCACTACAGAATTCCGAAAAGCATCGTTGCGGAGTGAAGGAGGACACCATGAACCTCAAGCACCTGTTCGTCGCCGTACCGGCAGGGCTACTTTTCTTGGGCAATGGAGTGGCAAACGCCGGCAAGACCATCAACGAATCGGGCGCCATCGCATGCATCGGTAGCTTAGTGTGAAGCCACCGCGGCTAGCGCCTTCTTCGCATCGATACGGATTTCTTCCAACTCAGCGAGTGCATCGTCCATAAACTCTTCGATTTCAGCTTCGGTCATCTGATGCACTGAGATTGCAAGATCCGGAGCCCGACTGAGGGCGCTTGACAAGCTAGCTGGCGAGCACCCGATCAACCCGGCTCTTTGCTTCCGCCATTGCTTCCGTTTCAGATTCCGCGATTTCAAATGAGTAGTGATACAGGATTGGAAGGTCGGCCCTGCTGGGAGAAACGCTGACGAACCAAAGTCTGCCCTTGCGCTTCACCCCAATGACGTATCCCCGATATGTTGATCGGTCCTGCGGCATATCACACCTCAAAAGTTCGGCTTAAAACCCGTGGCCGTTAGGCACCCAGCACAGGAGCTACCCCTAACTTTCGGCCGCCAAAGCCGCCGGACAGCCCCTCAGAAGCTCCATGCCGTGAGGATCTCAGCGTAGGGAGAGTGAAGAGCGGCGGAGAGGGCGAGGATTGCGCCACCTACTGCTAACATTAGAGAGTCGCGAGAGAGCGGGAACATCGTGGAATCTCCTTTGGAGTGGCTACTCAAGAACATCTCAAGCTTGGGCAGATTCTAGCGCCTCGACCAGATTCACGCTGTGGCGAAAACCACAGTTTCAGCACTTTAAATATAAGGAAATCAAAGACTTGGTATGCGCCAACCACCGTGATTTCCCCAAGGAAAAGACACAACGGTTTTCGAGTTCTAAGATTCTCGTGCAGGGGACTTCTGCTTGGCACCAAGCCGACCAACGGTCATGGAGGCCATGCGGTCTGCTCAAGAGCGGATACTGTTGCAAAACGATTTTGAACGCTCCGCGACGAAATTTTTGATTCAAGGATTCAACGGGCAGCGCAAGATTGATTCAAGCGGCGGCCTTCTTCGATTCGATTGTTGCGTACTGGACGCATGCCGCCGACTTTTGCAACACAATCGAGCGCAAAGCGGACGTGACTATTGACGGACTCTAGCCAACCAACAAAATCTGGGAGGATTTCAACAATGTCGATTTGGGGAAAGCTCGCAGCAGCGACTGCCGATCTCTCGATTGGAGGCCCGATCGGCGCCCTGCTTGGCGCTGGGGCAGCGCGCGACGTCCGCGATAGCCACAAAGAGCAGGAGGGGCCAGAGAACCAGGTACCTTTCACCGTGGGCGTGATCGTGCTTTGTGCCAAGATGGCCAAGGCCGACGGCAGCGTCACCACTGACGAGGTCAAAGCGTTCAAAGAGGCGTTCAATGTGTCTGCGGCGGAGATGAAGCAGGCCGCCCGCGTCTTCAATCTCGCCAAACAGGACATGACCGGCTACAAGCCTTGTGCCGAGCAACTCGTCACTGTCTTCAAGGGCAACCGCAAGCTGCTCGAGGACGTGCTTGAAGGTCTCTTCCACGTGGCCAAAGCCGACGAGGAGGTGCATCCGCAGGAAGAACAGTTCCTAGGGCAGGTAGCCAAGCTCTTCGGCTTTACCGACACCGAGTTCAGCTATATCAAGGCCCGCCACGTCATTGCCGCAAAGAGCAATCCCTACCACGTACTCGGCGTCAAGCCGTCTGTCACCGATGAGGAGCTGAAGAGCCGCTACCGCACGCTTGTCGCAGACAATCATCCGGACAAACTCATCACGCGTGGCGTGCCGAAGGAGTTCGTTACCATCGCCACGGAGAAGGTCGCCACCCTCAACGCGGCCTATGACGCAATTGTCAAGGAGCGCTCGATTTAGCTCCCCGGTATCCTGCTACCGGCCCGTTCCACGACGCAGTCTTTTTGTTACAACGGTTCCATAGTAGCGATTCTCACGAGCTCATCCCCGGTCATCTGGGGGATGGCTGGGAAAACATGGGGGAGAAGTACAATGCTATTACCGCCGGAGTACGCTTGGATTGAGCTGGTTATTATCGTGGGTGTCGCCGTGTTCGTCGCCGACTTCATTGGCAACATGATCAGTTTCAACAATCGCTTCATGAACGCGTTAACAACTGCGATCGTGTCGGCGGTGGCATTTGCGTTGCTTATTTATTTCGTTTACGGGACTGTGATGCTGACGGGCTGGGGATTTGCGGTAATGCAAAAAGCTCCTTGAGGCGGCAGAAGGCCGCTTCGTTGCCTCACCGTTTCTTGCGGCAAACGGCGATCGAACCTGTTCTCGGCGAATGTCTGCATATGGCACTTCTGCGACATGGGCGTGCGTCGCTGCCCTGTCCGAAGTTCACTTGAAAGCGGCCATCTCGCGATCCCCGGTCCAGCCGATTTTTTCGGTCTCAGGTTCCTCGCTGCCCCAGTCGTTCCCGGGGCGTTTCCTTTTCGGGGCGCTGCGGGTTTCCACTGATTGAGAAGCCCATTGGGGGTCAATGGGGCCCTTTGGGGTGGGTTTCCACAAAAACTCGTTATTTATCAGCCGGCTGCGAGCCCCCTCGGCTCCACCATCCCATAAGAACAGCCCATTGAAGGTCGCGCAGGGCGGCCTGTCCCGCGCCGTACCTCACGAGGAGAGGCCCGGACTCTTGCCGGCAGCTTTGGCGGGAGGGCGCCTCGTTTGAGGCTCGGCGGGGGCTAACGGCCGCGGCATTTGGGCGTTGCCTTCCTCGTCGAGGACGCGGAAGAAAAAGCCCATGACCGGGACGAGCAAGATATGCGGCACAAAGCGCGACGCGAATACGCCGAACCGGTTGAACCAGCCTGCTACGATGATCTTGTCGCCGCGCTGGAACCGCCGATAGGCGATTCGCGCCATCCGTTCGGGCGTCATGATCGGCAAGAGCCGCATGTAGCGGGAGTGTTGCGCGCCCCCCTTGGCGTGTAGGCGCGTGGCGATGGGACCCGGCGCCAGCGCCGAGACGCGGACGCCCGTGTACATCATCTCGTAAGAGAGCGCACGGCTGAAGGAGAGCACAAAGGCGTTGGCGGCGGCATAGGTCGCCTGGTAGGGCACCGGCTGGAACCCTTCCAACGAGGCGACGTTGAGGACGCCGCCGTGGCGGCGCGCCACCATGCCGGGAAGGAAGCGAAGCGTGAGATCGACAACGGCATGCACGTCGAGATCGACCATGCGGCGAAGCGTGTCGAGGTCTTGATCCTGGAAGAAGCCCGCGGACATCACCGCGGCGTTGTTTACGAGCATGTCGGCATGGAGGCCGAAGCGCCGCAGCGCCTCCTCGACGCCGGCGCAGCCTTTCGGCGTGCTCAAATCCTGCGCCGTCACCCTCACCTCAACGCCATGCGCATCGGCAAGGTCCCGGGCGACGCGCGTCAGGGCCGCCTCGTTGCGGGCCACGAGCAGAAGGGTGTGACCCCCCCGGGCGAATTCCTCCGCGAGCGCCCTCCCGAGACCTTCCGTGGCGCCGGAAATGACGACGGCAGGAGCCGATGGCTCACTCTTGTTGTTGGTGTCGTTCATTGTCAGTTCAAAACGTTGCGCCTAGGCAGCTGGTTCGGGTGGGACATCCATCGGCGCGCAGGCAAAGCCTAGCACAGCCTCATTGAGCCTGTATGCAAGCGGGGGCCCGAGGCGAGGGGCGACACCCGGCTGCCGGCGCGGTAAAGTGCATGAACCCGCGCCCGACCCGCAAGAGTCCTTGTTCGAGCGAGACTTTCGTATGGTCCTATCCAGTTGCTTGCGTGCTGCCCTCCTAGGGTTGCTCAGCCTCGCCTTTCTTCCAAGCGCCGCCAATGCGGCCCCAAGCCTTGTCGACGCCATCAAAGAAATTGACGCCAAATATCTCGTGGCTCCCGACGTCGAGGGCGACGACAACGCACCTAAGATCGAGGCCGGCGGCGGCGAGGAGGACATCACGCCCAAACCGCAGGAGATCTCGCAAGGCACGGTCAAGGCGGCGCTCAGCCATATCGAAAACAAGAGCGAGGACGGCGAGATCAGCTACGCGCCGGTGGTCACGATCTTTGCCGACGGCAGGGAGGTCGCGAAGCTCGAAGGGGAGAGCGCCGGGTTCGGCGAGCCGCCGGTCAGCGTGCAAATCGCCGAGATCGATCCCGGCAATCAATATCCGGAGGTCGTGGTTTCCTTCTACACTGGAGGGGCGCATTGCTGCTCGGTCACGAGAGTGGTCACGGCGGGTCCTGACGGCTCGGTCTGGACCACCGTCGACGTCGGCGAGTTCGACGGGGGACCGATGCTCGCGACCGATCTCAACGGTGACGGCCGCTATGAATTTCAAACGCGCGACAATGCCTTCCTCTACACCTTCGCCTGCTATGCCTGCTCGGAGGCGCCGCTCGAAGTGCTCACGGTCGAGAATGGTGCCGTCAAGAACGTCACCGCGGACGCAAGCTTCAAGCCGGCGCATGCAGCCTATCTCAAAGGCATGATCGAAAACCTCCCGGAAGAGGTGGACGACGCAAACGGGTTCCTGGCCGGCTATGTGGGCGAGAAAATCCTGCTCGGCGAGGTAAGCAAGCCTGGGACCTGATGCTTGGCTACTTACGACAAGGCTTCGGATTGGGGGCTTGAGGTCTGCGAGCAGCCGCTCGACGAAGATGGGGAATGCCCGGTGCAGCAGGTGAAGCTTACCTTCCCCGATGCACTCGAACGCATGCTTAACGAAAATGGCTATAAGGTAGAGGAATGAGCCCGCGGCCCCAGGTTTCAGGCTGGAACCCTTGAGGATCGGGCACCGTTTGTTGGACGGCGCCTAGTCGAGGGTGCTGGCCTTGCGCGACTTTTTCGAGGAGTAACGAGTATGGCACCCCGCGCTTTCTGGACCGGCCATTTGCGGCTCTCTCTCGTCAACATTCCGGTCAAGCTCTACCCGGCCACCACCTCGGAACGAGCCATCGCGCTGCACCAGATCCATGAGCCGTCCGGCCAGCGCATCCGCTATCAGAAGGTCGCGCCCGGCGTGGGTCCGGTCGAGAACGAGGAGATCACCAAGGGCTACGAGTACGAAAAGGGCAAATATGTCCTGGTCGATCAGAAGGAAATCGACGAGCTGAAGCTCGAATCGAAGCAGACCATCGAGCTGGCCCGCTTCGTCGATGAGGACGCCATCGACGCGCGCTATTACGAGACGCCCTATTACCTGCTGCCCGACGGCGACATGGCCGACGAGGGCTATGTCATCCTTCAGAAGGCGCTCAAGGACGCGAAAAAAATCGGCGTCGGCCAGTTCATCCTGCGCGGCCACGGCAACATCGTGGCGGTCAAGCCCTTCGGCAAAGGCTTGATGCTCGAAGTGTTGCGCCACGCCAACGAGGTGCGCGCCGCCGAGCCTCTGTTCAAGGAGATCCCCGAGGTCAAGGTCGACAAGGAGGCGCTCGATCTCGCCAAGGAGCTGATCAAGCGGAAGGCCGGCAAGTTCGAGCCCGAGCAGTTCAAGGATGAATATAGCGAGGCGGTGTGGGAGCTGATCCACGCCAAGATCGAGCACCGCGCACCGGAGATCATCGAGACAATGCCGGGCAGCGCCAAGGTGATCAACATCATGGATGCGCTGAAGAAGAGCGTGCAGCAAGGCAAAGGCGCTGCCGGCGCCAAGACCGCCGCCAAGCGCGGCGCGGCTTCCGCCCGCAACGGCAAGAAGACGGCGAAAGGCGCAGCCAGACGGAAGTCGGCTTAAGCCATGGCGCGGGCCGGAAGCCGGGACCTTCTCGCCACCTACAAGGCGAAGCGCGACTTCGGCAAGACCCCAGAGCCCAAAGCCAAGCGCGAACGCACCAAGGGCAACAGCTTTGTCATCCAGAAGCATGCCGCGCGCCGCACCCATTTCGATTTCAGGCTCGAACATGACGGCGTGCTGAAGAGCTGGGCGGTCACCAAGGGCCCCAGCCTCGATCCCCACGAGAAGCGCCTCGCCGTCAGGACCGAAGACCACCCGCTGGAATATGGCGGCTTCGAAGGGGTGATCCCCAAAGGGGAATATGGCGGCGGCCCGGTGATGATCTGGGACGAGGGCACCTGGGAGCCGATCGGCGACCCCGACGAGGGTCTCGCCAAGGGCGACCTCAAATTCCGGCTGCATGGGCACAGGCTGAACGGCGACTACGTGCTCGTGCGCATGAAGAAGGACCGCACCGGGGGAAAGCGCGAGAACTGGCTGCTCATCAAGAAGCGCGACGATTATGCCGGCGACGGCAGCGAGCCCACGCAAGATTTCGACACCAGCGTGAAATCGGGCCGATCGATGGATCAAATCCTGACCGGCGACTCGGCCATCTGGACCTCCAACAAGGCTCAAAAAAAAACTCCGGTCGCCCGAACCAAACGCGCGGCAACCGCAAAGAAGCGGCCAGCAAGAAAGCCCGCGCGATAGTCCCTGACTTCGTCGAGCCCGAACTCGCCACGCTCGACACCGAAGTGCCGGCCGGTCCTCACTGGCTGCACGAAGTGAAGTATGACGGCTACCGCATCATCGCGCGGAAGGCGGGCGAAGAGATCACGCTCTTCAGCCGAAGCGGTCTCGATTGGACGGTGCGCTTCCCGGCCATCGCCAAGGCGCTGCTGACCCTTCCAGCCGAGAGCGCGCTCCTCGACGGAGAGGTCGCCTTTGTGCTCCCCTCGGGCATCACCGATTTCAAATCGCTGCAAGAGCATATCGACAGCCCTCATCCCGCGATCCGTTACTTCGTCTTCGATCTGCTGTCCCTCGACGGAAAAGACTTGCGCAAGAAGCCGCTGAAGGAGCGCCGCGCGCTTCTCGGCAGACGGATGTCGGCCAAGGGCATCTCCAATTATCTCGTCTACGCCGACTATGTGGAGGGCTCAGGCTCTGAGTTCTTCGCCCAAGCCTGCGCTATGGGGCTTGAAGGCATCATGTCGAAGCGGGCGGACGCACCCTACCGCTCGGGCCGCGGCAAGGACTGGCGCAAGATCAAATGCACAAGCGGCGAGGAGTTCGTCATCGGCGGCTATAGCCGTTCGGACGTCAGAGGAAAGCCCTTCTCGTCGCTGCTGCTCGGGACGTTCGAGAACGGCAAGCTCAGTTATGCCGGTAAGGTCGGCACCGGGTTCGACTCTGGCGATTTCACCAACCTCGCCGAGAAATTCAAATCGTTGGAGCGCTC
>Ga0209341_10003155_pt1 | contig 15461 bp, 14 predicted proteins | sample RifCSP13_2_FD_184020 | JGI IMG/M metagenome (GOLD analysis project Ga0209341, IMG submission 184020) | Soil microbial communities from Rifle, Colorado - Rifle CSP2_sed 13_2 (SPAdes) (version 2) | ecosystem: Environmental > Terrestrial > Deep subsurface > Rock core/Sediment | place: Rifle...
CCGGCACGCCGGGCGTCGCGGCGCGTGTGTTCTCGGCTCTGGCGGCCGGCCGCGTCAACGTGATCGCGATCGCGCAGGGCTCCTCCGAGCTCAACATCTCCTTCGTCGTCGATGAGGCCCAGGCCAGGGACGCGGCCCGTCGGGTGCACGCGGCCTTCCAGCTCGCCAAGATCGGCGGCGGGCGCCCGCCGGGTCGCAGCACAGACGTCGTGCTGCTCGGCTTCGGACGCGTCGCGCGCGCGCTCGCGGCGATGGCGGGGCGCACCGGCGATGGACGGATCCGGATCGTGGCCGCGCTCGACCGCTCGGGGTACGTGTTCGATCCGCGCGGCCTTTCGCGCGGCCGCCTGCTCCGCCTGGCCGCGGGCAAGGACCGGGGAGCGCTGCTCGCCGGGCTCGGGGGCCGCAGCGCCTCGGCGCACGCAGCGCTCCACGAGATCGCCGCGCACGCGGTCTCGCGGCCGGTGCTCGTGGACCTCACCGCCGAGGAGACCGGCGATTTGTTGCTGGACGCGATCGCGCAGGGCTTCGATCTCGTGCTGGCCAACAAGAAGCCGTTGGCCGGCGACGCGGCGGCGTACGCGCGCCTGCTGAGCGCGGCCGCCTCGGCGTCCCGCCGCCTGCGCTACGAGGCGACCGTCGGCGCGGGCCTGCCGGTAATCGACACCTTCCGCAAGCTCGTCGAGAGCGGCGACCGCGTGCTGCGGGTCGAGGGCTGCGTGAGCGGAACGCTGGGATTCGTGCTCTCGTCGCTCGAGAGCGGCTCGAGCTTCTCGGCCGCGGTTCGTGAAGCGGTCGCGCGCGGGTACGCCGAGCCCGATCCCCGCGACGACTTGTCGGGCGCGGACGTGCTGCGCAAGGGCCTGATCCTGGCGCGGCTGCTCGGGTACTCGGGCCGGGCCCCCCACGCCGAGAGCCTGGTGCCGCGGGGGCTCGCGGGGCTTCCGCTCGCGCGCTTCATGGAGCGACTCCCGGAGCACGACGAGGCGTGGCGGCGCCGGGTCGCCGCGCAGGCGGCCCGCGGTCGGGTGCTCCGCTACGTCGTGGTCGCGACCGCGCGCGGGGTCCGGGCGGGGCTCAAGGCCGTTCCGCGCGGCTCGGAGATCGGCGCGCTCTCCGGCACGCGCAACCTGCTGTCCTTCACCACCCGGCGTTACCGGAGCGAGCCTCTGGTCGTGGCCGGCCCCGGGGCCGGGCCTGAGGTGACCGCGGCCGGCATCCTGAACGACATCCAGTCTCTGGCGAGCGAGTAGCCGCTTCGGCTGACGAGCGTTCGGGGCCGCCTGCTATGATGGTTTCGTGAAGTCGCACCACTATTGGAAGGCCGTCGATTCGTTCAAGGGGCAGCTGCGCGAGGCCGTCCCGCACGCGGAATTGAAGGCCCTCCACGCCCGCAGTGGACCGCGCCACCTCGCCTACGCCGCGCGCCAGTTCGCGATCATCGGCGCCTGCAGCTACGCGCTGTGGCACCTGACGAGCCCCTGGCTGTGGCTGCCGTTCGCCGTGCTGCAGGGCTTCACCTTCTTCAACATGACGACCCTGCTGCACGAGGTCGTGCACAACTCGGTGTTCGATCACCGGCGCAACGGCTGGAACCGCGCGCTCGGCCTCGTCTACGCGAGCACCAGCGGGATCTCGGCCAGCCAGTTCACGCGCTGGCACCTCGACCACCACGACAACCTCGGCTCGTGGGAGGACGACCCGAAGCGCCACTGGCTCTCGCCGAAGCGCAACGCCCGCTGGTTCAAGCTGCTCTACTGCACGCCGGCGCTGATCCCGCTCTACTTCCGCGCGGCGGCCAGCGAGGCGCGCTCCTATCCGACGTCGCTCAAGCGGACGATCGCGCTCGAGCGGGCCGCGACGGTGCTGCTGCAGCTGAGCGTCGCCGTCGCGCTCGGACACTTCGGAGGCTGGGGCGTGCTGCTGCGGGTGTGGGCGATCCCCTACTTCCTGGTCTTCCCCGTCGCGTTCACGCTCAACCGCCTGGGCCAGCACTACGACATCGACCCGACCCACCCGCTCAAGTGGTCGACCGTGATGGCGCCGAGCCGGATCTGGGACTTCCTGTTCGTCTACTCGAACTATCACGCCGAGCACCACTACTTCCCGAGCGTGCCGTTCTACAACCTGCGAAAGCTCCACCTGCGGCTGCGGCCGCTATATGCCCAGCTCGGCCTCAAGACCCACAGCTACCGCGAGATCGTCTGGGAGTGGTTCGTCAGGAACCGCGCGCCCCACAGCGACTGGGACAAGGCCGCTCAGCCGGCTGACACCGGGGCCGCCGTACACCCCGCCTGACCCCTCACTTCTTCCTGCGGCGCTCCTCGGCCTCGGCGATCCAGCCCCGGCGCAGCATGTCGGGCGCCACGCTCGACAGGTACGGCTTGATGTCCAGGATCGGCGTGCCGTCGAGCATGTCGAGCCCGCGTACCTGGAGCCTTGGCCCGCTTCGGCCCAGCAGCTCGACGACGCTGAGCCCGATCGGGTTGGGCCGGCGCGGGGAGCGCGAGGCGAAGACACCGTGCGGGAGCTCCTCGTCGAGCGGCACCCGCGCGACGAGATCGAAGCCCTCCGCGCGGTCGAACACCCACAGCACGAAGAGATGCGAGAAGCCCTCGATGTCCTGGAGGCCCGGCGCGAGCTCGGGCCGCAGCTCGAGCGTCCCCTCCGCGCGGTGCTCGGCTCCGGGCCCCTTCGGTATCTGCGTGCGATCGGCATAGGGGCTTCGCACGAAGCCGATCGGCCGCATCTCGAAGACCCGCTCCAACTCGGAATTCATCGCGCCAAGAGGCTACCATTCGCGCGTGGCGCTGCCGATCGACTCCGAAACCCGGCTGCTGGTGCTGACCGGCGCCGGGGTCTCCGCCGAGAGCGGTATGCCGACGTTCCGCGACGCCAACGGCCTGTGGGAGAACCACTCCATCGAGCAGGTCGCGACCCCCCAGGGCTTCGAGGAGGACCCGGCGCTCGTCTGGCGCTTCTACTCGGAGCGGCGCCGCAAGGCCAAGGGCGTGAAGCCGAACCCGGGACACCTGGCACTGGCCGAGGCCGAGGAGCGGATGGGTGACCGTTTCCTGCTCGTCACGCAGAACATCGACGGCCTCCACCAACGGGCGGGCAGCCGGCGCGTGATCGAGATCCACGGGAGCCTGTTCCGCACGCGCTGCCACGGCTGCGACTGCGAGCCGTTCGCGGACGAGCGCGAGCACGTCCTGGTCCCTTCGTGCGAGCTCTGCGGCGGGCAACTGCGGCCCGCGGTCGTGTGGTTCGGGGAGATGATCGACCCCGTCATCCTGCGCGCGATCGGCCGCTTCGTGGAGGAGGCGCGGCACGGCCACTTCGTGTTCCTGGCGGTCGGCACGTCGGGTGCCGTCTACCCCGCGGCCGGGCTGGTGATCGAAGCCCGCGGAGCGGGCGGCGAGACCTGGCTGGTCAACGCCGAGCCTGCGGAGAACCGCGGCGCCTTCCACCACTTCGTGCAGGGCCCGAGCGGCCAGATCCTGCCGGAGCTCTTCGAGTGGCGCTGAGAAGAGCCGTGCCCTCTACCTCTCGAAGAGCGGGGGCGACGAGGCGGCCGCTCGCGCGTCGATGACGGCCACGCTCGACAAGTCCTGGAACTACTACCAGCGGGCCCACCTCCACGCGGGTGCGATCGGATCGGTGGTCATCGGCCTCTGCCTCGCCCTCGCGCATGTCGACGGCCGGCGCGGCCTCAGGCGGATCGTGTCGTTGCTCCTGGGGTTTGGCGCCCTCGGCTACTCCTCGTTCTGGGTGCTGGCCGCGCGCCGCGCGCCGGGCCTCGCCTCCACCGGTGCGGCCAAGGAGTCCCTGGCCTGGCTGGCGACGCCCTCGGCGGGCGCGCTCGCCGTCGGCCTCGTCCTCTCCCTGGGCCTGCTCGTGGCGTCGCTCGACGGGGACGAATCCTAGGACCTGGGCGTCAGCGGCTCGACGCCCCGAGCTCCCTCGCCAGATCGGCCGCGTGCTCCACTTCCTCGAGCAGCCACATCAGGTAGCGCACGTCGGCGATCACGTTCCGCGCCACGTCCGGGTTGTAGCCGAAGTCGTTGGCGACGTTCTCCCAGACGCGGTCGAAGTTCACGCCGACGAGCCGCCCCTCGCCGTCGATGACCGGGCTGCCGGAGTTGCCGCCCGTGGTGTCGCAGTCGGCCAGGATCGCGATCGGGACCGAGCCGGAGGCCGGCTCCGCCCAGCGCCCGAACCGCTTCTGCGCGTGCGCCTCGCGCACGGGCGCCGGCAGGTCGAACGGCTCGACGCCGGTGTGCTTGTCGACGGCGCCCGCGAGCGTCGTGTGGGGCGACATGTGAACCGCCTCGCGCGGCGAGTAGCCGCGCACGCGGCCGAAGCTCACCCGCAGCGAGCCGTTCGCGTCGGGCGCTACGGGCCGGCCCGCCTCCCCGATGACGGCCCGGCGCCACGCGGGGCGCAGGCGCAGCGTCGCGCCCTCGGCCGCATCGTTTCGCTCCTTGAGCGCCTTGCGCTCCGCGTCGATCGCAAAGCCCAGCGCCAGCAGCGGATCCTGGCGGGCTCGCAGCGCCGCGGGGGTCTCCTCGAACATGGCCTGGCGCGCGGCGAGCTCGAGGACGCGCGAGGCCGCGTAGAGCGAGCCGATCTTTGCGTCGAGCGCGGCGTCGTCAGCCGCCGCCGCGAACAGGGCGTCCACCGCCTTCATGCGCTGGTCCCCGGGCAGGGAGAGGGCGCGCTTCAACCACGACCGGAACAGCTCCCGGTCGACCGCCTCGGCGTAGCGCTTCTGGTCGCGCTCGAGCTCGGCGCGCATCCGCGCGAGATCGCGCTCCATGTAGCCGGGCTCGCGCTCCGCGTCCGGCTTCACGCCTTCGGTGGCACGCCGCGCCAGCTGCGCCGGCCAGCGCAGTCCGCGCGGGCCGCGGGCGACCAGGTCGAGCAGGAAGTCGCGCTGCCAGGTGCGCAGGCGAGCCGCGTTCAGATCGGCGAGCTCCCGGTACGCGGCTAGCGCGGCCTTTGCGTCCGGCTGGCGCTCCGCCCAGGCCGCCACGCGCGCGTCGGCCGCGCGCTGCTTGTCGACGATGCGGCCGCGGCGCAGGCCGGCGATCTGGCCCTCGGCGTTCTTGCGCCGGTTCTCGAGGGTGCGCAGGTCGTCCACGGTCGCGATCGCGACCTCGGGGGAGCCGGCACTCTCCGCCTCGATGATCCCGATCCACTCGGCGTTCAGGTCGCGCAGCGTCGGGAAGTAGAGCTCCTCACGCTCCTTCATCTCGTCGGCGATCCACGAGCGGTAGGAGCGACCCGGGTAGCCGAGCACGGCGACCGCGTCGCCCTCGCGCACGCCCCGCGTCGCGACCGGGAAGAAGTAGCGCGGGCGGTAGGGCTGGCCGTCCTTGTAGGCGCGCAGCAACGAGAAGTCGCCGGTGTGCCGGGGCCAGCTCCAGTTGTCGACCTCGCCGCCGTAGTTGCCCACCCCCAGGGGCGGCGCGTACACGAGACGCACGTCGCTGAGCTCCTCGAACTCGGTGAGCGTGAAGAAGAGCCCCCCGTCGAACTCCGCGAACTGGCAGCGCGTGGCGGGCTCCGCCTCGCACTCCGCCACGAGCCGCTTCTGCTGCGCCTGCTTCGCCGCGAAGCGCGCGCGGTCGTCCGCGGCCGCCTTCAGCGCGGCTTGCACTTCGCCGGTGACGTCGCGGAAGGCGCGCGGCACCTGGATACGGAAGGCGCCCGCCTTCTTCTCGTCGCTGCGCGACCGCGCCAGATAGCCGTCGCGGGAGAGGTTCGCCTGCGGGGTCGAGTGCTCCTGCAGGATGCCGTCGGCGCAGTGGTGGTTCGTGATCAGCAGGCCCTCGGGCGAGACGAAGCTGCCCGAGCAGCCGGGAAGCTGGACGGCGTTGGCCAGCAGGCCACCGCCCGCCGCCGCGTCCCAAAGCCGCGGGAGCGGCAGGCCGAATCCCTGCGCTTTCACCCACTCCGGCCCCTGCGCCAGCACCTGCTGCGGCGTCCACTTGCCCTCCCCCGCTCGTGCGGGAAATGCTGCGAGAAACGCGGCGACGGCGACGATCCACCTCATGGGGCTCCTCCGATGCTGTCGCACTCTACCTTTGATACTTCCTGAGGACGTCCTCGGCCGGCTTGCCGCGCGGGTTGTAGCCCGTGTCGCCCGCGGACGGCGCGTCCACGTCCCAAGCCCACCAGAACACCCCCTGCATCCACGCGCTCTCGCGGCTCCACACCTCGTAGAGCGCCGCGTAGCAGTCGGCCTGCTCGGCCGGGTCGGGCGCGAGGCCGGCTCCCCAGTCCCAGGGCGTCCGGTTGGCGCCGTCGCCGCTGCGGTAGCCGACCTCGGTGAAGACGAGCGGCTTGACGTAGGCCCGCTGCAGGTTTTGGAACGCCGCCAGCATGTCGTGGCCGTAGCGGTTGCGCCGCCACCCGGCCGAGAGCTCCGGGCGCGTCGGGTTCAGCTTGTCGGTGAGCGGCGTGTAGGCGTCGATCCCCAGCACGTCGAGCCGTGACCAGAACGAAACGCTGGTGAACTCGTCGCCCGGCTCGACGCCGTTCGCGGCGTAGGTCAGAAGCCCCGGGTAGCGCGCGCGGACGCGCGCGATGAGCGTCGCCCACTCGCCCGCGTAACGCGCGCCCGACATCGAGGCGAGCTCGGTGCCGATGACCAGCATCTCGACGCGCGTCTCGGCCGCAATCGCGACGTAGTGGTCGAGAAACGCAGCGTAGCTCTCGAACCACAGCGCAGGGTCCTGGGGCTCGATCTGCGCGCGCCAGGTGCCGTCCTCCACGTCCACGTGCGGCTTGAGCATGACCTTGAGCCCGAGCGCGTGCAGCTCGTCGATCGCCTGGCGCACGACGTCGTCGGCGTTCGAGCGGTCCGCGACCGGCCGGATCTCGTTCGAGTTCCGGCCTTCCATGTACCAGGTGGTGAGCAGACCGCTCCACGGCACGCCCGTCGCGGCAAGAGCGCGACGCGAGTCGCTCGCGGCCGGATAGCCGTACTCGTCGTGCCACCACGAGACGTGGGTCACCCCGCCGTAGTCGAAGCGCACGCCCAAAGGCGGCGTCGCGCTTCCGGGTGCGGTCGGGCTCGAACCGCCGCCGCAGGCCCCCAGCAAGGTGACGACCGCGACACCGAGCCAGAGCCGAGCGGGCGTCATCGGACTCCCGTGTGCGTCAGGCACGAGGCCGGCACCCACAGCTTGTCGCCCACCGCGAGACCGGCCCGGCCGACGACCTTCCCGCCGGAGCACGCGGCCTCGGCCGCGCAGCCCCTCTCGCAGCCTTTCACCTCGGAAAGCTGCAGCTCGAAGCGGGTGGCGTCGCGGCCCAGCACGACGGCGCAGTAGCCGTCGCCCGACCACGGGCGGACGCACACGCTGTCGCCGATCGACTTGCCCGAGCCGCGCGCGCCGGCCGCGCGCAGCACGCGTGCGAGCTCCATCCATCCGGAGCTCTCTGCGACGTCGAGCGCTGTGCCCCGGGCACGCGCCCGCAGGTCGGGGCTCGCCCCGCGCTGCAGCAACAGGCGGGCGATCTTGAGCTCGCCGGTCTCGGCGGCCTGGTGAAGCGCGGTCCAGCCGCCCGCGTCGCCCTGATCCGGATCGGCGCCGTTGCGCAGCAGCACAAGCACGCCCGCCGCGTCGCTGCGCGCGGCCGCGGCGATCAGCCGGCGCGACGCGTCCGCGTCGGCTCCGCCTGCGAGCGCCGTGGCCAGGACGAGGGCCAGCGTGATCACGACCGGCCTGCCTCGTGTTGCGAGTCGGGCAGCGGCACCTTGCGGAAGCGGAAGAACAGCAGCAGGTCGTAGACGATCTTGAGCCCGCCGGCGAAGAGAAACGGCAGCGGCGTCGCCGCCGTGGCCATCGTCACCCCCGCGAATGCCGGGGCGACGGCCTGCGACAGCGCGCGCACGCTCACCGTGAAACCCGCGGCGGCCGCACGTTCCTCGGGGGCGACGAGCGCCATCGCGTAGGCCTGTCGCGTCGGCACGTCCATCTGCGACAGCAGGTGCCGCGCCAGCAGCGCGAGCGACGCGCTCGCGAAGCTGGGCATGAACGGCACCGCCAGCAGCAGCACGTTCGAGGGCAGGTGGGTGAAGACCATCGTGTTCAGCAGCCCCACGCGCTCGGCCACCCGCGTGGCGACGAGGAACGAGAGCGCCGACAGCAGGTTCGTGCCGAAGAAGAGCGCCCCGAGCGCCTCGGGCGAGGCCGAGAAGCGCAGGTGCAGCCAGTAGGCGACCAGGCTCTGCATGATGAAGCCGCCGGCGAGCGCGTCGAGCCCCTGCAGGCCGGCGAGCTGCAGCACCACACCGCGCGAGCGGCCGAGGCCGAGGGCGCCGGTGGCCGGCCTCGCGACGGGCGCCCGGTCCGCCCCGTGGCGCATCGCAAGCCGTACGTAGAGGCCGGTCAGCACCAGGCCCAGGGCAGCGTAGGCCAGCAGCATCCAGCGCTCGGCCTCGAGCTCGGACATCCCGGCACGCTGCGCCCCACCCAGGACCAGGCCGGCGCAGGCGGCGCCCGCGGCCGCGGAGGCGAACGCGACCAGGTTGTACCAGGCGAAAGCGCGCACCGTGGGGCCGGCGCGAACGGCGCCGGGCAGCAGCGAGTGCTCGAGCGGCGAGAAGGGGCCGGCATCCTGCCCGTTGGGGCTGAGCGTCCCGAGCACCGCGCCCGCCACGAGCAGCAGTGGGTTGTCGGCGGTCGCGAGCAGGAAGCCCCCGAGCGCGATCAGCGGCGCCGTCATCGCCATCAGCCGTGCGGGGCCCACGCGGCCCGCGAGCGTCGAGAGCGCCATCGTCAAGAGCGCGTCCTCGACCATCGTCGCGGTGAACATGGCGCCGATAGCGGTCGCCGAGAGGCCGCGCTCCGCGAGGTAGAGGGCCAGGATCACCGAGAGCCAGCCGAACCCGAACGAGCGCAGCGAGCGCGCGGCGAACAGCAGCCGGCCGTCCGCCGTCAATGCGATCGGCGCGCGCACGCCCGCAGCCTCGGACACTCGCCAGAGCATACAATCCCACCGGCCGCGGCATCCCTGGAGGTCCGGAATGGACGCACCCGACACGAGGTCGCTCCCCCAGAACGCCTACCGGCCGCTTGCTCCCGGCGAAGAGTACCGGCCGGTGGTGCCGGCCGCAGCCACCCTGCCCGAGACGACCTGGCGTTCGGTGGGCTGGGGGCTGGTGCTGTGCGTGGTCTTCACGGTCGCCTCGGCCTACTCCGGCCTCAAGGTCGGGCAGGTGATGGAGGCGGCGATCCCGATCTCGATCCTGGCGATCGGCCTGGCGCGGGCGTACCCGCGCCGCTCGAGCCTGCTCGAGAACGTGATCATCACCGGCATCGGCGGCGTCTCGGGCTCGGTCGCCGCGGGCGCCATCTTCACGCTGCCCGCGCTCTACATCCTGGAGCTCGACCCGCACCCGGCGCAGACCGTCTTCATCTGCCTCTCGGGCGCCACCCTCGGCGTGCTGTTCCTGATCCCGCTGCGCCGCTACTTCGTGCGCGAGATGCACGGCCAGTTCCCCTACCCGGAGGCCACCGCGATCACCGAGGTGCTCGTCACGGGCGAGAAGGGCGGCTCGCAGGCGAAGCTGCTGCTGCAGGCCACCGGCATCGCCGGCGTCTACGACTTCCTCGCCACCACCTTCCACGTGTGGCACGAGTTCGTGGACTTCCAGTTCGTGCCCGCGATGAAGGCGCTCGCGGAGCGCGTTCGGGTGGTGTTCTCGTTCGACGCCGTGGCGTTCATTCTCGGCCTCGGCTATGTGATGGGGCTGCGCTCGTCGATGATCCTGTGCGCGGGCGGCTTCCTCTCCAACTTCGTGCTGGTGCCGCTCATCTGGATGATCGGCCGGGAGATGCCCGAGGGCAGAAGCGTCTACCCCGCCACGCTGCCGATCGCCGAGATGTCCGCCGGCCAGATCTTCCGCGGCTACGTCCGCTTCATCGGCGTGGGCGCCATCGCCACCGCGGGCATCTTCGGGATCCTGAAGTCGCTCAGGATCATGGGCGCGTCCTTCGCGGTCGCCGCCCGCACGTTCCGGTCGGGTGCGAGCGCGAGCCAGGAACGGACGGACCGTGACCTCGGGGTCGTGACCCTGCTCGCGGGCGTCGTCGTCTCGACGCTGGCCGCGGGCGTCTTCTTCTCGACGCTCACGGAGTCGCTGCTGGCGGTGCTGATCGGCCTCGCGCTCACGCTGCTGTTCTCCTTCTTCTTCACCTCGGTGGCCGCCAACGCGATCGCGATCACGGCCAGGAACCCGATCTCGGGCATGACCATGCTGACCGTGATCGTGTCCTCGGTCGTGCTGCTGCGCTTCGGGGTTTCGGGCCCGAGCGGGATGTTCTTCGTGATGGCGCTCGCGGGCGTCGTGGCCACGGCGCTCGCGATCTCGGGCCAGTTCGTGACCGACCTCAAGACCGGCTACTGGCTGGGCTCGACCCCGGCCGCCCAGCAGAAGACCAAGCTCGTCGGCATCGCCTTCGCAGCGATCACGGCGGGCCTCACGATCGTGATGCTCTCGCAGGCGTTCCAGTTCGGCGAGGCGGCGCCCGGCGATCCCCGCGTCGTGCTGCCGGCGCCACAGGCCGCGATCATGAAGTCACTCGTCGAGGGCTTCATGAGCCAGCAGCCGGTGGCCTACATCCTGTTCGGCGCGGGCGGCGTGATCGCGCTGATCATGGAGATGCTGGGGGTGCCCGCGCTGATCTTCGCGCTCGGCATGTACCTGCCTCTCGAGCTCAACACCCCGGCTCTCGTGGGCGGATTCCTGTCCCACTTCCTGAACAAGCGCGCCGAGGCGAAGGGTGCTCACATCCGCGAGCGCGGGATCGTGATCGCCTCGGGGCTGATGGCGGGCGGGGCCCTCGGCGGCGTCTGCGGAGCCGCGCTCCGCCTCGTGCCGGGCTACACGGAGGACTGGCTCAGGAGCCCGTTCTACGCCGACGTCGCCGTGTCGCAGACGGTCTCGGCGCTGCTGTTCGTGGGCCTGTGCGTTTACGTCTGGAAAGCCGCCCACGCGGGAGCTGGAACAGCAGGCTGAGGGAGGCAGCCTCTCCCTGGTCGCGCATCACGGCCTCCGGCGCGGCCTTGTGCGGAGCCAACGCCGGTCTGCTTCGAGCGCCGTGCGAGCGCGCGCGGATTCTGCCGCGTCGACGAAACTCGTCTGGGCGAAGCGCGCGTCCAGGATCGAAAGCGAGAGCACCCCGGCGCGCAGGCCGGGGCGAATCCACTCCCGGTCGCGCGGCTCCATCCGTGCGTACTTCGAGACGGCGGCATCGTTCGGCTCCAGGAACCACGCACACAACCCGAGCTCGAGTTCGATGCGCACGAGTCGGGCCTCCCAGGCGGAAGGCAGCGTGGCCACGCGGGGTGAGATCGGGTCCAGGTAGTAGCCGTGCTCGGACTCGAAGGCGCTGCCCAGGCCCAGCGCCGGCGTGAGCTCGAAGACGCGGCCGGGATCGTTCTTGGAGTACGCGTCCACGTCGATTGAGGCAGCCATGCGTGGCGGCACCTCGCCCGCGTATCCCAGCACGGCCAGGCTCCCGAAGACGACGTAGTCCGTCTCGCCGCACAGGGCGCGTGCGCGTGCGAAGAGGCGCCGCAGGTCCTCGCGTTTCATGGAGCGAGAGGGGGCAGGGCGAAGCCCCAGGGCGTGTTCTGGAACAGGGCGTCGGCCCAGTCGCCCGGCTCCAGCAGCGCCTGTGCCACCCGCTCGACGGGCCCAGCGAGCATCGCCCGCCAGCGCGAGACGTAGTGACTGCTGCACAGGCCCTCCCGTTCCCAGCGATCGACCACGGCGCGAGCCCTGGCCACGAGGGAGAGCGCGCGCGACCTGTGGATCACGAGCAGCTGCGCCGCGAGCCGCGCATGGCCCAGCCTCCGCTCCAGTCGGCGACCGCGGTCCCGCTCGCGCGCGAGCAACGTCTCGAGCGCCGGCGCGCCTCCCGCGGGCTCGACCGCCATCTCGAGCCCGAGCGCCTCGCACAAGCGTCCGAGCGTGCCCGCTCGGACGTCCTGCGCGGAACCAGCTTCCAGCCGCGCGATTGTGACGCGGCTAACGCCACTGCGCGCGGCGAGCGCCGCCTGGCTCATGGCGTGACTCTGTCGGGCCGCACGCAGCTGCTCCCGGAGGCCATTGTATCTCATACGATACATAGTATCGGATAAGATACTACGGCTCAAGCCACGGCACTCCGACTGCCGGGAAGCCGGCGCGCCCGCCTCAGCCCAGGTTTGCGGCGGCGAACTCCCAGTTGATCAGCTTGTCGAGCACCGCGGTGACGTAGTCCGGACGCCGGTTGCGGTAGTCGACGTAGTAAGCGTGCTCCCAGACATCGATCGTCAGCAGCGGCTTCTTCGCCGGGTTCGTGAGCGGGGTCTCGGCGTTCGGGGTCTGCTCCACCTTCAGCTTGCCATCCTCGACCACCAGCCAGGCCCAGCCGCTGCCGAACTGCGTGACCGCGGCCTTCGCCAGCTCCTCCTTGAACTTCGAGAAGTCGCCGAAGTCCGACTGGATCATCGAGAGCAGCTTGCCGGTGGGCTGGCCGCCGCCCTTCGGGCTGAGGCTCTTCCAGTAGAAGCTGTGGTTCCACGCCTGGGCCGAGTTGTTGAACAAGCCCTTCTTGTCGGGCTTGCCGGCGGTCGCCTTCACGATGTCCTCGAGCGACGCCGCTGCCAGCTCGGTCCCGGTGATCATCCGGTTGGTGTTGTCGACGTAGGCCTTGTGGTGCTTGCCGTAGTGGAACGAGATCGTTTCCTGCGATATGTGCGGGGCGAGATCGCCCTCGCCGTACGGAAGCTTCGGCAGCTCGATCATGGGCGCTCCTGTCGCCTGGAGGGTCGAGGGCGAGCCGTGAGCGCTCGCCGCACCGGCGGCCGCGGCAGCAGCCACGACGCCGCCCACGAAATCCCGTCTCGTCAGCCTCTGGGGGTCGCGATTCTCCGACATGGCGTGGGGCCCTCCGTGCTACTTCGAGCCTACCGCGTTTTCACGCGACGAGCACCACGCGGTAGCGCGCGTGGCCCTGGCGCACCTCGCCGAGCCCCGCGTCGGCCTCCGCGAGCGGCCGCAGCTGGACCGTCGGCACGACCCCGTGCCGCGCCGCGAACTCGAGCGTCTCGCGCACGGCGGGCCGGCCGCCAATGGCGCTGGCGGTGACGCTGATCTGACGGCCGAGGATCGCGCCCGGGTCGAGCCGCAGCGGCTCGTCCGGCGCGCCGACCAGGCAGAGCACTCCGTTCGGGCGCAGCGTGCGCAGCAGGCCCTTCCAGTCCGGCGAGAGGAACGCCGTCGAGAGCACGAAGTCGAGGCTCTGGTCGGCTGCACGCAGCGCCTTCGGCTCGCGCGTAGCGATGAAGCGGTGCGCGCCGAAGGAGCGGGCCTCGGCTTCCTTCTCCGGGCTCGTCGAGATCGCGGTCACCTCGCAGCCCATCGCGCGCGCGAACTGCAGCGCCAGGTGCCCGAGGCCACCGATCCCGACCACCCCGACCCGCATCGAAGGCCGCACCCAGCGGCTGAGCGGCGCGTACACCGTGACGCCGCCGCACAGGAGCGGCGCCGCGTGCTCCGAGGCGAGCGCCGCGGGGACCGGAAACGTGAATCGCCCGTCCACGCGGATGCGCTCGGCGAAGCCCCCGTGGTGGTCGACGCAGGTGGCCACCTCCCGGGCGCACAGGTTCTCCTGGCCGGAGAGGCACCACTCGCACTCCAGGCAGGCGCTGCGCTGCCACCCGACGCCGACGCGCTGGCCCACAACCAGGTGCTTCACCGCAGACCCGGCGTCCGCGATCGTCCCCACGATCTCGTGGCCGGGCACCATCGGGTAGCGTCCCACGCCCCAGTCGCCGTCGATCAGGTGCACGTCGCTGTGGCAGATCCCGCAGTGGCTGATCCGCATCTCCACGTCTTCAGGACCGAGCGGCTCGGGCTCGTACAAGAAGGGCTTGAGCGCGTCCTTCTCGCGGTGGGCGGCCCAGGCGTGGAATCCCATGCGTGCGTGCATCGTAGCTCACGCCGGTTAAGATCCCCGCATGTCGGCTGGACCCCTCACTCGCGAGGCCGCCGCGGCGCTCGACACTGCGGACGAGCTCGCGTTCCTGCGCGAGGCGTTCGCCCTGCCCGACGGGATCGTCTACCTGGACGGCAACTCGCTCGGCGCGCTGCCGCGCGCGGCGGCCGTGCGCGTGCGCGACGTGGTGGAGCGGGAGTGGGGCGAGGGTCTCATCCGCAGCTGGAACACGCACGGCTGGATCGACCTGCCGTCGCGGGTCGCGGCGCTCCTGGCGCCACTCGTGGGCGCCGGGGCCGACGAGGTGGCCGTGGCCGATTCGACGTCCGTGAACCTCTTCAAGCTGCTGGCGGGCGCGTTGCGGCTCCGTCCGGGCCGCCGCGTGATCCTCTCCGAGCAGGAGAACTTCCCCACCGACCTCTACGTGGCCCAGGGCCTGTCCTCGCTCCTCGAGGGCGTCACGCTCCGCCTCGTGCCGCGCGCGGGCCTGGCCCAGGCCCTCGATGAGAATGTGGCTGTGCTGATGCTGACCCACGTCGACTTTCGGACGGGCGAGGTCCACGACATGGCCGAGTGGACCCGGGCGGCGCACGACGTGGGCGCTCTCGCGCTCTGGGACCTCGCGCACAGCGCGGGCGCGCTTCCGGTGGCCCTCGCGGGATCGGAGGCCGACCTCGCCGTGGGCTGCGGCTACAAGTATCTGAACGGAGGGCCGGGCGCGCCCGCGTTCGCGTTCGTCGCCCGGCGCCACCACGGCGGGTTCGAGACGCCGCTTCAGGGCTGGATGGGCCACGCCGAGCCGTTCGCCTTCGACGCGCGCTATCGGCCCGCGCCCGGGATCGCGCGGCTGCTGTGCGGCACGCCGCCGATCCTGAGCCTGGCGGCGCTCGAGTGCGGCGTCCAGGCGATCTCGCGCGCCGGCGTCGATCGCCTGCGCCGGAAGTCGACCACGCTCACCGACCTCTTCGTGCGCCTGGTCGAGCAGGAATGTCCCGGCTCGGGCCTCGCGCTCGCCTCGCCACGCGAGGCGGAGCGCCGCGGCAGCCAGGTCGCGTTGCGGCACCCCGAGGCCTACGCGATCGTCCAGGCCTTGATCGCCCGCGGGATGATCGCCGACTTCCGCGCGCCCGACATCCTGCGCTTCGGGTTCGCTCCGGCGTACCTGCGCTTTGCTGACGTGTGGGACGCGGTCGCGGCAATCCGAGCCGTCATGGAGCTTCGGGAATGGGAGCGGCCCGAGCACCGCGCGCGCGCAAGGGTCACATGAGGGGGTGCCGTCGATGCGAACGCTCGGGCTCGTCTCGTGGCTGCTTCTGCTGTGGCCGGCGGGCGCAGTGAGCCAACAACCGGAGCCGCGCCTGATGCGAGCCGCGGACCTCGCGCGACTGCCCCAGCCCCCGGCCGATCACGTGATCGCCTACGGCGAGGCCAAGCAGCAGTTCGCCGAGCTGCGCCTGC
>Ga0209341_10003157_pt1 | contig 15452 bp, 14 predicted proteins | sample RifCSP13_2_FD_184020 | JGI IMG/M metagenome (GOLD analysis project Ga0209341, IMG submission 184020) | Soil microbial communities from Rifle, Colorado - Rifle CSP2_sed 13_2 (SPAdes) (version 2) | ecosystem: Environmental > Terrestrial > Deep subsurface > Rock core/Sediment | place: Rifle...
AAGAAAAAAAAACGGAGCGGGCAAAAAGAATTCTCCAGAAGATGAAAGATATGCACTTGGCTGATGAACAATATTGATGGCATTTCTACTGATAAGATAGTTCACGAGTACGGTTCACCTATCTTTGTTGTTTCCGCGAAGACGCTTAAAACTAATCTTAAAGTATTCCGAGAAGAATTTTCTAAAAAGTATCCACAGGTAGTAGTTGCTTATTCATACAAGACCAACTATCTCTCAGGGATTCTTGATATTATACATAAAGAGGGAGCTTGGGCTGAAGTAGCATCGGGTTTTGAATATGATCTAGCAAGATTGCTGGGCGTGCCTGGGAATTCAATTGTTTTTAATGGTCCGTATAAAAAGAAGGAGGAACTCAAGAAGGCATCTGAAGAAGGGGCGTTGATAAATGTAGACCATCTTGACGAACTTAAGCAGCTTGAAGAAATCGCTTCTGAGCTTGAAAGAACACTCGAGATAGGAATTAGAATTAACATTAATGTTGGAGTCCATCAATTGCCCGATAGGTTTGGTTTTAATCTAGATTCTGGTGAGGCAATTCAAATTGTAAGAAGATGTGTCGAGAATAAGCTCCTTAGAATCATAGGGCTTCACATTCACCTTACAAGTTACATTATTGAGCCAGATCATGAAGAAAACACCATTCCTGCAAGACGAATAAACCTCATCTGGCCTAAGAGCCCTAACTTATATAGAACAGCTGCGGAAAAGGTTGTTCGGTTTGCAAATGAAATCAGAGAAAAATTTGCAGTGAATATAAGGCATATAGATATGGGAGGTGGATTTCCATCTATTGATTTATTGGATTCGTACGTTGATGCCATTGTTTACTCCATTCTTAACGGATTTAAGCACGAGTTACCGATTCTTATCCTAGAGCCAGGAAGGGCAATTGTTAATAACGCAGTGCATCTTATTGTAACTGTTGTTGGTGTAAAGGAATTTCCAAACGACGAGAGAGGAATCATAGTTGATGCTGGCATTAATCTTCTTCCTACCTCTTTCTGGAGATGGCAGGAAATTGAACCGGCAGCAAAAGTAGAAGGTGATTTACGGGAAACTACTGTTTATGGACCACTATGCCTCCAGACTGACATATTAGCGAAAACTAAGCTCCAGGAATTAAAAGCGGGAGATAAACTTGTGATAACAAACGTTGGGGCATATAATATTTCTCAATCTAGTTCATTTATATTCCCCCGTCCTTGTGTTCTTCTTATAGAAAACGAATCAATAAAGGTTCTAAGAAGAGCTGAGACAGTTGATGACATATTTAAATTTGAAACGCTTTAATAAACCTACTTTTGTTATCATCAGTCAAAAATTGTTATTAGCTTAGACTTTAAATTATGACTCTCGGATTTTAAGACATTCAAACAAAGTCCGTAAATATACAAGTGTTTCAGAAATACGAAATATGGTACACACTCTTTATTTCTTACTATTGGAATATCCCTATTAGTTCGGTAGAATTCATAAACTTTAAAAATACGACTGGAGCCATTTTCATGAATCACGCAATAAAATTAAACCCACTCCTTCGGGTTTCTTTACTCTTTATTTTAGTCGTTGTTACCTCATGTAGCGTTGGAGATACAGATCCTCCTGCGCCTATTGAGGATTTAAGTTTTGACATCATGACCAGACAGCTTAACTGGACTGCAACTGGGGATGATGGAACTAAGGGGACTGCGACAATTTATGACCTTCGGTTTACTATGGAAGAAAATGTTGTTGCCGAGGATTTCGCAAACGCCACTCATATCGAGAATCTGCCGAGACCCTTTCCCTCTGGACAACAACAGTTCTTTCTTCTTCCAAGGCTGGATGTCACAGGGATGATACCCTTTTTCTTTGCCCTAGATGTTCGTGATGAGGTTGGTAATAACTCAGGCCCTTCAAATGTACCTCTTAACGTTACAACGCCTTTAGTATCTCTTGAATTTGAGAATAACACCGATGGTAGTTGCTTCGCGGAGTCCATTGGTAGTGGTGATTTTAATGGCGATTTTATCACCGATATAATCGTTGGGGATCCATGTTTGGGTATGGCATACATATTCTTTGGAAGCACTGAGCTTATGGCTGGAATTTTTGATGCTTCTTCTCCTGGGGTTACTGATGTAACTATAATTGGAGATCCTGCCGATTTGTTCGCTGCTACAGTTGCAGGGATTGATAGTTTTGGTGGTGGGGTTTCAGATGACATAGGTATAGGGGCGCCTGGTTCCAACGGAGGGACAGGTGAAGTTTTTATTATATTTGGTAATCCTAACCTACCATCTGTTATAGATTGTACTATAGATTGTACTAAGGGTGATGTAACCGGTCGTCTTATTACAGGAGAAAACCCGGGTGACGAGTTTGGAACAGCTATTGAAGCCTTAGTTGGTGTTGAAGGGGGGAGTACTATATGGGTACTTATTGGTGCACCTGGTGCAAACTCTAAAACAGGCGAAGCCTATTTGTTTCGAGCTAACAAGATTAAAGAACTCACATCTGCTAGCGAGGCAGAAGCTATATTCAACGGCCAGACCTCAGGGGGCATGTTTGGTCTCACTCTTGCTGATCTGGGAGATATTAACGGTGATTCTTTGTCCGAGTTTGTAGTTGGAGCACCTGAAGCAGGGCAGGTCTTTGTAATTTTTGGAAATAGAGATATTAGTGTAGATTCATCAATAGTTCCAATAAGCAACCCTGCAGATGGCTTTGCTTCAAGTATTTCAGGCGGTGCTGATGTGGATGGAGATGAAGATGGTTTACCAGACCTTCTTGTAGGAGCACCCGGTACTAACATGGATACAGGCTCTGTTTTCCTTTACTCCGGGACAGATATCGCTATGGCTCTATCAGATGATACTAGCCCGGACATTGAAACAGAATTTACTGGTGAAACCACTGGGGATATGTTTGGTACCTCTGTAAGCATGCTCGGCGATATAAATCCAGAGGTTAGCGAGGTTAAGAGGACGTCTTTCTTTGTACTGGAACTTATTCCTACAGATCCTGATTTTGCAATAGGTGCACCTGGAACAGCCGAAGGAGGGTCGGTTTATGTTTTTTTTGGAAGTGATGATGGATTTCCAGCTTCAGTTTCTGCAAGCTTATGCGCGATGGAACCCTCAATATGCCTCCCCTTGAATGGAATGAATCCCGATGAAGATTTTGGAAGAATCGTACTTAGTATTGGTGATATCTCGGGGGACTTTATAGCCGATATTGGAGTAGGTGGTGGAGTAGGTGAACTCGGTTTTGTTAGAGCCGAATATTAGTATTACTCATACCTGAGTGCTTCAATCGGGTCTAGTTTTGACGCCTTGCTAGCTGGGTAAAGACCGAAGAAAATCCCTACTATCGCTGCGAAACTAAAAGCAAGTAATATCGAGCCAAAAGAAACAAGAGTAGGCCAGTGGGTAAAAAATGAGGAAATTTTTGATCCTACTATCCCTAATACGATCCCTATCACCCCACCTGTTAGTGAGAGTACAACGGCTTCTATGAGAAACTGAATAAGTATATCGCGCTCTTTGGCGCCAACAGCCATTCTTATCCCTATTTCTCTTGTCCTCTCTGTGACAGAAACAAGCATTATGTTCATGATTCCTATCCCACCCACTATTAGCGAAATGGATGCGATACTTCCAAGTAGTATTGTCATTATTTTTGAAATAGTGAAGATTCTTTCTATAATGTTGAGTTGTGTTTTTACGTAGAAGTCATCTTCCATGTTTGGTCTTATACGGTGACGTTCCCTTAGAAGCTGGGTTATCTGAGCCTCAGCAAATGGTATATCCTTTGATGTTCTGACGGATACGGATATGTTATCTACGTGGTTAACACCCAATATTCTTTTCTGCAGTGTAGTGTAGGGGATTAGAACTATATCATCTTGATCCTTTCCACTGGGTGTTTGTCCTATAGAACTCATAACGCCAATTACTTTAAATGAGATGTTACCTATTCTAATCGTTTTACCCAAAGGGTTTTGATATCCAAAGAGCTTTGACGCTACGGTTTTTCCGAGTACGCACGCAAGTTCTGCGTTCTTAACGTCTTCATTGTGAAAGAAGCTACCTCGCTCTGGAAACCAACCGTTTATGAAAACGAAGTCAGGCGAAACACCCACAAGCGCTGTAAACCAGTCCCGATTGCCCCAGACAACCTGTTCTGTTGTATCCAGAATCGGTGATACGTGAGTAATTGTACTTAGTTTTCTTATGGCCTCAGCATCATCCGGAGACAGTGTATTTTTCTTGCCTATGCTATTGCCTACACCGCTTCGTGATCGACTTCCTGAATTAATTATAAGTGAGTTACCACCAAGGCTTGTTAATTGTTCTTCTATTATTTTTTTTGCACCTTGGGTAAGTGATACCATTGTAATTACTGCAGCAACACCGATGATGATACCTAGCGTAGTAAGTATCGAGCGGACTTTATTCCTTCGTAAAGCCCTATATGAAACCCTAAACGCGACTAACGGGTTCATGAAGCTTTTCCTTACTCCTCAATTCTTCTTTCATGACCTTACCATCTCTAAACATAACGACTCTTTCGGCGTAGGCTGCAATATCAGTCTCATGTGTAATCATAATGATTGTTTTTCCATCATTATTTAGTCTCTTAAAAATTTCCATTAACTCAATGCTTGTATTGGAATCAAGATTTCCTGTAGGCTCATCTGCTAAGATGATGCTAGGTTTATTTATTATAGCTCTTGCTATTGCTACCCTTTGTTGTTCTCCGCCTGATAGCTGGGTCGGATAGTGCTTTTCTCTTCCATCTAGTCCTAACATGAAAAGCGCTTCTTTAGCATGCTTAGATCTTTTATCAGAAGAGATCCCATTATAGATTAGTGGAAGCTCTACGTTTTCAATTGCGGTTGATCTTGAAAGGAGGTTAAAGTTTTGAAATACAAAACCAATTTTTTTATTTCTAATATTTGCAAGCTCATCCTTGTCTAGTGAAGAGATGTCATTCCCTTCTAGAAGGTATCTTCCACTTGTAGGTTTGTCTAAACATCCAAGTATATTCATGAAGGTGCTCTTACCAGAACCAGAGGGTCCCATTACAGATATAAATTCTCCCTTTTTTATAGTAAGTGTTATTCCTCTTAAGGCATGGACATCCACATCTCCCATCTTATAAACCTTGTGCAGGTTTTCTACAACAATAATATCTTCCACTGTTTTAAAACCTCTGGGGTTTGGGGAGAACAATAGGGCCAAGCGGTTCGGAGCCAGCCCCAGTATTTTCAGTAGCTTCTACAATTACCTTTTCCCCTTCACCAAGATTTCCGTCTAGGATTTCTGTAAAGGCCTCATCACTTACTCCGGGGTTTATAGAAACGGCCTTAAGTCGCCCATTTTTTAGAGGTACCCATGCAACTGAAGTGTTATTTAATTCTATAGATCCTTCATCAACCAACGCATAGGGAGGTGGAATAAATCTAAGCACTGCAGTTGGAACCCTAAGCACATCCTTTTTATGTGCTACAAGTATTTTTACTTCTGCAGTCATGCCAGGTTTTAATTTTAGGTCATTGTTATCAATTAGAATTACTACATCATATGTTATAACATTATTTGTGGCAATTGGCTCGTTTTTTATCTGCCACACCTTTCCTTTAAAAGTTTGGTTAGGATATGCGTCCACCGTAAATTCGGCTTCTTGTTCGTTCTTTGCCTTACCGATGTCGGCTTCACTCACATGTGCATCAAGTTTCATCCTACTAAGATCTTCAGCTATGAGAAAAAGGGGAGAAGAAGACTGCCCGGAAGTAACTATTTGACTAATATTGATCTTCCTTGAGATTACAATTCCGTCAATTGGTGAACGGATTGTTGTGTTATCGAGATTTGCTTTTGCAATCTCAAGCGCTGCCTTTCTCTGCTCTAAGGTAGCAATAGCCGAGGAGTATTTTGCTCTTGAATCGTCATATTCTTCTTTTGAAATCAATCTTTTTTTATAAAGCTCTTCGTTTGCCCTTTGCAAGTTTTTTGCAATCTCAGCATCAGCTTCAGCCTTATTTAAATCAGCTTGAGCCTGTTTAAGTTGTGAATTCAATGGTGTTGGGTCTATCTCCGCAAGAGGATCACCCTTTTTTACTACAGAGTTAAAATCCACAAATGTGTTTTTTATAGCTCCTGAAACCTGGCTGCCGATCTCTACAGTAGAAATGGGATTTAAGGTGCCTGTTGCTGTAACGTATGAAATTATATCCCCCTTATCAACCTTTGCGGTTTTATAGGCTATTGATGCACCTTTATTTTGAAAGGTTCGAAATATCAAAAAGATTACAATAATCAGGAGAATAGCTATTATAGTGATCGTTTTTTTATTTAGCGTTTTCATTCTTCCAGCTTTTCCCCAATTGCTCTTTCCAGTTGAGCAACAGCAATCTTATAATTGTAAATAACCTGAATGTAGTCTGCATTTGTTGAGGCATAAAGAGCTTCAGCTTCTGCAAGTTCGATCGAAGAGGCTCTTCCAAGGCGGTATCTTTCTCTAGCAAGCTCGAGATTTTCCTCTGAAGATGTTTTGGATGTCTCAGTTACTTTAATACTTTCCTCCGAAAGTTTTAGGTTAAGATATGACTGTTTCACTTCTGATAGTATCTGCCCCTTCATGGATTCAATCTCTGCCTGAGAACGCCTTAGATCGGCCTTTGCTTCATTTATCTCAGATATGGTTGAAAATCCTTCAAAAATAGGAAATTGAACGCCAATTCCTGCTATAAAGCCTGGTTGAGTTGCACCCTCTCCTTTTATCCTATATGCTGTTCTTCCAAATATGGTCGGGTAATAATCCTGCTTTGAGGCCTTTAAATTTGCTTTCATAGCTACCTTCTTGGCTTCTAGGCTATCCAGCTCAGGGCGTAGCTCAAAGGCTTTACCTATTGCCTGCTCTAGATTCACATCTATCATTTTATATTCTAACATATCCTCAAGTTCGTAGTTGAAATTCCCTATTATTCCCATTGCTGTTGATAGCTGCAACTTTGCTCTTTCTAGGTTGTTCTTTGCAGTCACGAGATTGAGTTTAGCGTTTCCTAGATTTACTTTTGCCTTTGTGATCTCTATCTTTGATATTCTACCTACTTTAAAAAAACCCTCTGCCTGCTCTAGACGTCTTTCATTCTCAATGAACTTTTTCTCCGATGCTTCAACAATCCTCTTTTGCGCTAGCACTGTATAATAAGCTATTTTAGTATCTAGGATTACATCCTCACGATTTGCTACTTTATCGTATTCTGAGGATTTTACTTGTGCTTTGGTTGCCTTAATAATGTTTGAGGTATAACCGAAATCCCATATAAGCTGGTCCAAAGATACCCCTGATTCCGTTCCAACGAATGGGTATATGAACCTAGACTTAATCTGGGGAAAGAGGTCGGAACGCGCCCCCTGCACCCTTGCTTTCATAATGTCCACAGAAGCCCTTGAAGCTTCTAAAGTAGGGTTGTTTTCTAACGCAATCTCAAGGGCTTTATCTAAAGTAAGTGTTTCGGTAGTTTCCTGGGCTGAAGAGGAAATGTTAAGAGTGCTTAATGAAAGAATTAATAAAAGGAACAGTGCTCTCATCTGAATACCTCCCTATAAGGAGTATAAATATGACTCTAAAATAAGGCTGTTACAATAATTATTCATTAATTTGTTGGGATTCATCTAATTATGTAAAATACCCTTATGACATTCGGCGTTTATGTTCACATACCATACTGCGTAAAAAAGTGCCCTTATTGTGATTTTAACTCATACGGCGTTGGGAGACGTATTCCGGAAAAGGAATACACAGAGGCAGTTCTTAGAGAAATCGATTCCTACGAAGAATCGATTGAAAAACTTCCACTTCACTCAATCTTCTTCGGCGGAGGAACGCCATCTTTATTCTCAGCGGATAGTATAGGCAAAATAATTAGCAAAATTCTAGAAACAACCCTTCCTTTAGACTCGATAGAGGTCTCGTTAGAGGTGAATCCAAAAACGGCTGACTTGGAAAAACTAAAAGCATTAAAAGATGTTGGGGTAAATAGAATGAGTGTCGGAGTACAATCTTTCTCAGAAAGGAAGCTCAAACTTCTTGGGAGGATCAATACCCCTGATGATAGCAGGAGGGTTTTGGAGGACATAATCAAAGCTGGGTTTAATAATTTTAACCTCGACCTCATGTTCGGGGTTTCTTTTGAGACACTTGAGGAATGGAGAACAGATTTAGAAAAGGCACTAGAATTTAATACGAACCATATTTCTGCCTACTGCCTCACAATTGAAGATGATACGGAGTTCGGAGTTCTTTATTCTGATGGCAAATTACTCCTCCCCGATGAAGACACACTTACTGAGATGCTTACTTTTACTGGTGATTTCTTAGATAAAGCTGGTTATAAGCAATATGAAATTTCTAATTTTGCAAAGCTGGGTCATGAGTGCAGGCACAACCTTCTTTATTGGAGAGGAGAAGATTATCTGGGTCTTGGTGCGGGAGCACACTCACATCTAGATTTAAATGAAGGGTTTTCTTGGGGTATTAGGTGGGCAAACTTAAAAAATCCAGATCTCTATATGAGAACAGTCTTGGAAGGGAAAAGACCTTTAGCATTTACTGAGCTTCTCAGTAAAGAAGAGGCTCTTCAGGATAAGATAATGATGGGATTAAGGCTTGGAGAGGGAATTAATCTTACTAGTTTCAAAGAAAGGTTTGGGGCAAAATGGTATTCCGATAGTTTAAGCGCTCTCTTCAAGCAGGGTTTTCTAGAGTTATCTGATAATTCACTTCTCTTGACCAAAAAGGGAATCCTTGTTTCAAACGAGCTTATTATGAGAGTTTGTGACTCTTTGGTTTATGAATAAGAATAATGCAAAGCTAATGGTTGTTGAAAATTTAATCGGGTAATAAGCATGGAAGTAGGGATTACCGACCGGTCGCCCTTATGAGAATGCCTGTGCATTTTGCATTTGTAGGGGCGAACCTCGTGTTCGCCCGTCATCAGAGTAGACACAATGTCTGCCCCTACTTTTTTGCTTTTAAGTCATACTTTGTCCCATTTAATTCTATATAAAATTTATCCCCTTCCTGCTTCAAGTGCTTGGTAAACTCATAATAGGCTGGTCTTGAGAACCTGGCTTCGAATTCTCCATTTTTTACCCTTGTGTAAGGAATGTTTTCATCGTTCATCCACAGTAAATTGAAATCGAGCTTCTCTTCAGTTTCATCATTTAATATTATAAAGAACCCATCTTGGCGTTTATCAATCATTTTCACAACAAAAGGGGTATCTTCCACATATACGTAAACTCTCCCACTTCCTTCATCTACGTAATATCTTCCTTCTTCATCACGTCTTAGTAGTTTATTATTGTAAAGATAAGTCCATCTGTGTAGAATTGGAATCCCATCCTGATACCAATTTCCTTCTTTATCAATGTATATTCTCGGCTGAAATTTATCTCTTTTTTCTTCAGGTTCTGTCATAATATTTTTATTATATCTCACTCAAGTTGGTTGTTTCAATTTATCCGAAATCCGCATTCCGCAATCTAAAATTGGCACATCAGCAGTCTGCAATCTGTAATCGGCGATGACAGAGCATCAAAACCTCTGTGGCGAACTACTACTCCCCTATCACCTTAATAATCACCCTTTTTCTCCTTTGTCCATCGAATTCAGCATAGAAGACTCTCTGCCAGGGACCCAGGTCTAAATCCCCTTTTGTGATGGGAAGTATCACTTGATGATGCATTATTAGATTTTTAAGATGGGCATCACCGTTGTCTTCTCCTGTTCCGTGGTGTTTATAGTCTTTTCTATATGGTGCTAGTTTTTCTAGCCATTCCCAAATGTCTTCAAAAAGTCCTTCTTCCAGGTCATTTACATATACAGCAGCCGTTATATGCATCGCAGAAACTAGAACGAATCCTTCCTCCACGCCGCTCTTCTTTACGGTTTCCCTTACCTTATCAGTGATGTGAATTATCTCTCTCCTGTTTTTTGTATTAAACCAGAGATACTCCGTGTGGCTTTTCATGGTTTTCCTCTTTTGTAGGGGCGAACCACTGTGTTCGCCCGTTTTTTTTGTGTGTTTTAGGGCAGACACGAGGGTGGTCGTCCGACTGAGCTCACGACGAAGTCAGTAAATGCCTTTTACTGATCGCTGATGGCTGACTGCTGATTACTGATAGCTGATTCCCTAAAAAACTTCTCAGGCAATTCTTTTCTTTCCTCTATGTATTTATCCCTTAACGATTTCTCCATCTGTTTAAACTCTTCGTAAGTCATCTCAAGCTGTTTTGCAAGATAGCCGTTAATGAACTCGTCTCTTATCTTCTGGTATTCTTTCCAAAGCTCTTCTTGTGCTTTTTTGCATTCATCATAGATATAGAGTTTTGTAAACTTTTTCGTTATTTCATTTTTTAAATCAGTATCTGAATATCCATTTTCAGCGGACATCAAAGGAGGTATTTGATAAGAAAAAACGATGATAAATACAAATATCATCCAATTCAATTTAGCATCCTCTCCTGCTTAAATAATCCTAAAACTCATTATAAACACTAATTATACGTTTTGAAATAATTATTTGCTCCTTTTTCCTTAACTCCTATACCTTCTCCACACCCTCCTTATCACAATCAATGCGGGAATTAAGAGATAAAGTGGAATTGATGTTGTAGTGTTAATTGATGCAACAGAACAACCACCACCACCCTCAGCGCTATCAGGCACTCCGTCATTGTCTGAATCGAGATCAAGGAAGTCTGGCGTTCCGTCATTGTCGGTGTCTACAGGATTATCAAAGTCTTCTCCAGCTTCTTTTCTATCAGGGATACCATCACCATCAGAATCTGTGTCCTCATGGTTAGGCAAGCCATCGTTATCAGCATCTTCGCCACCCTCTAAGCTGTCTTGAATGCCATCGCTATCACTATCTGCGGTTTGAAAAGCTCCTATGTCACACATACCCTGAGGTCTTGCGACCCCGCGCTGATCCTTGGAAGGTGGAGGACAAGCTGGGCTGCCCTTCCCAATGGCAGGGCTCCCAGGGAGCAATGCCTGGCTTTCTGTGGGTCCACCGTTATTCTGGAGCGGGCCCAGAAGAGGATTAGTGTTGGGGAGGTCACCCATAGCAGTAAGGCTGCAAGAGTTATCACTAGCCAGGTTGTGGCCTAAAGATATCATACTCCCGGAACAGTCTCCACTTGAATTTTTAGCCACTATGCTACTGTCAAGATTTACCATACCGGTAAAATTAGAAATGCCCCTCATATTGTCGCTAATTGTGCTGAAGGTTAACGCAGTATTAGGAAGAATCCCCATCCCGTTGTCCTGGTTAGAGAAGCCGTCGCCAAAATTGCCGCTTATGTTACTATTAGTGATGCTAATTGTGGCATTATTAATGATGCCCACGCCTTTATTACCGCTAATAGTACTATTAGTGATAGTCATCATAATTAGAAGATTCACGATACCCGAGCCTGTATTGTTGATTATGGTGCTATTATTGATGTTCATCTTACCAGCGTGAATGATGCCGCCACCTATCTCAAGAGCCATATTACTGTTGATGATGCTGTTTGTGATAGTTGTTTCAAAGGAGAGAGCCTCGACAAAATTAGCGATTCCCCCTCCGAAGGCGGCGGCTGTGTTGTTGATTATTATGGTGTTGTCGATGCTCATTAAGCCACTGTTTTCGATACCTCCACCATTGGAACGGGCTGAATTGTCGCCGATAGTGCTATCGGTTATGGTCAATGTCCCCGCTCCCCCCATGGTCCCGCTAGCGATGCCGCCACCAAAGCCGGCAGAGTTGCTGCTTATGTTGCTGTCCATGATAGTCAATATGCCCCCTCCCAGATTACTGATCCCGCCACCAGCGTTATTAGCAAAGTTACCGCTTATGATGCAATCGGTGACAGTAACACTTGGATCAACCTCAATAAAGATACCTCCTCCTATCGATCCGCTGGCCTTACCATTTGTGATGGTCATATTCTTCAGGGTCACTGAAAAGGGAGGGCCACTACTGCCTCGTATAGAGAAAACTGAGGCACTTTTATTGCCATCCACGATTGTGCTATCCGCTCCAGCTCCATTAACGGTCAGGGTCTTAACTTCAATGGTCACATTTTCTTTGTACGTACCAGCAGCTATGTTGATCGTGTCACCAGAACTGGCGGCGTTAACCGCTCCCTGAATGGTTGTATGATCGCAGCCGCTTGCACAGACCGTTATAGTGGCAGCCTGAGTCAGGTGGCTTGAGAATAGTATTATTACAAACAATATTGGAATATGAATATTAGTGATTAGATTTAGGAAACTATCCTTATATAAATTGTCGTTTTCGCTCATTTCCAATCCCTCCTTTTTCTGGAATTCTCGGATGTATCTACATTGATAATTGATAAAGGAGGGTAAAGCATATCACCTAATTTTATGTGAATCAACGATAATTTCTTTCCGAATTTATCTTAAAAAGATTCTATAAAAAAGTATTAATTGAAAAGAGGGTCCTCGATTTGAGTACCCGTGATAACCGGTTTTTTCTGACTTACCCCGAATCGAAATAGTATAATGGGTATTTGTAAAAGGTAATCCAAAATAATGGCTTTTTTGCAAAAAGCTAAAACTTTTTCCGTTTTTAATCGTATAATTATATAGAAGTTTAGAACATGATCTAAAGAGAGCGCTCACATTGTTTGGATTAAAAGCTAAGAAAGAGCTTGCGGATGAGGAAGCGATGGTTAGGTTTCAAAATGGCGACGCAGATGCTTTTGATCTACTTCTACACCGACACAGTACCGGGGTGCTGAGATTTATAATAAAAATGATAGGAAGTAGGGGCACGTTGCAACGTGCCCCTACCCAAGTCGAGGATCTATTGCAAGAAGTGTTTCTAAAGGTAATCGAGAACAGAGAAAAATACGATTCATCCCAGAAATTTACTACATGGCTTTATACTCTTACACGGAATCGCTGTATAGATTACCTTAGAACCGAAAATTATAGACATCACGATTCTCTCGATGCTTCTTTATTTAGGGACGAGAGCAATGGTGCAGTTGTCCTCGACATTATTAAAAGCAGGGAAAGAAACCAGGAGGAGACGATAATAGACAAGGAAATTCAAAGACTACTCGATAGTGGAATTGAGGAATTAAGGGAAGAATTTAGAGAGGTATTTTTACTTAGAGAAATCGAGGGGCTAACACTTAAAGAGATTGCCGATATAACTGATACTAACCTCAGTACTGTAAAAAGCCGTCTTAGATATGCTTACCAAAACCTTCGAGAGGTTTTTATTAGGGCTGGCTATTTTGAAGAAAGGCAAAGGGCTAAAGAGGTGTAAAAGCAAATATGAATTGTGAAAGGTTTGAAGAGCTTTTAATAGATTTTATGGACAATGAGATAGAACCTTCCGAGAGGGAAATGGTTAAGAAGCATCTCATGACCTGTTCCCACTGCTCTGAGAAGTTAGAGGAATTTCAGGAAATTCGAAGAAGATTTAATAAAGAAAGTCTACCTCAACCTTCCCCTCAAGTTTTAGCCACAATATCAAAGAGAGCTAGGCAGGAGGTTGCAAAAGATAAGTCTCCCTTTTGGAAGAGGTGGTTTTATTCACCTATTTTAGTCCCGGTTCTGAGCTCTGCCCTAGCACTTTCTGTGTGGATCTATTATGGACAAAAGAATATAGATTACTCTCCTGGTGAAACTATCTATTCAAGGGATGCCATGGCAAAAAAGGTGCCTGTAGCACAGCAACCAGATGTTCCGTTAAGTGGGAATAAAGTTCTAGAAGAGATTGAATCAGAAAAACACGCTATTTTATCCAATCCACTCGAAAGAGGGTCAAATGTACCAGGAAGCGGGGAAAATATTTTAGAAGGTAGAGAATCAAAGCCAGGTAGTGTTTTATCTAGTGAACCATATTCGATTTCTTCCCAAGCTTCAGGAAAGAGGGGGACAACCAAAGAAGAATCTGGTTCTTCTTTGGTAGCAGGTGCTCCTACAGAGGAACTAGTCGCTGAGAAGGAGGCAAAAAAAGCGGATGAAACATTTGAGGACGTAGCCTCCGCCAGGTTAGAAGATAAATCAATGAATGAGCCAGCACCCATACCGCCAACTAAAACCGAAGAGGGGTCTTTAGAAGCAGAAGTAATAGCACAAGGACGTTTTGAAGCACTGGTAGAACAGGAAACTCGAGAGGATAAGGAGAGAAGCAAAGAAGCGAAACTATATGCATATCGTGAAAGCGCCTATAATGAGCAACTAAATTTAGCCCTCAAACAACAGAACGAGGGTAACTGTGAAGCCTCTATAAAAACAAATGAAGAACTTCTTAAGATTTCTCCGCCTCCATCAGATTCAGTGAAAGAAAAAGCTTATCTTTCCTTAGCCGGATGCTACGAGCAGAAAGGGGATTTGGAAAATGCTATTAGTAACTATAATAATCTACAGCAGGCTGCACCATCACAGACCGCCTTTGCAAAAGATAGAATCGAAGCCCTGAGGCAGAAAATCACCTTCCTTAAGGCAAGAGAACTAGGACCTAGTGACACTGAGAAAGGACAAAAAAGCAAGTAGTAGCTGTGTGCTGCAAAACAACAATCCTACTATATCTTCTTATTCCTGTTTTTATTGTGATTAGAAGGTTGTGGAAGGGGTACAGAATTAACTAGAAACTTAGTATTAAAATTAAAGTACAAGCCCCTTTCATAATAAAAGAGAGCGGTTTTTTATTTAATGTTCCTTCAGGTTAACACTCCTACAATTAGGCAATAAGGTTTATTTTAATTTTGACAGAAAAGATTCATTAAATTAAACTGGTTCATGAATTCGAGGTGCAAACACAATGCTTACAAAATATATAAGGGTCGCTATGGAAAAAGCTCATTATGAAATTCTTGAGGAATCTAAAACATATTATGGTAGTATCCCTGGATTTAAGGGGGTCTGGGCTGAAGGAAAGACACTAGAGGAATGCCGAGAAGAACTGCAGGAAGTACTTGAAGAGTGGATTATGATAAGGCTAAGACGAGGACTTTCACTACCAGTTTTAAAAGGAGTCGAACTTAAAATCCGCACAGTAGCATAGTGGGTAAACTCTCGCCCGTATCATGGAAGCAATTAGTAAGTAAACTAAAATCTTTTGGGTTTGATGGTCCATATTCTGGTGGTAAACATCCCTTCATGATCAAAGGGGATTTAGTGTTAACTTTACCCAACCCTCATAGGAAACAAATTGGCGTTGATTTAATAAGTAGAATTTTAAAAGAAGCTGGCATATCTAGGGATGAATGGCTGAAAAGCTAAGAGTAACCTCTTTTCATTTGTGTTCATTAGTGGCTAAAAAATTTCATTAATTTTTCCTTCGGTTTAAATCCTTTATACAATTCATTCGTATTAATTCCTAAAAACCTAAAAGAGGAAATAAAGAT